>JAABUP010001132.1_pt1 | contig 56436 bp, 78 predicted proteins | sample 5559201 | NCBI WGS metagenome assembly JAABUP01 (sample SAMN10711887, study PRJNA513373) | rock metagenome | isolation source: Antarctica rocks | place: Antarctica | reverse complement strand
AATCAAAGTACAGTTCAGCAAGGTGAAGTGCTCTGATGCAGTTCCTTGGCTGCCTACAACAATGATGGCTAAACCCTTTGTTGATGTATGTGCTGCCGTGATCATCAACAGCTGCTGTCAATTTCATGAGTGCCACTTAGATACACCAGCATGTCCCAGGGCAATTGGAATTGTTTCTGAAGTGCCACAGCCTGCTTGCGCATGACATTTGGCCCTCCACTTCTGGACAGCTGCCCTGACCTCTTTCAAGCCTTGGCAAGCATGACCTGCATCATCATGCACTGCTGAGCAGCAAAGCTCTCTGCGATGTGGGCATAGCACAACAGAGTGGCAACCAACACACGACCGCAACCTTCACACAGCACAGTCAGCTGTGAATATTGACAGCCAGCAATTTTAGTGTATGCTGCTATTTGTCAGACAGCACTGGCTGCTGCCAGGTCCGCTGTAGAAAGCAAAGCATCACCTGTATGCAGCAACGGGGTGGCCAGCTTCCCATGGCTACTCTTGGCTGCTGTGCAATCCTCAATGAGCAGGCTCATCCTTCAGAGGTGCCTTTGAACACACACATCTTTGAGCGCGCAGATCTCAGCAGGTTCCGGCCTCTCTGCACACACCTTGTCAGAGCAGTGGAGCTCTGCATCCTGTGAGACACAAAGTACACACAGCGTCACACAATTGCAGAGACAGATGTTGCCGTGAGAGGGTCAACCATGTTGCCATAACATGCTCAGACCAAAAGTTGTCAGACCACAGTGCATAGCAGGTGGATCCAACATGGCATCTAGTGTGTGTACAATGATACATGCTGCCGCTTATCAAGACACACCACACTGTCAAAGCATTGCAAGCAGCAGGCTGATAGGTATGGTACCTGTCTGTGCTTGGCCTCAACTCAGCCTCATTGCTTTCTGCCTGCTGATGGCACAGCTGCTGTTGCGCTGCACATCCATCACTGCTCTGCGCCTTCACTGTCACATGGACACGTCCAGGCTGCAAGCTGTGTTTGCTGATAGCATCCTGTTTCTGCTCAGTGCTACTGTGAGAACAGGAGACAGCTGCACAAGGGCTGTTGGCATCACCCAAAATCGTCTGCTGATTGTCTCTCCCTTCGATACCTGGTTGAGTGGAGGCACTACTGCTGGGCTTGAGCTTGCGTCTGCATGCGCTCTTGAGCTTTCTGACACACTTTTGTGTCAGGGACACATGTGCAGGTGTCTGCAGAGCAGCACCCTGCATGGTGTGTGTCTCCAGCTCACCATCATGCGAGGACCCATCTGAGGAAGCAACAGTCTGAAGCTGTGTGTCATCATCAGTCACAGCCTCTGCCTCTAGCACCCTTGTTGGAGGAAGGCAACTGCTGTCTTCTTGGCGCTGGGAGATGGGAGTGCTGAAGCATGCACATAGTGCTGCACACAATCCACGCTTTCGCTTCTGGTTCCTTTTCTGCAAAGCTGCCATTGCAGCTGCTGTCCCCGCCTCAAAGTTGGTGCCTGTCTCTGAGAACATCCTGTTCACTGTTGCAGCGCACCACAGCTCTTCCAGAGCCTTGACTCTGACTTGGGGAACTGGGCTCAGGATGGTCTGGAAGAAGAGTGCTGCCTGATCTGCATCGGTGCTGCACTGCCTGACTCTGTCCAGCAGTGGGTGCTGCACTCCCGACTGAGTTGTGTGCGTCACTTCACAAGCATCGACCTGCACAGACGTAGACAGGTAAATGGTCTGCAACTGGCACATTGACCTGATCACAGGCAAACTGCTAAGCATACATGACTGGTCTGCTTGATGAAGCCTCGGCGAGCATGGGGACATAGATAGATCTGTCTGACTTGATGGCCGTGCAGCAACGAAGCATTGAGCTTGCTATAACATGAGGCTCCCCAACATGCAGCATTCGCTCTGGTACATGCTGTTGATATGTGTACATGCTGGGCACACAAGCAGCAAGAAGCTACATTGCAAATGGTATTTCAGCTGGCACAAAGCACTGCTGCTAAAGTAAGCTCACCCATGTCTGCTGAGCTTGAAGAATATGCTCATACACTTCCCATTGAGCTCGACTTTCAGCAGGCACTGTCTGTGGCGCTTCCACTGCTGCAGGACAGTCCTTGCTCTTGAAAGGCACCTCGCCGGTCAGAATCTCAAACAAAACGCATCCCACAGCCCACCACTCAGCAGAGGGGCCGTTGATCAGGACCCCTGCTGATATGTCTTGCCCCTCAAACTGAAGCTGAAGAGACAGAAGCAGCTCGGGGGCTGCATATGCTGCAGTTGCTCCCTGGGGATCGACATCCAGCACTGCAGGATCTGCAAACAAAACGAGCGCACATCAGCTGCTGCGCACAGACGGTGAGACAGACAGCAGACATGAGGCACACGTGATGATGCCATGACATGTGATGCATCCCACATCATGGTGAGGTTGCTCTGTACTGCGACTATATGATGCTGTGCCGTCTAAGATGCTGAACAGCCCTACCTTTGTTGCACTTCTGAGCAAAGCCAAAGTCCACAAGTCTCAAGTCATCCCAGGGTTGAAAGTCATCATTGCGCAGCATGACATTGCTACTGGTGATGTCCAGGTGTGCCATGTTGCTGTCCGTGTGAAGCAGATGGACTGTCTGCACGAGCGTCGACATGAGTCAAGGAATATGTTGTCAGCAGTAGCAGTACAGAGATGTGGGACAGAATGATGCAGGCCAGTCAGAGTTTGAAGCTCACCTGCAGCAGCTGTGCAGCTGTTTGCATGACCTGCTGTTCATGCTGATGCAAGGCAGGTGCATGTTGGGTACCCAAGCGCCAGCCTTCCAGCATCTTGACCAGACTAGCACCATTGATAAGCCTGAACAAAATATGCTGCTTTCAGCAGAGCTTCAAAAGTCACAGATGACAGCTGAAAGCTCTGATGGCATGCTGACTTACTCTAAGACGAGAAATGCTTCGCCTGTTAGCAAACCTAACAGTTCTACAAACTTTACTATGCGCGGGGTGTTCGACCACTCGATGTGGATGAGACCATCAATCTCGTTTGACAAGAGGTAAGGAAAAAGGATGCAGTGGGTGGGACTCAGGCGCTTGACCGCAAACTCCCGATTTGTGGCCCTGGCAAAGCATCTGCAACAAGCACAAGTTGTTGATTTTGACGTCAGAATTCGTTCGCTCTCTGACGTGAGACAAGGCTACCTCTCTACGGCAACTGAAGAGCCACCTTGCCCAAGCAAGTTTTTGTCAGCGTCAGGGACCTGATAGTAGTGTTCCGTGAACAACCAGGACGACATAGTTACAGCGCCCAGCTAAATGCAATCGCACGACTTGGAAGTGTAGCAAAGCTCCGTCTGACCGATACTGGCAGGATAGCTATTGTTGAACGCCTACCCGGGCGCAGCTTCACCAAAACGTAGGGGTGAAACAGATGGTCTTTTGAACTTCGCGTATGCATGCATGCACAAGCATGCGTTCAGTAGGATGACACCGAAGTGACACTCAGTAAGGCTCGGCATTCACGTGCGAAATGTAGCCTAGGCTTGTACAAGCTCCTAAAGCAGCTGCAGTCTGCTATTGCACTGACACTTAATAACATATCTAACACACCATCGTTGGGCTATCCGATGATTACAGCAGCATGTACACAGTCCATCTTGTCAGTGGGAGCGCGAGGACCAGGATCCACAATGGTCACATACTTACTGCTCAATTTGGATCCTGCGGTTCATTCACCACCTGCTCATAGTGTTCAATGACACCCTTTTGCTCTGCAGCTGTCTTGAGGACAGAGGCTCCTCCAGTCCACAAAGACCCAACCTGCAACAGAAACAGCGTCTGTTGATGGCAGCAACAAAGTGGTGTTAGAGGCTATAGCCAACTGCTGCAGCAATACATAGCAAGTGTTCATGAACTCAGACATGGTCAATTGTGCACCAGTATGTGTGCTACGACCTTGCTAGCAAGACACACAACAGGGATTCGAAAGCAGATGTACATGAACGGCAAGGGAATGCAGAGTAACCCAACCAGTGAGCTGGTTGACCGACTGGTGAGCTGGTTGACCAACTGGTGAGCTGTAGGGTGAGCTTTGTGATTGTGTGCTTCCCAAGGCAAGAAACTGTCAGTGACCAAGCGGCACAGGTAATCTTGCGGTAGTCCTCACACGCAATACAGTCAACCCTCTGGTGGCCTTTCGCTGGCAAGCCTGTGATAGTCATTCTGAGAGACTTACAAGATGTAACAAACATGGCAATGACAAAGCAAGGGAAAATCATGTTGCCATGATCAGCAAGAGCAACAGCAACCTCTGTTGCACATCATCCAGCCTCGTAGCTTGCATGCAATGATTGCATAGATGGCATAGACTGAAACAACAGCTGTGCAGGTGTCATGAGCGACAGCAAAATGCGGTGCTACCCTGAAAGCATCATATCTTGCAGCATTGCCTCTGCTGCCTCAGTCCAAACCTTCCCAGAAAGCCATACAACTTGCCTTTGCGTATTTCTGGGAATCTGCCTTACAAAAATTGAATTACAAAAGTGACCACATATCAACAGCCTGTAAGGGTGAAGTGCATATGTAGCTATAAAACCCAGACACAGTTTGTCAAACTGCTACTGAAAGCAAAGTCTTCTCAAAAAAGCTGCCTAATGTCTTAACATGGGAAGGGACTCATGTGTTGGGCTGGAGCATCCTACCATACTGCAAAGCAACAGCACAGCTCACAAGACATGTGACACAGCAACACAAGGGGATTCGTTCATTCTGGAATAGAATCCAGCTGGATCTTCCTTTTCTTCTCCATCCTGCTCCCACTGCTATCCACGCTCAAGTGGACTGCACTTTGCTGCAGTGTTTGCCTAGGAATCTCAATCTGGCCAGCAGGGATAGCAGCCTTCTTCACCAGGGTGTGAGGGGGCCTGAGAGGGGTGCTGGTCACCACCTTGTCATTCCACATTTTGCTCACCCATCGGTCAAACGCGTGCTTGACAGCATCAACACGGTCTGGCGAGCCGTCTCTGCTGTACGCTCTCAGTTTGCGTTCCTGCACACACATAGGGCTGTCTGGGCCGCTAAGCGAGGTGCTCTATCTAGTCTGTAATTAGCACCAACTTTGCCTGTCCTTGAGTGCTACATCACAGACCCTTTGCTCTGCACCATTTCGCGTTTGGCTGATGTCATGACAATTGCGTGTTTGGCTGATGTCATAAGCATATCTTCTGTGTGCCACCTGGTGACATGTGACAATCTCATGGTGTGTCAGCCAGTGCTTTTGGCACACCTTAGTCATACAAGGATTTTAAAGCTCTCAGTGTTGCCTTTCAAGCTCAAAGGGCATTGCCCTTGTGTGCCTTTCACAGGTTCAGGCTGTGCCCTTCAAGCATGGACTTGCCTGGAAGATGTCAGGGTACATGGGGCTGACAGTGTTCTTCAGCATGGAGTACTTGTCCCGGCTGTCAAAGTTGTCAAAGAAATGTACATTGTCCAGCGGATTCTTGCTCTTCATGGCGAAGTCAATGCTGTTCTCGCACAATATCACATCTTCTTCCTGCAAACAAGTAGGAACAGGGGCAGTCATTGTGGGCGCTGGGCTGCCGCCTCAGAAGGCTCTCAGTATGATTGTCAACAGTGTACTTTTTGACTTTCTTTCACAGCTCTTCTTGGGCTCTATATCAGAAACGCCTTAGATTAGTCTTGAGATCAATCGTATTGATGCATGCTGTGTGTGTATGACAACTGTACACAGGTCAAGTGTCCATGACAAAAGACATCTGTATGTAACAAATGTACATCTCGATTGTACAAGGGAGAAATGTGCAGGACAAAAAACATTACAGCTCAGCCAGACTGTATTTGCAAGCCGCTAACAAATGTGAGATAGCAGCTGACAGACTGCACGATTGTTACATCAAATAAGCCAGCTTGCATCAAGTGTATAGTCAAAGCTTTGCACTGCACCGTCAGCACAAACAAAATGTGGTTCAGGTCTGCCGACCTTGATGTGTACAGGACCCGAGTAGCAGGTGATGACATCTTGTACAGAAGGGACCTTCCAGAGGTTTGCTGAAATGACGTTGGGGGGGATGATGACCTCACTGCAGTACTTGTACAGCTGCCGCTTCCGTAACCTGCACATTTACCATTACAAGGTTTGCTTTTTGTATCTGTACAGTCCTCATGTGTCATGCTGGGCAAAACTAGAATGAAAATGGGCCAGCTGAAGACCGCACTGGTGTAAAAGACTTGCATACCAAGTACAGACAGTGCTGTGAGCATCTGGGCATTTTTAGGTTTTTTTTTATTTTACCAGTGTTGTGGGTATCTGGGCATGCATAACGAATCAAGCAGCAGAACCTGGTGATGATCTTCTGGGAGGCAATGACAGGGGCATGGTCATCTCCATCCTCAAAGTGGGGATGCAGCATGCTGTAGTTCTCTATCTGCTTCAGCAGTGTGTCATCCATCTTGACAAACTCCCGGGGATCATGGATGCGCTCAGTCATCTTGAGCACAGGATCAGCCGCGATGAGCGCGTCCACCAACATCAGCTCTATAGCTTTTGCTTTCCTGCATGGGCCAGTAGCAGTTGCAGTAGTTGTTGTCAGGGGGGTTGTCAGGGGGGTTGTTGGGCAGTCGCAGACAGCAGATTAGCAGTTGACCAGGCTGTGGACACATGGTGGACAGACACCGTGTAGCATGGACCCAGCACTACTCTCCTGGAAGGATCACAATTCTTGTTCTTAAGCAGGCACGAGTCCGATTTGTGACATCCCAATGCTATTTTTTACTGAATATTATGTAAATCTGTTACCTACCGACAGGCTATGGACTTGCGATGGACAGACACTGGAAGGTAATGAATGTCTTGTCAAGCCTAGCAGCCATTGCTGCAACTCAACAAGCTTTCTGCATGGCACCTGAATGTGTCCTTTCATGACATGTCACACAAAGAGCAGTGAAAGCACCAGCAGTCACCTGTGGGTGTAGACGCGTCTGTGCATGGTTGCTCTTGCATGAAACAACTCAAAGATGTTCTCATACTCGCTCCACTTGAAGCAGATCTCATTGTCCAGCACCTACATACAGCAGAACCCTGATTTGACAGAGCATGCAAGCCTAGTTGCTGTGGGGACCAGATGGGTAAATGGGCAGATGGGCAGATCACAACAAAGAACCCAGCAACAGTGTGCATGACATGCTTACAACACATGGCATGCTGTACAGTCACAACTCAGAAAGTCTGTCTTCTGTGGTGACAGTCGCACTTTGTATGCACTGCATAATACAGATGAGCTTGTTGCGCATGTTTAAGGTCACGGTCGTGAGGTGCACTGAGCACAGACTAATCATTGCTCACCTTGGTGAGGCGCTGCAATCTGTTGAGGTCACAGCTGACTTTGACATTGCAGTAGTGACTGTCCCTGGCAAGGTAGTCAAACTTGTCTACATCAATGCTGTTGCGTCCGTTGGCCACAATGTCAAACAGAAAGCGCTTGTCATTCAGTGGCGGAGCACCATTGCCAGCAGGCTGGTGGTTGGGACAGGATCCCACAATGAGCTGCTGCACGCGCTTCATGTCAATGTCATCAAGAGCGTCATCTTTGATGTGACCATCATCGATGATGGTCTGCAGGATCTCGCCGCTCATCTCCTCGTGACTCCTAAGATGTATACAGTCAAGCATCAGTACTCCAATTATGGATGAGAGTAGCTGTAGCTGTGTGGACTGCATGTTTTGGTGGTGCTTGCAACTAATACAACTGTGTGACAATACATTCTATGCAGCTTCCTGCAACCAGGAGCATTCACTTGGCCTGCACCAGAAAGGCTGCTGCAAAGCATGCGTGCTGGACGCCGCAGTACACTGTCACTGGAAGATTGAGCATTTCTGGGGATGCTTTTGACAATGCTGAGATGACAAATGACACCACCACCAAAAAGCCACCACAGGCCAACAGCACAATGCTGCCATGCATGAAACGCAGACGCTGGCAGAGATCTGCTGGATGTATGCAGTGACTGCACGCACCCACATCATGCTGAAGCTGGATATGTGGAAGCAATTACCATCCGTAGACGCCTTTGCTTTGCAGCAGAGTCCTGTCAAAGACGTGACTGAAAGGACCATGACCCAAGTCATGACACAGACCTGCCACAGTCAAGACTGAGTCAATGCATGTATGTCCATGTAGTAAGCCTCACGCTGGATGCCCGTGTACAATTTGAGTGCTGGGCAGACCTGCTAGCTCCACGACCTTGATGTCTGTTCTGTCCATGTCCAGCTCAGCTCTCTGACTGTTCCATATTTTGTCAGCAACCTCAAAAGCTAGATGCGCCACTCCCAAAGAGTGCTCAAACCTGTTGTGTGACGCTCCAGGGAAGATGTAGTAAGTCATACCAAGCTGTTTGAGGTCTCTAAGCCGCTGAAACTGAGCGGAGTCGATGATATCAATACTGAGGGGATCAAGCCTAAACAGGTTGTGCACAGGGTCGTTGAACATCTTGCCATGTCGCCTTTGCTGCTTGTTGTACGACGCTGCAAACTCCGGTGACCCGGTCGGCGTGTTCAGATCAAAGTTGTGATCTGGCAACACAGGGTCTTGCTGTTTCGCAACAAGCTGGCTGAACGGCACATCGTCCTCGTCATCGGGAGGGTCCATCGCGTCCCACTGTGCAGCTGCAGATATGCTACATCTCACATGGGTGAGAGAATCGACCTTGCACTCAATATGCTCATTAGGGCTCACAGTCATGACTGTTGGCGTTATATTTATGACGTAGTCAAAAGTCTGTATCTAAAAGCCTGCCGTGCATGCATATGCGAAGTTGAACAGACCATCTATTTAACCCCTACGCAGTTATGTAACTGCGCCCTGATTGGCATTCAACGATTATCCTGCCAACATCGGTCAGACGGAGCTTTGGACACTTGCAAGTCGTGCGACTGCGTGAGCTGGGGGCTTTAACTATGTCGTCGACGTCCTGGTTCTTATCGGAAAAGTACTATCTGGACAGTGACAGAACCTTGCTGGGGCAAGGTGGCTCTTCAGTTGCCGTAGAGAGGTAGCCTTGTCCCACGTCAGAGAGTGAACGAATGCTGATGTCCAAATCATCAACTTGTGTTTGTTGCAGATGCTTTGCCAGGGCCACAAAACGGGAGTTTGCAGTCAAGCGCCTGAGTCCCACCCACAATATCCTTTTCCCTTACCTCTTGTCGAACGAGATTGATGGTCTCATCCACATCAAGTGGTCGAACACCCCGCGCATAGTAAAGTTTGTAGAACTGTTAGGTTCGCCAAGAGGCGAAGCATTTCTTGTCTTAGAGTAAGTCAGCATGCCATCACAGCTTTCAGCTTTCATCTGTGGCTTTTGAAACCTTGCTGAAAGCAGCCTTGTTTATTCAGGCTCATCAATGGCGCTAATCTGGTCAAAATGCTGGGCTGCTGGCGCTTGGGTACCCAACATGCACCTGCCATGCATCAGCATGAACAGCAGGTCATGCAAACAGCTGCACAGCTGCTGCAGGTGAGCTTCACACTCTGACTGGCCTGCATCATTCCGTCCACATCTCTGTACTGCTACTGCTGACAACATATTCCTTGACTCATGTCGACGCTCGTGCAGACAGTCCATCTGCTTCACACAGACAGCAACATGGCACACCTAGACATCACCAGCAGCAACATCATGTTGCGTGATGATGACTACCAAGCCTGGGATGACCTGAGGCTTGTGGACTTTGGCTTTGCTCAGAAATGCAACAAAGGTAGGGCTGTTCAGCATCTTAGACGGCACAGCGTCATATAGTAGCAGTGGATATCCTAGCATGTCGCAAATCTGATGGTGATGTGGGATTCATCACATGTGCTATTTGTCTGCTATCTGTCTCACTGTCTGTGCGCAGCAGCTGATGTGCGCTTGTTTTGTTTGCAGATCCTGCAGTGCTGGATGTCATTCCCCAGGGAGCAACTGCAGCATATGCAGCGCCCGAGCTGCTTCTGTCTCTTCAGCTTCAGTTTGAGGGGCAAGACATCTCAGCGGGGGTCCTGATCAATGGCCCCTCTGCTGATTGGTGGGCTGTGGGATGCGTTTTGATTGAGATTCTGACTGGCGAGGTGCCTTTCAAGAGCAAGGACTGTCCTGCAGCAGTGCAAGCGCCACAGACAGTGCCTGCTGAAAGTCGAGCACAATGGGAAGTCTATGAGCATATGCGTCAGGCTCAGCAAACATGGGTGAGCTCGCTTTAGCAGCAGTGCTTTGTGCCAGCTGTAATGCCATTTGCAATGCAGCTTTTTGCTGCTTATGTGCCCAACATATACACATGTAAACAGCATAGACCAGGGCCAATGCTCCATGTCTGATCATGAGAGCTTCGTGTTATAACAAGCTGAATGCTGCACAGCCATCAAGTCAGACAGATCTTCTCATGTGCACATGCTCGCTGAGGCTTCATAAAGCAAATCGACAATGTATGCTAGTTAGCTAGTCAGCACTTTGCTTGTGGTCAGGTTGATGCGCCAGGTTAAGACCATTTACCTGTCTATGTCTGTGTAGGTCGATGCTTGTGAACTGGCGCACACAAGTCAGTCAGGAGTGCAGCACCCACTGCTGGACAGAGTCAGGCAGTGCAGCACCGATCCAGATCAGGCAGCACTCTTCTTCCAAACCATCCTGAGCCCTGTTCCCCAAGTCAGAGTCAAGGCTCTGGAAGAGCTGTGGTGCGCTGCAACAGTGAACAGGATGTTCTCAGAGACAGGCACCAACTTTGAGGCGGGGAAAGCAGCTGCAATGGCAGCTTTGCAGAAAAGGAACCAGAAGCGAAAGCGTGGATTGTGTGCAGCTCTATGTGGCTGCTTCAGCGCTCCCATCTCACAGCGCCAAGAAGACAGCAGTTGCCCTCCTCCAACAAGGGTGCTAGAGGCAGAGGCTGTGACTGATGATGGTACACAGCCTCAGACTGTTGCTTCCTCAGTTCGGTCCTCACATGATGGTGAGCTGGAGACACACACCATGCAGAGTGCTGCTCAGCAGACACCTGCACAGGTGTCCCTGACACAAAAGTGTGTCAGAAAGCTCAAGAGCGCATGCAGACGCAAGCTCAAGCCCAGCAGTAGTGCCTCCACTCAGCCAGGTGTTGAAGGAAGAGACAACCAGCAGATGATTGCTGGTGATGCCAACAGCCCTTCTGCAGCTGTCTCCTGTTCTGACAGTAGCACTGAGCAGAAACAGGCTGCTGTCAGCAAGCACAGCTTGCAGCCTGGATGCGTCCATGTGACAGTGAAGGCACAGAGCAGTGAAGGGTGTGCAGTGCAACAGCAGCCGTGCCATCAGCAGGCAGAAAGCAATGAGGCGGAATTGAAGCCAAGCATAGACAGGTACCATACCTATCAATTCCGTCTTGTACTGCTTTCAGATGTGATGTGTGTTGACAAACAACACCTTTATCATATGAGCTTCAAAAATTTGATGCGTGTGTCAGCATGTGTTGTTGCAACAGTCACTAAATGCCAAGTCAGATCCACTTACTATGCAGACAACACAAGAAACTTTAGGCCTGTGCATGTCATGTCGGCATGGTCGCTCCTCTCGTGGCAACATCTTTCTCTGCAGTTGGGAGACCGTGTGTATTTGGTGTCTCACAGGATTCAGAGCCGCAGTGCTCTGACAAGGTTTGTGCAGAGAGGCCGGAACCTGCTGAAATGTGCGCGCTCAAAGACACCTCTGAAGGACGAGCCTGCTCATTGAGGGTTGCACAGCAGCCATGAGCAGTCATGCCACTGGCCGGGAAGCTGTCGCCGCATATAGGTGATGCTTTGCTTTCTACAGCGGACCTGGCAGCACCCATTGCTTTCTGACAAGCAGCAGCATACACTGAATCCGTCGGCTGTCATCATTTAAAGCAAACTGTGTCGTGTGAAGGTTGCGGTTGTATTGTCATTGCCACTCTATTGTGCTGTGCCCACACAGCAGAATGACCTTTCTGCTCAGCACTGCGTGATGATGCAGGTCATGCTTGCCAAGGCTTAAAAGAGTTCAGGGCAGCTGTGCAGAGGTGGAGTGCCAAAAGTCATGTGCAATCAGGCTGTTGCAAGTTGGAAGCAAGTTCAACTTGCCCTGGGAAATGCTGGTGTATCTTGGGGGCACTCATTAGATTGACTGCAGCTGTTGATGAAAAAGGCAGCACATACATCAATACACTGTTAGGTGCTCAGTTTCAAGAGTGAGCAGTGTGGAGACACTTGCCATGTAGTTGGACTGCAGCTGCTGCTTCCTTCAGCAATGTGCATTGCCATCTGCAAAGTGTTTGGCCATGTGAAATGCATTACAAGCCTTCTTCATGGGTAGCACCATGATCATATGTTGGCAGGGTTCTGGTCGTCATCATGGTGACCGGATATAATGTCACTTGTTTTTTATGATGTCTGTTAGAATCAATCTTTGAAACCGTACGTAAGTTTGTGTGATTAGCTTTTTTGACTACTAGCAGTTCTGTGATGTACTTTTGGGCACATGGATCACCTTGCAGATGCTTGTCTGGCTACTGACCAAGTCAACGTGGAAGACAGCTATATCAAGACTTGTTTTGTACAAAGACAATGTGTTTTGGCCAGTCCACTTCTGAACTTGTAGAGCTAGATTACTGTTGAGCATGTGGCGATGCGGTACTAGCGCTTTCCTACATTACAGCATCACTACAGCAATTTTTAGGGCTTTACTGTCGAACGCCTTGAACGTTTGTTATGTGTTTTTCCACAGTTATTGTCTTTTGACTACCCTGATGAGTCCTACAATCAGATAATGTGAATTGCTTGATTGTCAATCAATAATTGAATTGAGTCAACGTAACGCCAACATTTTGACTGTCTGTGAGCCCTAATGAGCGTATTGAGTGCAAAGGTCAAGTTCTTTGCCCGTGAGAACTGTAACCTATCTGCAGCTGCACGCTTCGACAAGCTGGACCCTCCTGATAACGAACAAGACGTGCCGAACATCCAGCGCTGCCAAACAGCAAGGCCCGGTGTTGCCAGATCTCAGGTTGATCTGAACACGCCGAGTCACCCGGGTTTCCATCGTCATACACCAAGCAGCAAAGGCGACATAAGATGAGATGACCCTGCGCACCAACTGTTTAAGCTTGATCCCTTGAGTACTAATGCCTTTGATCTCAGCGGCTTAGAAACTGGGTATGACGTACTGCATATTTCCCTGGATCTTCACACATCAGAATCGGACACTCTTTGCGAAAGGCGCATCTGGATTTTTAGGGTGCTGACAACATCTGGAACACTCAGAAAGCTGAGCTGGACGTGAGCAGAATAGACACCAAGGTTTTGAAGCTAGCAGGTAAGCTGAGCACTCAAACTATGTATGGGCATCCAAGCCAAGTTTTTCCATGAGCACATAATCTTGTTGACCCAGTTTTGCCTGTGGCAGGTCTGTGTCATGGCTTAGGCCACAGTCCTTTCAGTCATGACTCTGCTCCAGAGCAAAGGTGTCTCTGGAGGGTAGTTGCTTACTCACATCCAGCTTGAGCAAGATGTGGGTACACTTAAACTCAGGGCCACAGCTGCTGCAGGTGAGCGTCAAGCTTTGAGCTGCCCGTGTCATAGCATCCTCATCTCTGTACTGCTGCGGCTGACAACATGTTGACTCATGTCATATACAGTCCATCTGCTTGGGGAGAAACAATGTGAGGTGCCCTGAGAAGCCCGATCAGGATGATCCTGCACACATACACTCCTACAAAATCCTGGTAGGCCGGACCAATTGTGTGCAGGGGACGCTGTTCATGTGAAAACCCATCTATGCAGATCTGAGCTTGACACCCATAAACGTGCATCTGGACAATCTTCAGCCATTTCTCCATCCCATGCATTGACAAGTGGGTGACAATTGTTCAAATGCACTTTTGTGGGCGTCAAGCTCAAATCTGTATAGATAGGTGTTCATCTGATTGGAAAAATTTGAAATGTCATGGAGAGTCACCAACCTGTACTTGCATGTTGTCAGGTCCAGCAGCCCTCTCGTACAGTGTGTGCCAGCAAGTACTAGTGGTTGCTAGTTCAAGACTTTGCTGTGAAGTTCATTTCTCAATGAATGTGGGTTTAGCAACTGATTTCACAATTCCTCCCTGCATGTTCTCTCACAATGATTTTCTGGGTTTGTTGTATATTGCTGCTTGTCAGCCAGGTAGCATCATGCATATGGCAGCTGTCTGCAGCTTCCTACTTGCACGGTCGCTAGGAATACCAAAAACGAGCAAGCTCTGATCCCTTCCTAAACAAGCACGGACACAACCAAAACCTTTGTTTTGCTCTGTTGCAGTCAAGGAGATATGCCAGCATGGGGTGAGGGTGAGGGTGATATCTATACAGGGCCTGAAAATTGTTGGGATGACCTATCAAGCTTCTAAGAGGCGTCTGGCTGCCCTCAGGCAGCAGCGCAGGCTGGTCAGCAAGTTTTGAGGGTATGGCAGAACCTATACAATCTGGCTGCTGCCAGACAAAACCACCTGATTAAAGGTACTCAATAGTCCTGGCATGCCCATTCGCCCATCCTGACATGCACATCTCTCCATGCTTTTCAGATGTCCCACACTGTGATCTACAGCGGTGTTTGGAAAGCATTGGCAGCGCTTTGATCCCTGCATCCAAGACGCCTTAACTACTTTGGCAACCTGTCAAGCTTTGGCCCTGCGTGCCTATGAAAGACTGCCTACAAATACATTGTTTGTAGCACCATGCAATGTATCACCTGCGCACCACACCTTCTTGCACAGCATCCAGCTTGCTAGATTAAGCTCACCACATGCCACACATGTTGTCAAAGCAATGCCATTGCATACTAGAAGGTCCAGGACCTACACTGCTGTCACTGCACATCATGTCTGGACCCTTGTGAAACACTCAGGAATCAGTCAAAGTAAGACCACTGTGTAAGAGGCTTGCTGTGTTGCAGGCCGGCTGAACATAAAGATGTGCTGTGAGATGGTTAGGGAGTGGGGTTGGTTGTTTGCTTTGAATATCTGGCAGCTGATCAGTCATGAAGTCTTTCACAGGCAATGTAGGGCATAATGTCTGCAATGTCAGGCAAACACACCTCAGTGTGTGTAAAATATTGTGTTGAAGAAGGCCACTGCAACATTGTATTGGCTCGTGCTGCAAAATCTCTGCTTGCAACATGACATTGTTTGTGTGCTTCTCACAATGAGCTGCTGCTTGTTTTTCTTGTCAATGTCTTTTTTGATGTGATCATCATCGATAATGGTCTGCAGGATCTCACTGATTATAAGTATCTTCTCGTGACTCCTGAAATATACACAGATAAGCACCAGTAGTCTGATGAGACAGAAGTAGCTGAACCTGTGGATCGCGTGCTGTGCATGTTTTGTTGCTGCTCCAAACGTGTGACAATACATTGAACGGAGATTGCTGCAAACAGCAATCTGGCATTTTGCTGGCTTGCAGTAAAAAGGCTGCTGCAAATCATGCATGCTGCAGTACATTGTCATTCGTCAGCAGATTGAGCATTGCATTCGATGCTTTTGAGAAAACATGAGACAAGGGAGCCATCATATAATAGCAGCACAATGCCTGAAATGCAAACGCTGGCAGAGATCTGTTGGATTGTGACGCTGACAGCTGGCGTTACGTTGACGAAGCGGTCGAAGATGGCGTTACAATTGGCCGAACCAAGCAAGTGGAGTTGTGCGGAGAGCCGAGAGCAGCATCCTTTCAGTGCAAATAAAGTTTAAGCGTTTAGGATCACATACACGGCGTACAATAGGTTGTGCCGAAACGGAAGTTGCGGGTCAAACGGCACAGAAGTATCGTAGAGTACGTATACGTATCTGTGGCTGGCTACGTTATCAAGGGTGATCTATTGAGCAGCTGCTATGCCCCTGAAGTCGACGTCTGTGCTTGACAAGCAGTCGGAGCGCACATGTATGATGCCTTGTCTTTGACATGCTCATGAAGTGCTTGCCACCGGTTTCAAAACATCATTTGATGTGCGTTTGTTATTGTGCAGATGATTTGGAAGCATCATTGCAGAGTCTCAGCTTTTCAAGAGCGCCAGGTCAGTCCCTGATGTGCCATCAGGTCCTGCTTTTGGCCAACTTCCCTTTTTGGGAAACATTCTGGATTCACTTGATGGATTGCCAGTCTAAACTGATCTCATATGAGTGCTCCAGGCAGTGAAGATGACCAAGCAGAGGACACAGAAGCAAGTGTGGATCCTGAAGGTGACATATCCACCAACCTGATTGGACATCAAAAGGGGAAGTTGGCAACTGCGTTGACTGGAACACTATGTAGATCTTGTACATGTACACTGCCATACATTGTTGCACAAGGGCATGCCATGCCTCAACATGGCCTCAAGCAAGATGTGTTGTGCACATGTGCCTAGCTGCAGCCATGTTGATGGAAAGAGCTTCAGCAACAAAACGCCAAGTGATGGCGAAGCTCGATTCAGTATGGGATAAACTCTTTCCCAATGATCAAGAGGCAATGTTGCAAAAAGAGGGCGGGGACTTTTCCAGGTGGCATTCTTGAGCATTCTCTGCTGTGGCCAATTCTGCCCATGTTAGAGCTAGCTAGGTATAGCTAGTGTGCTTGTTGGGTAGCAAATTGCTTGGAAAAAGTGGCCTCTGTACTGCTGAGCAACTGCAACCTACTATGTATGTGCGCAGAGCTATGCCAAGGCATCTGAGCAGTGCATACGTATTCCAAGGCATGGTAGTACCACAATTGTGCAGCTCAGTTGATATGCATGTTTGCCAGGTACTTTCAAGATGGCAAAGCCTATGATTACAACAGTTTGAGCCTCCAGAGAGGCTATGTTGGAAACATAGCCTCTCTGGAGGCTTGTGAAGACGACAAGAAATGTTTATGATGCGCTAATGAAGGCTCGGAGGAAAACCACATTCATTTTGGGCTCATGTCCTGAAGTAGTTGTGTTGGGTTGTGGACCAGCGCCAGAGATGGATGCAGTCAAGGTAGACTTTCCAATATATGTTCCTACATGCAATAAGTGCAAACTTGACTCACAGTCAAAGCACAAGACTGTGAGCAAAATGGCATCAAGCAGTCCAGCCCTTCACTTCTAGAACCCGATCTGGTTGTCTACTCTGCAAGGCCTGAACTCATGCATGCCTTTTTGTCCTCTCTCTGCCCCTATATTTCGAGGATACGACAGCACAGTTCATGTTGCATGCTGATATTGATGTTCCCACACAAGTCCCATGCAGTTAAGGCTGATATATCGCTGGTGGTTCTTTGACCTGCAGGTGTTTTTGCAACACTATGACATTGCATCAGCAAAGTTCAGGCTTGTGGACAATGCAAACTGGGACCTTGCATGGAGTGCAATAAGCTCCTCCGACAGCATCCAATATGAAAAAGTGGACTTGGAGTCAACTGAGTTGCAAGACCAAGCCTGGTGGCATCAGCTTGCACAGGCTCAAATCATCATTGGCTGGTATGTTCATGAGGCTCTGACCAAAATACTGAATGAAAGCATGCTACAGATGCTGGTGAAGAATGGAGCAGTTGTACTGTTGGGTTGCCCAGCTGCAGGGTGAGTACCTTGCATCTGGCTTGCTCAGCCTGCAGGCAGCCCTGCCCAAACCTAATAGCTGCTGCTACTGTGACAGGAAATGCTTCTTCAAAAGGCAAGAAGCATACTCAGGCCTGAAGGTGACACCTTTGGGCGAGTTTGGGGGAAAGGACAAAGGATTCCTGTTTTCCAGGTGAGTGTTCGGCAATGGGCTGATAGCTCTGGATTTGTGTCAAGGGAGTGCAGTTAGATGAAGATGGTTTGCGTTGCAGGCATCAAGCTGTTGGTATCAAGGTTGTCATGGCAAAAGCAAATGCACATTGCCAAGCAAAAGTCCAATGTGGATGATCTGGAGCGCTCATTCAGAACCCCAGCAAAACCTCAACCATAAGACCAGCAAACCCTTTGAGCTAAACTCACCAAATTTTCATACCGCAGCTCCTTTCTGTCTATATGTTGCTTGTGCAATGAGCGTTTATGTAAGTGGTTCTGATCATTGCTTTGATAATTCTGAGGGTTGCTTGTCAAACTCTGTACAGTGCAATTTGAGTTTTCACGACTGATATATAAACACCTCAGACAGCTGCAGTCAGTGTTCCAGCAACATGTCCATGGCAGCTCACGGGGTGCAATGCTAAATGAGAACAGAGTACGTGGATCAGCACAGCACAGGTTCATAGACACAGGTTCAGCTTCTTCTACCACTCGCTGTGTCTTCACAGCGTCCACGTGCACAGCTAGCTTGCACAAGTTGAGTCTGCAGCTGCAGTGTATAAACAATCAGCACATCATTCAGGCGCATGCTGTAGACACAATACCCAAACATAGCAAGACTCACCTGCATTATTGGCTGCACATCAAAGATATACACCTGTCCAGATACTGCTGCCAAGACAGCTTGGGCATATATGAAGTCATAATTGCTTATAAATTGATTAATACCGGTAGGTAGCATGTTTGCTTTGAATGCCTCATGCCTGAAAGCACACCTGGCAGCTGCACGTGCACCCTTTCACAGGCCATGGCCATGTAGCTACCTATGGCTACCTATGGTCAGTAGTCAGTTAGGCAAATATATATATATATGTGCATAGTGGATGCAATGCCAGGCGGTCATGCCCCACAGTATTCAAGAAGAACATCAAAACAGTGTATCTGGTCATGCTGCAGAGCATGCCTGCATACTATAAGTTATGATACTGGGTTTTTGACTGTTATAGTCTATAACAGCCTGTGCATGACAGTTGTGTGAAGCAGCTTTGCTGTTTCTTTCAGAATCAATCAACCGATCAATCATATTCTGCTGATCTGCACGTGCCAAGCCTGATCAGGCATCTTGACTGTGTTTGCCTTCAACTTTCGGAATGCTGTTTGCAGTTTCACTAGCTGCTTTACGAGCACTCGCGTACGCGTATCACAGCAACAAACCAACGAACGAGCCAAACTTACAGCTATGTCACGCTAAGCACAGAGTGACCCAAACTGCTCCGTGCAGTGCGCGTCGCAGATGACGCAAGGCTTTGCGAGTTTTGCTGTGTCAGTGGCCGTAAACTTTGTGATTGCCGCTGCCGTATTCATCTTTTTCGGCGTGTTTCGGAAGTCCAAATTTGTGTCGAAATACTACGCACCAAGAAGGCACGTACAGTAGTGTCGCTGACTTTTGTTACTGTGTAAACTTTGTCTTGCGCTGTCTGCCGCTGCGCTTGGCGTGTACTGTTGTAGCAGATCGAGAGCTTGGTGTCTTTAGATCACGCCCTGCAGATCACGCCCTGCAGTGCGCCATGCTGAGACTGAAACCTGGACATGCTGGTGTGATCGTGCAGATACACACGAAACGGCCGGAAACGACCAGCACGTTTGCCTTACAGCTTTTACAAATGGATACCCATCGTCTACAGATACACGCAGGAAGAGGTCATAGAGCTATCCGGGATGGATGCAGCCATGTATCTGAGGGTGATAATGTTTGGTAGGTGCTTTGCATAGCTGTCCAGGCTAGAGTAGCGCTCAGATGACCTGAGCCTGCACATGGTGTTTCTTATATCGTGTGTGACATACCTGGTGATTGGGATGATTGGCTTTTCCTAAAATTTGCATATGATGCTTGCAGGCGCCGAATTGTTCTTCTTTCTTACTATTTGGTGCCTGATTGTGGTGTTGCCAACCAATCTCTCGGTAAGCTGAGTTAGTGCCAGCCACTGTAAGCAATGTCACATCATGCATCAAACATCATACCCCAGGCTGTTTCCACAAAGGACCATGAGCATTCATGATTACAAAATTTTCCAGGCTGCATTGTCACTTGATTCTGCTTATATGCTGCAATCATGCTGGAGTTGGTCTGTGCTGCACAAGGGCACACACTCACACACTCACACTCACACTCATACACTTCAAGACTGATCACTTGTTCTCTTTCTAATGAAACACCTGTCAACACGAGGCCATCATGCCAGCAAGACCCATTTTCAGTCATACCAGCACTACCCATGAAACTTTGCACATGCACATCTTACCTCATGCATACCAGCAAACACCAGTTCCACAAGCTGTCCTGTCTATGTGACCTATCACACCTATGACCCATCATGACCTCATGCAGGGTCACGAAGTGTCAACGCTGATGTCAACAAACAACGAGGCAGCCTACAGCAACTTCACCTACTGGGTACCTGCGCCCCCACCACCCTCACCCCACACCTCGGGAGCCGGCAGCCTTCTGGATGCTACCAACAGTGATCAGCCTGATCCTATCGAGGTCCGTTTTTTTGTGTTGCTCATCAAAGTGCACCTCATTGCTTGAATGCTCATCTTCAGTGTTGAAATGGTCCCTGCCAGAGAGCTGCTTCGCTTGACAGTGCACAAGCTCAACTACGCAAAGCAGTGGGCAAGCTGCACAGTCTTTGTGCACCTCAGTCATATTTCATACAGTTTAGCTTCTCATTTGAACTGCATCATGATTCTGTCATGGGTCACATAAACATGCAATTAAGTGACAGTTCCCTGCTCAAGACACTGCTGGCAGTACTCAACAACATCATCATCATCATTGCTCGCTGTCCAGTAGGGATGCAGGGCCTGCCTGGGCACATCTGGCTGCAGCCATACCGTTATCATTATCATCATCATCTGCAGGATGATCATGATTACATGCTGTCTAATAAACCTGCAGGGCCTGCCAAGGTATGTACAGACACCAATCTCCAACCAGATCTGGCACCTGAAGCACAGACCTGCATGCAATTGCATCTCAACACCCTGGGTGCTGAAAGCGGCCGGAACTTATGATGTTACCTTTTGCTGCAGACGCCAGACATGTATGCTGATGTGCCCCCTGCACCCCCAGGCCTAATTTGGTGGGAATACAGGCCCGGGGTCCCCCCTCTGCCGCAGCCTGTCACCTACTTTGGCCTGTCCAACTGGACGAATTGGGCCTGGCGATATGACCCTGACTATGCTGTTCCGTTTTACCAGTATAGTAACATTGACAAGGCAAGTTGTGCTGTTGCAGCAACAATGTCAGATTCTGCAAATGCACATGCACATACACATATGACAAAGTGTCATGACTGTATGCTGGCTTATACGAACGCGGCAGGCACTACGTCAGCATATGACCTATTGCTTGAGCATGTTTTTGCGCGTAGTGACCTGTTGTCTAGATACACAGGTTGACCATCATTGCATATGGAGTTAAACCAGACTGATATGGCATTCAAAGCATGGTGGTATGGAGCAACACCAACATGACTAGCACAAACTCCAGCCCTCGACATCACAGCATGTGCCTCAGCCACAACCTGCATCCTCCAAAACGCTGGCACTTATATTTGTGACAAGGCTGAAGGTGTTGGGGGACAGAATCCAGTCTTGCTAGGTGTATGTGGCTCTACTTTTCAATACAGCAAACACTCCACCTCTCCAAGTTTGCCAAGCTTGCAGCCGCTTGATGACAATTTTGCTGGCTGAGTTTGTGACCCATGTCTGCCATCGAGGGGCTGTGCAACTTGGCAGCAGATCAGGCCTGCACATGCGACAAAACAGCTGCAATAACATTATTGCTGTTGGGTTTCCCTCTTACATTGACATCATTGCTGAGCAGAAAGTACATGTGTGGCATGCAGACTGCAATGACAAACCTGAGCAATGGGGACAAACGGTTCTGGGTGCACCTCATCTCCACATATGTCATCTCCTGGTATGTGTATAAGGTGAGCTCTTCAATGTATGACAAGTTTTGGTCATATCTAGCACATGTCAGTTACAAACGCATGCAACATGACACATGCATGATCAGAAACAAACATGTGGGCTGCAGCACTGCATTAACCAGTGTTGGTGTGTAACCTGGCATTATTGCTCTAATAGCTTGCTGCAGGGACAATCTGCTACAGGTACATCTGTCTGATGGTGTAGTCAGTACTGACAAGTGAATTACTCCAAGTGGCCTCACTTCCGAGGCAGATTTGACATGCACTTGTCGATGTCGTCACGATTGTGCCAGCCGTAGGCTTGCATATCTACACTCAGTCATTCAGACTTGTTCACACTCCCTAAGACACCCTCAAAGCTTGCAGCTTGATTCTTGCTTTCAACCGTGTGAACTGAGTGTGAACAAGTTCACGCAACAGCAAGAGGTATGTGGTTGGTGTAAGCTGACTGTTCCATGAGTCTGGATGTGAAGTGTGTATGTTCACACCATCGACATGATTCTTTGCCTGTGCTGCTGCAGCTCATGTGGCGATTTAACCAAGAGGCCGTGGCGCTGCGCATCCAGTACCTCATGAACACAAAAGAGGGCGCCGAGAGTCACACTGTGCTAGTGACAGACATCCCTGTGCTAGAATTTGGCACCATACCTCACCGCATTGAGACTACAGTCTTTCGCTATCTGCCAGTTCGTATCAAGGTGAGAAGCCACGTACAGCTGACCTCATCTGTGTCCAGGCTTTCAGCTGTTAGTTGTCATGCCTGCTATTGTGCGCTTACTCAATGGCAGTATAGCGTGCAAGCATACACCAGCTATGAACAGCAAGAGCATGTCACAGGGGCAGCTGTTTGTCCTGCTGGCTTGTATTGTTTTTGCTTGCTAGGTCTTATTTTGCAAACAAATGCGGAGACCCATGACACAAATGATGGAATCAACAGAACTATGTGATACTCCAACACAGCCAACAAGTGTGAAAAAACCAATGCTGGTTGCAGCTTGATTGCGCTGTCTTGTAGGAATGGGTGAAGAAGGTTGCCAAAACCGGGTTTGGGCTGGCCAACACGGGGGTGAGTGCAGCCGTCAATACGTGTAAGATAGCAACGCTGATCGCAATTATGTGCGTTGTCTGTAGGAAGGAGTGAAGAAGGTTGCCAAAACAGGCTTTGGGCTGGCCAACACGGGGGTGAGTGCCACCATCGGCAGAGCCAACAAGGTGTTGCTGCATGGGGAGACCATCTCCTTGCCCCCGGGCCTCGTGGGCCTGCCCAAAAACCTGAGCGCTCTGCCCTCCAACATCCTGGAACTCCTGCCGGAGATCATTGCCAGGTAAGCAGCACAGCATGGAACCTGTGGGCCTGCCCAAACAACCTGAGCGCTCTGCCCTCCAGCATTCTGGAAATCCTGCCGGATATCATTGCCAGGTAAGCAGCACAGCATGGAACGTGTGGGCCTGCCCAAAGAACCTCAGCGCTCTGCCCTCCAACATCCTGGAAATCCTGCCGGATATCATTGCCAGGTGAGCAGCACATTATCAGAAGAAAGACCCAGCCAGTTTGTCGTGGCCTTGCCATGCAGTGACCTGAAACTCAGCTTCAGCACAGAGCGTTAGGTAGTGTGCTGACACGTGTTGGTCTGTATGCTGCTATTGTGTGTATGCCGTAATTTTTGCTTGAACAAGAGCATACACTCTCTCCCCTCCAACATCCTCAAACACCCTTCAGACCTGCCTAAACTTGACAGCCACATCACCCAGAAGCTTCACAGTATAGCCCAGCCCTTTATGTTTGGACTTAAAGTCTCAGTATGGGCCAAGATCTTGTTTCCGTGCATGGCAGCCTGAAGTTCAGACAGATGTCATGTGGTCCATCACGGCTCGATGTCTAGCAAATCTTCACAGGAGTTTGCCTTGGAGTGCCTGAGCAACCCCACAAAGCCTGACAAAGGACATACACACTGCCATAATACTTAGAAGCCTGCTTTAGGCATGAGCTATTGCTTATATACAAGCACCCCATGAAGTTTTGTTCCTCACTTGTCATCTCACAACTAGCAGGCTGCAGCCCTACAAGCCTATACAACCACACACAGCATATAAGCATGATGGCTCAGAGCTTGTCATAGGGTTTGTGTTTGCTCTGCCCAGGCAGCGCAGAGGCTCCAAAGGTCCACTCAGCCCCAAAGGATCAGGCCTGCCACCTTCCACAGAAGCTACCCATGAAGCTGGGGATGTAGTCATCGACTTCAATCCCGGCCTGAGCACAAAGCCCAGCGGTGGCCCAGCTGACCTGGACACTAAATTGAGCGCTGACACAGCAGGCCTGGACACTAAATTGAGCGCTGACACAGCAGGCCTGGACATTAAATTGAGCGCGGACACAGTAGGCCTGGAGACCACAGCGAGCAGTGGGAAAGCAGCCACGGTTTTGAAGAAGGACAGTTTCAAGGATGCAAAGTTCTATGATGCTAAGAGCACCACGCTGCCTGTGTACGGCAAGCGCATTGGGGATGCTGAGGTCATAGAAGGGCCCATGGAGGCTGAGCCACAGGTGCTGTGCTGCGCTGCGCTGTGCTGTGCTGTGCTGTGCTGCGCTGTGCTGTGCTGTGCTGCTCTGCCCTGGGCTACACTGTGCTATGCTTCGCTTTGCTGTGCTGTGCTGTGCCGTGCTGTGCTGTGATGTGATACACCCTCTGTGCTGTGCTGTGATGTTATGCACGCTCTGTGCTGTGATGTAATGTCATGCATGCTGTGTGCTGTGCTATGGTGTCATGCATGCCATGTGCCGTGCTGTGCTGTGGCGTCGTGCATGCCCTGTGTAGTGTTGTGTCAGCAAGCAGTTGCTTGTGAGTGTTGCCATCAACCCGGCATGCTGTGCTGAGCATACAATAGATTGCCACATGCTGCACTGTTGTCTGCTAAGGTGTGCTGCCCTGTGCCACAAGGTTTGCCGGGCTACCACAGCTGCAACCGTTTCAACTGTCCATGCTACAGCTTGCCTGAGCAAGTAAGGATCAGGTATAGGTTGCCAGTATGGTGAGAGCAAGGCAAATGTAAGGTCTGCCACAACTGAGGGCAAGGCAAAATCAAGGTCTGCCACAAGTAAGGGCAGGGCAACTGGAAGGTCTGCCACAGCTGAGAGCAAGGCACATATAGGCTGGTGCGTGTGCAGGAGCCTGAGACACTGGAGCCTGGGGCAGGTGCTGGAACCCAGGATGTGACTGAGCTCGATGCCTGGCAGAAATGCGGCGCACTGGCAGCAGTCGGCATGTCTGTCCAAGAGGTGCGTCCTTGTCACTCTCCCAGTGTTGAACACAAAGGGCTATAGCCCACTTGTTCAACCCATCAACTCCATAACAGCTACTCAACACACAGTAGAAGTTGATGTCTTCTGCTCCAAAAATGACCCAAACAGGTCGATTCTTTCTCGCTTCAGTGCTGATCAGTCAGGGTCTCATGTCTGCTCCTACCAGACACTCATTTTCTGGTAATCGCACAATCCTGGTTTGCTTCTGTGCAACATGTGCACCATCTTGCGCTGCTGCAGATCACTGGCACAGATCATCAAATTTTTGGGTCAAAAGGGAAAAAGCTCCGGGCTGCCTCCTTAGGAGGCTCCCGGGTATGGTCGTGGAAAAGGGTGAACTTTTCTTTTTCTTTTGCAGATCACTGAAAGGGAGTTTGAGGAGCTGTTCCCCGGTCAAGTCGCGCGAGTGGGCATCGTGCATGACACCACAGCGCTCGACCCCTTAGTAAAGGAGTACCAGAAGGTGACGCGGCAGCTGGAAGACCTGCTGGATGAGTACATCGGCCGCAAGCAGCAGCTGAAGAAGATCAAGAGGAAAAAGGTGCGTCTCACACCTACAATGCTCTTGTAATAGCAATGAGGACAACACCTTTTGCTCAGGGAAGTGTGAACGAAGCTGCTCCTGCTGGAATCCAGTGCTCTGATGGGCAAAGCGCCTGACAGTCACAAGCAGCCCGTGAAGAGTGCAAGCAGGCAAACAAGTATGCTATCCGACAACAGTACCATGCATCTTGTGATCTCAAACATCCCCCCAATGTAGTCACGTATGTTTACTCTCCCCAGATATCTTTGAATTTAGATCTCCCTTGTAGGACTGACGTCTCTGTCAAAACTATATAGACGTTTCAGAGGTGATGTTGCTGAGCATTGTCTGGCTTCTGCACGTACGTAGCTCATCATCAGCTGGACATTATTATCACTATTACTACCATTCTCATTACTGTCACTATTGCTATCACTACCAATATCATTATCATCATCATCATCATCATCATCAGTATTATCCTGTTGATTGTTGTTGGTTTTTATTATTATTCTTATTCTTATTCTTATTCTTATTCTTATTCTTTTTATGTATTGTTGTTATATTGTTATTGTTTGGCTGCAGGTCAAAGTGGTAGGCGCCAAGTATGGCATGTGGGGCCTGCGCAAGTACGGCACCACACTCACCAATGTAGACGCCCTGCTCTTCTGGCCCGACAGGCTTGCGTGCCTGGCTGACCAGATCAAGGTGGAACAGCGCAGGGCGCTCAAGCTGGCTGTCCCCTCAGCTTTTGTCACCTTCAAGTGAGCTACTGTGCCTTCACTTTGCTTGTCCCCTCTAGCTGTGACCTGCCCTGCCTCAATCTGAAGTGGGACTGCCGCTGCCATACCTTCAACCTGCTGTGTTCTGCCAAGCTACAACCTACCTTCGTGTATTTGGAGTGGTGCTGCCCTGCCCTGATGCAACCCTGACTCTGCCATGTTCTACTCTGCCTAGCTACAGTCTTGACACTGTTCTCATCTGAAGTGGCACTGGCCTGCCCTGCCCTTCACCCTGCCCTACCTCTGCTCTGCTCTGATCTAATTCCAAGCTGATCTTTAAATTCTATTTTATTGACTCACACCATGCATGATCTCAAATTGCGCTGTCCTGCCCTTGGCCCAGTCCTGCCCGTTTTCTGTCCTGGCTGCTGACCACAGTAGTTGTGACACTGAGCTTGCATCACATTCTGATGTGGTTTCTCGTCTCCTGCTGCACAGTCGCAAAAACGACTCACCAGGTGGCTGCAGTCAAAGCACAAGCCATTTACGAAACACACGCTGAATGAGACCCAATGCTGATAAGGCAGCAGCAGGCTGAATGCAGACAGACATGTGTGGGGTCGCATGCTATATTGTATTGTGTTATGGTATGTTGTATTGTGTTATGCTACACTGTATTGTGTTATGGTATATTGCGATGTTGCTTTGCAGGACGCAGCGGGCGCAGGTGATTGCATGCAGTAGTCTTCTTCACCATGACCAGAGGGCCTGGGCTGCAGATGCTGCTCCCAACTCAGAGGAGCTGGTCTGGGCCAACCTGGGGTAAGCCTCAACAGACTTTCATGACATGTAAGGTATCAAATGGGGGAAAAATGCAAAAGTCATTCATGACATTCATGCAGCTATCGGCTTTTCAGGAGAAGGTTGAGTTGACTCTGACGAGCATGCAATACATTGTGCAACAGGTAGAATACAATGTCAGTTTGAGTGTGAATAAGATGTTGCAGAAACATGTCAATTTGTCTGGGCAAATCTTGCGCCAGGCTGAACAAGCATCATGACATGAAGCAAAGCATCAGAGTGAGTGCAAACAAAAATGATGTTTGCACACACAAAGATTCAAGGCTGCTTCAATTCACATCTACCTTGCACTCGTTAAGAAGGCGGGATCATTGGCAGTGTGTACAGCATATGTCATGTTGGCTCCATGGCTGCTTGTGTGAGCAGCAGCGCTTACACTATGCCGACATGGTAGCAATGATCTGCAAACAAAACATTGCAAGGTGCACTACAAAGTGTGTCTGAATGCGCCGCATGCTTGGCAGGTGGAGGAGCTGGGAGCGGCAGTTACGCTTTGTGGCAGTGTGGGGCGCCTTCTTTGCCTTGGCGCTCTTCTACATCATACCCATCACCGCAGTTCAGAGCCTCATCAATGTAAGGCCTTGCTTCACCCTGCGTCTGTCTGTCTGTCTGTCTGTCTGTCTGTGGGCCTGATTGTCCGTCAACAACTGCGCCTGTATGTCTGTCTGTCCGTCCATTACTTTCTGTGCCTGTGTGTCTGTCTGCTTGTCTGTTTCTTTGTATTTCTGTCTTTACCAATGAAGTCACGCTTGCCTCCTCTGTGTCTACACCCCTGTCTCTCCACGCACCAAACCCTATCTCTCCATGCACCAAACCCTATCTCTCCATGCACCAAACCCTATCTGTCCATGCACCAAACCCTATTTCTCCGTGCACTAAACCCTATCTCTCTGTGCACCAAACCTTTCAGACCATGACTGGCTGCTTTGTCCATAACAAAAGAACGCTTTCATGTCTTCCCCAAAACAATTATGAAAGCCATGAGTGCTGCAATGTCAGTCAAGTCGACCAACGTGCACTTGTACAGAGTCCTCGTCAACTGTGACTGGTCGAAGCAAGAGCCTGATAGGAATGTGTTGATGCCACAATATTCTGGGAAAGTTTTGGAAAACTTTAGAAAAACTTTTGAGAAAACGAATTTTCAAAAAACGTATTTGGAAAAATGCATATATTCAAAAAGCTGCACACTGCAGGTGAGCAGGCTAGAGACCACTCCCGGGTTGAGGACTCTAGCAAACCTGCCGGTCATCAACGGCCTCATCACCAGCTTCCTGCCTTCAGTCATCCTGCGCATCTTCCTGAAGCTGCTGCCGAACCTGCTGGGCTTCATGAGTCATGTGCAGGGCATGACCAGCCTTAGTCAGGTCGACTTTGGTGTTCTGCGCAAGTATTTTATCTTTCAGGTGTGACATGCAGCTTGCTTTTGTTTTACTTTAGATATTGTATTACTACTCACCATATGTTACAAACCTTAAAGAGATCATGCCTGATCTCAAAATATACCGCAAGTACAAGGCAACTTGTCACAATGCTGTCTGAGCTGTGTGTGCAGAACAGAAGCCAAGTACTGCTTGTTGTGTTGGTGTCTTCTCCTCTACTCTGCTTGTATGGTATGCACCACCAGGACAATATACAGCAGGACATGCCAATTCCCATGCCTCATCTCAAAACGTAAGGCAACTACAAGACAACTTGTCACGATGTTGTCTGTCACGATGTTGTCTGAGCTGTGTGTGCAGATCAGAACCCAAGTGCTGCATTTTGTGTTTGTGCCTTCTCCTCTACTCTGATTGTATACTATGCACCATCAGGACATGTGCACATACGACTGGACATGCCAATGTACAATAGGACATGTTGACATACATGACCATTATGCTTGCCTTGCTGACTGCTCTCCTAAATTTGCCTCTCAAACTTGCCGCACGTGAAAAGTTTTTGTGTATGCAGGTGCTTACTGTCTTCTTTGGGTCCTTCATTGCCGGTAGTCTACTGAACCAGCTGAATGCCATCATCCATGACCCTACCACATTGGTGGACATCCTGGGGGAGGCTGCTCCTCAAGTGGCAGTCTTCTTCATGACCTACCTGCTACTCATGGTAGGCTATTATAGGCAGAGTCCCCTGCTCTTCGTGCTATTTTGTGCACATGCAGATAGAACTGATTGGTTTTGAAGCAAAGTTTCGCCATGTCTGTGTTGCAAGCCAACAGGTAAGCTGACAGGCGTCACAAAGGCTGCAACCTCTGCATAGTTGAATACAAGGCACACTGAACAGAAAAGCATGTGTATTTCCTACATGTTTTTGGTGAACCAAGCGGGGAAAAACTAAGTTGCCATGAGTTTTGTTCCTGTAGGTTCTGAAGAAAACCCAGGCAACCATGATTCATGTCCACTAGCTGTCTTCCACATATGTCCACTAACTAGTTGCACATATGTCCACTAGCCAGTTTCACACCAACACTGTCAATTGTTTTGGCTGTTAGTGTGTCCAGCAGCTTGCTGCCATTACTTGTAAGCAAAGGCTTGTCCCACTCAGAAAGCCAATATAATGCTTGTCTCTCAAGCTTCTACACCCGAATGTGGCTGTCCCCTTGCATCCAAGTTAACACAAAAGGTGATATGCAGTCACACACGGTAAACTCTCATGTCACACACAGTGATTCATCTCATGTCACACATGATGATACATGGTAACATGTGGTAACACGTGGTAATACATGGTAACACCTCATGTCACACATCTGCAGGCATTGTCCAGTAAGCCAATTGGTTTCCTACGCTTGGTGGGCCTCTTGGCTTACTACATCAAGTCAGGCTTCGCATCCACAACTCGTGCTCGTGCCCGACTGTGGCAGAATCAGCAGATGAGCTTCGGATCAGACATCCCTGACCACACAATGTCTATCCTGCTGGGGTTGGGGTTCAGCGTGGTAGCCCCCCTGATCGCCCCCATTGGCCTGCTGTACTTTCTGGTCATGCTGCTGATTGGCAAGTACCAGATGGTGTATGTCTTCACAGAGAGCTACCAGAGCGGTGGCAAGGTAACATGGCCCTCTACTGTGACTTGTTTCAAGCCTCCTTGTGTGAAGACATCCCTTCAATCTGCTATTGACCAAGCCCAATATGTTCCAGACAAACAACAACAAAGATATCCGTGGCCTCCTGTTGCAGATCTGGAGGCAGGCCTTCGACCAAATCATTGTGGCTGTCCTGATCTGGCAGCTGCTCATGATTGGCCTGATAGGCCTCAAAAAGGCCCCCATCCAGGCCGGCATGCTGGTGCCCCTACCCATCATCACCATCATCTTCAGGTGATATTCTTGTTTGAGTTTTGTTGACGGTTTGTCAAGACCAAAACAAGAATTCAGGGTTAGAACGCTCGATTTAAAAGGCAGTGATGCATCGTCAGCAGACTGCTTGCTTGCAGCCAGATTGCATGCTGTCACAAGTGCTTAGTGTGTGGTCATGACTACACTATTAATTTTCACGCTGCAGTCATTACATGACACGTTTGTCATAGTCTGCCCAAATCTGGCTTGCATTGTTTGCTGTTTTGGTACCAGCTAAAAGGATAGCCCAAATTGCTATATTGGGCCTCCTTGTTACACACCCCTCGGATGTCAGTGCAAGGATGTCGTTTTTTACAAAGACTGCTTGCATGCATTGTCTGGCATGCAGAGTCGTTCCAGGCATCTATATCTACTTGCTGGCTTGCAGCATCTTGTCAGGCATCTGATATGTACTTGCTGGCATGCACAATCATTGCAGGCATCTGGGATGTGCTTGCTGGCATGCAAAATCATTGCAGGCATCTCATATGTACTTCCTGGCATGCACAATCGTTGGAGGCATCTGACATGTGCTTGCTGGCATGCAGGATTATTGCAGGCATCTGATATCTACTTGCTGGCATGCAGAGTCATCGCAGGCATCTGATTTGTGCTTGCTGGCATGCAAAATCATTGCAGGCATCTAATATGTACTTCCTGGCATGCACGATCATTACAGGCATCTAATATGTGCTTGTTGGCATGCAGGATTATTGCAGGCAACCTGTTCATGAGGCCGCAGTCAATTTTGTCCCTCAGAGGAGCTGCAGATCTGGACAAGAGGGAACAGGTCATTCCCCTCCTTATGCCCTTGTGTGCATGCCTTCCTCAATACCTGAGATCAATCTCCAGGACTAACTATCAAGACAAATTGTTGACCTCAACACTGCAAGCTTCATGATGAAGCTGAGGCCGGTCGAGTCGGCTCCGATTAGGAACTGCAGCAATGTCAGGAACCATGACAGCCCTTGAGCTTCACTTTTATGCTGCAAATCTTATCACCCATACCTGCCTGCTGCTGAACTACCCAGGACTTGAACTCACCACACCAGGTCACGCCAACTTGTATCGGTCAGTAATCACTCATCCAGGCAACGCATGACTTCCAGCATTCAGCTTCTCGGTCAACGGCTTGATGACTGATGCAGGAGGCAGGTGCCAGGCTGGCTGCTCAGAACCTGGAGAGGCAGGTAGAGCATGAGAACCTGTATGAGTCACCGGCTTTCAGGGTGAGTCATGAGGGCTTAGAGGAGCTGCTGGCAGAAGTGAAGAGGGTGGACGCCCTCATCATGGCCAGACCCTCTGGCCACCCCGTAAGTCCTCTTCTTTGGCTCAGACGTTCCTGGGTTTAGATTTCCAGTGTAGGGCTGACGTATCTGAAATAAAATAGACGTTTTGGGAACGAACAGAATTTTTTTGGCTCTGAATGGCCACCCGGTAAGGTCCTCGTCTTTGGCTCTGAATGGCCGCCCGGTAAGTCCTCTTCTTTGGCTCTGAACGGCCACCCTGTAAGTCCTTTTCTTTGGCTCTGAAAGACACTGATAGCTGCAACACCTCCACAATGTAGAAACACATATTTACTGTCCTTAGACATTTCTGACCTTAGATAGATTCCAGTATAGGGATGACGTTTCTGAATCAAAATAGACGTTTCGGGATTGAAAAGAGCTCTTGTTTGGTTCTGAAAGACACTGATAGCTTGTGACTGAATGCAACCTCAGGCGTGGTGGGGATGTAAGCCTTCTTCTTCATCGCTGAAAGGACACAAGAACTCCCTGGCTGCCCTGTAAGCCTTATATGACATGTGAATGGCTGAGTTCATGTGGTGTGGTGTGCAGGATGTTGAAGCAGGTGGTGGTGCAGCCTCTGAGGAGGAGCTGTCAGACAGTGAGGAGGACTTCCACAGTCAGGTGTGTGTTACTAATATAGTATTAGGGCAATAGTCAACAGCACAGAGACACATCAGCCTGTGCAGCAGACTTGCTTGCCCTGCACACATGGCATGCCATGTTTGCAAGTCCCACAGGCACCACACATATGCATACAATGGCGTGCTGTATATCTCATTGCATCTGCTGATTGCATGTCAGCAATATTGTTGGCTTGTTTTTCATTGTACATTAACAGCAGGGTGGCATTAGTGTTGCATTGACCCATGTGGCTGTTGCATGCATCGGCGCACATGGCTCCATCTGACCAGGAGTGAAAATTCTAGAAAATGTGGAAAAGCCAATCTCATCGCATCCGCCAACGCTGGCAGCCTTGTGTTACTGTGTCGTAACAGACTCATTGGGTTCAGACTTGAGGCTAAGTTTTGAATCCTGAAATGCATACAGGGGAATGAAGAGTTCTTCCCAGCAAGCAGCAGCGCCCTTCCTGACGAAGCACTTCCACCAGAGGTGCAGGCGCTGACCAGCAACCCCCTGTACAACCCTGTTGCAGCCAGTGAGGCCTCAGCTACGTCTATGACTCTGCCACATGACCTGGCTGCAAATGCGAGCACGAGTCAGGGCTCGTCACGTGCCAATACAGGACCTCAAGGGGCACAAGCAAGCAAACGATGGCCCTGGCAATGGGGCCTTTGACACAGCTTTCCCATGTGGTGTCACCCAGTTTGAGTCAGCTGTTTTTTCAAATGAATCTGAGAATGACTTCCCAAGCTTGCACCATTGAGCAAGCTTGATGAAGTGCAGGGGTCGGTATGAGTGGTCAGTGTTGGTGCAAGATGTGTCCAAAAGCACTCTGGTGTGCGGACGTATGATGTTGTGTTTCTGTACACTGCTAGTTTTTGGTGACTTGCTGTGGTCAGTGTTCTAGATTTTGACAGTAGTCTTACTATAAATGCAGGAGCAGGTAGTCTCAAGCCAACTAGATGGTTCCTTTCTGACATTGTGAAGCATGTGATGTACAGCCTGCCAATATTCAAGCCAACACATCTGACAGCCCATGAACCTTCATTGTAGCTCTGTAGGCAGATCAAGCCATGTTTACGCTTCCGTGTTTTGTGACATATCTCCATAAATAGTGCAACAAGCAGTGATGCATTTCCCAGGTACTCCTTTTAGCGCCATTGGGGCAGATCTGGGTTCAGTGAGAACGAGATGCAAGCCTAGGACTTGCAGGTCTATCTGTCTCGTGATGTGTTTGCTATTGCATATGCAGTGCCTTTCAATGTACAGAGCTACATGCTACACAAGTCTGTACTGGATATAGCCAGGCAGTTGCTAGTCATGCACTTTAGCGGCATTGTCAACAATGTCAACACTTCTACTTGCGACTGCCAAAATTATGTTTGCAGCATAATGCAGCAACAGGATGCATGCAAATCTCCTTGCAACCAACGATTTTGAACTCAGCTGCCCGATCAGCCATGCTCAAGGCGACTTGTGAATCTTCATGCATGCAAGCCATGTCCACACGCATGCACATGTGACAAAGCCTCAGATGTGTAAGCGACTTAACATCAGTCAGCATGTTACATGCACATTCTTTCATATGCACCACAGTGCACTGAATCATCAAGTGAGAGATGTGAGGGTGAACCCCGCATGTGTAAGCATTTGCATATGTGGAAAATCTACTGACCTCCTCAATACTAGGAGGCCAGATGAGTTCTGATATAGACAGTGTCAGAGTTCTTTTGGAGTGGCTGCTTCAAATCAATGTCAAAATAAATGCTTCAAATCAGCTTTGCAGAACGAGAAAATGATCTCGGCTGCTTCAAATTTGCTACTTCAAATGCTACCTTGAGTGTCAAAAACACATGAATAAAATCACATAGATAGTGTCACTTCCAGTGCGTGCTGATTTGCATCTCACAGATCGTCTTATTGTAATCAGTACAGGCTCCAAGCAGCATGCAGTCAGTGACACCTGTCAATGTTGCATGGCGCTTCAGCTCCTGAATATACACATGTAGTGCGGCATTGACAGGTTACTTCGGTTTAGTCTCTGTTCATTCTAGAGCGCTGCCATAGCCCTTCACCGTTGTGAACGCCAGCTGTGAATGGGCAAATCAGAACAGGTACAAAATGCAGACGTTACTCATGGACCGCAGCAGGTTTGGCCACAGATTCATTCACCACCCAACAACCCCCTGTCAGTGAATTTTGAAAAGGAACCCATGGACTGATGCACGCCGCTGTTGTGGTCCACACTAGTCTGAGTGCACCTTTGCAAACTTTGAGATCCTGACCAGTTCTTTGCCTGTTGGGCATTTCTGCCGGCAGGTCGCGAAGGGCACCGGTTGCCTGCTTGATAATGCCTCATCCAGCGATGCGACTTGATATGTCCGCACGCATCACCGATCCGCCTGGTCGACTCAGCGCAATGGCTTCGCACGACTCGTAGCAGCGGCACATATGTAATGGATGTAACACATGGTACTTATGTAACTCACACGCGGTGCGTGCCTAAAGTGCCGTACACACGTTCGACATGGTTTTCTTCGACAGAAGCCTTTCTGCAGGCTTCCGTGAGTTGTGCTGGCAACAGCACTTATTGAGCTTTGAGCGGAAGCAAAATCTTTCACGCATGTGACATGTGTGAAACAACTCGCCCTTCCCTCAGCTAAACTAGCTGTGCAGATCAAGCATATTCGCTACTCGACAGTTCCGGAACTAGCGTTGACTTGACAAATCACCAAGAGATCGGCATTGCATGCCAGCCACTCAATCGCAGTCAGGTGTGACCAAATCTCCCTACGAGCCTGGAGTGTACTTTGTCCGCGGTCAAACTTGGCAGGTGATCCGTGTCTCACGCGTGAAGTGTATTTCAACGCCCTCGCAGTGGACTCAGTCCGATTTTCAGCAAAGAATACGTTTCCAGATTGGAGATCGGTATGAGTTGCTGAAGCAGCTCGGCACAGGTTCCTTCTCAGAAGTGTGCTTGGCCACAGATAGGTCAACAGGAGACAAGGTACATAGCTGAAGGCTGCTCAGGCTACTCGACATCCTTCACAGTCTACCTTCACACACGAAGGGTGCATGGCTGAATTTGCCGGTCATACTGGGCAAGTCCAGCAAGAATCAACAGGTTCTTTTTTGAGTACTTGCTGCTTGCCAGGTAGCAGTCAAGCGGATACCTGATGTGCTGAGCAGCCCTGAGCAAGCCAAGAGGGTTCTACGGGAAATCTGTATACTGCGCAGACTCACACATCCCTTTATCATCGAGCTCAAGAATGCCTTTGTTCAGCCTTCTGCAACTGGTGAGCTGACCCTGTTTGATGATGCGATTCTGCAGGATATCCATAGACTGGCTTGAGTCTGTAATGTAGACACAGCTAGTGAGTTGCTGATTCTGCAGGGCCAAGCAGACTGATCAATGGCCAGCTGGTGTCTAGCTCTGTGGATGTCTACATAGTCTTTGAGTATTGTGAGCTTGGTGACTTATTCCATTACAGGTCAGACTTATTTTTTTGTGCCAGAATGAGACGTCCTCCGAAGCCACTGTGAAATTGCTTGAATATGGACAGGTCATGTCACCTGCCACCTGTTTGCATGCAGCATATGCAACCTGATGTATCTTGCATGCACCTGGTGTGGTAGCCTGTTCCTTCTGCCATGTGTGCTTGCTGTGCGCTGCAGAGGTCAGTTGGCATCTGATGAGGTGCAATTGCTGCTGTGGCAGATATTGCATGTCCTCAAATACCTACATGCCAACAACGTTTGGCATCGGGACCTCAAATCAGCCAATGTCCTGGTCAAACTGGAAAATGGGCAGCGCATCATCAAGGTGTGTAACTGTGAGCAAGTTCATACATCAGAGTTTCCCAGACAAAACACAACACTAGCCTTGTCTGCTCAGCACATAGCGTGTGTCTGATGCGTGTGTGCTGAACCCCCTCAGCGCTCAACTCAGAGACTTTGCCAGCTGCATGATCCAAGCAGCTTTGGTTTAGGACACTGCTGTGATTGCAACTTGCCTTGGCTGCTGCTAAGCCTTGGCCCTGTTTACCAGTGACAAGCCGTGTCAAAGTATCATGCTGCTGCACACAAGCAATTTCAATGCTTGAAAGTCCATACACAGCCAACTGCCAATGGCAATAATGTTTGCCAAATAGCAGTTTGGAAGGGCACATGCGCAACGTGCATGTGTTGCAGAATTGTCTGAGGGCCTCTTGCTGCTCACTGTGACTATTGTTATGTCATTACCCCTGCAGGTGGCAGACTTTGGGTCTGCTCGCTTTGCTACTCAGGAGGGGTACCACTTTGCAGAACAGCACCCCCCTGAGAGGGCGGGGGAGGTGCTGGGCAGCCTAGAGACAATGACGGTACATTCTGCTTTTGTTGCTGTACTTCATCATGCATGCTCCAATGCTGCACACATGTTTTTGAAACCACATGACGCCAGTTGTCTGCTTGTGGCAAGTTATGGTGTAGCTCAATCTACCTGTTCACCCCTGAAGAGGTGTTGTTTAAGCTGACATGTGGCAGCTCTGAGTATGGTTGATGGATTTGTATCCAGACGCTTATGCATGCTTGCTCTTAAGTTTGTCAAATGTGTGTGTGTGCTTCATCTCCGCACTTGTATCCTCTGTTGCCACAGGTGAGTACAACAGTCATGTAGCTCATCACGCCCATAGCTTTGCTCAGCGCCTACTGTCCATCATACATAGCCTCTTGACAACTGCCAGGCTATAGCTTAGTTTCATACTTTCATACTTTCATGGCAACCATCCAATTGAAATGATTTTGTTCTGTTAGTTTGACAGGAATTGGTGCCAGTGCTCAGGAAGTAACACCAACAAGTAATGACTGCAGGCAGCCAGGCAGACACCCAGTGCCAGTCAAGACATGGAACAGGGCTCCAAGGCAGCTGCAGGCAGCAGCGCAGATCTGTACATCAGGCCAGGTATGTATGTGCTGCAAGCCTTGTTCTTGTCTGCTGTCTTCATCTGTGCAAGCAAGATAGTCTCACCTTGCTGCAGCACTGTGTTGCTCAAGATCTGAAGCTGATTTCTTGCTTTTTACTGAATGCAGTTTGATCGATGATGAAGTACATGAGTGCTTTGCATCACCAGAAGCACATGCAATCAATGCCTTGAAGTGCTTTGCATCACAAGAAGCAGACACAGTCAATGCCTTGCAGTGCATAGTCAAAACGCGGCCAGCCTGAGGCCAGATCAGCGCAGACTTGCAAATTGGTCCAAGGATCACACCCATGAATACCAAAGCCAGCTTCAGGTTGTGTGCAGGAAATGATGCAAGAGTAAACCACGCGGCTGGCATTCAAGCTCCGCTGACTCGCATGGTGGCCACACCTTGCTATCGAGCTCCTGAGGTGCGTAGCTTCACGCCCCTCTCTGATTGGCTCTGCTTCCCCATCAGACTGCTTCATCAATGCCATGTCCACTCCTTGTTAGTTGCCCTGCTCCTAGACAGACTGTTCAGCCGTGCCAGATCTGCTGCTGCTTTGCTGGCCGTCCCTGTGTTGGTCAGAACTTCTGCAGGCTGCCATACTTTGTGTACGCATGCCTTCAGTTGACACTGCTGCAGGCGCCCGCACTGGCTGACATCATTGTCCATGTGCAAGGACACCTCTGATTTCAGGCAGATTGAGGCAGATCAACTGAGGCTGTTGCCTTGCTGAAGGCATCTTCTCTGCAGGCCTGCCTGTGGTCGTCTTGCATGCGCCTTATACCTGTCACAGACCCTGAAGCGCGCTTCATTTTCTGCAAGCAATGCCTCCTTGGCTGTTCAAGCAATGTGAACATGACCTTGTGTTGCCAGGTGGTTCTGTCCAGAGGAGGATACACCAGCGCCATTGACTTGTGGTCCCTGGGATGCATCTTTGGGGAGCTGCTGCAGAGGGTGGCTGGCTTGGGGGCGGCCTCCACCCCCCAGCTGCAGGTGGCCCCCATGTTTGCTATCCAGGGCAAACCCAGGACCCCTTCTGAAGGGTATGATGGTCTTGCTGTACGCTTTGAGTTGATGGGTGCAATCAGCAGCAGGATGGTTGATGTTCTCAAACGCTATCTCACGCTGACGCGCTGCCTTCATTGTTTCTTTTCAGCGCTATGAATTCAGTAGCAACTTGCATCAGCATGTGCCAATGAATGACGAGTGAAGGGATCAGTGCTGGGAGACATCAAGTAACAAAACATACCCCTCAAATGGTGGCCATGAAGCATACTGCCATGCACTCTGCATTTGAGCTGGTCCCCTCTGGTCGGCTAAGTGCAGAAAGCTGCTTTACCGTATTGGTTCTTGCTTGCCTGCATGCAGGGAGGTATTTGGTGCACAAGCAGGCCCAGGCAACAGCACGACACAGACAGAGCTGCAAGCCCTGTTTGACATCATTGGCACGCCGCACTGGGCTGATGTGGAAGCTCTGCAGTCGCCAGCATGGAAGAAGTACCTGCAGAGGCTGCCGGGCAAAGCCCCTACACTGTACAGGTGTCCTCATGCCTTCTGTTGCATGCGCTGTTACTGTGTGCATGCATGCATGCGTGTCTTTCTACCTGTTAGTCTTGTGTCTGTCTAGTCATCTGTCTCTCTATCTGTGTGAAAGTTCTAGCTCATGCTTGAGCAGCTGATCATCTATTGCAGTTCTGCCTATAGAGTGTTCTCATGCAGATCACAGTGCAGACTTGATTCATGAACGCCCTGCTGCTGGCATATAGCTCGACTCTGTCTACTGCCACATTGGCAATGCTGTTGCATGTGCTGTTACCAGCAGTCACCATCGTGTTTGATGCAGTTGTTGTCCTGACGCACAAGCTGCCGGAGGCTAATGAGAACTTAACATACCCAACCTAAGGAAAATACCGATTTTCAATTGAGCAAATAAATGAACGCATGATGAACAGCATGATGATCACGGCTACTCAATGTAGCTGCCGCACTAAGAGCTAGCGAGTCATCAAATCAAGCCTGTTGACAAGAGAAGTGTGGCTACATAGCTGATGCAGAGGCTAAAGTCTGTCCTGCTGTGCTGTGCTGTGGTTGATAGCATGCTGTGTCACGGTGCAGGCATTTGGGCAACGCTGGAGAGGCAGCTGTGCACCTGCTCAGTCGGCTGCTAGCCTTTGATCCAGCGCGGCGGTGCTCGGCTGAAGAGGCTCTCACTCACGAGTATCTGCACTGCTTTGAGGCCATAGACACGCAAATGGGTCAGCCTGCTCACTTCAGCACATTCACCATGACTGATCCAAGCTCGCACAAGCACAATTTTGCATTGCATAGCTCATGCTCAAAACAGGCTACGATGCAGATCCATCTGCAACACAGCAAACCATGTCGTGCCATGCTGTGCCACGCCATGCTACGCCATGTTGTGCCATGCTGTGCTGTGCTGTGCTGTGCTGTGCTGTGCTGTGCTGTGCTGTGCCGTGCCGTGCTGTGCTGTGCTGTGCTGTTGACTGTTACAGTTGCCATATTGGCTATGCTTTGCTCAACTGCGCTGCGATGCACTGTACTGCGCTCTGCTGTGTGCTGATTGCCTGCCGAGCAAATCAGAGCTATGCTTTTCCAGATTTTTATGTGCCACGTGGCCTCAACTGCATCGCATGCAACATTAACATGTGAACCCAGCCTGCAATTTCACTGGACCGTCAGACTGTGCTGCCCTTGCTGCGCCAGCACCGCATGTTGAACAGTCACATTGACCTGATACATCACGCTGCATATAGATAATAATAAGAATAATAATAAATAATCAAGACGTATACTTAGCCAGCAGCAGGCATCAGGTATGTGCGACGCAAGTCAGTTCCCTCCAGACAGGCTTGTTCAGAGCATCACGAATGTAGCGCTCTGACTTTAACTTGTGAATGCCAGACAAAACAACATGGTTCCAGACAGTCCTAGGTCTACCACGACAGTTTTGACCTACTAGCTGTCCATGCATGCGTACTTTGGGCAGTATGCTGTCAGGCATCCTGCAGATCTGACAAAACCACCCAAGCCTCTTGCTTCTAAGCTGAGATTCAACAGAGATTGTGAAACCTGGTCCTTACTTGACAAGCACCTTAACCAGCTGTCTGTTTTTCACATGCGCTGTTCAAGGCGGATTCGTGGCATCTCACTGTTAGATCACATTGCTTCAAGATGACATGGTTTGTAATGTGATCTAACAATGAGATGCCACCAATCCGCCTTAACCAGCGCATTTGAAAAAGAGACAGCTGGTTAAGATGCTTGTCAAGTAAGGACCAGGTTGCACCACCGTACAACAAGACTGTCATGACAATGGTCTGAAGGAACTGAAGCTTGGTGGACAAGGACAAGGCTTGTGATGACCAGACTTTTGCTTGTTGGAGCCTGGCAAAGGCACTACTTGCATTAGCAACTCGCATTAGCAACTCGCGTTTGCATACAGATGTTGATGCCAAGAGGGAAGAAGAACTGGAGGATCTGCTAGGTGTGGTTGATGGTATGGACCTGGATGGCAGCAAGAGGGTGCGGCGGCCCACTGTTCTGGATCTCAAGTCGGCAGTGGAAGCAGCCGAGCAGCAGAACGCCAAGAGACTCAAAGCTGGCTCTCTGGACACCCCAGAGCTGCAGCATACAGAGTCACAACCAGCGCCTCTGCCCCACCACTACTATGATGAACCTGACCCTGCCAAGTAAGGATATATGACATGTGAATACTCCACGGTAACTGTATGGTAACTCAAAATCTATATAACATCATGAAAAGATACTTGATTTGTCTTGAAAGTGGTGTAGCATGCAGTAGCATACTGTTATAGACAGCTTTGCTGTGTTTTCCAGAGTGGAACACCTGGGCCCTGCTGAACAAGCATGCCTCACCTCTGGCTTCACAGCAGCCAATGGCAGTAAACGCTGCAGCATACAAGGGACTTTAGGCAACAAAAATGCCACAAGCACTGCAACTTTCACAGATCAACTGCTAAGAGGCATTGACTGGCAGCAACAGCATGAACATCCCAGCAGCAGCAAGTGATTTGTCCTGAGGGCTGTGCAAGCAAAGCTGACTGTGGGGTGATGTTTAGGGCCCTTGACATGCTTGAAGCAGAGCTGGCCACCATTTGCCCAATGGAAGGGGTGCTGCCACAAACCTATCGTGGCAATCAAGAGCAAGATCTGCATAAGCTCAGGCTACTTCTGGAAAGAGAATGTGCAGCTCAGGTGATTGCCACCACATGTGCAAACACTTGTCTCACACTAGGCATAGGCTGGCCATACTGGCATGTGCACTAGCAGCATGCATGATCATTATGGTCTCAATGCAAAAGTGACTGCCTGGATTTTGCTGTTGACCATCAAGACATGCCTGGCAACCGCAACCAGTCTTTACTCTTACGTACCTGACGCAATGCCAGCCATGGCTGTTTGTCCCATCCAAAGGCCGGGAACCAACTCAGCAGAACCCGAAGGAACAGCAGCAGCAGATACAACTGCAGCAAACATGTGATGTGAGGGCAGAATCGAGGACAGAATAGATGCTTAGTGCAGAAATGGAGGTGTAGAATGTGCTTCAACTACACGTATATGCAGCTGATACAAGCAATGGACTCATTGTCATGTACAGGCTGACCTTGATGAAGCTCCCAACAGCCTTTGTGATCAAAATGAACGTGTTTGTGCTGCCGGAAGCTGCAGCAAAGGGTGCAACAGCTGCAAGACAGCGCATGTTCTTGATTGAGGCTTTGATCTGAGCATTGATGTCCTGCAACCAGACAGCGATGTTTGAGACTGTTTGGCCAGCGTATTGCAAGTAAACAAAGCGCCTCTGTCACTGTTTCCTGATCTCAGAGCTGGGACATGCTGCTTACCTGACTGCCAGCTTGTTTCTGCTCTGGCTGAGCAGGCTTGATCTGCAGAAGACTGGCAAGCTGTCTCAAGCTATGCTGCCAGAATGACAGCACAGTGGCAGCAACCCTGTGTACTGGACTGGGATGTGCTGAGTGCAGGGGCTGAGCTGCAGTTGATGCTGTGCACGTCAATGTCTGCAGCTTTGCTTGTCTGCAGAGCCTGAATGCGCTAGGTCGTGGTTTGAAATAGGGGCATGCTTGTTTCTGAGTCAAACCTGCAGCAAGACGCAATGATGACAACTGTTTCGACAGCATTTTCGGGCTAATGGGTTGTAACACTTACCCAATGCACAACGAGCTGGGCGGGATACAGGTGGAGTAGTATACGCTCCAGCCGCAAAGGCCGACATGGCTTTCACCAAATCCTGTCAGCCCTCGCCGCAACAGTAGCAGCGATTTTAGCGTCAGAGTTGGACGCTTTACGAATAAGGTACCGCCTTCAGTTTTGCTAGACAGTCGCGATGCAGCAAGCGATGCGAGCTCGATGCCTGCAGATCACCTTTGAGCATAAAGTGACGCGCTGCTCTTCTTCTTCGGCCCCATGCTACTGCACACAGGCAATGCTCTGATGACAGCAGATTGTCAACGAGCCGCTAAAGACACTGTGCACAAGAATTCGTGAGGTGCGGTCTCACAAACATTCAAAAGCTGGTGCAGTACATGAATAGATAGGTTGTTCAAGGTCCTGAGGAAGCTACATATTGTAAATCATGGCACTGTACAACTGTATGCACACAGAAGCCACTTACACTCACACTACTGGACTAAATATACACCGCTCTCAGCTCTACACACTAAACTCAATCACAGTCTACCATCAGCAAATATCATTCATGTTGCTTGTCATTCAAAAGCAGAATCCATATTCATTCCACACTCAGCATCTGCTGCGTATACATGACCTTTGCCTGCAAAAATGCAGGCAGAAAATTCCATCAGCAGGTCTGGTGCATGGGACTGCTGTATCACTGATGAAGCTCAGTTGTTCCACACACAACGGTTCATGGATTGGTTGGTTTATGATCAAAGCTGACAATATTGCTGGTGGACCCATCAGGGCCAGACCCTGCAGGTCCTGAGGGCAGTTCCGTCAGGCCTTTCTCCCATACTGCAAAGTCATGACCAGTGATGCAAAGCCTCCAGCCTTGTGAGGGTATGGGAAGCAGTGTGCCCATGTCATGCTGTGGCCCCAGCTTGATCACCACTCTGCACCAACAACTACTCCATCCTTGATGCACATCAACATGCATCCTCAATTAAAGAAGTAGGGAGCATGCTTGAAGGCTGCAGCCGCATTATACTCTAGACAGCTGCTAACATTCACCGGCTTTGGGCATGGCACATCTGTGCAGCACTTGCAATGTGTGCATGCATTCTGGCACTCACATGGTCGCACTACACATCCTATGCACAGACACTGTAACTGGCTGTAGTGACACCTTGCGCACTCTGCTGCAAACTACATACTTTGTGTACAATAGTATGTGTGAAACCAAGCGCAGTTGACCCACCTGTTGTCGATCCTGGCCACATACATCATCCTGTCAGCACAAAGGATCTCCAGTTTGCTGCCGGCATGTAGGTCCTGCCGTCTCCTCATTGCCATGAGCTGAGTGATGATGAAGGTGTGGCGAGGATCCCACATGTGCTCCCAGGCGACACATGGCAGCCCGGGGTGGGTCAGGATGTAGGCATACCCCAGACCTATGTGACTCTCAGGGAATGGCCAATGCTGTTGGCTGCTGCCTGCATGGGCAGAGCGTCTCAGTGTGCAAGCCATGCAGTGCCTGCACAAGATGCTGCTGACTGAGCAAATCGATGGGTGTGCCGATTTGTGGCTTGCAAGGCCAGAAAGACAGGAACAAAGATGCAGGCGTGCCTGTAATGTAAGGGCTGTTCATGTGAAAGTCCAGTGCTACAGTTGGGCGCTGCATTGCAGATCGGAAGCAGGTCCCGCTTGTAGGTAGCAAACCTTGCCCTAGTATATGCATTTGGCGGTCCCATATACCAAAGGATGGTGCAGAATGTTGAGTATGAGAAAGCGTCTATTGGGCTGGTTGACATCTGTCTGTCTGTGTGCTGAAGACATGTGCCAGCTCACAATATCAAGTAATTGCTACACTGCATTTGTCGCAAGATCAAGCATATCAAAGAAGGGATTGCCTAAAGCTTGCAACCTGCTTCTGGACAGTTCTTGTGCCAAGTTGCACTTTAGACCTTGCACGCTGCACATGCTTTGGCAGATATCATCAATGTGTGTGACTATACGCCAAAGCAGACAATATCTTCTGTTGCACCATGTTCTGGCGCACCCTGCACAACGCAGCACTTCAGTCTGCCATGACACAGACAAGCAGCCATGCAATGAATTGACCTGCATGACACCATCATGAGTCTTGATATTGCATCTCTCACCTGTGTCATGGTTGTCAATGAAGGTACAGGCTTTCTGCGGCCACCATCCCAACAGCCCTGAGGCTCTCCCATTCCTGTCCCTCAGCCTGTCATACTGGGTATACCTCACAGCCTCTTGCAGAATGCCCTTGGTGGGGAAGTCAAATGCAGCAACACCGCCTCCAGAGTTGGTGATCCAGTCGCAGAGAACTTGCCTAGGGGCATCCTGGTCGTAGTCCATGGTGTTACCATACCACCTGTCCAACAAGGCAACCCTTCAGCTTGGAAGCAGCACATGGCATCCAGATACCCCCATCACACAGATAGCCAGTATCCTGTTCTTCTCCTTGGCTTATGTTTCAGTCGTAGAGCACATGGCATCCTTCACGCATGGTGCACAATTGCAGACCAGAGTTTGCTGAAGGGCAGTGCAGCCTGGTGTACAATCATGGTGTGCCAGACAGTGATGTTGACCACGGAAAGAGCAGTCTTGAAGCAGGAATATGTGCATCATTGCACAGATTCAGGACACTATGTGCCAGCTCTTTGCATAGGCGGCCGTGTCCAAGCCTGACGGCAGTGCAAAACTCACCGCATGTCAACCCAGAATTCTGCCACATGCAATGAGTCCCCCACAATGGAGGCATCCACATACTCCTTCACATACTTTGGTGCATACCTACATATCAATATGGAAAGCTGTACACAAGCCTGGTCTGCTAACATATCCAGCAATCTTATTTGCATGGGGTTGTCAAGTCATCAGCACTGGATAAACCCAAATCAGGCAGCTGTGACATGCAACCCAAATAAGCTGCAAACTGGAATGCAGGCCATGGCTGTCTATGCATGGCTTCCATGATGCCATGATATGCTCAGACATGACCTGTCTCTGCACTGCTCAACTTTACTTTTGCTTTTGCTTGCAACATGATAAGCAGCAGTAGCCTTGGCAGGCCTGCACTGGCTTTCCAGTGCTTACTCCACATCACAAGCGGATCAATGAAGACAGGGATTGCTGTGCAATACTCACCCCTTGACAAAGTCAAAGCGCCAGCCCATGAAGCCAATTTCATGCCGCAACCACAGGAGCCAGTCCTTCAACGCTGCTCTCAGCTCATCATTGGTGTGGTCCAGATCTGCAGCAGGATAGCAACATCAGTTGATGTCTCAGCTATACTTGGCACCTTACACTGAAAGACATTGCAAGCAGCCAGGTGCATAATCTATGTCGCTTGCTCCTGGCATACTTACTACTGTGACGGCTGTGCCTGGCTGCAATAGCTGCAGGTGTATACTGATATTGACATCACAGCAGCTACTGACAGCAAAGAGCATGCATGTATGTGCATTGTGGTGAATCACACAACAGTGTTGGAACACTACAACTGCTCAAGGTAACAGCCCATGGCCTTGCATTTCTTGACTCCTACATTTCAACCGACCCAAGTGTTGCTTACCAGGTGCAGGGTGGTATGAGGCTCCTGTCTTGAGGGCGCCAGTGCCACCAAAGTGCCAGTCATCCCTGCACACTGCCCAGCTGCCCCAGTCTATTCTGCGCCCATGGTGGTGCACATCATCCCTGCATGATACCATGATAGCAACACTCACAACAACAAAACTCATGTTAACAATCACAGTCATAAGAACAACAGTAGAAGTAGCAAAATCAACGGTGACAACAACAATGACAATGGTGTTCATGATGATGGTAACCAACATGTGGCTTTGTTGCACGTGTTTAGCCTTTGAATGAGATAGAGCAAAGCTTTTGGCCCAGAATCAGGCATGGCGCACATCAGTCGGAAAAAGCAGCAGTATGAAAGCCTCCAAAAGATGCACTAGGGATTGCACAGTATTGCACATGCTGACACTGTGCGCAATTGCTGGTAGGTCTGCTAAACTGTGTAAGATGAATGAAGGTATGCCTGTATGAGTTCCAAATGCCTTCTGCATTCTGTACATCTGCGCATCGGTGGTTGATGACAATGTCAGCAACAGGCTTGATGCCAGCATAGTTCAAGGCCCAGGTGAGACTCTGCAACTGCTCCTTGTTGCCATAACATGAGTTCAAGTTGTATAGCTGCGCTGGCAGGTAGCCCTGCAGATGTTCAGACACACACTGGTTTCTAGGCAGGTGCATACAGTGCAAGATAGGAACACTCAACATGACGTGCAGCAGGCTTGCAGTGCTAGGTAAACATGCCTCATGCTATGGCAAGAATGCACTTGACTGTAAGTGTACAGGCTTTTCAGGCTCAAACTGCAACAAGCAAAGCTGCTGAGTTTAAACATACCTGTCTGGATACTGATTGACTGGGGGGTGGCAGCCAAATATGTGTAAAGCCAGCTTCCTGTGAAGCAAGGCAGAAAGTGTCTGGCAAGCAAGAGTCAGGCATGGTAATTGCCAGCACCGAAGCTATAGACCATAATGCACTGTACCTTCAGCTCTGGCACCTTGAGCTTGATCTGATCGTACCAGTCCTGCTGGTCGCAGCTGGTCCAGCCAAAGCCTGCAGCAAGGTAAGTCTTGTTATTGTTATAGCAGCTCCAGTCTACGCTTCAAGTTCGACAGCTGACACTTGCCCTGTATCAACACGGAACTATCTACAGGTGTTCTTTTGACCGGCTCCTCAACTGCTTGTACGCCTGGCCCGGCTGGAGTTGGCAACGCTGCCGAAACTGTAGATCTACGGCAACAGCCGCTGCGCCACAGAGCTCTACGAAACGTAACACCGATGCGCTTTTTGTACAGCAAGTTGGGACGCTTTACTTGTGGTGGCTTGGCAGCTGCACTGGCTGGAAGGAACGCCCTACTAGGCTGAATCCAGACAGCTCTTTCACGCAGGTACAGCCCCGACAGCGTTGTCGACATCTCTCATTGCAAAGCTGTCGGCACAATCGTGACCCAGAGCTTGCTTGAACGCAAGCAACTCCCAGTGAGCGTCACCACTCAATAGTCAACATGCTCCTTGCCGGTCAAGTGTTCGATGCTACTGAATGGTGAAACGAAAGCCTCGTCGAGGGCCAAAGGCGATTGCCCTTCTTAAATTAAGCCCTGATGGAGGCCACCTGGCTGAGTTCAAGCGAAGCATGATCGTTTTCAACGCTGCACTGCTCACGCTTTCCACAATCTACAGGGGTCGAGCACAGGGACGCTGCTATGCAGGCTGCGATTCAAGTCTGCACAGAAGCATCGCAACTGCGCACTTCAAGGCAACAGTATTGCTCAAAGTCAGCGAGCATCAGAGTGCTTTCGCACGATTCCGTTCACCAGCTTTCTGGTGCGGCCAATGCTGTGGTCTTCTGTGCAAGAACAGTCAAGTTGTAGCTCTGCCAGGCAGGTGACAGTCTAATGTTGGCTCAATGCAGGACATAGGCAAAGTTTCAGCAGCAGAGCTGTCCGGCGGCAGCGGTGCAGCACGGCCACAGCAAGCTCCAAGCCTTGTGTTGGGAGCCTTGTAGCAAATGAGCTTAAATTTGCAATAGTCATAGCAAGATTCAATGACCTGGTGACCAAGCTTCTACTTGAAGGTGCCTTAGAAGCCTTTGACCGGCATGGTGGTGACAGGGACAGTGTAGATGTGAGTGCTGGGTTGCACAAAGCTGTATGTCAAGCGTCAGCATGCAGAAATGACTGCAAAAGATACAGTGTGCATCAAGTGTCTGACTGTATTGCTTGAATGCTGTGAAGTAGGTGGTTTGGGTGCCAGGCAGCTTTGAGCTCCCGATTATGGCAAAAGCTATGGCCAAGAGTGGCAAGTATGATGGAGTTGTGGCTATAGGCACAGTGGTAAGCATCTGCTCTTTATTTCTGCTGGAACACGTTTTCAAGCACCAAGCAACCAGGCATATACATGACGCTACCATTGATTATACAGATAAGCTTGAATAGCTGTCACGGCTTCACCACATGTCAGCAATCTGTCTGCAAAAGTACAGCCCCTATACTACACAGTTTCATTGACAATGCTGTGACTTCAATGACTAAGCCATATATAGTCTGCCATACTACATCACAGCATAAAGAGCCTGCTCTAGTGTTGTTGGTGCACTCAAGTTGTACAGACATTCTGCAGTTGGAAAACCATGTGATTGACATGGTCCCAACTGCGAGCCCATTTCTCTCGTTTGTTTATTGTCGTTATTGTCGATGCCTAAAAGTTATCCCTAAAAAGCAGTCATCAAGCACATTGCCTACCCAAGCTACTCATACAGATTGTTATGTTCAGTGCATTTGCAGGTTTCATTGTCACAGACACATCATGTGCATGTTATTCCCAACAATCTGCCTTCTGCTTCTTTAGTATATTGAGTTGCTGTAGGTGAGGGGCTCAACAACACACTATGAGGCAGTTGCAAATGCAGCAGCTGGAGGTCTGCTAGGTGCTGGTCAGGACTCTGGTGTGCCCGTCATCTTTGGAGTACTCACCACTGAGAACATGGAACAGGTATAATTTATTTCATCAACCAAGGCATGCATTCTCCGCCAACTTGGTGTTTTTGGGCATCTGGCTCAAGACAGCGGATGGCTCAACAGAGTTACTGTCCCATGTTATCATGATGTGCGCATACGTGATTGGTTGGAAGCATGCTGGCATCTCATCAGAATTTGTTATGCATCTGCCTGAGTATCATACGCGTATGCAACTTGCAAGTACACTGCTACCAAGGCCATGTGTAAAAGTTGGCAGTGTGTGACTGCCTCTGCAGGAAATGTTGCAGCGTTGTCCAACATGCCACATGTGTCAAATCGCTGCTGGCTGTACTTAAGGCTGATCTTAGTATAGGTGGCATCTGTGTCCTGTGACATCTGCCGTGTCATCTGTTACCAGACTTTACCCGGCTTCTAGCCAGTATCCCACACACCTACAAAAGCGCACATCTACCGTCAATCTGGTACGTGACCATTGCAATAAGTAGCCCTGTGCGCAATAGTTCTTGCTTTCTGTGGACCCAATAGTACTGTCATGACTGACCAGTGATCCCTGATGTTTCGGACTTGAGCCTTATTAGCTGTAGTGCCTGTTTAGGCTGAGTCTGTCATGCTGCTGGTGAGTAACAATACTGAAGTGCCGATTCTTTGCCGATACATCAATTGTTGATTAGCCTTGCTCTTGCTTGCAGGCTTTCAGCTTTTCAGGAGTTTGGGGATGTCGCAGATCAAGATCCGTATGCAACCAACGAATACTTGATCAAAGAGATCAACAGGTTTAACCTGGCGTATCTGCACATGGTTGAGCCCAGAGCATCTGGGGCAGAGGACACAGCAGGGCAGTTCCAAGATCAGGATTTGGGGCCTTTCCGGAAGCTTTTCAATGGCCCCTTCATGGCAGCAGGTGGGGCAAATTGTTGTTACATGTGTTACATATTTAAATTTCACTGTGAGGCTGTAAGCTATGTGCGCAAAGTACAGTGATCCTTTGCTGAAGCAAGGTTTAGTGACTGTCCCTAAAAAAGGGAAGAGGGTCGGGGGTGGGGAAGACTGGACAGAAGCAAGGAAATGTGCAAGGCAGGCCCATATCTGCATCATATGTGCAAGTCTACTGTTTCAGGGTGTTTACAGGTCACACTGCACAGCTTGATCTGCAGCCCTACATCACCTTCTAGTCTGTGGACACGTTTGCTTGCTTTGTTTGCTTGTTTTGTGCACCCTGTGATGGCCCCTCTGCGCCCTCTGCAATAGGCTCTTGCCCCAAACCCCCCCCGCGGTCCCAACCCCTTCTTCCTATCCCTTTCCTTTTATTCAGCTGTTTGCTGTCTTGCTTCATGTGCTCTCACCAGTTCCACTAGTTGCATCTGCCTTCTGCTGCCAGTAGGTCACTTTGGTCCAGCAGCCTTCAGCCCACTGTTGATAAGCAAGAGAGAATTGTGTTCATGGTAACGGTGGTCAGATCAATGATGCATGGCAAGTCAGTGTAATATTCTAGTGACTAGTAGCCCTAATGGTGATTTGTTGTGGTATTTGCAGGCGGGTATAATCGTGAGAGGGCAATTGCTGCCCTCAAGCAAGACCATGCTGATCTTATAACCTTTGGCCGGCACTATTTGGCAAACCCTGATCTGCCAAGGCGTTTCCGGGAAAGTGCACCCCTGAACAAATATGACAGGGCTACCTTCTATGGCGGAGACGACAAGGGCTATACCGACTATCCATTTCTTCCTGACAGCCATGAGTGATGTTGGAATTTGTTGAACGTTTTCCCCGAAGCTCTGTTGAGGAAGATCCTAGCAGCCTTTGCCATTGGACAGAACTGTGCACAAAGCTGATCACACAGTTTACCTGGGTCTTGAGGACCCATGGCACTTTAAATTTTGCAAATGCCACTCACACAGGACAAGGACTCAGTTCAACAAGTCAGCCTCCGTAAGTTGTGTGTAGGGCTCGTAGTAGATTTGACCAAGACACCAACATACGCTCCCGCAGTAGCGCCCGTGGACCGGCCAATGCTGCCTCAAAGCAAAGATGCCGGTCTTCCGACACTGTCGGAAGATATGCAGGGCGCCTGATGAGAACAGCCCCACTGCGTATACCGGTACGTAGTAGCCCCGGCGCAGAATCCAGTTTTTCTGCAATTAAAAATGCAGAACTAATTGCAAAACTAATTGCAAAACCCTTTTCAGAACCCGCCTATTTATACTGCTCGATTGCAGTATCAATTCCGGTGCAGAACCCGTGCAGAACCCCTGCAGAACCCGTGCAGAACCCTGCAGAATTGTGCAGAACCCCTTGCAGAGTGTGTGCGAGCCGGCATTAAGCTGAGAGGAGCCTTCAGAGGAGTTTTGTGTATAAACATTGTAGCAGTCTGTCAAGCTGTTTGTGAGTTGATGCAGTCCAGCTGTGTGATTCCAGTGATTCCATTGACTGATACTGCCATTTTAGACCTTAACATGCCATTTTCACCAGTTATTTGGTACTAAATGACTGCCTAGAGTGCTAGTTTGACTAGTATGTTGCCAAGTTTTTTTATTTTTGTGAAGTTGCATGGTGCAACAAATGCGCCTTGTGCTAAGAAGCCCAAAACACTATTTTGCTTCGAAAAAGACCGTGCCACTAATTGTGCAGTGGTCTGCAAAATTCTGCAAATGCAGTATTAATTCGACTTTGGCCCAAAATAATTCTGCGCCGAAGCGCCGTTTCAACTTACTCAACGCACTGCAAAATAAAATACCGCAGAGAGCGTTGCTTGAGGCTCTCACTTGCCTCTGTGGTAACAAGCTCGTTCAAAACACAACCATGCCATCCTACAGCCACGAAGAGTTTCTACAACACTACTGTCAACCGGACGATCGTAGCGGTGAGCCAGGTGGCCATACTCTTGGATATGGCGGGGCATCAACCGGCGTCGAAAGGTGATGTACCAATGGTGCAACCGTACGAACCTCGTCAAGCAAAATGTTTCCTGTTTGCCAGTTGCAAGCCTATGGTTCGATCTTCTGCAGATGGAAGCACATCGCAACGGGAGAGGATTTTGCGGTCAAGAGGTTGAGCCTTGCACATCATGTTCACTTTCCACATCTGATAGAGAACGAGGTCAATGGGGTGACCTACGCCAACAAGCGCTTCGTCCCACGTGTGGTCAAGTTTGAAGACCTGATTGTCTTGCCAAATGGCGATGCTCTTGTCATCCTGGAGTAAGTACTGTGCAGTTTGGTGTACATCTTCGTGTTTCTACATTGCCGTTATATAAAGCTTGATAGGAGTACCTGAGTGCAGACTGGTGGAAGGTATCAGCTTGAACAACCGGTTGGCAGAATTCAGTCTGTCCGACACTGCACTGGCCAATGTATGCCAGCACGAGCAACAAGTCATAGAGATAGCTGCACAGCTGATGGAGGTGTGTAAGCTCCATTGCATCATTCATCAAATATACTGGTCAATGCCTGATCTAACAAATATGTCCTTTGCAGACAGTGCAGTACCTACACATCAGCAATCTTGCTCATCTAGATATTACAAGCAGCAACATCATGCTGCGCAAGGAAGGGTACGGTGCCTGGGATCAACTGAGGCTGCTTGACTTTGGATTTGCTCAATATGGCAATCAAGGTGAGATCCTTTGCATGCATAGCAACTTGGCGTCATGTTGCCACTCACTGCTCGTGAAGGCTGTGCCATTGCCCTGTGCAAGCAACAAAACCTGTAACTTTTCTGGGCCAAAAGTGTCAAAGGCAATCTTGTCACATGCAATGCTGCTCATCAGGGACTGCAAGGCTGCATAAGTGTCAAATTCATTTTGCATATACATTACTTACATCTGTTATGCCTGTCTGCAGGAATGAGTCTCAACCCTCAGGGCGCGACACCACCATATGCTGCTCCTGAGCTGCTGCGCTCCCTGCAGCTGCAGTGCGAAGGGGCAGGACCTGCACACCCTGGTCTCCTGATCGATGGCTTTGCAGCTGACTGGTGGGCTGTTGGCATTGTGCTGTTTGAGCTTCTGACTGGAGAGCTGCCCTTCTGTGGCAAGGCAGCAACAAAGGCACCAGAATGCCTTGACTCTCTTTGCAAGGAGCAATGGGAAGACTATGAGGGCGTGCTGCAAGCTCAGCAGCCATGGGTAAGCATGCCCCTGCTCACTGCTTCCCCAACACCACCCATTCACTGGGGGATTGGGCATTTCAAGCAGTTGGCCATGTCTTGAATGATGCCAGCAGGCAGGTGTTGCAGCATCGGTCTTTATGGCAGGGTAAAGCCTTGCTTTGTCCAAGTCATGCAGTTACCTGTCATGACCTGACCTTGCTGCTTGTATGAACAGGTGAGATTTGACAACTCAATGCAGGGCTGCATGCACATGGATCTTGAACATTAGAGCTATGCTGCAGGTGCAAGCCTGTGAGCTAGCCTTCCAGACCGATAGTGAGGTGCAGCACACACTGCTGGACAGAGTCAGACAGTGCAGCACCGCTCCAGATCGGGCTGCATCCTTCTTCCTCCGGCTCTTGCATCCTGTTCCTCTCATGCGGTTCCTAACAGTAGAACATGCATGGTGTGCTGATGCTGTGGCGAGCATGCAGGATGAGCATGACTGTGCTGTTTTCGCTCTTGAAGTAGCTGAGGCAAGGTTGAAGAAGTACACCAGCTTCAGGCGACGTGCAGCGCGCTTCCTGTGTTGCGGCAGGGCAAGCCCAACTTCAGAAGCAGACAGCCATGCGGGTCATGAGCATTCACCTGCCATGATTAAAGGCAGCAAGTGGTGGAAGGTGCCTCAGCTGGCCAAGCGTAGGCATCAGAGGTCCAGGGATGTGGCAGCATGCACTGATGCGTCAGTCCACTCCCAGAATGATCCTGTGCAGGCTGACAGCTGTTAGATGCCTGCATTCATAGCTTTTCAAGGCATCACATTTGGCGAGTCAAGGCAGGAAGATCAGCAGGTCACTGAGGAGCTGCCCCAAGCAATGACAGATCCTGTGCAGATCGCAACTGCAGATGCCTTTGACTCAACATTGCTCGCACTTCCCAAGCAAGCAGCGCATGTAAGAGCTGTCAGCGTGACAGCCTCTGCAAGCAGCGCTCATCAGCCCCAAATGCAGAGCTTGCAGCAGCAACACGGTCCGTCGGGTCAGCTTGGATGCAAAGACGTCGAGGGTGAGCTGGTGCAACAGCACTTCTCAGCAGGTATGGAGGATGAGCAGGTGGTTGGTGGTGCACCACTGCCTGAGCAGCTGCAGAAACAGATGGTGGATGCAGTCTTAGACAGGTGATCTGTTACAATGCCTGGCTTACACAGCACACAGAGCTGTGCATAACAGCATTGGATCTGAGCGCATTTCAATACTTTGTTTGCACAGCTTGCCATCCTCATCAGGTTGACATGCTGCAGTGTGCAATCCAGATGCATTTTGGGCTGCCTGTATACTATGTAGCTTTGCTTGTAAAGTTGTTACATTGCTTGCGATTGCATCCTTAGCATATTTGGGAGCTAACCTGCTTCACCATTCTGCAGGGGTAGTTCTTACGGTAGTGGGAAGAAGGGGTGGAAGAGCAAGGGCACAAGGATGTTGAAGCGCCTTCTCAGAAGATGAGCATCTGTGTAGAGCAGAGCATGGGTGTGTGTGCCAGATTTCAAAGGTATGTGTCATCTTGAATACGACAACTTGCATTCCAGCTAATATGACAACTTGCAGTTCAAGTGTACGCTCATCCTGGTTTCCAATTGATGTCAGCAGCTTGCAAAGCTCAGTCGCCAAAGGTCATGTGGTGCAGATCTACTTACTCCCTGCCAGAGCATCTGCGTTTATCAATCCAAGCACGTTCCTGAGTTTCTGACAATTGTGTGTGTGTGTGTGTGTGTGTGCGTGCGTGCGTGCGTGCGTGCGTGCGTGCGTGCGTGCGTGCGTGCGTGCGTGCGTGCGTGTGTGTGTGTGTGTGTGTGTGATGTAGGTCTGGGCCTGAAGTGCACCTTCATTGGTACTGTTCATTCATAGCTGATGACTTCGCAACAGATTGTGCCCTCGTGATGCCAAAGTTGAGTGAGTATCGTGAGCAGCCTTCTAAGGAGAGATCTGTCCCAAAGTTTGGAGTGGGTGCAGCTTCAGCACTGGCCAGCAGTCAATGGAGTCCATGTTCCAGGTGACCACATGTGGCAGGCACTGTGTTGCTACTTTGCCATTATGCCTTGAGTCAAGTATAATGGTCGCTTACGTGTTGCCTCTGCATGACAGTCGAATCTGGTATGCAAGTGTGCACTGCTGGCTTGCCGTTTCTCTGCATATTGACTCTCCTGACTGTATTCAATCAGGCTGCCTGTTGAAAGCATCTATCAGCTCATGTGGGCTACTGCCCACCTGACTGGCATCGAGCTGAACAGCCACTGACCCTGCTGTGCGCTCACAGGTATGCTCAATACATCAGACACGCTAATCTAAAGAAGGCCAAGCTGTGTAGTAATTGAGGGAGTACAGCTGCTATCTTCATGGGAATTGCAGAGCCCTTTACATGCATCTCAGGCATTAAAACTAAGGGACAAATTTCGGGGTAGCTGTGAAGCCAGTCACCATTCTGTGGGATGGTTCTCAAGGCAGCTGGGGGATATAGATGCAGGCAAAGTGTGCTACAAGCTGAAAGGAGTACCTCATGCCAGACTTGGCTCACAAGAAGGTTGCACTTTTTTCCTGTCAATGCGTTTTTGTCGGTTGCAGCTTGTTCTGTGGTGGTCTTGCATGGGAGTGCAATCTTGCATAAGGCACTCTGACTGCAGTGTAAGCCTGGTATAAATTTCGAACATTTAGAGTTTAAACATGCATGCTATCAGTGAAGACTGCACAGGCAGTAGCAGTCAGAGTGTAGTGACAAAAGACGCCCCGTTGGCACTGATAGACTGGAGGTTCTGATGAGCGTCAATTACAAGTTGCAGACATATATGCCCCCAACATGATGCGTCTGTACAAGTCGAACCTCTGACTGTAAAGAGAGGCACTTTAATCATCGAAGACCAACAGGACTACCTCAGATAGGTTGTCATACAGTACTGCAATTGAACTGAATCAAGTGCTGTGGGTGTCAGATTGAGTATTAAATTGTTAACAACGTTCTTCAGTCACTTGGTGAGCTTGCATCACTTCTGAATCAGTACTGCTGAGTGAAAAAGTCCTTGATGGTATCAGTGCGACATGTGTTGTTGATGTCAAAGGTGTTGCATGCAGACCTGCAGCATGTGTGTTTCAAATTGTACTAATAGCTTGCAATTGTCAGCTTGCATTTGGCGTTGTCGTTGGGGGACCAAAGCCCCCCCCCCCACCCAAAGCATTTCGATGTCCATTGGCCACA
>JAABUP010001131.1_pt1 | contig 56480 bp, 46 predicted proteins | sample 5559201 | NCBI WGS metagenome assembly JAABUP01 (sample SAMN10711887, study PRJNA513373) | rock metagenome | isolation source: Antarctica rocks | place: Antarctica | reverse complement strand
GCAGTGCCACGCCCAGTGCCATCCCCAGTGCCATCCGTAGGCTCGAACATACGTTCGACGATATCGACAGGCTCCGACAAGAATCAGCCCAGACGGGTACCGCCACCGCCGTTTCATAACCTGTAGCCGTGACACAGGTGCAGGAGTTCCGGGTCGAGCACGACTCCATGGGCGAGATCAAGGTGCCGTCGCACGCCAAGTGGCGCGCCCAGACCCAGCGGGCGGTCGAGAACTTCCCCGTGAGCGGCGTCCGGGTCGAGCCCGCGCTCGTCCACGCCCTCGCGGCGATCAAGCGTGCCGCGGCAGCGGTGAACGCCGAGCTCGACGTCATACCGCGAGAGGTGGCCGACGCCATCGCCGCCGTCGCCGACGAGGTCGAGAGGGGCGACTGGGACGAGCAGTTCCCGCTCGACGTCTTCCAGACCGGCTCGGGCACCTCAACCAACATGAATACCAACGAGGTGCTGGCAAGCCTCGCGACGGAGCGCCTGGGCGCGCCCGTGCACCCGAACGACCACGTCAACGCCTCGCAGTCGTCCAACGACACCTTCCCCTCCGCAATCCACGTTGCTGCCACGAACGCCCTCGTCAACGACTTGCTGCCCGCGCAGGAGCACCTCGCGGCGGCCCTCGCCCGCAAGTCGGAGGCGTTCGCCGACGTCGTGAAGAGCGGCCGCACGCACCTGATGGACGCCACGCCGGTGACTCTCGGGCAGGAGTTCGGCGGGTACGCCGCGTCCGTCCGGTATGGCCGCGAGCGGGTCAAGGCGGCGCTCCCCCGCGTGGCAGAGCTGCCGCTCGGCGGCACGGCAGTCGGCACGGGCATCAATACGCCGCCCGGGTTCGCCGCAAAGGTCATCGAGCGGCTGTCCATCGAGCTGGGCACGCCGCTGACCGAAGCGCGCGACCACTTCGAGGCGCAGGCGTCGCGCGACGCGCTCGTCGAGTGCAGCGGCATGCTGCGCACCTACGCCATCTCCCTCTACAAGATCGCCAACGACCTGCGGTGGATGAGCAGCGGGCCCCGCGCAGGCCTTGCCGAGATCCGGCTCCCCGACCTGCAGCCGGGCTCCTCGATCATGCCCGGCAAGGTCAACCCGGTGATTCCCGAGGCGGTCTGCCAGGTCGTCGCGCAGGTGATAGGCAACGACGCCGCCGTCACATTCGGCGGATCGGCCGGCACGTTCGAGCTCAACGTGATGCTCCCGGTGATCGGCCGCAACCTGCTCGAGTCGATCAGAATCCTGGCCAGCATCAGCCGGCTGCTCGCCGACCGCTGCGTCGACGGCATCGAGGCCGACGAGGAGCGCTGCCGTCGCTACGCGGAATCGTCCGCCTCCATCGTCACCCCACTGAATCGCTACATCGGCTACGAGAACGCCGCCAAGGTGGTGAAACAGTCGCTCGCGGAGGAGAAGACCATTCGGGAGGTCGTCATCGAGCGCGGATACGTCGACGACGGATCGCTGACCGAGCAGCAGCTCGACGAGGCACTCGACCTGTTGGCCATGGCCCACCCTAACGGTCGGTAGTTTTCCACGGCCAATGCATGACGGCGCGTCATTCTGAATCGATCGAATAACCGAACCACGTGACAAAGCGGCCGGCGAATGGAACAGTCCCGTCACAGCGATGCGGACGACGAGCTCGACCCGGAGCAAGCAGTTTGCTGTTCGGATCGGCGGTGCTGATGGGTAATGGGTGTCGTCGCGGTGACTGCCGTCTGCTCGGCCCGCTGCCAGTCGAGACGAGGGCACGATGAACGTGCGGCTGCACGCGCACGAGGCCGACCGCCTCGCCTCGTTGGCCTCCTACCACGTGCTGGATACCGCTCCGAATGACGCCTTCGACGCGCTGACCCGGCTTGCCGCAGCCGTCTGCCAGGCGCCGACGGCGATCATCGGCCTGCTCGACGACGACCGGCAGTGGTTCCTCAGCCGCTACGGCACGGACGTCTCCGAGCTACCCCGTGCAGAGTCGGTGTGCTCGGACACGGTCGCCGCCGGGGAGCGCCAGGTGGTGCCGAACCTGACGAAGGATGCGCGCTACGCCACCCTGTCGTGGGTATGCGGGCCGCCCAGCTACGCCGCGTACGCGGGCGTACCGCTGATCGGCCGCGACGGCCTGCCACTGGGCGCCTTGTGCGTCCTCGACACCACCCCGCGGGCCTTCACCCCGGCACAGCTGTCTGCCCTCGACGACCTCGCTCACCAGGTAGTGACGGTCTTGGAGCTGCGTCGCGCCGACGCCTCGAGCGGGTTGACGAGTGTCGCGCTCGTCCCCGAGGCGACCCAGGCGGCCACGCTGCGGGCGGCGCTCGACAACGGCGAGTTCGTGCCTTACTTCCAGCCTCTACTAGACATGCGCGACGGCAGCATCACGGGCCTGGAGACACTGGTTCGTTGGCGCCATCCCACCCGCGGGCTGCTCCCCCCGGAAGCGTTCCTGCCTGGCCTGGAAGCCGGCATTCTCGGCGGCTGGGTCGGTCGGGCGATGGTGGAAGCGGCCTGCCGACTCATCGCGGACCTCAAGGCCCGAGGGCTTCTGCTGCGAGACGGTGTGTCGGTCAACCTGTCCGGCCGCCAACTGATCAGGTCCGGCCCCGCGGCACGGATCGTGGCCAGGTTGAAGCGCCACGGTCTGCCGGGCTCCGTGCTGAACGTCGAGATCACCGAGAGCACGGAAGTCGGAGACCTCGGCCTGGCGCTCCGCGAGCTCGCGACCCTGCGCGACTACGGGATCCGCATCGTCATCGATGACTTCGGCGTCGGCTGGTCCAACCTGACCCGGTTGCTGGAGCTGCCCCTGGACGGCCTGAAGATCGACAGGGAGCTCGTCACCGGCATGGTCGGCGATCCCGTCCGGGAGCACATGGTCGCTGCGGCAGTAGCCCTGGCAGCCACCATGGGGCTGGACATCGTTGCCGAGGGCGTGGAAACGAAGGCCGTACGCGACAAGCTGCTCGAGATGGGCTGCTACAAGGGGCAGGGCTGGCTGTTCAGCGAGGCCGTACCCGCGGCCGAGGTGCCCGGTCTGATGGCTCAGCCCGCGCGGTCGCTCCCTACCCCGCCTGCTCGCCCTGAGCAGCTGCCACACCTGCCCGCGGGCGCGGCACCTTCGCGCCCGGACAACGTCTCCGGACCTGTCGTCGGCTTCTCGGCCGCCGTGCTGGACGCACTGCCCGACGCCACCGCCGTGCTCGACAAGACGGGCACGATCATCGCCGTCAACCGGGCCTGGCGGATGTTCGCCGTCGACAACGGAGGTACGCCCGAGACGACCGGGGTCGGGGTCAGCTACGTCGACGTGTGCGCCCGGGCCGCGGCACATGGCTCGGCCGACGCAGCCGAGGTGCTGGCCGGGCTGACAGCGGTGCTGGCCGGCGACACCGTGGAGAGCGACCGAGAGTACCCCTGCCCGTCACCGAAGGCGGAGCGGTGGTTCACCCTGCGGATGACGCCGATCGCCGGTCCCAGCGGAGGCGCTGTCGCCTCCCACGCCAACATCACCCGCCGTGCGGCGTCCGAGCGGGAGCTCGCCCACCAGGCGTCGCACGATTCGTTGACGGGGCTGGCCAACCGGCTGATGTTCACAGAAGCGCTCACCCAGGCGCTTGTTCGCCGCCCGGGCGACTCCGGCGACCCAGACGTCGGCCTGCTCTACGTCGACCTCTGCGACTTCAGGGCGATCAACGGCACCTACGGTCGTGACGCCGGAGACGAGGTGCTGCTCACCACCGCGCACCGGCTCCGCTCGGTCTTGCGTCCGCGCGACACCGTTGCCCGGCTACGCGCGGACGAGTTCGCAGTGTGCGCCCCGTACCTCACCCCCGCTGCCCTGGCTGCCCTGGCCGAGCGGATCAGCGGCGTCCTGGACGGGGCACACCGCGTGCACGGCCGCGAGGTGCGCGTATCTGCCCGGGTCGGCACCTACCTGGCCTCAGCCGGCCATCCCCCCGCCGAGGCGCTGCGCGCGGCCGACCAGGCTGTGGACCAGGCCGGCCAGAACGCTCGGCTGTACGCGGAGTGCTTTCCTGAACCGGCACCGCCGGGCTGGCAGCCGGACCCTCGTCGGTCAGCCGCCGAAGCGTCGACTGCGCACCGAGTAGGCCCGCAGGGCGCGCAGGAAGTCGGTCCGCCGGAAGTCGGGCCAGTACGCCTCGCAGAAGTAGAACTCGCTGTGGGCGCTCTGCCACAGCAGGAACCCCGAGAGCCGTTGTTCGCCGCTGGTGCGGATGACGAGGTCGGGGTCGGGCTGCCCGCGGGTGTAGAGGTGCTCGGCGATGTGATCGACGTCGAGGACTGACGCCACTTCCTCGAGTGTCGCGCCGTCGGCGGCGTGCTGCTGCAGCAGGCTGCGGACCGCGTCCGCGATCTCCTGGCGGCCGCCGTAGCCGACAGCGACGTTGACGTGCAGGCCGGCGCGGTGCGCTGTCGCTGCCGCAGCCTCCTTGAGGACCGCCGACGTGCGGGAGGGCAGCAGGTCGAGCGCGCCGACCGGGTGTACCCGCCACCGCTCGCCTGGGCCGGCCAACTCGGTCACGACCTGCTCGATCACCTCGAGCAGCGGCTGTAGCTCCCCCGCCGGCCTGCTGAGGTTGTCGGTCGACAGCAGCCACAGCGTGACGCGGTCGACCCGCGCGAGCTCGCACCAGCCAAGAAATTCGGAGATCTTGTCGGCACCGCGGCGGTGGCCGTGGGAGACGTGGCTCGCGCCACGCTCCCTGGCCCAGCGGCGGTTGCCGTCAAGGATAATCCCGACATGCCGCGGCACCTCCGCGCCCTGCAGCTGCCGGGAGAGGCGTCGCTCGTACAGGCGGTAGGCGACGTCGCGGAGCCCCACGACTGCGGACGCTACGCCGTACCCCGGAACCGGCTTGGATCAGCCCTCGAGGCGCTTGGTCAGCGTCTCGTGCTGGTCCCACAGCACCTGCGGCACCGCGTCGCCGAGCTTCTCGTACGACGCCGGCATCAGCGCTGCCTCCTCGCGCCAGGCCTCGGTGTTGACGGTCAGCAGCATGTCGAGCTGCTCGTCGGTGAGGTCCAGGCCCTCGGTGTCGAGCGACTCCTTGGTCGGCAGCAGGCCGATCGGGGTCTCGCGGGCGTCGGCGGTTCCCTCGAGCCGCTCGACGACCCACTTCAGCACGCGGGTGTTCTCACCGAAGCCCGGCCAGACGTAGGAGCCATTCTCATCCTTGCGGAACCAGTTGACGTAGTAGATCTTTGGCAGGGCCTGGCCGGAGGCCTTCCCGAAGCTCAGCCAGTGGGCGAAGTAGTCACCCATGTTGTAGCCGCAGAACGGCAGCATCGCGAACGGGTCGCGGCGCAGCGCACCAACCTTGTTCTCCGCCGCGGCGGTACCTTCTGAGGCGACGTTGCTGGCGAGGAAGACCCCGTGCTCCCAGTCGAACGACTCGGTGACGAGCGGCACCGCGGACGCCCGGCGCCCCCCGAACAAGATCGCGTCGATCGGGACCCCCTTCGGGTCCTCCCATTCCGGGGCGATCGTCGGGCACTGGCCCGCGGGAGCAGTGAAGCGGGAGTTCGGGTGGGCCGCCGGCTCGCTCGACTCCGGCGTCCAGTCGCGGCCCTTCCAGTCGGTCAGATGCGCCGGCGGCTCGTCGGTCAGACCCTCCCACCACACGTCGCCGTCGTCGGTCAGCGCGACGTTGGTGTAGATGCAGTTGGCGTGCAGGCTGTCGATCGCGTTCTTGTTCGTCGACAGGCCCGTGCCCGGTGCGACGCCGAAGAAGCCCGCCTCGGGGTTGATGGCGTAGAGCCGCCCGTCGGGGCCGGGACGCATCCAAGCGATGTCATCGCCGACGGTCTCGGCCTTCCAACCCGGCAGGGTCGGCTGCAGCATGGCGAGGTTGGTCTTGCCACAGGCGCTGGGGAACGCCCCGGTGATGTAGTGGACCTTGCCCTCGGGCGAGGTGAGCTTGAGGATCAGCATGTGCTCGGCGAGCCAGCCCTCGTCGCGCGCCATCACGCTGGCGATGCGCAGCGCGTAGCACTTCTTGCCCAGCAGCGCGTTGCCGCCGTAGCCGGAGCCGTACGACCAGATCTCGCGGGTCTCGGGGTAGTGGACGATGTACTTCTCGTTGTTGCAGGGCCAGGCGACATCAGCCTGCCCGTCGGCGAGCGGAGCGCCGACGGAGTGCACGGCCGGGACGAAAAAGCCGTCGTCGCCCATCTGCTCAAGCGCCGGCTTGCCCATGCGGGTCATGATCCGCATCGAGGTCGCGACGTAGGCGGAGTCGGTGATCTCGACGCCCAGCGCGCTGATCTCGGAGCCGAGCGGGCCCATGCAGAACGGCACCACGTACATGGTGCGGCCGCGCATGCAGCCGTCGAACAGGCCGGACAGCGTGGCACGCATCTCTGCAGGGGCAACCCAGTTGTTGGTCGCGCCCGCGTCATGTTGCTTCTCGGAGCAGATGAAGGTCCGGCTCTCGACGCGAGCGACGTCGCGGGGGTCGGAGCGGGCGTAGAAGGAGTTGGGCCGCTTCGCCGGGTTGAGCTGCAGCAGGGTGCCGGACTCGACGAGCTCCGCGGTCAGCCGGGTCCACTCCTCCTCGGAGCCGTCACACCAGTAGACGCGGTCGGGCTTGGTCAGCTCGGCGATCTCGCTGACCCACGCAATCAGCTTCTTGTGGTTGGTGGGGGCCTGATCAAGACCGGGAATCGCGGCGGTAGTGGTCACGGGCGCACTCTCCTCAACGCATTCAGCCCGAAGCGCTCCGCTGCATCTTCGGGGTTTGAGAATACCTTGAGGGGCTCATCGACCTGCGCCGACGCCTCGCCAAGGTGACAGGAGCCTCGCTACGCTGCAGTCATGTCGGCTTCCACCGTGCCGGTGCCCCCAGCGCAGCCAGTACCGTCCCCGCAGCGACTGCTCCATCCCAGCGACCTGCTGCGCCCGCGGATGCGGGGCTGGATGCACGCCGTGGCGGCGCCCATCAGCCTCATCGCCGGCATCGTGCTCGTGGTCGCCGCCCGCGGGGTGCGCTGGCCGCTGACCCTCTACACCGCGACCCTGGTCGCGATGTTCGCGACGAGCGCCCTCTACCACCGCGGGCCGTGGTCACCGGCCGGCCGGCTGGTGTGGCGGCGGCTCGACCACTCGACGATCTTCATCTTCATCGCCGGCAGCTACACCGCGTACTGCGCCATCGCCCTGCCGACCGCACGCGCCGAGACGATCCTCGCCATCGTGTGGGTCGGGGCACTGGTCGGCGTGGGGCTGCAGGTGTTCTGGCCGACGGCGCCGCGGTGGCTCAACGTGCCGTCGTATGCCGCGCTCGGCTGGGTCTCCGTGTTCGTGCTGCCCGACCTGCTGCACTTCGGCGGGGTGGCGGCGCTGACGATGCTGTGCGTCGGAGGGGCGCTGTACTCGCTCGGAGCCGTGGCCTACGCCATCCGGCGCCCGAACCCGTTCCCAGCGACGTTCGGCTACCACGAGGTGTTCCACGCATGCGTGGTCCTCGCCGCCATCTGCCACTACGCGGGGCTGTGGTTCGCGCTGCACTCGTAAGGGGCAAGGCGCGCAACTCCTGAGCGGCGCAACGCTGACCTGGTACAGCCGCTGCGGCCGCTGCCCGGAGCCTCCGGACAGCGGCCGCAGCTGCTTACAGTTCCGGCCCGCTCTCGCGGACCCGCTCCACGCCCTGCAACGCCTCGCGCAGCTGGCTTAGCCAGTCGTCGGCGTGCTGGCCGACCAGCCGGACGCACCAGGCGAGTGCATCGGCGCGGCTGCGTGCGGCACCGGCGTCGACGAGGGTGTCGAGGACCTGCCGGTCGGCTTGCCGGAGCCGGGTCATGACCGGGACCGACAGGGTGGTGAACAGCTCCTCGCTCTCGCCGACAGCTGCGCCCCAGGCGACGGCGCGGCCGAAGCGGCGCTCGGCCTCGCGGGCGATGGCGATCCGCTCGCCGCGGGTCTGCTCCCGGAACCGGCTGATGCGGCCCTGCTCGGCGGATCGGCGGGCGGCGTCGTCGTCCTGCGCCGCTGCGTCCAGCGGGGGCAGGGTGCCGACCACGGTGATCTCGTCGCGGTCGACCTCGACGCGCGGGGGGCCGGTGAACCAGTCGTCGGGCAGCCGGCCGGTGAACCAGCCGGCAGCGTCGGACGCCGAGGGGGGCTCCTGCCGCTCTTGGTGCCGGCCACGGCCGCGCACTCCGGCGCCGCGGCCTACGGGACCGCCGCGTCCTCCGGGTCCCTCGGGATGGGGATGTGTCATGGTGTGCTCCTTCGGCTGATTACAAGGTTACACACTTACACAACCTTGGAGCAAGAGCGATGTTCCCGAGCGGTCAAATGGTCAGCCGCTGGCGCTGCGCCGCCGTCACGATCAACCGTCCGGCGACGGACGCCGCATCTGACAGCGGCCGGTCGCAGGCGAAGTTCTGGCACACGTAAACGGCGGGCTCCGGCCGGTCGGCGACCAACGGCCCGCCCGTCACCACCACTGCCCCCGGCGACGTGCCGAGTCGCGCCACGGCCAGCAGGTCCGGCCGGTCGACGACGGCGACCTCCAGCGGTCCAGCCACCAGCGCCTCGGCGACCGCTGCCGCCTCCCCCGCGAAGCGGGCGTGCCCGCCGAGCAGCGGAGTGACCCGACGCAAGGCAGCCTCCGCCGCCTCCCGGTGGCGCGGGCTGCCGGTCGCGGCGGCGTAAGTCACGAGTGCGCCGGCTGCGGCCGATGCGCCGGACGGCGTGGCGTTGTCGGTCGGGTCCTGCGGGCGGCGCAGCAACTGTTCGGCGTCGTCAGCGGTGTCGAAGAAGCCGCCGGCCGGGTCGGCGAAGCGCGTAAGGACGACGTCGAGCAGGAGCCCGGCCGCGTCGAGCCAGCGCGTCGCCCCGGTGGTGGCGTAGAGCGCAAGCCAGCCGGTGGCCAGGGCGCCGTAGTCCTCGAGCACGGCGGCATGCTGCCCGACCCGCCCGTCGCGGCTGACCCGCCGCAGCCGACCGTCGACGAGGTGCAGGTCGTGCAGCAGCTCAGCGGCGGCCTCCGCAGCCCGGACGCACTCCGGCTCGTCGAGCAGGGCGCCGGCCTCGGCGAGCGCGGCGATGACGTAGCCGTTCCACGACGTCACGACCTTGTCGTCACGCGCCGGCTGTGGCCTTTTCGCCCGGGCGTCGAGCAGGGCAGCACGCACGCGGGCGTACCGGTCTGCGTCGTCCGGCTCGGCCAGCCGCTGCAGGACCGACGCACCCTCCTCGAAAGTGCCGCCGGGGGTGACGGTGAAGGTCTGCGCCGCCCAGGCCCCATCGTCCGGCCCGAGTACGGCCGACAGCTCGTCCGGCGTCCAGACGTAGGTCAGGCCCTCGCGCCCGGCCGCGTCGGCATCCAGGGCACTGGCGAACCCGCCCTCTGCGGTACGCAGGTCACGCAGCAGGAAGGCGACGGTCTCGCGCACGACCCGCTCAGCCAGCGGCGACGCGGTCGTGCGCCATAGGTGCAGGTAGGCGCGCAGCAGCAGTGCGTTGTCGTACAGCATCTTCTCGAAATGCGGCACCACCCAGTCGGCATCGACGCTGTAGCGGGCGAAACCGCCGGCGAGCTGGTCGTACATGCCGCCGCGGGCCATCGCCTCGCAGGTGCGGTCCACCGCGGCGAGCGCGTCGGCCCTGGCCGTCCGCGCGTGGCTTCGCAACAGCAGTTCGAGGACCATCGACGGCGGGAACTTGGGGGCGCCGCCGAACCCCCCGCGCTCGTCGTCGTGCGCTCCGACCAGCCCGTCGACGGCTGCGTCCAGCAGCGACACGCTGACCGGCGGCCCGGCAGCGCCCGAGCCGAAGTGCTCCTGCAGCTGTTCCACGAGTGCGGCACCGCTGCGCTCGATCTGCTTCCGGTTCTCGCTCCAGGCTTGGGTGACCGACGCCAGCAGGCGCTGGAACTGGGCAAGCGGGAAGTAGGTGCCGCAGAAGAACGGGTCCCGCCTGGGGGTCAGCAGGCAGGTCATCGGCCATCCGCCGCTGCCCTGGGTCGCCTGCAGCGCCTCCATGTAGACGGCGTCGACGTCCGGCCGCTCTTCACGGTCGACCTTCACGTTGACGAACCCGGCGTTCATCATCCAGGCGGTCTGCTCGTCCTCGAACGACTCGTGGGCCATCACGTGGCACCAGTGGCAGGCCGCGTAGCCGACGGACAGCAGCACCGGCACGCCGCGGCGCTCGGCCTCGGCAAAGGCCTCGTCGCCCCACTCCCACCAGTCGACGGGATTGTCGGCGTGCTGCAGCAAGTACGGGCTGGTGGAACGGGCGAGGCGGTTGGGCACCTGGTCCTCCGGTCTGGAGCGGGACGTGCCGTCTGGCGGTACTCGTTCGGTCGTACTCGTGCGGTCGTCACTAGTGCGGTCGTCATGGCCCTGCCCGGAGCCGCGGCGAGCAAGCGGGAGGCTTTCTCGCGGTCAGCCGCCCGCCAGCCCGGCCCTGGGTGCTTTCAGAGCCGCCCGCGCCAGGTCGGCGGCGCCGATCACGCCTGCCTCGTTGCCGAGCGCGGCATGCACCACTCGCGCCTCGGGTCGAAAGCCACGGCCGGTCAGGTGCCCCCGGAAGGCATCGCGAACCGGTGCCAGCAGCAGCTCGCCAGCCTCCGAGACCCCGCCGCCGATGACGAACAGGCCCGGGTCAAGGGCGGCCGCGAGGTTGGCGAGCCCCATCCCGAGCCAGCCCCCGAGCTCGACGAACAGCTCGGCGGTCCAGGCGTCGCCCGCAAGAGCCGCCTGCGTGAGCATGGGCCCGGTCACCGCCGAGATGTCACCGTTCACCACCTCGAGCAGCACCGGGGGCGCAGTCTCGGCCCGGGCGCGCGCCGCCCGGACGAGGGCGTTCCCGCTGACGTACTGCTCCCAGCAGCCGCGGTTGCCGCACTCGCACGGCCGCCCCTGCGGCACCACCTGCATGTGCCCGAACTCGCCCGCCACCCCGTGCTTGCCGCGCTGGATGACCCCGTCGACGACGATGGCGCCGCCGATGCCGGTGCCGAGGTTGACGACGACGACGTGGTCCTCACCTCGTGCGGAACCGAAGCGGTACTCCCCCCATGCGGCGGCGTTGGCATCGTTCTCGACGACGACGGGCAGGCCCAGCCTCCGCTGCAGCTTGTCGCGCAGCGGCTCGTTGCGCCACGACAGGTGCGGGGAGAAAAGGACGGAGGACTGGGTCGAATCCACGAAGCCCGCCGCCCCGACGCCGACCGCCTCCACCGGGTGCCGCGCGGCCAGGTCGCTGACCAGACCGGTGATGGCGTCCTCGACGACGTCGGCGCTGGTGCTGCGGCTCGGTGTCCGCGCGCGCACGAGCTCGACGACGCGGCCGCCGGGCTCGACCACGCCCGCCGCGACCTTCGTGCCGCCGATGTCGACGCCAACCGTCAACGTTGGCGCCGCCGGCTGGGCGGCGGTGCCCGTCGGACCCATCGCCGCCAGCCCTCCGGTCGTCAGCTGACCGACACGCCGATGAGCCGCCCGACGACGAACGTGACGAGAGCCGCCACCCCCCCGACCAGCAGCTGGCGCAGCGCGGAGCGCACGATCGGCCGCCGGTTCATCGTCCCGAGAAACGTCCCGACCGCCAGCATGGCCAGCACCGACAGGCCGATGGCGACAACGAGCGCGGCCGTGCCGCCGCCGAACAGGTACGGCAGCACGACGACTAGGGCGCCGAGGGCGAACGCCAGCATGCTCGAGGTGGCGGCGGCCCAGGGGGAGCCGAGCTCGTCGGGGTCGAGCCCCAGCTCCTCGCGCGAGAGCGTGTCGAGCGCCACCTGCTTGTCCTGCAGGATCGTGTCGGCGAGGCTGCGGGCGTCTTCGCGCGACAGGCCCTTCGCCCGGTAGAGCAGCGCCAGCTCGTCGCGCTCCTCCTCGGGCTTTTCCTCCAGCTCGCGCGCCTCCATCGCAATCTCACGCTCGTACGTCTCGCGCTGGCTGGTCACCGAGACGTACTCGCCTGCGGCCATGGAGAACGAGCCGGCGAGCAGGCCCGCCACACCCGCGAGCAGGATGGCCGACCGCGACGAGCCGGAGCCCGCGAAGCCCATCACCAGCGAGGTGTTGGAAACCAGGCCGTCGCTGACGCCGAACACCCCGGCGCGCAGCGCTCCCGAGCGGTCGGAGCGGTGCCAGCCCTCCCGTCGCGCGATCGCATCGCGGGGGCTGGGGCGCCCCTCGCCTAGGTGGGCGAGGCGCCGGGCGTGCGACCGCTCGTCGGCCGCCATCGCCGTCGGGGCGTCCGGGTCGTTGTCGTACTTGCCGGCGTCGGCTCGCTCCGAACGCTCGATCAGCGGCAGGACCCGGTCGGTCGACAGCCGCCGAGCCGCCAGCCCCAGCGCCCGCGTCCGCAGGCCCGGCCCCCGTGGGCTGGGTACCGCGGCGCCCCAGCCGCGCAGCCGCTCCTCCCAGTGCTCGGCGTGCCGGTCCTCGATGTCGGCGAGCTCGAGGAAGACCTCGCGCCGCTCGCCTTGCTCGTTGTGGGCCAGCGAGCGGTAGAGCGCGGCGGCCTCACGCTCGCTGCGCAGCATGTCGCGCACCTCACGCAGCCGCTCGCGGCCCGGGCTGATCTGCTCGCTCACTGCTGCTCCTTCGCCGGCGGCTGCTGCCTTGGAAGCGGCGCGCGCCGCCCGCCGGCACCATTGTCCCTGTCCCCCGCGGGTTGGGGTGCGAAAGACTGCAGGGATGCCCGTCGATGTCCGCCCCGGCCTGGTGCTGGCCGACGCCGACCTCGGCTGGCGGTTCTCGCGCTCGTCCGGGCCAGGTGGCCAGTCGGTCAACACCTCCGACAGCCGGGCCGAGCTCTCCTACGACGTCCGCCTGCTGCGCGAGCCGTGGCGCTCCCGCGCGCTCGACCGGCTGGCCCCACGGCTGCGCGACGGCGTGCTGACCGTCGCGGCGTCCGAACACCGCTCCCAGTTGCAGAACCGGGCGGCGGCGCAGGAGCGGCTCGCCGACCTGCTGCGGGAGGCCACGGCGCCGCCGCCCCGGCCCCGCCGCCCGACCCGTCCCCGACGCGGCGCGGTCGAGCGGCGCCTGGAGGGCAAGACCCGCCGCGGCCAGGTGAAGCGGATGCGGCGCGCGCCGGGCGACGAGTGACGGGGCCGCCGGCCGGCCGGCCGGCGCCCGCTGTTCGCTCAAGCACGCCTCCTCCTTCGCGGCTCGGCGTGTCACGCCGCGACACGCCGACGCACCGGCATCGCGGACGGCAGGAACCGTGCATCTTGAGCAGGTCATCAGCAGGTCATCAATAGGTCATCGCCGAAGGAGGAAGCGAACGATGAGCAACGGGGCCACACGGGCAGCAGTGGAGGCGGCGGCAGAGCTGGTCGCTGCGGCACGTGCCGCCAAAGGAACACCGTGGGCCCAGCTGGCGCAGCTGATCGACAAGCCAGCGATCTGGACCGTGGCGGCGCTGCAGGGCCAGCACGAACTCAGCCGAGAACAAGCCGAGCTGGTGGCGGAGGAGCTCGGGCTCGACGCGGCCGCGCTCGCACCGCTGCAGCGCCAGCCCGACCGGGGCGCGCTCGGCACGGCGGTACCAACCGACCCGACCGTCTATCGCTTCTACGAGGCCCTGCAGGTGTACGGCCCCGCGCTCAAGGCGCTCATCCATGAGGAGTTCGGCGACGGCATCATGAGCGCCATCAACTTCCGGTTGGACGTGCGCCGCGAACCCGATCCCGAGGGCGACCGGGTCGTCGTCACCTTCGACGGCAAGTTCCTGCCCTACCAGTGGTGAGGGCGGGCGCCAGCGCAGCGGTGAGGGCAGCCGGCACAGCAGGCGGCGTCAGTCGCCCGGCATGCCCCGCCCGCGCTCGGCGTCGTCCCTTCCCGTGTGCCTGCCCTTGCGCCCGGCGTCCTGCCCGAACTCGCCGGACGAGACGCGCTTGCGCATCCGGCGCAGGCTGCCCGCCATCGCCCACATCAGGCCGGCCACGGCCACGATGAGCAGCAGGACGAGGACGAAGCCCAGCGCCCCCGCTCCCATCTGCGGGGCAGCTACCGTGCTCACCCCGCTCATCCCGGTCATGCTGCTCTCCCTTGCTCGTGCACGGCGATGCCCGCGAACAGGTCGTTCTCGGGCAGCGGCCCGACCTCGACGTAGGACCGCGCGAGCTGGAAGTCCTCGGTCGGCCAGACCTCGCGCTGCAGGTCGAGCGACGCGGCGAACCACCGCCCCTTGGGGTCGACCTGCGTCGCGTGGGCGATCAGGGCGCGGTCACGGAGCTCGAAGAAGTCCGCGCACGGGACCTTGGTGGTCAGCCGCAGCTGGTCCTCGGGCTTGTCGACCCACTTCTCGGCCCACTCCGCGTAGGGCGACTCGACCCCGCGCTCGAGCATCGCCTCGTGCAGCGTCAGCACGCGGTCGCGGTGGAACGTGAGGTTGTAGTACAGCTTCTGCGGCTGCCACGGCTCGCCGGCCTCGGGGTAGCGCTCCGGGTCAGCCGCGGCCTCGAACGCCTCGACGCTGACCTGGTGGCACTTGATGTGGTCCGGATGCGGGTAGCCGCCGTTCTCGTCGTACGTGGTGACGACCTGCGGCCGGAACTCGCGCATCAGGCGGATCAGCGGCGCAGCGGCGACCTCGAGCGGCTGGAGCGCGAAGCATCCCTCGGGCAGCGGAGGCAGCGGGTCGCCCTCGGGCAGGCCGCTGTCGACGAAACCGAGCCACTCCTGGTGCACGCCCAGGATCTCGCCGGCCCGCTCCATCTCCTCTCGGCGGATCTCTGGCAGGCGCGCCCGGACCTCAGGAGTGTCGAGCGCCGGGTTGAGCACCGACCCGGCCTCACCGCCGGTGCAGGTGACGACGAGGACGTCGACGCCCTCGGAGACGTAGCGCGCCATCGTGGCCGCGCCCTTGCTCGATTCGTCGTCGGGGTGGGCGTGCACACACATCAGGCGGCGCGCAGCGGACGATTGCATGCAACGATTGTCTCTGATGAACGCCACGAGGGCACCCAGCGGCAGTGGGCGGTCCGCCACAGCCCCCGCGCCCGGTCGCAGCCGGTGGGACATTGCGTGGCTGGGCGGCCGGTCGTCGGCGCCGTGGGTCGTGCTCGCGGTCGTCCTCACGCTGCTCGTCGCGGCCGGCGGGACGCTCTACACCTACCTGCGGCCCGACGGCCTCGGCTGGGGCACCCGCACCTACGCCATCACCAGTGACCGCGAGGCGGTGCTGAGTTTCGACCTCACCAAGCAGCCGTCGGCGGCCGCGAGCTGCGACGTCACTGGTGAGGACCAGGCGGGCCTGACGGTGGGGCGCGTCGACGCGATCGCGTTCCCGGCCACACCCGGCGGGCCGCGCACAGTGACCCGCACCGTCACCGTGCCGACCTCGGCCCGCGCCGTCATCGTGCAGGTCGACACCTGCCGGATCATCAGCACGGGCTGAGGGCGATCGAGACACCGCAGGCGCGTCGGGCATAAGGTCGTCAGTTCAGCCTGTCCACGGGCAGGTCGTCGCACACTGTCCCTAGGGCACTGCCCCCACCACGTGTCCGTACCAGACCGGCCCGATGAGGAGTGACACCCATGACGACGCAACCCCAGCAGGTGTGGCTCACGCAGGAGGGCTACAACCGCTTGCAGGCCGAGCTCGCGCACCTGACCGGCGACGCCCGCGAGGCCGTCGTGCGCCGCATCGAGGACGCCCGTTCCGAGGGCGACCTGAAGGAGAACGGCGGCTACCACGCCGCCAAGGAGGAGCAGGGCAAGCAGGAGGCGCGGGTCCGCCAGCTGCAGCAGCTGCTGCGCGACGCCAAGGTGGGCGAGGCGGCATCGGACGGAACGGCCGGCCTCGGGACGATCATCGAGGTCCGCTTCTCCGGCGACACCTCCACGGAGCGCTACCTGCTGGGCTCCCGCGAGGACAGCGGCTCGGGCGTCGAGGTGCTCTCGCCGCAGTCGTCGATCGGGAAGAACGTCGTCGGGCACAAGGCCGGCGACACCGTCACCTACGAGGCGCCCAACGGGCGCAGCGTCTCCCTCGAGCTGGTCTCGGTCACGCCCTACTCGGGCTGACTCCCCGTCGACTCCTGTACCCGGTAGCTCACCGCCGCCAGCGCCTGGCGGACCTCGGCGGCGTGCCCGGGCCCGCGGGTCTCCATGTCCACGGCGACGAGGACTTCGTCGAGCGTCAGCCACGCCTCGGTCCGCCGGTGCTCGACGCCGAGAACATTTGCTCCCGCCTCACCGAGCACGTCGAGCAGGCCGGCGAGGGCGCCCGGTGTGTCGGGCACGATCACCCGCAGCGACAGGTACCGGCCGGCCGCGACCAGCCCGTGTCGGATCACCTTGTCGAGCAGCAGCGGGTCGAGGTTTCCGCCGGACAGCACGATGACCACAGGCGGCTCGAAGGCCTGGGGCGACTCGGTGACGGCCGCCACTCCCGCCGCGCCGGCAGGCTCGACGACGAGCTTGGCCCGCTCCAGGCACAGCAGCAGGGCACGCGAGAGCGCCTCGTCCCCCACGGTGACGATGTCGTCGACGAGGGACGAGACGTGCGCGAATGGCACGTCGCCAGGAACCCCGACCGCGATGCCGTCGGCGATGGTGCGCATCTGCAGCAGCGGCACCGGCCGGCCGGCTTTGAGTGACGCCGGCCACGCCGCGGCGCCCTCGGCCTGCGCCCCGACGACCCGCGCCGACGGCCGCAGCCCCTTGACCGCCACCGCGACGCCGGCCAGCAGGCCTCCGCCGCCGGTGCAGACGACGACGGTCCGAACATCCGGGCACTGCTCGACGATCTCGATACCGACCGTGCCCTGCCCGGCGACGACGTCCGGGTGGTCGTAGGGGTGGATCAGCACGGCTCCGGTCTGCGCGGCGTGCGCCCGGGCGTGCACGAGCGCCTCGTCGACGCTCGTCCCGGCCAGGCGCACCTCGGCGCCGTAGCCGCGGGTGGCGGCGACCTTGGGCAGCGGCGCCGCCTCGGGCATGACGACCAGGGCGCGCAGGCCGAGCAGGCTGGCGGCGAGGGCGACCCCCTGGGCGTGGTTGCCGGCACTGGCGGCGACGACGCCGCGGCTGCGCTCGGCCGGGCTGAGCCGCGCCATGCGGGTGTAGGCACCCCGGATCTTGAACGACCCGGTCCGCTGCAGGTTCTCGCACTTCAGCCACACCGGGCCGCCGACCAGCTCGCTGAGAACGCGGGAACCCTCCAGCGGCGTCGTGCGCGACACCCCGTCGAGCAGCGCGCGGGCCGCGCGTACGTCGTCGAGGGTGACCTCACTGACCTCACTGACCTCACTGAGAACACTGACCTCGGCTGGCGCGCTGTCGGGCACTTTGCCATCCTGCGCCGCCGGGAAATTGCATGACGCTCCCGCCGCGCTTTGCGCGCGCCTTCGGCGTGTCCCCAGCGACACGCCGTCGATCCGGCAGCCGACCGCGGGAGCATCATGCAATTTGCACGTCGACCAGAACGTCCGGGGCCAGATCACCGACCGGCCGGCGCACATGGGCCACGCCGAGCACCGCAAGGGACGGCACGAGGACCCCGAGGGCGCCCACCACCAGCGCCCAGGACACCCCCATCACGTGCACCAGCGGACCCATCAGTGCCAGCCCCACGGGCAGCAGGGCGTACGAGCCCAGCGCGTCGTACGACGAGACGCGCGAGAGCACATCGGGCGGGACAAGGTCCTGCATTGTGGTCTCCCACAGCACGCTTAACAGGCCGATGCCCGCCCCGGCCGCCGCGGCCGACCCCGTGATCGGGCGCCAGCGCGGTGCCGAGCAGCGACGCGAAGCGAGCGCCCAGCATCAGCCGGAAGTCACGCGCCCGCAGCGGAGCGAGGGCGAACGCGACCCGCCCCTATGGTGTCCGAAGCAGCCGCGGATCTCGACCTGTTTTCGCGAGGCAGCAGCCGGCCGAGCAGCGGTTCAGTCGGCCGACCAGTAGCGGTCCCCGCGCAGGACGAGCGCCGCGGCGCCCACCAGCCCTGCGTCCGCGCCCAGTGCCGCGCCGGTGATGATGGTGCGCCGGACGTAGCTCATCGCCCCGTACTCGGCGAACGCCTTTCGCACGTGGTCGAGCAGCAGGTCGCCCGTGGATGCGATTCCGCCGCCGAGCACGACGACGTCGAGGTCCAGGGATGCCGCGACCCCGGCCAGGCCCTGTCCGACCGCCCGGCCCGAGCGCCGGAAGGCCGCGGCGGCGACCGCATCGCCGGCCCGTGCGGCGGCGGCGAGGGCGCCTCCGTCACCCACGTTGAGGCCCTGCGCACGGGCCCAGGCGACCATGGCGGGACCGCGCGCGACCGCCTCGACGCACCCGTGCCCACCGCATCCGCAGGGCGGACCGCCCGAGTCGACGACGACGTGCCCCACGTGCCCGGCGTTGCCGGTCGGACCGCTGCGCAGCGTCCCGTCGAGCACCAGACCACCGCCCACACCGGTGCTGACGACGACGCCGAGCGCGTTGTCATGACCGCGTGCCGCGCCGCGCCAGTGCTCGGCGGCGACGAACGCCAGCGCGTCGTTGTGCAACCGGACGGGAATGCCCGGGAAGCGCTCGGCCAGCCGCTGCCGCAGCGGGTAGCCGCCGGCCCACGCGGGGATGTTGAGCGGCGAGACGATGCCTTCCGGCCAGCGCATCGGGCCGCCGCAGCCGATGCCGACGCCGGCCAGCGGCCCCCAACCACCCTCGTCCAGCACATCGCCGATGAGCGTGTCGAGGGTCGTGGCCGGCTCCGGCCCGGTCGGCGCCTGACGGCGCGCCCGCACGGTGCCCTCCGCGTTCACCAGCCCCACCGCGATCTTGGTGCCGCCGATGTCGACAGCGAGCACTGGCCGGGCATCCGCACCGCTCACCTGCACAGCCATCAGGTGAACAGCAGGACCGACGCCGCGAGGCCGTGCACCTGGTTGTGCCCCCGCACCGGTCCGACCTCTCCGCCGGTGTAGGCGCCGGCGACGGCCTGCGCACCGGTCAGCTCCCGCACCATGGCGATCTCGTGGTCGGAGTCGCCGAACAGGGCCTGGCCGCGTCCGGCGCACGAGAACATCAGCGCGCCGCTCGCCGCGCCCGCCTCCGCCAGCGTGGCTCGCAGGTCGGCCCCTGCGGCTTCGGCGTCGATGACGTGGAATCGCACGGTCTGGCCGACGTGCAGCGTCTCCCCCACAGAGATGCCCTGCTTGTCGAGGTCGACCCCGAGCACGGCCCGGATGAGGAAGTCGCCGTGACTGTGCTCCTCGGCGTACTCGTCCAGGGCGAGGCCGATCTGCGGGCTGCGGTGGAAGCGGGCCTGCTCCTCGACGGGAAGCTCGGCGAGCAGGCGCTGCAGCCGCTCCATCGCCGGGGTGCCGGCGACCTCGAGCAGCGCGTTGCCGTCCGCCGCGGTCACGGTCATGTCCGGGCCGATGGGGCGGCAGCCCTGGCTCACGACCGGCCGCACGGCGCCCGCGACGTTATCGCCCCCGAGCAGCATCCCGACCGCGCCGCGGTCGAAGACGCGCCCGTCGACGACCAGGCGGGTCGAGCCCGGCCCCTGCATGCCCGCAGCAAGCCCGCCGACGACGCTGAGCCCCGGCATCGCCGCCCCGGTGCGAGACAGGAAACTCCCGGTCGGGAACGAGAAGGCGTCGGCCAGCAGCAGGGCCACGGCCTCGTCCGGGCGGCGCTCGGGCAGGCCGACGACGGCCATCCCGCTCTCGACCTTCATGACCTCCAGGTGGAACGCGCGCAGCGCCAGCCCCGGCAACACTGCGGCCCAGACGCTGACGGCAGGGACGCCCTCGTAGCCCTGGGCAACGCCGACCACCCCGGCAGAGCTGCAGCCGATCGAGTGAGCCGCACCCGCCGCGGCCAGCGCACCCGGCAGTACGGCGTCGACCTCGGCAGGCGCGATGCCGCAGACGAAGACCGCCAGCAGGTCAGGCGGTGTGCCATCGAGTGGTTCGAGTGCCTGGGTGATGGCGGCCTCGAGGGCTCCCGAGAGGTCGGCGCCGGCGGCGATGCCGTCCCCGAATCGTCGCACCACCCCTGAATCGTCGCATCTTCGGCGGCACTGCAGCTCAGGAGGCAAAGTGCACCCGTCTTTGCCGCGCGAGCCCCCGATCGGCCCAATCGTCGCGCCATGGAACAGCCTTCGCTGCAGGCGAAAGCCAGCGACGCAACCCCCGTCCCATCGATGAGAACCGGGCGTAGCGTGGTTGCGTGGAGCAATCTGCCGCCGCCCCAGCCGACTCGACGTTCGACATCGCCACGCTCGGCGCGCTGCGCGGGAGCGGACACGTCGCCAAGCCCGTCAAGCAGGAGATCCGCGACAACCTCATCGCCCGCCTCGCCGCGGGCGACGACCGCTTCCCCGGCATCCTCGGCTTCGACGAGACCGTCCTGCCTCAGGTCGAGCGCGCCCTGCTCGCGGGGCACGACTTCGTCCTGCTGGGCGAGCGTGGCCAGGGCAAGACGCGGCTGATCCGCACCCTCGTCGGGCTGCTCGACGAGTGGACGCCCGTCGTCGAAGGCTGCGAGATCAACGACCACCCGTACGCGCCGGTCTGCGGCCGCTGCCGGGCGCTGCTCGCCGAGACCGGCGACGACCTGCCCGTCGCCTGGCGGCACGCGTCGGAGCGGTACGGCGAGAAGCTGGCGACTCCCGACACCAGCGTCGGTGACCTGATCGGCGACATCGACCCGATTAAGGTGGCCGAGGGACGCACGCTCGGCGACCCTGAGACGGTGCACTACGGCCTGGTGCCCCGCACCAACCGCGGCATCTTCTGCGTCAACGAGCTGCCCGACCTCGCCGAGCGCATCCAGGTCGCGCTGCTCAACGTGCTGGAGGAGCGCGACATCCAGGTCCGCGGCTACACGTTGCGGCTGCCGCTCGACCTGCTGCTCGTCGCCAGCGCCAACCCCGAGGACTACACCAACCGCGGCCGCATCATCACCCCGCTGAAGGACCGGTTCGGCGCGGAGGTACGCACGCACTACCCGCTGCGGCTCGAGGACGAGCTGTCGCTCGTCCGGCAGGAGGCAGCGCTGCTGTGGGGCGACACCGCCGGCGGGCCGGGACTCGGTTCGCCGGTGCTGCCCGAGCACCTGCTGGAGGTCGTCGGCCGCTTCACCCGGGCGGTGCGGACGGCCCCGCAGGTCGACGCGCGCTCGGGCGTCAGCGCCCGCCTCGCGATCGCCGCGTCCGAGACGGTTGCGGCGTCGGCGGTGCGGCGGGCTGCTGTCGCCGGCGAGTCCGAGCCGGTGGCCCGGGTGGTCGACCTCGCCTCGGTCGTGCCGGCGGTGCGCGGCAAGGTCGAGTTCGACACCCTCGAGGAGGGGCGCGAGGAGGAGGTCCTCACCCACCTGATGCGCCGGGCGACGGCGGACACCTTCCGTGCGCGCCTCGCCGGCGTCGACCTGTCCGGGCTGCAGCAGCGCGTCGAGGCGTCGGGCCCGGTCGAGACCGGGGACCTGGTGCCCGCCTCCGCCCTGCTGGCCTCGGTCGGCCCGGTGAGCGGGCTGTCGACCATCCTCTCGCGGCTGGGGATCGACGGGGGCGAGTCGCCCGGGCTCGCCGCATCCGCCATCGAGTTCGCGCTCGAGGGCCTGCACCTGCACCGGCGGCTGTCCAAGGAGGAGCTGCCGGGTAGGACGGTGTACGGGTGACGGGACGCGCGTGGCAGGGGCAGGGGCCCCGCACGGCCGAAGGACGCGTGGGGGGGCCGGGATGAGCGAAGCCTCATCCGGCCCCACCGGCGGCTACCGCTACGGCCCGTGGGACGGCGGCCCCGACCCGCTGGCATCGCCGTTCGACGTCGCCAAGGCGCTGGACGAGATGGGCGAGTCCATCCTCGACGGCGACAGCCCACGCGACGCGCTCGACCGCATGCTGCGCCAAGGTGCGCAGGGCCGCCGCGGCCTCGACGACCTGCGCCGCATGGTCGAGAAGCGCCGGCGCGAGGCGCGCAACCGCGGGCGGCTCGACGGCACGCTCGAGGAGGTCAAGGAGCTGCTGGCCAAGGCGCTGGAGGCCGAGCGCCGTGAGCTGTTTCCCGACCCCTCCGACGACGCCCGGATGCGCGAGACCGAGCTCGACACCCTGCCCGACGATCCCGCACGAGCGGTGCGCGGGCTACGCGACTACGACTGGCGCTCGCAGGAGGCGCGCGAGGCGTACGAGAAGATCGACGACCTGCTGCGCCGTGAGGTGCTCGACAGCCAGTTCCGGGGTTTGAAGAACGCCCTGCAGAACGCCGACCAGGCCGACATGTCCAAGATCAAGGACATGCTGGCCGACCTCAACCGGATGCTCGAGGCCGACGCCCGGGGCGAGGACACCGATCAGCAGTTCCGTGAGTTCATGGACAAGCACGGCGAGTTCTTCCCGGACGCACCCGAGTCGCTCGAGGAGCTCGTCGACGCCCTCGCGCGCCGCGCCGCCGCCGCCCAGAAGATGATGGACAGCCTCACGCCAGAGCAGCGTGAGGAGCTCGGCAACCTCATGGCCGGGGCGCTCGGCGACCTCGGCCTGGCCGCCGAGCTCGACCGGCTGAACAGCGCGCTGCGCTCGGCGCGCCCCGACCTCGACTGGGGCGGACGGCGCAACCGCCGCAGGGGCAGCAGCCAGTCGCCGATGACCGGTGACCAGCCGCTGGGGATGGGCGAGGCGACCTCTGCCTTGGAGGAGCTGGCGGAGCTCGACGAGCTCGCGACCGCGCTCGGCCAGGACTATCCCGGCGCCTCGCTCGACGACGTCGACGCGGAGGCTGTTGCGGAGGCGCTCGGCCGGTCCGCCGTCGACGACCTGCGGGCGCTGCAGCAGATGGAGCGCGAGCTCGAGCGGCAGGGCTACCTCACCCGCAAGGGCGGCAAGCTCGAGCTGACGCCGCGGGCGGTTCGCCGCCTCGGCGCATCGGCGCTGCAGCGGGTGTTCGCGCAGGTCGAGGCGCGCGGCCGCGGTGGGCACGACGTGCGCGACGCGGGCGCCGCGGGCGAGCTGACCGGCAGCAGCCGCGAGTGGCTGTTCGGCGACGAGCAGCCGCTCGACGTGGTGCGCACGGTCCGTAACGGCGTCCTGCGCTCCGCTTCCAGCGGCACGGCACTGCGCGACGCCACCGGTCGGGTGCGCCTCGAGGTCGAGGACTTCGAGGTCCACGAGACCGAGCGCCGCACGACGGCAGCGGTCTGCCTGCTCGTCGACCTGTCGTACTCCATGGCGCTGCGCGGCACGTGGGGCATCGCCAAGTCGACCGCGCTGGCACTGCATAGCCTGATCTCCACCCGCTACCCGCAGGACGCGCTGCACATCATCGGCTTCTCCGACTACGCCCGCCCGCTCGACCCGACCGAGCTCGCCGGCCTCGACAGCGAGATGGTGCAGGGCACCAACCTGCAGCACGCCCTGATGCTGGCGGGCCGCACCCTCTCGCGCTACCCCGATGCCGAGCCCGTGGTGATGGTTGTCACCGACGGCGAGCCGACGGCGCACCTGATGCGCGACGGCTCCCCCTGGTTCGCCTGGCCGCCGATGCCCGAGACGCTGGAGCTGACGCTCGCCGAGGTCGACAAGCTGACCCGCCGCCGCGCGACGATCAACGTGTTCATGCTCGACGACGAGCCGCGGCTGGTCCAGTTCGTCGAGGAGGTCGGGCGCCGCAACGGCGGTCGGGTGTTCACCTCCGACGCTGAGCACCTCGGCCAGTACGTGGTGCAGGACTACCTGCGGGCGCGCCGCGGGCGCCGCTGAGCCCTTCCGGGAAGTTCCCGGCACACAAAGTCGCCTCTATCGGCTCTTTTCTGCGCTGAGCAGCCTGTTTGTATGCAAGCCTCGGCGCAGGCGCACTCAAACTGGCCGATTCGCGTCTGTTCCAGGGTCCACGAGCCGAGTTTGTGTGCGGCGGATCAGCGGCAAGCCGCCTCCGCGCGGCGGGTGACGTCGTCGAGCCGGTCGAGGATGCGCTCCCAGCACGCCCGCGGCAGGTCGTGGCCCATCCCCTCGATCTCCAACAGCTCGGCGTCGGGGACGGCCGCCGCCGTGGCCGCCCGGCCGCCACCGGCACTAGCCGCCTCGCCCGAGCGCAGCGCCCGCAGGTCCGGGCGCCCGGCCGCAACAAGGTGCGTCGAGCGGCCCACGTCGCGGTTGTCGCAGACGACGAGGTCATAGCCCCGGCTGACGAGCGCGCCGAGCAGGTCCGGGTGCCAGGCGACGAGCTGCATCCCCAGGCCGTGCACGAGCAGCAGCGGCGGGCCGTCGGGGTTGCCGTGCCGCTCGTACGCGATCGCGATGCCGCCCGTGCCACCGACGCCGATCGTGCCGGCAGTGCTCACGTGCATCGGCCGAGGGTAGCGACCGGCGGCTACTGTCACCGAGGTGCATGGCGGCGACGAAGAGGTGCCCGTCGTCGTCGAGCAGGTACTGGCGCCCGTCACCTACCCGCTGCGCCGCGAGGTGCTGCGCCCGCACCTGAGCGCCGCTGACCCCTGGAATGCCGTCGCCTTCCCCGGCGACGATGCCGCCACGGCCGCGCACTTCGCCGCTTACGCACTGCCCGGCGCGCCCGATGCGGGCCTCGTGGTGGGGGTCGTCGCCGTCCTTACCGAGCCCACTCAGGATGAGCGGGAAGCGTGGCGGCTGCGCGGGATGGCCGTCGCACCGGCCTGGCGCGGGGCCGGGGTGGGCGCCGCACTGACCCGACGGCTGGTCGAGCACGTCGCCCGCCTCGCGCCACCGGAAGGCGCGCTGCTGTGGTGCCTCGCCCGCGAGGTCGCGGTCGCCTTCTACGAGCGGTCGGGCTTCGCTCCCGACGGCGGCTGGCAGGACGTGCCGCAGATCGGCGCCCACCTGCCGATGAGCCAGCTCGTGCAGCCCTGGTTACGGACGCAAGCAGAGCAGCCGGACTAGGCCAAGCGGGTCGATCCTTTCCTCTGGACAGGTCAGGCGCCGCCGCGTCGAAAGACTCGGCTCCCCGCTGCCGACAACGAGAGGGTCCTTCTGCATCTGGAGCCGCTCGTGCCACCGACCATCCCGCGCCCGGCCGTCCAGGCCACGGACGGCGCCACCGAGGATGCCCCCACCTCGACCGGCCGCTACGGGCGCCGGCAGCTGCTGGCCGCCGCGGGTATCGGTGCCGCGGCGGCAACCGTGACGAGCGCGCCACTTGGGGCGCTGAGCGCGTCGGCCGCCCCCCGCACCGCAACGAGAAACCCCAAAGCAGTTCGTGCCCCGGCCGCTCGTGCGGTGACAGCGACCACTACCCCGACTGCCATCCCGCCGGCACCAAGCGTGCGGCCCTCGCTCACGACCACACCCCAGCTGACCGCCGCCCGGCCGGTGGTGAAGCGGCCGGTCCTGCTGCAAGCCCCAGCCGTCGTCGCCGCGACCAGCCCGCTGCCCAACCTCGCCGGCACCGACCCCGTCTGGCACCTGCTGCGCCGCGCGACCTTCGGCCCGACGCCACAGCTCGTCGCCGACGTGCGGGCCATGGGCACCGCGGCGTGGATCGAGCAGCAGCTCGCCCCGGCAGCGATCAACGACAGCACCTGCGACGCCTACCTCACGCGCTACCCGACGCTGGGCAAGACGACACCGCAGATCCGGTCCATGATCGCGCAATACTCCTGGGACGCAATGACCGACCTGGTCCGAGGCACGGTGGCCCGAGCGCTGTGGAGCAAGCGCCAGCTGTTCGAGGTGATGGTCGAGTTCTGGTCCAACCACTTCAACATCGCCACCCCGACCGGCGAGGTGTGGGACCTCAAGCCCGTCGACGACTGGAAGGTCATCCGCGCCAACGCCCTCGGCCGCTTCGCCGACCTGCTGCAAGCGAGCGCCAAGAGCCCGGCCATGCTGCGATTCCTCGACAACGACGACTCCAGCGTCGACACGCTGAACGAGAACTACGGCCGCGAGCTGCTGGAACTGCACACGGTCGGCATCGACGCGGGCTACACGCACGCGATGGTCATCGACTCCGCCCGGCTGGTCACCGGCTACACGATCGGCCGGCACGGCGAGTTCGCGTACTACAACGACTGGCGCTACGTCGGCCCCGTGACGGTGCTCGGCTTCACCCACCCGAACTCCGACGACTTCGACGGGCTGCACGTCGCCGAGAAGTACCTCGACTACCTCGCACACCACCCGGCAACGGCGCACCACATCGCCACCAAGCTCGCCGTGCGCTTCGTCAGCGACGACCCTCCCGCCACGCTGGTCGACGCGCTCGCCGCGGCCTACCTGGCCAACGACACAGCGATCGTGCCGGTGCTGCGCGCGCTGTTCGCCTCCCCGGAGTTCGCCGCGAGCATCGGGCAGAAGACCCGCCGCCCGGTCGAGGACGTCATCGGCACGGCCCGCATGCTCGGCACAGCGCCGGCCGCGGGAGACCGCGGCAGCCTGAGCTCGCTGCAGTGGGTGCTCGGCGGTCTCGGCCAGGCACCGCTGGCCTGGGTCCCACCCGACGGCTATCCCGACACCACCTCGGCGTGGATGTCGACAGCCGGGACCCTCGGGCGCTGGAACGCGCACCTGGGCCTGGTGCAGAACTGGTGGAAGGACGGCCTGACCACGCCCACGCCCGCAGCGGCGCTCGGCGGCACCCCGGCCGCTGCCTGTGGGGCGCTCGTCGACCAGATCTCGCTGCGGGTCCTGGGCTTCCGGCTCAGCGCCGCCCAACGCGCCGCCATCCTGGCCTTCCTCCCGGCGACCGAGACGACGTCGTCCGCGGACGCCGTCAGCTGGCGGCTCGACCTGCTGTTCGCCCTCGTCCTCGACTCCCCGAACTGGATCTCCCGATGAGCCCCTCCCAGCCCGCCGCCGACCTCACTCACGACGGTTGCGGATGCAAGCGAGCCGACCCCCCCGGCCGCGGCCCGTCCCGCCGCAGCGTGCTGGCCGCCCTCGGGCTCGGCGGTGCGGCCGTCGCAGCGTCGTCGACGCTGTCGAGCCGCATCGCCTTCGCGGCCACGCCAGGCCCGACGGACACCCTGGTCGTGCTGTCGATGCGCGGGGGATGGGACGGGCTCAGCATCGTCGCGCCGGTGGGCGACCCCGACTACGCCCGCATCCGCCCGAACATCGGGTTGCCAGCGAGCCTCGCCCTGCCCGCGGGCGGTGTGTTCGGGCTGCATCCCGCGCTCGCGCCGCTCAAGCCGATGTGGACGGCGGGAACCTTCGGGGCCGTGCACGCCGTCGGCCAGCCGTCGGGCATGCGCAGCCACTTCAAGGACAGCGAGGAGCTCGAACGGGCAGCACCGGGCAGCTCGCTGCGCACCGGCTGGCTCGACCGCGTGCTGGTCGCCCGCGGCACTGGCACGGCCTTCCAGGCGGTGCAGCTGGGGCCGGAGATGGTGCCGTACTCACTCGCCGGCCCGGCTCCGACGCTGGCGATGAACGCCGTCGACGACTTCCAGCTGTCGGTGTGGGACGGGGTGCGACCGCAGTTCCGCACCGCGCTCGCTGCGCTGCACGCGGGAGTCACGCACCCCGTGACGTTGCGGGCCAGCACCACGCTCGCCGCCATCGACACGACGACCGCTATGAAGGCCGCGGGCTACACGCCGGCGGGGGTGACCTACCCGACGTCGGACCTCGGCAAGGGGCTGCGCGACCTCGCCCGGCTGATCAAGGCCAATGTCGGGGTGCAGGTCGCCTGCCTCGACTACGGCGACTGGGACATGCACCACGACATCGGGGCACCCGGCGACACGCGCGGCTGGATGCACCGCCAGCTCGCCGACGTCGCTGCCAGCCTGGCGGCTTTCGCCACCGACCTGGGCACCGCGATGGGCAGGGTCAGCGTAGTGACGCTGTCGGAGTTCGGGCGGCGAGCGGCCGAGAACGGCAGCGGCGGCGCCGACCACGGCTACGGGCAGGCGGTGCTGCTGCTCGGCGGCGGCATCGTCGGGGGCAAGGTGCACGGCCTTTGGCCGACACTCGCCGCCACTGCGCTCGACCAGGGCGACGTCGCGGGCACGACCGACTACCGCTCCGTGCTCGGCGAGCTGCTGCAGAAGCGGTGCGGGATCGGTGCGCTCGACGCCGTCTTCCCCGGCTTCACGCCCGCACCGCTGGGACTGGCGACCCAGGCGGCCTGAGGCGGGGACAGCCAAGGCACGTGGCCAGCGGCCGCGCACACGGCGTGACGAGCGCTACGGATCAGCGTCACCAGCCGGAGGTAGGCTGGCTCACGCACCCGGGGCGCTCGCGTACCGCGCCAGGCCGCTTTCCGGGTTCCCCCTCACCTAGCCCCTCACCTAGGAGTGCGAATGCCTGAGGCTGTCATCGTCGCGACTGCCCGCTCGCCGATTGGTCGCGCCTTCAAGGGCTCGCTGAAGGACCTGCGGGCCGACGACCTCGCTGCCACGATCGTAAAGGCAGCCATGGCCAAGGTGCCGCAGCTCCAGCCGACGGACATCGACGACCTGCTGCTCGGCTGCGGACTGCCCGGTGGCGAGCAGGGCTTCAACATGGGCCGCGTTGTCGCGATCCTCGCCGGTTACGACACCGTCCCCGGCTCGACGACCACCCGGTACTGCTCGTCCTCGCTCATGACCACGCGCATGGCGATGCACGCCATCAAGGCGGGCGAGGGCGACGTGTTCATCTCGGCCGGCGTCGAGATGGTCAGCCGCTTCCTCAAGGGCAACTCCGACTCCTGGCCCGACACGCAGAACCCGCTGTTCGCCGATGCGGCGGGCCGCACCAAGGAGTTCGAGCAGGGCGGCAAGACCTGGAACGACCCGCGTGAGGACGGCCAGCTGCCCGACATCTACATCTCCATGGGTCAGACCGCCGAGAACCTGGCGCAGATCAAGGGCGTGGGCCGCCAGGAGCAGGACGAGTTCGGCGCCCGCTCACAGAACCTCGCCGAGAAGGCGGTCGCCAACGGGTTCTTCGAGCGCGAGATCACCCCGGTCACCACCCCCGACGGCACGGTCGTCAGCAAGGACGACGGCCCCCGCGCCGGCGTCACCGTCGAGGCGATGGCGAGCCTGAAGCCTGTCTTCCGCCCCGACGGCACCGTCACCGCCGGCAATGCCTGCCCGCTCAACGACGGCGCCGCGGCGCTGGTCATGATGAGCGACACCAAGGCCAAGGAGCTGGGCATCACGCCGCTGGCCCGCATCGTGTCGACGGCCGTCACCGCGCTGTCGCCAGAGATCATGGGGTACGGGCCGTACGAGGCGACGAAGAAGGCGCTCAAGCTCGCCGGAATGAGCATCGGCGACATCGACCTCGCCGAGCTCAACGAGGCGTTCGCCGCCCAGGTCATCCCGTCCTACCAGGACCTGGGCATCGACATCGACCGGCTCAACGTCCACGGCGGCGCCATCGCCCTCGGCCACCCGTTCGGCATGACTGGCGCCCGCATCGCTACCACGCTGCTCAACGGCCTGCAGACCCAGGACAAGCAGTTCGGCCTCGAGACGATGTGCGTCGGCGGCGGCCAGGGCATGGCGATGATCATCGAGCGCCTCAGCTGAGCTGACGCCCCGCTTCGCGCACCAGTCGCCGGGCGTCCCCGACCACGTCGGGGGCGCCCGGCGCTGTCGTGTCCGGGCTCACCTGGCCGCGCTGGCAAGCCTCGACCAGCATCGCGCCGACGACGGCGAGCTGGTCGGCCAGGGCGTGGTCACCGAGCCGGAGCGGCGTGGCTTCTGCCGGCAGGTCGGCGCTCAGCCGCCTGGTCAGCGCCAGCAGCTCGAGAACGAGTTGGTAGGCGACGGCGGAGTTGTCACCGCGCGCCCAGCGAGTGGTCGACCACGGCCGCACCCGGTGGATGAGTGCGCGCAGGTCGTCCCCCAGCGCTCGAGGTTCCAGCGCAGCGCTCACACCCCGATCCTGCCTCGGGCACCCAGTGCAGGGGGCGCCGCCGACGGGTACAGCGGTCCCGGCGCCGCAACCATCCGTCCACCACCGCCAGGAAGAGCAAGCCATGAAGATCGGCTACACGATGATGTGCGAGCAGCGCTCGCCCAAGGACCTGGTCGACGACATCGTCCTGGCCGAGCAGGCAGGCTTCCCGTTCTCGGTGATCAGCGACCACTACCACCCATGGCTCGAGTCCCAGGGCCACGGCGGGTACGCCTGGTCGGTCCTCGGCGCGGCTGCGGTGAAGACCGAGCACATCGGGCTGATGACCTACGTGACGTGCCCAATCATCCGCTACCACCCCGCCGTCGTCGCGCAGAAGGCGGCGACGGTCGCGGTGCTTTCGGACGGCCGGTTCCGCCTCGGGCTCGGCGCCGGAGAGAGCCTCAACGAGCACGTCATCGGGCAGGGCTGGCCGCCGGTCAACACCCGCCACGCGATGCTGCGCGAGGCCATCGAGATCATCCGCGAGCTGCACAGCGGCGGTTACGTCAGCTACCGAGGCGAGCACTACGACGTCGACTCCGCGCGCATCTTCGACCTGCCCGACGGACCGATCGAGGTCGGCGTTGCCGTTAGCGGGCGGCAGTCGTGCCGGATCGCGGGCGAGCTCGCCGACCTCGTCATCTCGACCGAGCCCAAGGCCGAGCTGATCGAGATGTTCGGCGAGGCCGGTGGCAGCGGCAAGCCCGCCGTCGGTCAGCTGGGCGTCTGCTACGGCACCGAGACCGCGGCCGCAGCCACGCTGGCGCATGACCAGTTCCGCTGGTTCGGCCTCGGCTGGAAGGTCAACCCCGAGCTGCCGAGCCCGGTCAACTTCGCCGCCGCGACCGCCTACGTGCGGGAGGACGATGTGGCGAGCGCCATCCCGCACGGTCCCGAGGTCGAGCCCTACGTCGAGTCCATACAGGCCTTCCGGGACGCGGGCTTCACCGAGCTGGCGCTGGTCCAGATCGGCCCAGAGCAGAAGGCTTTCTGCGAGTGGTACGCGACCGAGCTGCGCCCCGCTCTCGACCGCGCAGGCATCTGACGGCGCAGCCAGCGTGGACGACCACGCGCAACGGCCCCGGCGGGTGCAGCCCGCCGGGGCCGTTTCCGTGGCCCCGTGCCAGCGGGGCGAGGTCTGTGCTAGTTGCTGCGCAACTTCGACAGCAGGCGGAGCAACTCCAGGTACACCCACACGAACCCGACAAGCAGGCCGTAAGCGGCTCGCCAAGCCTCCTGCCGCGGGGCGCCGGCTGCAATAGCCCGTTCGATGTAATCGAAGTCGAGCACGAACTGCAGGCTGGCGAGGACGAGCACGCCAACGCTGAACAGGATGCCGATCGGTGAGGCCGAGTTGATGATGGGTAGCCCGCCACCGGTGACGCCGCGCAGGACGAGGTCGATGAGCCCAAGAGCGACGACGCCCAGCAGGCCGCCGAACACGATGCGGGCCATCCGCGGGGTCGCCCGGATCCAGCCACTGCGGTACGCGATCAGCATCGTCACGAAGACGACGGCCGTGCCGGCCAGCGCCTGCAGGACGATGCCCGAGTACGCGGTCTCGTAGAACCGCGAGACGACGCCGATCGCGAGCCCCTCGAGAGCCGCGAACAGGATGATCAGCGCGGGCTTCGACGCCCGGCCGAAGCCGATCGCCAGCGACAGCGCGAACGCGGCGAGCCCAGCGGCGAAGCCGATGCCCGGGCTGGTGGGGGCAAGTGCCCAGCCGAACCCGCCGGCTACGCCGAGAACCGCAAACAGGCCCAACGTGTGGATGATGACGTCGTCGATGGTGAGCGAGCCTGGCGCCCGGTACATCTGAGCGAGCTGCTCCGGGCTCGCATCGGCGCCGTACGGCGAGGCTGGACGCCCGCCGAAACGCCCGTCGCGAAAGACGGGGTTGGTGGAGCGAAGAGCTGGCATGTGAGGTGGTACTCCCTTCGGTGCCGGTCCGCCCGGCCCCTCTAGTAGAACGCTTCCCGCATCGGTACCGTTCCAGCTTGCGTGGTCACGGTGAGGCGCGCTCGCCTCCCCGCCAGCCTGCGGCGTTGCTGCACGAGTGCCCCCAAGTGCCCCCGGTGGGACTCGAACCCACACTGCAGCGGGTTTAAGCCGCTTCTCTCTGCCGGTTGGAGTACAGGGGCCAATTGGAGTACAGGGGGCTGCCTAACCACCATGCCACTCAACGGCCCCCAGCGTTGCCCTGGCTAGGCAGCGGGAGCCGCCGGCGCTGCAGCCGGAGCCGCCAATGCTGCAGCCGATGCCGCAGGCGCTGTGGGCAAGGCCGCCGCACGGAAGTCCGCCCGCGGATCCTGGAACGCCCCGAGCGAAACGATCTCACGGCGGAAGAACAGGTCGGTGGTCCAGTCGGTCAGCACGCGCACCTTGCGGTTCAAGGTGGGCATCCGCGACAGGTGGTAGGTGCGGTGCATGAACCAGGCGGGGAAGCCGCGCAGCTTGACCCCGTAGATCTCCGCCACGCCCTTGTACAGGCCGAGCGAGGCCACCGACCCGGCGTACTTGTGCTCGTACGGAGTGATGGCCTCCCCGCGCAGTGACTTCAGGAGGTTGTCGGCGAGGCGGCGCGCCTGCCGCACCGCGTGCTGCGCAGACGGTCCGGTGAAGCTGCCGTCGGGCTTGGTCAGGTCGGGCACGGCGGCGCAGTCGCCGGCGGCCCAGGCGTCGGCCACGCCCTCCACCTGCAGGAATGCCGTGGCCTTCAGCCGCTTCTTGTCATCGATCGGCAGGTCAGTTGACTCCAGCAGCGGGTTGGGGCGCACACCGGCGGTCCAGACCACGGTCTCGGCGTCGAACCGCTCCCCGTTGTCGAGCACCACCTGGCCACCCTCGAGCGACTCGACCCGGGTGTTGAGCTTGACCTCGATGCCGCGGTGACTGAGCTGCTCGATGGTGTAGAGCCCCATCGAGGCCGACACCTCGGGCAGGATCCGCCCGGTCGCCTCGACCATCACCCAGCGCATCTGGCTCGCCGTGAGGTTCGGGTAGAAGCGGATGGCGTTACGCGCCATGTCCTCGAGCTCGGCTAGCGCTTCGATGCCCGCGTAGCCCCCACCGACGAACAGGAAGCTGAGCGCTCGCCGGCGCAGCGCGGGGTCGTCGGATGATCCGGCGGCGTCGAGCCGGGCCAGCACGTGGTTGCGCAGGAAGATAGCCTCCGCGACGGTCCGGAAGCCGATGCCGACGTCGACGAGCCCCGGGATCGGCAGCGTCCGGGCGATGGAGCCGGGACACATCAGCAGGATGTCGTAGCTGAGCTCGCGCGCCGGCCCCTCGATCGGCTGGACGACCGCGACCTTGCGCGCGTGCTCAACACCCGTGACCCGCCCGTTGACGATCTCGCACTTGCTGAGCACCCTCCTCAGCGGAGCGACGACGTGGCGCGGCTCGAGGTTGCCGGCGCCCGCCTCCGGCAGGAACGGCTGGTAGGTCATGTAGGAGTTCGGGTCGACCACGGTGATGTGCAGCTCGCCCGGCCGCATCTTCTTCTGCAACCGCAGCGCGGCGTACATCCCGACGTATCCGCCACCGACGATCAGGACCCGAGGAGGGTTGCTCATACCGGACGCCTACCCGCCCCGGGCCGCGCCTCACGCCGCGTGAAGGATGCAGGCGTCACACGTGCCGGCGACAGCCCGTTCGTGGCACACGGAGTCACAGCTCGCCCCTGTCCCTTACTCCGGCAAGCAGCGCGGCGCGCCCGAGCACGGCGTCGGTCATCGGCTCGGTCAGCAGCCCGGTGAAGGTGTTGCGCGGGCTCGGGTGGTACATCCCGAGCACCGTGACGCCGCCAGACATGCCGCCGGCTGCCACCTCGGCACCGTGCCCGAACGGCGGGGTGCGGACCGGCACGCCCGGATAGCCGGCGTCCCGCAGCGCCGGCCAGGCCGTCTGCCAGGCGAAGTGCCCGAGCGCGACGACGACCCGCAGCGTCGGGGCTAGCAGCTCCAGCCCGCGGACCAGCCAGGGCCGGCAGGCATCCCGCTCCGCCGAGGTCGGGCGGTTCGCGGGCGGAGCGCAGTGCACCCCGGCGAGGATGCGGGTGCCGAGCAACCGCTGGCCGTCGCCGAGCCGGACCGAGGTCGGCAGCAGCGCGAGCCCGGCGCGGTGCAGCCCTGCGTACAGCCAGTCGCCGCTGCGGTCCCCGGTGAAGATGCGCCCGGTGCGGTTCCCTCCGTGCGCCGCAGGCGCTAGACCGACGAGGGCTATGCGCGCATCACCCGGCCCCCAGGCCGGCACCGGACGACCCCAGTACGGCTCGCGCGCGAAGGAGGCGCGACGCTCGGCGGCCACCTGCTCGCGCCACGCCACCAGCCGGGGACAGGCCCGGCACACGCTCGTCAGGGCGTCGAGCTCCCCCGACGTCTGACTCGACGCGGCAAGCCGGGCAACCTCCGCCGCGTCACGGGCGACGGCAGTCGAGGCAGCGGCAGGGTCTGAGGGCCAGGCGCCGACCGCGGCCGGTCCGGCAGGTGCGCCGCCCCGCACCTCCGCGGGCGTCACAGCGAATCGAGCATCGACGCGGCGACGCCGTCGAGGATGTCGTGCTCGCTCACCACGACGCTGTCCAGCCCCGTCGCGCGGACGATCTCGCGCAGCACCAGGCTGCCCGCCGTGATGACGTCGACCCGCCCCGGGTGCATCGAGCCGATGGCTTCCCGCTGCAAGGACGTCGATGCGACGAGCCGGGCCGCGACCGCGTCGACCTCACGGGCGCCGATCCGCGACAGGTGCAGGCGCTCGGCGTCATAGGCGGGCAGGTCCAAGGCGATGGCGGCGACGGTCGTCGCGGTACCCGCGACCGCAACGAGGGTGCGGGCACGGGTGACATCGAGGGTCTCGCTCACGGTCGCCAGGCCCCGGTGCACGTCGGCGACGAGCGCCCCGACCGGCGGGTCGGGGTACGGGCCGCCGGCTGCCGGGCTGAGGTGGCGTTCGGTGAGCCGCACGCAGCCGATGTCGACCGAGACCGAGGCGACCGCCGCGCCTGCCAGAGATGCACCGCCGAGCACGAACTCGGTCGACCCGCCGCCGATGTCGACGACCAGCAGCGGCGCATCCCACCAGTCGCCGGCTCTTGGAGCGACCAGGTCGGCGACCGCTCCCGCGAACGTCAGCTCCGCCTCCTGCTCGCCGGACAGCACCTCAGGGGCGATGCCCAGCACCTCGTGGACGCCGTCGACGAACACGTGGCGGTTGGCGGCATCGCGGGTGGCGCTGGTGGCGACCATCCGCACGCGCTCGGCACCGAGCGAGCGCAGGTCGGCGGCATAGTCGCGCAGCACCGCGAAGGTGCGGGCGAGCGCGTCCGGCGCCAGCTCGCCGGTGCGGTCGACCCCCTGCCCCAGCCGCACCACTTCCATCCGGCGCAGCACGTCGACCAGCCGACCATCGGGACCAGGCTCGGCCACCAGCAGCCGCAGCGAGTTGGTGCCGCAGTCGATCGCCGCAACCCTCACGGCCGGTCCTCGGGGCCGACCATCGTGCCCGGCCAATGCTCAACGGCGATGCACGGACCGTCAGCCCCCCAGTCCGGCAGCGCCGCGAGCGCCTCGTCGCCCAGCGGCTGGATGCCCGGCCCGACGGCGAGCGAGTGCGCGACCAGCACGTGCAGGCACTTGACCCGCCCCGGCATCCCGCCGGCTGTCGGATTGCCAGGCAGCTGCCCGTGGACATCGCGACGCCGCACGTAGTCCTCGCTCGCCCGCCGGTACGCCGCGGCCAGCTCCAGCTCGTGGCCCAGCCGCTCGGTCAGCTCCCGCATCATGCCGCCGGACTCCAGCCGGCTGACGGCCTTGGCCGCGCGGGGGCAGGTCAGGTAGTACAGCGTGGGGAACGGCGTGCCGTCGGCCAGGCGCGACGATGTCTCGACGACGTCCGGGAGCCCGCAGCTGCAGACGTGTGCCACCCGCAGGACGGCCCGGGCAGGACGGCTGAGCTGAGCGGTAACCACGGCAACGAGCGCCGGATCGACCGGGCTGGTCGCCCCGACCTGCACCGCCGGAGCTGTGAGCGGCCCTGTGAGTGGCCCTGGCAGTGGCCCTGTCAGTGGCCCTGTCAGTGGCTTGACGCCACGGTGCTCTTCCACACCTCGTCATACCAGGGGAGCTGGTCGCGCCCGGGCACGACCGGAGTCTGGACGGCACCGCCGTGCCGCGCCACCGTGCTCGGCGTCGGCGGCGCGGGCAAGTAGAACACCTGGTCGCCCGGCATCTTCAGCTGCAGGCGCTCCCGCGCCTGCTTTCTGATCTCCCCCGGGTCGTTGCCCTGGGCGATGACCTCTCCGAGGGAGACGACGTCGCGCTTGTCGTCCTGCACCTGCCGCGCAGCATCAGCGATCTTGGCGCGCTGCGAGAGGTACTGCCGCGCCGGGTACGCGAGGGTCAGGACCACCGCGCAGACGGCGAGGCCCAGCAGCGCCGCACGGGTCGTGAAGGCGAGCCGAACCCCTGCCGGTCCCCTCGCCGCAGGAACGGGGGCGCGCCCGGAGTGCCGCCGGGGCTTGACCGCGAGCGCTCGCCGGGGCGGCGCCGGGCGGCGGCTCCGGGTCTCGGAACGGACGCGGGGCACGCTCAGCCGGCCGCGGGTGGCTCAAGCGAGCCTCGCAGGAAGGCGGCGCGGGGGAAGGCCGCGGCGCCGGCGTAACGGGCCGCATCAGCCAGCAGCTCCTCGATGCGCAGCAGCTGGTTGTACTTGGCGACCCGCTCGCTGCGGGCCGGAGCGCCGGTCTTGATCTGCCCGCAGTCGGTGGCCACGGCGAGGTCAGCGATCGTCGTGTCCTCGGTCTCGCCCGAGCGGTGGCTCAGCATGCAGCGGTAGCCGCCTCGGTGGGCGAGCGAGACCGCATCCAGGGTCTCGGTCAAGGTGCCGATCTGGTTGACCTTGACGAGCAGCGCGTTGCCGCACGCCTCGCGGATGCCTCGCTCGAGGCGTTCGGGGTTGGTGACGAACAGGTCGTCGCCGACCACCTGGACCCGGGAGCCGAGCTGGCTGGTCAGGGCCTGCCAGCCGCTCCAGTCGTCCTCCGACAGGGGGTCCTCGATCGAGACGATGGGGTAGTCGTCGACGAGCCCTGCGTAGTACTCGGTCATCGCCGTGCTGTCGCGCTGCTGACCTTCGAAGGTGTAACCCTGGGCGTCGTGGAACTCGGTGGCGGCGACGTCGAGGGCGAGCGCGATGTCGGTCCCGGGTGTGAACCCGGCATCGGAGACGGCCGACAGGATCAGGTCGAGGGCGTCGCGATTGCTCGGCAGGTCCGGGGCGAAACCGCCCTCGTCGCCGATCGCCGTGATCAGCCCGCGGCCCTTCAGCACCGACTTCAAGGCGTGGTAGACCTCGGCGCCCCAGCGCAACGCCTCGGCGAAGGTCGACGCGCCCACCGGGGCGACCATGAACTCCTGGATGTCGACGTTGGTGTCGGCGTGCGCCCCACCGTTGAGGATGTTCATCATCGGCACCGGCAGCAGGTGCGCGTTGGGGCCGCCGACGTAACGGAACAGCGGCAGCTGGGTGCTTGCCGCCGCCGCCCGGGCCACGGCGAGGGAGACGCCGAGCACCGCGTTGGCGCCGAGCGAGGACTTGTCGGGGGTGCCGTCGAGATCGAGCAGCGCCTGGTCGAGCAGCCGCTGCTCAGTGGCGTCGAAGCCGATCACCTCGGGCGTGATGGTGTCGTTGACGGCCGAGACGGCCTTGCGGACGCCCTTGCCGCCGTAGCGGGCGCCGCCGTCGCGCAGCTCGACGGCCTCGAACGCACCGGTGCTGGCACCGCTCGGCACCGCCGCGCGCCCGACGATCCCGTCGTCGAGCTCGACCTCGACCTCGACGGTCGGGTTGCCGCGGGAATCCAGGATCTCCCGTGCGGTGATGTCGTCGATGAACGGCACTGTGCTCCTTATGGGGTCGGGACTCCTTATGGGGTCGGACTCCTTGAGGGGTCGGGGCTCCTAGCGGGAGTCGGCTCCTTGCGTCTGGTTGCGGCTCAGGATAGGTCGGCGGCCGCCAGCGAAGAGGGTGCCCCGCCGCCTGACCCGGCTGCAGTCCGCGTCTCCTGCTCCGCAAGCCGGTCCCGGTGCCCGCGGGCTGCCCCGCGCAGCGCCTGCTCAGGGTCGACGCCGACGCTGCGGCACACCGCGACCGCAGTCCACAGCAGCTCGCCGGCGGCGCGGTCGGCGTCGGATGCAAACGGCAGTGCTGCGGCGGCAGCCGCCAGGGCGCCGGCCGGCGCGGCTGAATCCAGCCCGGCCACCACAGCGCCGGCCGGCAGCCCCGCCTTCGCCGCCCGCTTCTGGAGCTTCGCGGCAAGGCTCAGCGCGGGTAGCGCGAGCGGCACGCGAGCCACCGTCGAGCCGCCACCAGCTTCCGCCGCCTTGATCGTGTCCCAGTTGGCCTGCACCTGCTCGGCGCCGTTGACGCTCACCGCGCCGAACACGTGCGGATGGCGCCGCACCAGCTTGTCAACGAGCCCTTCCGCGACGTCATCGATGGTCCAGCCGGCGTCCTCGGCCGCGATCCGGGCGTGGAACAGCACCTGCAGCAGCACGTCGCCCAGCTCGTCGCGTAGCGCATCCGGGTCGCCGTCTTCGAGGGTCTGGTAGGCCTCGTACGCTTCCTCGAGCAGGTAGGGCATAAGGCTGGTGTGGGTCTGCTCGGCGTCCCAGGGGCAGCCGCCTGGGGAGCGCAGCCGGTCCATCACCGCAACGGCGTCGAGCAGCCGCGCGCCGGGCAGGTCGGCGCTGCCGACGAGCACGGCAGCGTCCGGTTGGCCGGCCACGGAACCCTGGCGCAGGGTCGGGTGGTCGCCCGGTGCGGCGAGCCAGGTTACCGGTGACAGCGCCCGCACGTCGTCGAGCGTGGCATCAGGCACCACCCGTACGACGATGCCCTCGGCGGCGAGGGCATCGACCTGGGGATGCCCGGGGCCCGCGGCCACCTGCCGCGCGCGCAGCAGATCCCAGACTTGCAGGGGCAACAGTCCGGGGGCCACACGTGGGCTGGTGGTGACGATGACAAGCGGGGCGTCCGAGGGCGGGTCGCCGGGCGCGGCAGGCACTCCAGGCGAGGCGGGCACGGCCGACGTCACGGGGCGATGGGCTGCCCTGGGCTGCCCGCCGGCCGCGACAGGTCGTCCCCGGATGCCGCCACGGCCAGCTGCTCGGCGTTCCAGGTGCCGAACCGCGGGTTCACGCGCACGCCGGCCCGCTTGCTCTCCTGCACCAGCAATGGCAGCGTCGGGTCGTTCTGCTGGGTCGTGGACCCGCCGCCCAGTGTCGCCGCGATCCGGTTGTAGAGCAGCTGAACGCGGAACACGAGCGTCTGGTCGCTCGCACCGATCCCCTGCGCCGTCAGCTGCGGCGTGATCTGGGCGCCGTTGGCTGCCAGCTGCTGGCTCTGGAACACGCGCACGTCGCTGTCCGAGACGCTGACCTTGCGCTGGGCGGCGACCCGGTCCAGCAGCTTCTCGGTGATCAGCAGGCCGAGGTCGTTGCGCTGCACGGCCGCGGGCGTCGCACCCTGCCCCCCGCCGGAGGCCAGGACCTGCTCGCTGCGCTGCGCGAACGACGAAAGGTCCGCCGTGGAGATCTTGCTGTTCCCGACGAAAGCGGCGGCTCCCGCGTTTGTCTGGCACGCCGCTGTGGGCAGCAGCACGGCGGCGGCGACGACGGGCGCCAGCGCGCGGGCGGTCAGAGTCCGTCGGTAGCGCACGCGGGTGAATCTACTGTCGGGTGTCGGTGTCGGCACCGAAGCAGCGCCGAGATAGCCGCGGGATACCCCCGCAGTGGCGGCCCGGGCACCGAAATGCCGGTAGGACCCTAACCAGGCGGCCACACCTTCCTGCCCATACCTGCTCTGACCTCGACAGCGCGTGGCTATGGCGTGTATCGAAGTCAGGTGACACGCAGCGACAACGCGGCCCTCGATTGCCCCTCGTGAACGTGGAATGGTGACCGGGTCACCCGTTTGGCCAACATTCCTCGTCGGTTGACTCGCGTTGGATAGGCGTGGAGCTGACACGGACAGTAGCCGCAAAACCCAAAGGCGCAGTCCAATTGGGTAGGGACGTATCGGGAGGTTCGCTGGTGACCCAGGCGCCACTCGCGCCCTCGACCCGGCTTGACCGCCGGGTCGCGGTACGTACCCCGGTTCCCAACCCGGGCCGGCGAGCCAGCGACCGCGAAAGCTACCTCGCCGAACTGGCGGCACGGAGCGATAACGCGCCTCTCGCCGACATCCCCCGCTGGTTGCGCCGCTACTCCCGGCAGCTTTTTGTCGCTGACGCCGCTATCGGTGTCGTGTCGGCCCTGCTCGCGCTCGTCGTGCGCTTCGGCAGCGACGCGCAGCTGCCGTATGTGCTGTTCACCGTGCTGTTTCCGCTCGGCTGGGTGGCTGTCGTCGCCGGTAACCGCGCCTACGAGCCCCGCTACCTCGGGGCCGGCGCGGAGGAGTACCGCCGGCTGACCCAGGCAACGCTGCGGTACGGCGGCCTGATCGCGATCACCGCCTACGCCGTGCACAGCCCGCTCGCCCGGGGCTACCTGTTCGTCGCGCTGCCGCTGGCCTACGTCCTCGGGCTCGGTGCCCGTCGGATGGCCAGGCGCGAGCTCGTCCGCAGTCGCCGCCTCGAGCAGCGGTGCCAGCACCGGGTGGTCGTGGCCGGCACCGAGCGGGCCAGCGCGGAGCTGATCCGCCAGGTGCACGCCTATCCCGAGGCCGGCTTCAAGGTCGTGGCAGCGTGCATCACCCGGGCGAGCCACACCGAGGTCGAGGGAGTGCCGATCGTCGGCACGTCGACCCAGCTGTTCGAGGCGCTCACGGTGTCCGGCGCCGATACGGTCGCCGTCGCCGCCTGGTCCGACCTCACTCACTCCGACCTGCGCAGGCTGTGCTGGCGGCTCGAGGGCAGCGGTGTCACCGTCGTGGTCGCGCCCACAATCACCGATGTCGCTGGGCCCCGCATTCACATCCGCCCGGTGGCGGGACTTCCGCTGCTTCACGTCGAGCAGCCCGAGTTCCGTGGCGTGCGGCGCTGGCTGAAGGGACTGCTCGACCGATCGGTCTCGCTGCTCGCACTGCTCGTGCTCAGCCCGCTGCTGCTCGCCATCGGCCTCACCGTGCGGCTGACCAGCCGCGGGCCCGCGCTGTTCCGCCAGACCCGGGTGGGCGAGCACGGCAAGACCTTCACGATGCTGAAGTTCCGCAGCATGTATGCCGATGCCGAGAGCCGGCTGGAGGCGCTGCAGGAGCAGAACCACAACGGTGACGGCCTGCTGTTCAAGATGCCGCAGGACCCGCGGGTCACTGCCGTCGGCAGGTTCCTGCGCCGGCTCTCGCTCGACGAGCTACCCCAGCTGATCAACGTCCTCCGTGGCCAGATGTCGCTCGTCGGACCGCGGCCGCCGCTGGTGCACGAGGTCAGCCGGTATGGCGGCGATGTCGGACGCCGCCTGCTCGTCCGCCCCGGCCTCACCGGGTTGTGGCAGGTCAGCGGACGCTCCGAGCTCTCGTGGGAGCAGGCCGTACGCCTCGACCTGGAGTACGTCGAGAACTGGTCGCTCTCGCTCGACTTGCTCATCCTGTGGCGCACCATGGCCGCCGTCATCCGCTCGCGGGGGGCGTACTGAGCTCACGCGGTCCTCAGCACGACTGCAGGGCGGCTCGCACCTGGGCGACAAGTGCCTCCGGGTGCGACCGGAGGTCGTCGGGCGTGAAGCGCAACACGGTCCAGCCAGCAAGAACGAGGGCATTCTGCCGCCTCCTGTCGTGCACGAACACCTCGCCCGTGGTGGAACTCATAACCGTCGATCTCCACGATGAGCCAGCAGGCCGGCCACGCGAAGTCCACCCGCAGCACGCGCTGCCTTGTCCGCGGCTGGGTGCGTCGTGACGCCGCTGGGTGCCGGCCAGGGCAGACCGACGGTGGCGGGCAGGGATGCACGGCGGTTCCGCTGCAGCGACGCCGACGGCCCCGTCAAATACGTCGCAGCCGGGCAGTAGCCGCAGGAGCACCGTGCATCCGCACCGACGGCCGGCCCACAGAACGGTCAGCTGCCACCCGGAGGTCCGTTACTTGCGCAACGCGGCGGCGCGTCCGCACCGACGACGACAGCCACGAGGGCTACCGCCCCCGACACCACAGCCAGGGCCCCGAACGCCCCGATGTGCTGCGCCGGGTAGCTCCCCGGATGCAGCGCGGTGCCTACCGCAGCGCATCCCGCCCCGGCCACTGCGACCAGGACCCACGCCTTCGACCAGAACCGGCACGCCAGCACCACGAGCGGGACCGCGAGCGCCGCGGGCCAACTGATGAGCGCGCCGACAGCGATCCCGCCGAGCAGGCACAGCACGCGCGCACTGCGGGTACCCAGGCGCCGAGTGCTGACCGGCCGAGCAGCGCCGCGCACCGGCCACAGGGCCAGCAGGAGCAGCCCGGCGGCGAGCACTGCCCCCACGCCCAAGCCCCAGCGCAGCAGCCGCCCGGGTTGGTTGGCCAGCAGCACCGTCCCCGCTTCGCCTGCCGGAACGAGGAAGCCCTGCTGCCAGCCATCGAGCCGCACGGCCTGCAGCTGGTGGCCGCCCAGGCTCGCCGACCACGAGGCGTTGAAGTTCTCGTGCACCGCGAGGAAGACGGCCGGCCCGGCCGACAGCATGACCGTGCGCCGCTCAGGCGTGGCTGAGACGAGCTTCGCGAAGCGCTGAGCGGTGGGCTCCGCGTTCACGGCGTCCTTAGCCAGGTCGGGAGTAGCGAGCACGAGCTGGTCGACCCCCCGCACGCCCAGCTTGGGCAGTGTCCGCAGCTCGTGCGTACCGGCCGTCACCGGGATGCCGCCCGGCGGCGTGCACACCGAGAGCGACACCGGCTGCAGGTTCGCCACCTCCAGGCCGGAGCCGGTCACGGCCGTCGGGATTTCAAGCCCGTCGAGCACCACGGTCGGCCCGCTCCCGCAGGCCAACGTCTGCTGAGCCGGCCCGATGAACGCTCCGGCGCTGAGCGGGTCCAGCAGCACCGAACCCGTCCCGGTCAGCTTCAGCGCGCGCGGAGCGACGAACTGGCGAGACAGCTGCGTCTCCTCGTCCAGCTGCAACGAGGGAGCGGGGTCGGTCCGGGCGCGGTTGACGACATAGGCGACGCCGCCGGTCGCGCTAGGCCCCGACGCGCCGAACCCCCCCCCCGCGGCGTCGTGCGGCACCACCACCACCCGGTCGGCGGTGACACCGCCCAGGCCCAGCTCGCGGATCCCCGGTCCGACCAACGCGAAGCCGGGCTGCGGGATGGCCGTGAACGTCACCCGCAGCGTCGACGTGCTGCCCGGCGGGACCCGCAGGATCTGGACGTCCTCGGCGGGCGCCACCGTGCTGTCGACCGAGCCGCGGTCGGTGGTCACCCGCATCCCGGTCACCTTGGGCCGGAAGCCGTTGCCGCCCAACAGCCGCACCGTGATGAAGGGCAGGGTGCGCGGCGCAAGGAACGTCACCTGCAGCCACTGCCCGACGTCACCCCGCCCGTTGGCGGCCGACTGCCAGGCGGTGTAGTCGTTGCCGTCCAGCGCGTAGAACGGCGCGTACACCGGCGCGGGCGCTAACGGGAAACCCGACGACGATGCCGTGATCGACGCGACACCTTCATAGTTGGCCACGGTCTGATGGTCGGCTGCCGGCACGTTCAGGCGCTGCCGGACGGGGCCGGTGGAGCCAGGCGGCACCTCGCCCGGCACGAGCAGCTGTGACACGTTGCGGTGGACCTGCCCGAACTCCTCGTCACGCCGCTGCAAGGTGTCGGTGTCGTACCAGGCAGTGGGCGGCGGCAGCCCGCCGGCCGCGCTGAACGGCCCGCCGCCAACGCCAGGCAGGTCGCCGGCCATGATGACCGGCCGCTGCCCGAGGATGCCCTGGGCAGTCAGCGTCGGCATGGCCTCGCTGCCGCCCGACAGCACCGTCTCCTTGGAGGCGGGGTAGCTGTCGACCAGCTGGGCGCTGCCCGGCACCTGCCAGACCTCCAGCCGCGGGTCGCTGGTCGCCGGCAGCTCCCCCAGCAGCCGCTGCTCCGGCGATGGCGCCGTCGGCAGGACCGGACCGAAGGTGCGCGCGAGCATCAGCCCCGATGATCGCAGCGCACGCTTCATCTGTGACGAGGTCGGCCGGGGGTCGTTGCTCCCCGGGTCCAGGTCGTGCCGCACCAGCACCTGGCTCACTCCGGAGCGGCGTAGCAGCTCGTCGAGATGCGGGGCACCGCCCTGCACCAGCTCGGCCTCGATGCCGTCGAGCAAGCGGGTGGATCCCTCCCCGCCGAGGGGCAGCACGGACCGCGTCCCCCACGGCGTGCTCGAGAGCCACGCCATCGGCTCGTCGAGCGGGCGCCCCCACTCGTACTCGCCGAACGCGCTCCCTGGGATGACGAGCGTCCGCCCGCCTCCTGAGTGGCCGGCCATCCAGTCGGCCGCCTCGTGCCAGTAGGCGGGAACGGCCCGGAACGAGCCATCCGCCGTGAGCCGTCCGGGCAGCAGGGGCGTCGCGGTCACCGCAACGGCCGCCAGCCCCGCTACCAGGGCCACGGCCCGAAGGCCAGCAGCGCGGCCCCGGCGCCAGGCACCGGGGACCTGGGCCAGCAGGTGAGCCAGCCCGAGCGCGAGCGGAAGCCGGACCAGCGGCTCGAACTTGACCACGTTGCGGACCGGCGAGAGCACGCCGCCGAGCGCCGAGCGGTAGCCGGCATCGAGCAGTCCGGCGGCCGGCCCCGCGTACCCGGCCGCGACGAGCACCGTCCCCACCCCGAGCAGTGCCAGCAGGAACGGCCGGCGGCGACGCAGCAGGCCGAGCCCGACCAGGCCACCCAAGGTGACCACCCAGCTGGCGATGATGACCGGAACCGACGACAGGAACGTCAGCCCTGCCGGCAGCCACACCCGCTGCGCCACGAGGTACGCCAGCCACGCGCCCGTCCCCCGCAGCGCCTCGGGCGCGGAGGCGACCGATGTCGTCACCGGCACCGTCTCGCTGTAGGTCACGAAGTTCATGCCGTAGCGGCCCTGCAGGACAAGCGGCAGCAGCCACCACGCGCATGCCAGCACCAGGGACAGCGACCACCAGCCGCGCAGCTTCCACGCACCGGGCCCCCGGCAGATCACCAGCCAGAGGGCGGGGATCATGACGGCGGCGAGCGTCACGCTCGCGTTCACGCCGCCGGCCGCTGCGATGGCGACCCCCGAGAGCGCCGCAGCCCGGCGTGGCGTGAGCCGGTGCGCGTCGCGCCGGCTCACCAGCACCAGGGGGAGCAGCGCCCAGGGCGCCACGACCAGGCCGAGCAGTCCGGCGGCGGTGGTCGCGAGCTGGGTCAGCATGAACGGCGAGCAGGCGTAGGCCAGGCCCGCGACGACCCGCGACGACGGCCGCCCGATGCCGAACGCCTCGGCCAGGCGCACGATGCCCCACATCGCGACCGAGAGCAGCAGGCCGAGCCACAGCCGCTGCGTCAGCCACGCGGCGAGCCCGACGCCGCGGCCCACCAGGAAGAAGCTGCCCATCGGGAACGCGTAGCCGACGGACTGATTCTGGATGGTGCCGAAGTCGAGGCCGGGGTCCCACAGGTGCAGTGCGGTGGCGAGAAAGTGCCGAGGGTCGACGGCCAGCGGCAGCTTCGTGTCGGCGATGAGCTTGCCCGGGTCCTGCAGGATGCAGACGACGATCAGCAGCGCCGAGACGGCACGCAGTACCCACCGCGGCGTCCGAGTGGTGCGGTTTGTCGCAACCCGGCGCAGCCGGGCGCCCGGCACCGGCGACCGCTCGGTCCTCGAGGCAGCGGGCTGCTGGATGGAGCGCTCGTCCGGCTCCTGGCTGACGACCGCGCTCATCCGACCCCACGACAACGGGGGCGTTCCGCGGGCACAGCGCCTCCCGACGTCGACATGTCCGCCGAACCCGGACCCGGATCCGAACCTAGCCGACCGCTGCGGTGTGGCGGGCGACCTGGTTCACTAAAAGTGATCACATCTTCACACAGTCGAGCCGGCACGGTGGCCTCTTGGTCAAACTCGCCGCACCCACGTTGGGGCAATCACCTGCAGTAACCAGGGGGTGCTACCCATTGGCCCGCCTTGATGCCACAGACGAGTGACCGCTGAGCCTTCGCCCGCGTCGATGCGCCGGGCATGGAAGCAACCAAGACAGGCACCTACGCGCGCCTTACCCGGCGCGGCCTGCTGCTCGGCATGGGCGGCGCCGCCCTCGCGCCGATGCTGAACGCCTGCACCCCTGCGGTGACCCTGCCCGGACCGGTCGCGCGCCTCTACGGGCGCACCGGCTCGTTCGGCGGGCTGGCGACCAGCAGCAAGCTGCCCACCGGTGAGTCCTTCGCGGCCGCGGGTGTCTCGGGCTGGCAGTTCGGGCCCGGCCAGTCGGCGTACATGTCGGCCGTCACCGCCGATGGTTCGGTCGTCATGGCCACCACGCCGTACACCGACAACCAGATGCAGCCCACCGGCTCGGACATGGAGCTGGGCATCTTCTCGCCCGCTGCCAGCAGGTTCCAGCGGCTCCAGGTCCCGAGCACCCGGGGCTACACCAAGATGCTCGGCCCGGACGGTGTCACCGGCGGGGGCGACATCGGCGACGTGCAGGTCACGACCGTGAACGGCGCCGAGCGCGTGGCCTTCGTGTCGGCGGTCCCCTTCCACGGCTGGCGCATCAACGACTGGGGTCAGCTGCCCACGGTCGCCATGCTCGCGCAGTCGAGCGCCGGCACCTGGTCGGTCGACCCCGGACGCAACTGGACCGCTGACAGCCTCAGCACGGCCAACACCGGCTCGGCGGCCACCTTCCCAGCGGCCCTCGACGCCTTCGGCGAGACCTACCACCACGCCCGAGGGCTGTGCGAGATGGCGCTGCTGCCCCGCAGCCAGCACCTCGTCATCACCCAGTACTTCGGCGACGAGACCACCCAGCAGGGCGGGGTGATCGTCCTCGACAGCGCCGGGAAGCTGCGCGCCCGCTTCCAGTACCCGGCGGTCACCGCGGGCGGCGTCTCGGTCAAGGTCAACGTGCGCGAGGTCGAGACCGACCCCTCGAGCGCTGTCGACGACGAGCGCTTCGTCGTCGTCTGCGACACGTTCGCCCCCTCCGGCACGACCGTGCCCTTCGCGGTGCAGGAGTTCTCCTACCGGGCGAGCGCCGGGACCATCACCCCGGTCAGCAACGCCGTGCTCGCCTCGGGCGACGGTGCGCGGGCCGAGACCACAAAGTTCGGCGCAGACGGCACGCTCTACGTCGCCCGCACCCAGCCCGACGGCATGACCGCCGCACCGCTCGCCGTGTACCGCAAGACGAACGGCGAGCGGCGGCTCGTCCGCTCCGCTCCCGCCTCGGCCGGCTGGGCGGGCCGCTGGAACACCGTCGTCGCACCCGACCAGTTCGTCAGCGGCACCGGGACGACCGGCCTGGTCCGCAGCCTGTCTGTCGACCCCACGACCGGCGCCGTGCTCATCGCCGGCGCCTCCGGGCACCTGCAGGTCGTCCGCGCCGCGATTCCTGGTGCGCCGCTGCTCATGACCCGCGACGTCGACCTCGGCCTGAACTCCCTGGTCGACCGGTGGACGCGGTGGATCGGCTTCCGCAAGGGCTCGGTCGATGCCGCCCGCCGGCTGCTGTGGCTCCCCGTCCCGCAGCTCGCGAACCTGTCCACCTGCCCGTCGGGCTGCCCGACCACCGCGCTCGACCAGTGGCTTTACCGGATCGACCTGGCCCAGCTGCTCGGCAAGTAGCGGGAAGGCCGCTTGGCGGCGTCGGGCGCCTCCCGCGGGCCAAGCACCATCACCGCGACGACGACTGCGACGGAGCCCTGGCAGGCGAGCAGCCACCACGAGGTGGCGACCGGCTGGCCACCGCCCAGCGCTACGACCACCGGGGTGGCGGCTGCGGCGATGACGAGCAGCACGACAACGCCCCGGCGGCCGACCCCCAGCAGGTAGTAGCTGCCCAGCATCGTCAGGGCCAGGCAGGTCATCGCCAGCGTCAAGGGCGCGAGCGCCGGCGCGGCGGTGCTCAGCCGCGTCCCGTACACCAGGGCGAGCAGCTGGTGCGGAGCCACAAGCGCGATGACGAGCAGCAGCGCGGCGGGCCCCACCACGCAGGCAGCCGACGCGAGCAGCGGGCCGAGCGCCCGCCGCCGGTCACCGGCGTTGACCGCCTCCGCCAGCAGGTAGTTGCCGACCGCGACCCCGAGGAAGACCGGGACCTTCGCGGCCGTCGCCACCGCCGCGTACGGGCCGACCTGATCGGGGGCGAGGTGGCCGACGACGATGACGTCGAGGTTCTGCAGCACCGCCAGCGGGGCGAGCGCCGCGAACGCCGTCCACGTCTCGACCAGCACCCCGGACGCGACACGCGCCGGCCCGGTGCCATCCGTCCTCCGCACACCGCTCAGGACGAGGACGAGCTCGGCGCCGATCACGCTCGCGAGGATGCCCACCGCCAGGCTGTCACCGCCGGCACCGAGCAACCCGGCCAGCACCGACACCACGACCCGCAGGCCGCCCTCGACGGCGTAGTTGGCCGCGAGCTGGGGGTACGAGCCCGCGGCCTGCAGCAGCGCGCGGTCGACGGACAGCACCAGCCAGACCCCGGCCGCCAGCAGCACCCACTCCAGGCCGGCGGGCGACGACAGGGAGAGCAGGTGCGCGGCGGGCCGGCTGAGGACGAGCCCGAGGACCCCGACAGCAGCCGTCACCGCCCAGGCGATGCGGCGCAGCCTGGCGAGGTCCGGACCGCTGGCGGACGCTAACCGTCCTGACGAGCCGATGACCCGGACCACCGCCACCTGCAGCGCCGTGCCGGGGATGGCAGCCACCAGGAAGACGTTGACCAGGACGACGGACTGCCCGTAGTCGGTGCCCGGCAGCAGCCGGCCGAGCAGCACGTTGACGACGAGGTTGGCGCCGTTGACGGCCACCCCGGCGAGCGCCAGCACTCCCGGGCCCCGCGCCAGCGCTGCCAGGCCGCCCCTCACCGCACCCGCCTTCTGGCATGCTCGCGGTCCGGAGCAGACAGCAACAGCGCGGCAGACAGCGACAGCGACAGCGCAGAGGATGGCGAGTGATGCGGCGGGCATGGGCCGGGCGGCACATCGTCATCGTCAACTGGCGGGACCTCGAGCACCCGCAGGCGGGGGGCGCGGAGGTCTTCGCCGAGAAGATCGCCGAGCAGCTGGCGGCTGACGGCGCGCGGGTGACGCTGGTTGCCTCCCGGCCGCCAGGCCTGCCGGCGCGCGCCAGCCGCCATGGTTTCACCATCCAGCGCGCCGGCGGCACCCTCGGCGTCTACCCCGCGGCGCTGCTGTGGCTGTGGCTGCGCCGGCGCCGGATCGACGCCGTGATCGACTGCCAGAACGGCATCCCCTTCTTCAGCCCGCTCGCCCTGCGGCGCCGGACTCCCGTGGTGCAGGTGATGCACCACGTGCACCAGCGGCAGTTCGGACTGTTCTTCGGAACCCTCGCGGCCGCTGTCGGGCGGCGCCTGGAGAGCCAGGGCACGCGCGTGGTCTACCGGCGACGCCCGTCTGCTGCCGTCTCCCCCTCGACCCGCACCGAGATGCGCGAGGTGCTCGGGCTGCCCGGCCCACGCTTCCTCGTCCCCAACGGGCTCGAGCTGCCGGGGCCCGAGCAGCTGCGCCCGCGCTCGGCCGCGCCAACCATCGTGTGCGTCGGCCGGCTCGTCCCGCACAAGCGGATCGAGCTCCTGCTCGAGGCCCTGCCCGCGCTGGCCGCCGCCGTCCCGGGGCTTACCGTGCACCTGGTCGGCGACGGCCCGGACGAGGCCCGGCTGCACGCGGTCGCCGCCGGCTGCCACATCCCGGCTGGCGCGCTGGTGTGGCACGGCCGACTGCCCGCCGCCGACCGCGACCGTCTGCTCGCCGAGGCCTGGCTGACCGTCAACGCCACTCACGGCGAGGGCTGGGGGTTGGGGATCATGGAGGCGGCGGCCTGGGGAGTCCCCGCCGTCGCGTTCCGCGTGGCCGGCCTGCGGGACTCGGTCCGCGACGCCGAGACGGGCTGGTTCGTCGAAGAGGGCCAGCCCCTGGCGCCCGCCGTCGCAGCCGCCCTCGAGCAGCTGGGCCACCCGGACACCGCGCGGCGCTACCGGCAGGCGTGCCTGGACTGGGCGAGCCGGTTCACCTGGCCGCGGTCGGCCGAGCTGCTCGCCGGCATCCTCACCGTCGAGGAGAGCCGGCGGCTGCGGGGCGGCAGGGAGCGGCGCCGGGTCGACGACGCGACCGCGGTCGCCGATGTCAGCGGCCTCTCGGACCACGAGGTCCACGGCCACCTGACGAGCGAGAGCCTCGGCCTGCGGGCCACCGATCTGGTGTACGCGCAGGCCGGGTCGCTGTGTGCCGTGCTCTACGGGGCCGACGCCAGCGGCGCGCAACGAGCGCTGGCTCGCCGTAACCACGGCGCGTTCCCAGCGTCCCTCGCCGACGATGCCGCCCTGCTCACGGCAGCATCCGCACCGCTCAACGGCTGACATCGGCCTGCTCTGCGAGTTCGTCTATCCCGCTCGCCACGAGGTCCAGGAAGTACCGGCCGGCGTCGTCGTCGAACAGCTCCCGCGAGTAGCTGACCGCCAGGTGCAGGGTGCCGCGCAGGCTTGCCGCAGTGACCGTCAGGCCCTGGGGCATCCCCGCGGTCGTCAGGAACCACAGCGCCTGCACCGGCGGCTGCCCAGCTCCAGCACCAGCCGCAGCACCACTGCCACCACCGAACAGGGCGTCGGTGCGGCCGACGTTCGACACGGTGATGGTCGGCATCAACACCGGGGCGACGCGGCGAGCCAGGGCGCGCAGCAGCCGGGCACGCAGCCGGGCGGGTAGCCACTGCAGGGCGCCGACGACCCGCTCGGCCGGCGCCACGTGCCCCTCGCGCCCGGTCTTGACCTGCCGGGTCTGCCGGACGACGGCAGCCAGCACCGCATCTCTCGCCCGCTCCAGCTCGTCGACGGTGATGACGGCCTGCCCGGTGGCGTTCCCGACGCCGCTCGTCCGGTCGAGCACCGGCTGCGTGTTGACCGGCATGTTGACGACGACCCGGCCGGTGGCGCCGTCCTGCGACGCATTCCACTGCTCGACGGCACGCGCGGTGGACGCGACGAGCAGGTCGTTCGTCGTAGCCGGGCCTGCCCTGCTGCCGGCGCGGACGGGGTTGCGAGTCGTGAGTTGGCAGCCGTAACCCATCTGTCCGGTCTCGCCGAGCTTGGGGGCGAGGCGGCTGGGCGCCTGTGGCAAGGCCAGCCGGCGGCCCGGGACGGAAGGCCGGGGCGCAGGGTCGGCCGCGACCGCGGGGTCAGCTAAAGCGGGCTCAGGGGTCGGCGCGCGGACGGTCCAAGCCCCGCGGCCGAGCAGTTCCGCGAGCAACTTGAGGGCGCCCGCTCCATCGCTGAGCGCGTGGTGCACCACCAGGACGACGGTGTCGTGTTCAGCCTGCTGGACCAGTCCCACCCCGAGGCCCGCGCGCAGCCCGGCGACGGCGGTGCGGAGCCGCTCGACGACGGCCGCCACCTGCAGGGCACCGCCCGATGCGACGATCACTCGCTCGCCACCCACGGAAACCGGTCCCCACTCCCACCGGCGAGCGAACAGTCCGGCCGCTGGGCGGGACGCGAGCCGCTGCTGCGCGCGCAGCAGCGCGGCGACCGCGGCTTGGAGCCGTCGGAGGTCGGCATGACCATCGAGCCGAGCGATGAGCGCCACGACACGGGGGTCGGCGGGGCGGTCGGAGAGCCAGACCGCCTCCTCGGCCGCGCTGACGACTTCCCGGCCGGATGCGGGCCTCACGCCCCCTCGGTCGCCGGGTCGAAGTACGACGGGCGCTTGACCGAAAGGTGTGGGCCGCCGGACGCCCCCGGAGTGAGCCGCGGCTCAGCCGGATAGACCGACTGCTCCCATACCGCTGCCCCCGCACGCTGCCGGTGCCGGCGAGCCCGGTGCAGGTCGTGCAGCATCCCCCGCCCGTGGCGGCGCAGCGAGATGTGGCGCGGGTCGGTGGCCGTCGAATGGACGGGGCAGTCGACGACGCAGAAGCCGAGCGTCCGCGCCAGGCTCAGCACCTCGACGTCGAAGCCGAATCCAGTGGAGGTCGTCATGCCGAACAGCAGCTTGGCGACGGGTGCCCTGAAGGCCTTGATGCCGCAGTGCGACCCCGACAGCGGCGCCGAGGTCAGGTTCTTCACAAGACCCCGGAACACGACTGCGGCAACCTGCCTGGTGGCCGTCCGCCTGCTTGCGCCAGGAGCAGACGCCGGACGCGAGCCGAGTGCGATATCGGCGGTGTCGAGCAGTGAGAGCAGGCGGGGCAAGTCGTCGAGGTCGGTGACGACGTCGGCGTCCAGCACCACGACGACGGCACCGCGGGCGAGGCTGACGCCGGCGCGAATCGCTGAACCCTTGCCGCAGTTCCACGGCAGCTGCAGGATGCGGACGTCGCGCAGGGCAGCGAGGTGGCGGGCCGCGACTCCGGCGGTGTCGTCGGTACTGCCGTCGTCGACGAGAAGGACCTCGGCCCGCGTATCGAGTCGGGCTAAGCCGGCCAGCAGCGCCGACAAGGTGTGAGGCAACCGCGCGCCCTCGTTATAGGCCGGCACGATGACGCTGACCCCCACATGGCGGGGGTCGATCCTTCTTGACATGTGTCTCCCAAGGTGACCTATCTCCCCGGGGCAGGGGGACAACGGTCAAGCCGGAGAGGCTCGACACTGCTAACTTAGCGCTACCGATCCGCAGAGAAGTTCCGAGAGGAAGCATGTCGCTACCGAGCACAACACTCGATACAGCAAGCGCATACGCTGGGGCTTTCCCCGGGCTCAAGCGCTCCTGGCGGCTACTGCAGGCCTTTCGCGTCGAGCAGACCGATCCCGACCGGTTCTACAACCATCTTGCAGATGACGCTGCGTCACAGGTCAAGCGCTACGCGCCAGTAGCCGACCAGGTCGTCCTCGACATCGGTGGTGGCCCCGGCTATTTTGCTAATTCCTTTCGCAGCGCGGGCGCCTCATACATTCCGCTGGAATATGACTTTCGCGAGCTGTCGGCTCGTACGGTTATTGATCCCGCGGCCGTTATTGGCGACGGACAGCGGCTGCCGGTCCGCTCCGGTTCGGTCGACATCTGCTACTCGTCGAACGTGCTCGAGCATGTGCCGCAGCCATGGACCATGGCCAACGAGATGATTCGCGTCCTCCGTCCCGGTGGCACCGCTTTCCTGACCTTCACCAACTGGCTGTCGCCGTTCGGCGGCCACGAGACGTCGCCCTGGCACTACCTGGGCGGGCGGTACGCGGCGCGCCGCTACGAGCGCCGTCGCGGCGAGCCCCCGAAGAACCGCTACGGCGCCTCGCTGTTTTCGGTCTCGATCCGCGACGCGCTCGCGTGGGCGACGGCACGCGACGACATCGAGGTGCTTGCCACCCTCCCCCGCTACTACCCGGAGTGGACGAGCGGACTGACCAGGGTGCCGGGGCTGCGTGAGGTCGCCACGTGGAACCTGCTTCTCGTCATGCGCCGACGCCCCACAGCAGAGTGCGACAGCCAGGTCTGACACCACATCTGCGTGGGGCGTCGGCTCGGGGCCAGTCGCCCAGGCAGCCGAGCCGGCGGCCCACACTGTCCCGCCGGCAGGTATTGCTAGGCGGCCTCGTCGCCGCCGGTGCCGCGGTTGCCGGGGTCGAGATCGAGCGCGGTTCCGGGCACCGAGCCGGCGTTCGGCTGTTTGGCGCGGCGGGCAGTTTCGTCGGTTTCGCGGGCCGGTCACACCTTCCCAGTGGCGAATCGGTGGCCACCGTTCCCGTGCCCGGATGGCGTTTCGGCGCCGGGCAGGCCGCATTCGGCTGCGCTGTCGTGCAGGACGGCTCCGTCATTGTCGGCACGACGCCCTTCAGCGACAATCCGTTGCAGCCGACCGGCGCCGACATGGAATTGGGCGTCCTTCGGCCTGATGCCCCAGCCTTTCGAGGCATCACGGTGCCGAGTACCCGCGGTAACACCATTCTCCCGGGCAATACCGGCGGAGGGGTGGGAGGCGGTGATGTCTCCGCGGTCGTGCCGCTGCCCGGCGGCTCGCCTGCCCGTGTGATGTTCATCTCGACCGCCCCCTACCACGGCTGGGACGTCGGCTCCTACGGCGAGCTGCCGAGCATCGGACAGCTGGTCCGTACCGACACGGGCTGGAAGTACGACGACGACCGCAGCAGGACGGCGCAGGACCTGGCCGCGGAGTCGCCCGCCACGATCGCCGACGCCGCCTTCCCACTACGTGACGGCGGCCCGCGCGACAACCAGGGCACGACCGATGCCATCGTGCTGCCGCGCAGCGGCCACGTGATCGTCGCGCAGTACTTCGGGTCCGGCTCGAACGAGTCCGGGGGCCTGCTGGCCCTCGACCCGCGCAGCGGCCGGGTGCTCGGCTTCTGGAAGCACCCCTCGATCCAGGTCTTCGGGCAACAGGTCATCTGCCACCCCCGCCAGCTCGCCGCCGACCCCTCGAGCAAGCGCGGCGACGAGCGGTTCACCGTCGTGTACGACACCTTCGACCCGGCGGGCGGGACCGTCCCCTTCCCGATCCAGGAGTTCTCCTACCGATCGGACACCGGCGTCATCCAGCCGGTGAGCACGGCCGTCCGTGCGGCGCAGGACGGCACCCGGATGGAGCTGGCACAGTTCCTCACCGACGGCACGCTCGTGGTGGCCCGCACGACGCAGGACGGTTCGTCCGCCGCCACCATGGCCGTCTACGACAAGTCCTCGGGCGAGCGTTCCCTGGCCCGCTACCCGCCGGTCCCCTCGGGCACTGATGGCGGCGACTCGGCGTGGGGCGCGACGTGCCCGCCGGACATGCTGGTCGCCGGCACCGACCGGGGCGGCCTCGTCCGCAGCTTGTCCGTCGACCAGAAGACCGGCCGGGTTCTGCTCGGCGGTCTCAACGGTCTGGTGCAGAGCGTCCACCGCAAGGGCAGCGGCAAGCACCGGCACTGGCAGACCGGCAAGGTGGTCAACCTGGGCCTGGACCTGCTCCGCACCCCGCAGCGCTACCCGATCGGTCTGCGGCAGGGAGCCATCGACGACAAGCGCCGCCTGCTGTGGCTGCCTTGCAACCAGCTCACCCTTGGCGTGGTGCCGTACCCGGTGCCGCCCTTCCCGCTCGACCAGTGGATCTACGCGGTCTCCCTCGACGACTTGTAGCCATGGGCTCAGGGTCGCGGACACGAACCGCTCAGGCCGCGACGGCCTCCCCGGCCACCGACGTCAGCAGGTCCGACGCCCACGACAGCAGCGCCCGGTCGCGCAGCGGCGGTGAGCCCATCCGCCCGGTCGCGGTCGGCAGCGGCACCAGCACCGTCCCGACCGCAGGCTTGATGACCGTGTTCTTGTACAGCCGCTGCAGCCGCACGGTCTGGCTGTCGAGCAGCGACCACGGCGCGAAGCGGACGTTGCGCCCCTGCACCGACACCTCGCTCAGCCCGATCCGCCGGGCCAGTGCGCGGAACGCGGCCACCGCCAGCAGGTTCTCCACGGTCTCGGGCAGCGGCCCGTACCGGTCGGTCAGCTCTGCCCGCACCTCGTCCAGATCGGTCTGGGCGGTCGCCGACGCGATCCGCCGGTAGGCCTCCAGGCGCAGCCGCTCCCCCGGCACGTAGTCGTGTGGGATGTTGGCGTTGACCGGCAGGTCGACCTTGACCTCCGGCACCTCGTCCGCAGCGCTCTCCCCCTTGAACGACGCGACCGCCTCGCCGACCATCCGCACGTACAGGTCGAAGCCGACCGAGGCGATCTGCCCCGACTGCTCCCCGCCCAGCAGGTTGCCCGCGCCGCGGATCTCCAGGTCCTTCAGCGCCACCGCCATCCCGGCCCCGAGTTCGGAGTTCTGCGCGATCGTCGCGAGCCGGTCGTGCGCGGTCTCGGTCAGCGGCTTGTCGACCGGGTACATGAAGTAGGCGTACGCCCGCTCCCGGCCGCGCCCGACCCGTCCGCGCAGCTGGTGCAGCTGCGAGAGCCCGAACGCATCCGCCCGCTCGAGGACCAGCGTGTTGGCGTTGGGGATGTCGAGCCCGCTCTCCACGATCGTGGTGCAGACGAGGACGTCGTACTCCTTCTCCCAGAACGCCACCATGTGCTGCTCGAGCTCGTCCTCGTGCATCTGCCCGTGCGCCACCCCGATGCGCGCCTCGGGCACCAGCTCCTGCAACTGCGAGGCCGCCCGGTCGATCGACTCCACCCGGTTGTGGATGTAGAAGACCTGCCCCTCGCGCAACAGCTCACGGCGGATGGCGGCCGCCACCTGCTTGGGCTCGTACGCCCCGACGAACGTCAGCACCGGGTGCCGCTCCTCCGGCGGGGTGTCGATCGTCGACAGCTCCCGGATGCCGGTGATCGACATCTCCAGCGTGCGCGGGATGGGCGTCGCACTCATCGTCAGCACGTCGACCGAGGTGCGCATGGTCTTCAGGTACTCCTTGTGCTCGACCCCGAACCGCTGCTCCTCGTCGACGATGACCAGGCCGAGGTCCTTCCAGACCACGTTCGGGTTGAACAGCCGGTGCGTGCCGATGACGACGTCGACCGAGCCGTCGGCCAGCCCCGCCAGCACGGCCGCCTGCTCCTTGGCCGTGTTGAACCGCGAGATCGCCTTCACCGTCACCGGGA
>JAABUP010001130.1_pt1 | contig 56493 bp, 50 predicted proteins | sample 5559201 | NCBI WGS metagenome assembly JAABUP01 (sample SAMN10711887, study PRJNA513373) | rock metagenome | isolation source: Antarctica rocks | place: Antarctica | reverse complement strand
ATGGGGGTTTTGATTGGGATTGAGGATGGGGAGGAGGGAGGAGGGAGGAGGGAGGAGGGAGGAGGGAGGGAGGAAGTCAGGTAGTGAGGTTTGGGCGCCGAGATGATCGAGACGAATGGGCTGGAGGAGATGGAGGAAAGAGGTGAGGGAAAGCAGGGAGGCCGAGGGGGAATCAGAGGCGGCGTCGGTTGATGATGTATGTCGTGAAACATTTGTCAAAAGATGGAGACCGGAGCGAAAGGATGGCGACAAATCCAAATCCGGAGGAAGACCGTACCAGCACGATTCACATGCAAAGATGATAAGGAACCCTTCCGTAAACATTGATGCGAAACGACATGGTCCTTCAACAATCACCCGAAAATAAGCGCCCTGACCTCGATACTCTCCCTCCCCTTGGCGCCCTCCGGCGTCCTGGGATCCACAAACGCCGTATGCGGCACCCTCCCTTTCCGTCCGACCTCCTCGTCGCTATCGAAACACTTCAACAACAACCTCTCCTCGTTCGTCATGCCCGACCAATAATACCACGTCTGCCTCTCGCTATGCTTCACCCCGGCCGTCTCCCCGGACCGGTCGGGATATCTGTGCTCGATGGGGACGAGGTCCTCGTCCACGACGGTAGCGGAGTCCGCGAACGCCAGCGGGAAGGACTGGACGGGCCCGTTGAGAGGACGCCATACGTTGACGATACGGTAGCGGCCGCGGAGGAGCGTGTCGGCCTCGGAGGCGGGGAGGTGGTGGCGGACACGGGCTTCGGCAGAGCCGGGGGTTTGGTCGATGTGGACGCGAGTGACGGGGGCGCGGGGAGCGGAGGGGTCAGCGCGGCGGATGGTGTGGTCGAAGAGGAGGACGCGGGATGCGCCGGGGACGTTGTCGAGGATGAGGCGCTCGACTTCGGGGTAGTAGACTTTTTTGATGTGTGCGTCGTCGGTGAAGTCTTTTTCGGCGCTGGCGACGTTGGTGAGGGTTTCGAAGGCGTTGTTGTCGAGCGTGAAGGAGGATTCTTGGCCGCGGATGTCGTTGATTTGGACCGGGGTGTCCGCATCGCCGAAGTTGCGTTGTGGTTGGTCTTGAGGCGCCTTTTCGACGTAGTTGAAGGGCTTGGAGCCGTCGGATGGTGGCGCGTAGAACTTCAATTGAGATGTGACTGGGCCTCGAGGGATGTAGTCTGAGCCGTGTGTGCCATTGGTGGTTGCGCCGTTGGCTTTGGAGGCACCATTGGTGAGGGTCTGAGTGGCAGTGGACATGGCGGCTTTAGGGGGAGGACTTGATGATCTATTGACTGCTGAAAGGATTGATCGAGTCGGACAGTAGCTATGATGGTTTGTTGTTGCTAGAGGTAAGGTGCTTGATCTGATAGTGGTATGTGAGTGTATGTTCCAAATTAGCAGAGCGTCTGTATATATACGAAAGGTGTCTTCAGAGTTTTCTGGAATGAATCTAATTGCTATTGTAATCGAAGGCCATGACAAAGTATTATTTCCCATCAACGTCATATTCCCGGTCTCCATCTCTCCCCGCCGGATAAATGGCCGAGGAGAAGAACGTCGGAAGTGTGGCGAAGCACGCAATGTTAATGCTTGGCTGACAAAGCCGAGCATCGCGACCTAACTGGAAGTAGTTAAGAAAATTGCAACATCTTCAAATATCAGTAATCCAACCGATGCCATGGGACATTCGATATCAACACTGTACAGAAGATGGCTGACTGCACCGATAAGTGAGAGCTATGTGGATCGAAACGTGACTAATTTGAAGTATGTGACAACAAGCTCGATTGGAAGGCCAGATTGGAAGTGTAGGATTCAAGCGCCGTACGAACCGTGTAGCTCGCTTTCGTATGGTCCATCCATGATGATGTTGAGAGCGCCTTACATAGACCAGCGATACACCTCAAAGCCCACAGATCTTGCCTCCAGGACAACGCCCATGATATGGCCCTCCCATGTACCACATGATTCGTGTAATGCAAAGCGAAGCGACAGACAACTAATGTCCAGACCCTCTTACCGACTTCTGACTCTCTTCCCACCTTCACCATTCGTGAACCCCGCTCCACTCGCACTTCTCTTCATCGTCCCACCCATCGAGCTTCCAGTTTCGTTTCTGCTCATCGCGACCTCACCCATATCGCTGATGCCAGCCATGCTACTCTGAGCACTCATCGCAATTCCACCTAGGACCGCGGGTACGGCCACCTTTGCAACAGCAGCCACGACGGCAGATCCAAGGTCAGGGTTACAGAGTTTGCGATGGGCTTGCGAGCCAAAGGGCGCGCACAGAGTGTCGACCAGTTTCTCGTCCACATAGCCTGCCGGAGCGGGACTATCCTCGTCGAAGAGGGAAGCAATCTTTGCAAGGTCGTCTTCAGCGTCTTCATTTCGAAGTGGAGGTGGGACGGGGGCAAACCCGGTCTTGTTGATGACTGACAATGGCAGGATGATAGGCAGATTGGTCGGGAGGGCTGAGCTCCTCTCTGCAAGGTCGCCCAGAAGGTTCAATGCCGAAGCGCCATTATTGTTGCGAGTCGAGCGTGTGGCGTGGAAAGATTGGTTTCCGTTCCGGTCCATCTCTGGTGCTGCTGCTGGTGTGGCGTCTTCTTCGATCTCCGCCTCGTGAGCTTGCGCGTTACCGAGACCTACAGGAGCCTCGCCGTCGGTGTTGTGACCGTTCGATGCCGCTCCCTTCACACAGCTGGCGTTTGCTTGAGCTTTCTCGGCGGCGAAGAAGTGTGCAGCAGCCAGCGCAGCTGTGTTTAAATGCATTGCTAGCTCCTTTTCTGTAAAGAGTCGCTCCACTGAATAAGCTGGTGCAGTCATTTGCTGATACGCTAGTTTCGCTTGCGACTCTTTCCATGGTGTTGCGACCCCAGGTTCGACGAATCTACCCGCAGGGCCCGGAGATCCATTCTCTTCATCGGCAACAACTTTCCGCTTCCGCTTGTGGCTCCCATCTGCAGCCGATATTGCAGTCCCAAGGTCGTCCATTTCCAGTCGGTGTCTTGTGTGCCTTGTCTTGCGATTGCTCTGTGCTCCGCCAGGGCTTGCAGGATTCGTGATGCTGAACTGGCTTGGATGAAGAAGCAGAGCATTGCTATCCGCAATATCTAGGTGTTCCTTCTCCTTCATCAAGCGGCTCTTCCTATGTGCGATAGACTGGATCAGCCGCTCGCGAAGGGTGCGAGCAAGCTGCTGGTGTTCTTCCTGCGCAAGGCGGACTTTGTACCGATTCTCCTGTTGAAGGACTTGTAGTGAACGTTGATGTTTCTGCTATAAATCAAAGTATATTAGCCACGCTCGCGAATTTCCTAGCTAGGCCGTTCTGGTGACAAGATCTGTATGGCTCGAGAGCTGGAAGTATATACAGACATGCAGAAGCTTACCTCCAGGAGCGTCAATTGAGCGTCTCGGTTCTCTTGTGCATCGTTGATCTCTTCCACAAATTTGTGATACCATTTGCCAGCATGCGGAGCAGCTTCGTTCTCCGGTCTGCGTTGGCCGCCTTGACCGCCCGTCTGAATGTTCCCTCCAACAGTGGAAGAGATCAGCTCCGCAATATCATCTGCATGATCTTCTAGAGGATGATCTTGGTACGGATCAGCTCGGATTATGAGGTTCATATCAATCTGGAGTGATTGAAGCTGCTTGCGGTAGTGAGTGTCGCGGTTTCTGGCAAAGTGGTTGGTGAGGTCATTGAGACGTTCGGATAAGGCGTTGCGCCGTTTGTCCCGCTTGGAGAGTTGCTGCGGAGGTGGTGTCGCTGAAAGGCGATTGATATGAGGTGCGCTGCCAGAGGCTACGGTGGGTGAGATCTGTGGTGAGGGCGAGTACGCCATATTGCTGCAAAGCGGCGCCTGGCCGCAAAAGAGCAGATCTGGTTACCTGGAGGGATCTGTAGCTGTTGTGATAGTTTACGATGTTGAAGCTTCGACCTGGTCTTCAGTCACAGATTGTGAGGCTGTTAGATCCGTGAATCGGTGAGAATTCGAGGTGAGAGGGTGTGTGGGGGAGAGTAATACTTCGGTCTCTTGGACTAGCCAGAAGACGTCGATTTTGATTTCAGAAGATAACACAATTATGTCGGATAATGCGACCAAGTCAGAGTGTAGTAATGCAAGTCACAAGGTCTGTAGAAGGTGGTTTCCCTAGAATAATCAGAAGGCTGGACGTGTGAGTTGCGGCTCAAGCGCAACTGAACCGGCCAATCTAAACTCCGACCTCGCGGTTAATTACATATCCACAACCTTGTTGACGATGGAGTGACTGAGATTAGGTATACAGTCCTATCGTTCAGTCACCTCACTAATCAAGGAAGCAGGTACATTGAATGTGATTGATCAAGAATGAAACAGAAAGGTTCAAAGAGTATACCGTGTTGTTGTCGCACCACTTTTGTCACATTCTCTTCTTTTGTCTTCTGAAAAGGGGGCGTTGTGGATTGATCAAGGTGATTGGATGCTTTGCTTCCGAATCCATTCGGAGCCTTGAAATCAGACTTTATTACGATTACAGACACGCTCTTATATATTCGCTCATAGGCCGTCCACGTATAGACATGGAACCATGATAAGACAACGACCGAAGTGAAGGGGAGCCATCAAGAATCCGCAGTAGTAAAGACAACTCATCACCTGACAGGTTCTTGCTTAAGGTCTTTCTCTCATTCCTCTCCTCCCGCTCTGCTGCGTCTACGAGATCCTCTGAATGACAAAGACTCCCACTTCCACACCCGTAGTAGGTGCTGGTGGGTCTCCATATGGTCTTGAGCTGACCCCATCAATTATCTCTCGAACCAACACCGCCGATGTGATGTCAGTATCTTCAGGCAGCCGTTGAGCTCTCTTGAAATACCTTCCCATAACATCTCTGATGCGTGACGTTTCTTGTTCGGCCCACCAATCCGTCCATACCTTCCGCTCGAGATGTACCTCTTGCGTTCCGGAAAAGACCAGGTTATAGGACCCCTTATGGCCCAGGGTAGACGGACCACTGATCTGCGAGGCATTGCCACGATTGAGCTTTCTCAAAAGGATGTTGATCTTGCGCTTCATCGTCTCGAACCCGACCATATGCTCAACGGCCGCCATCTTGCCCAAGGCAATACCTACATCCGCAGATAGCTGGTGGAGTACCACTATGCTACGTAGTAAAGGATCGAGAATTGGTCCGAGGTATTGCGTTACGAAGGTGCGGCCACCCTGCTGCGTTGGGTAGATAAATAGCGTGCTTCCTCCATCTGGCGAAAGCTCAACAAGCCGGTCGACAAGAATAGATGGTCCTGTTGCTGAGGAGAGGTCAAGGTATTCTTGTACAGAACTCGGTGGTATGTACCGCTCGACAAGGGCAACGTGAATACTCGCCGGCGGTACGATTGGACAAGGCGATGAAGGTGCAGGACTGCTCGTCAACCCTTTGCTAGTATCATGATAGTCAATCACAGGGACTGCGCTGGCAAAGACGGTCGTATTGAAATAGTCGTCACTGCCTTGGGCAAGGTTCGGAGTACTTGGCGGCGAGGATGGTAGATTCGTGAGGCTGAACTTTGACGGTACTGCATGTGTAACATTGATGTAGGGCCTCTGGCTTGGCTGAAGTTCAGCTTGGATTGCGGTGATGATGGAAGTGAATGTCGTCACTGATGAGACATTGGCATCTGAAGACGGGCATGGCAGAGCGTGGGACAGAACCCGTACAGCATAGCTGGAGCGGCCGGAGACGGAAATGCCAGACACTGCAATATGATTAGCTACCCGGGTATGATGGTAATCGCAAGATGTTTGGATTAACCTGTGATGCCGATGGCCTGCTCTAACAAGGACGGACAGATGGTGTCGCCTTCATCACTATTAGGGGGTGCTGGGTCACCGCTTTCTCCCGCTTTCTCGTTGCCATGACAGTTGTCACGTAGATCTGACGGTAAATTTCCCTCACCGGCGTCAGGATTCGTTGCACTGACTACGACGTCCTGCTGGGTTGTCATATTCTTGAGATCTGTGAAGGGAGTTGTCTTGACGGTATCAGTGAACGTGATAGCTGAAGGGTTCCAACCAATTGTGCCGCTGTCGTCTGGTGGTGTCAGCAGGGATGAAGAAACTTGGTTTGGTCGTAGGTGATTCTTGCTGCTGAGTTTTGTGAAATCATGAAGGCCCAGCCGGCTACTGTCTTGGCCGCAAGTATGTGTTCGTGGTTGATCGATCGGTTCTGACAGGTGTGGTCGAGCGCAGAGGTAGTCCGGGTGAGGTGAAGCTATTCCCAGGTTGTCGAAAGACGGAAGCTGAAGTTTGTGACTCGCTTTTCTAGCCAAAGGTGCTCTGATCGCCAACTGCTCGTCTCCAGACCTAGAAAGTGATGACCTTTGGAAGGCTTCCCCCGAAGAGGCCGTAGACGCACTTCTCCTCTCTGAACCCAAGTTTAGCATATCTGTTGATACCGCCGTCGCTAACATGCAGTGTCGTATTGGTATACGTCCCGGAGGGGTATCCTTTGTATCCACACTTTTCATCAACGAGAGGACTTGATGTCCTTGCGTATCATCCAATCTTGGCCATGCACCTAGACTGGAGACCATTGTTATTGAGCGTTCCGTATCCTTGCCATCGCCATGAGCGATACGTGGTATCGACGTCGGGTTTGCCAGACTGCTCATGAACCTCACAGCCGTTGGTAATAAATCTCGGCGCTGAGAGCCTGTTGTAATCTACCACGAGTCGATTCTGAGAAATTTCCTGATCGAGAGATGATAATTTCAGGAAGGGCGTTTGTTTGTTTGTAGGTGTGCGATGGGGCCTGTTGTTAGAAACAGCGTGTACACTTTGGAGGTCGCCCGTTAGGGAAGCATGTCCTAGTGGCCAGGCCGGGCTATGGAACGAAGCACAATCACCTTACCTTACTTGCATGGGCATAACTTGTACAAGTAAGAGTACTTAGCTTCTCAGCTATCGAGAAGGCAAAGGTACTCGGACAGGCACAGGCACAGAAACTTCAACGGGCGCATGCGAAACGACTCAACACAAGCGGCAGATCTTCGCACTAACTACTCGTTCTCATAGGTAAGGTATGAGTACTCGTACATACATGGATGGGCTTTGCAACGGTGCATTGCATTGGCCAACAATTGCATGATCTCTTAGCCATGCCATTGCCGTGCCACTCCGCCCCGGTACTGGCCCTGTCTACTTGAGGATTTGGTGACATCTTCGTACGAGTGCTTCGAAAATGAAGTCCTACTTTGACTCAATAATACACAGCGTAAAAGATACCCAATGCTGAAGCAATAACGATGCAAGGCGAGGCAAAAGCATGGGAAAGCAGGCAGTGCTGGGGGCAAAAAGTATGAAGCTACCTACCTTACCTAACCCCGTCAAACATCAATATTGCAGGAGGCTTTTCCCTTGCCGAGAGGCTAGATCTGCTTTGACCCCGGCCGAGATTGTGTGCAACTTGTACGCTAAGTTAAGATAGGATTTCGATGAAAAGCTCCTTGATGTGTTTCCATCCGATCGAACGGCGGAGGAATATTAATAGAAGAGCGATCATCCACTCGACGACTGACAGTCACATCACAGTACCTGACCGCTGTCAACGGAAATAATAACGTATTTGACCGTTCCTCAGGTAAGACAGATCAGAGAATTTACTGTTTTTATGAAACAATATCTACAGAGATTGTGTATGCCGTTTTAAGCAGAAAGCTTACAGATAGACCTTAAGATATAACTGACTGTAAGATGTTGATGTCTTTGTTCAAGGTTGAAAACATTGGTTTTCGGAGTAAACTGTCTGACCCAAGGAACAACCAAATATGCTAAGGTAGGATCTCAATGAAAAGCACCTTGACGCAGTGGAGGAATATTGACAGATGATGCACCTTGGAGATAACGGCTTTGCAGTGATAATCCACTCAATAACTAGCCACCACATCACACTACCTGACCGCTGTCAATGAAAATAAGAAGGACATCTATAAAGAATAACAACAGTGGCGCCGCATGCTATCGTGATCTGACAACGCCACAAGCCATGGTGGATACCAAAACTCCATACCACCATTCCATCGCTAATGCAGGCCGCGTTTCTGAAATTGCACAATAACGGCACAATCGGGCGCTGCAACAGCCCCGGTGCCGCGAACCCTAGCCCAAATTGACACTGGTATCTAGTCTTCCGTGAAGGAAGTTCTCCACGCATGGGCTCCCATTCCATGGATTTCCCCCAAGCCCCACATCCCACGACCAACTCCCCAACATCCCAAGCGCAGCCGCATCAGTGGTAGTATTCTTGCCCGCCACCACGTCACGGTTGATCGCCCTCGCGCTTCGCTGAGGCCGACCCCAAAGAGAAGCCACCACGCCGGAGACCTCCGTTATGAGCATCAAATTCTGCAGGAAGATGTAACTTCCGGTCAATATGGCACCAGGTTGCGCTGAGCATGGTCGGTAATTATTCTGTAGCCTCAAGCCATTCGGGCACATGACGATCTTCGGGATGAAGCCTGGACGACCGCCGGGAGTATATACTGAGTACCCATACGGCAAGGCTTCGCCTAATCGTAGTGTGGGTGGTCTGCATAGACCCTCGTCGTCGTTGCAGCTCGCTGAGACAGGGGGGCCCTGACCGAGTTGAGCCTTGACAACTCCTTCCATGGCGTTGCCGACGATGCTTGCAGCCTCGAGGGTTGCCGGCATGAAGTAGTTGAAGGGGATATTGTGGAAGTCGGACGCGGCGTTTTTAGCGGCCACTGCCAAGTAACTGGCTCCTAAAATAAAACTTGTAAAGTTTGTTGCTTGCGCGTCGGTACACTTGCCGAAACGGTCTTTGTTCAGTTTGATCCCATTGAATGGTGGGGGTAGGACTATGCGTTTCTCGAGATTATGTGATTGACTGTTGTCCTGGAGTACCGTGATCTGAAGGGCTTTTGACTGAACAGCTATATCGATGAGGTTTGCTTTTGATGGATCACCCATTCGCGCTTGGGGCCCCGAAGTATCACCCAGGGCATCCGGATGAATCTGATACGAGCCGTCCTGACTCTCGCGGCCTTGGAGCATTGAAGGTAACGATGCAGTAATAGTCCTGGATGACTGTGCGCCATCTGCCAAACCATGACCGATGTAATCTGTCATGTTCAGGTGGCGAGTGAAGTTGCTTCCCGGCGCCAGATTGAGGAGATCACTTTTGCCGATTCCGCTATACATGACATGACTTCCACCCATCCGTAATGGCTTCCCATTCTCCGCGATTCTGCATGGCATCGACAGGTGAGACGTATCCAAAATAGTGTTATGTTTTAGCACGGCGATATGTTGAGGTCCGGTATTAGTGATGACTGCGGTAAGTAATTCCGAGTCCTCGATCGATTGAGACAAGATGCCCGTGAGGTGTGCCATAGATGGGTTTGAAAATAACCCAATTGATGCCAATATGAGAAGTAGGGAGCAAAGTTGCGCCATGGTGAAAAGATTGAAACTTGGAGGTGAAGGCTTAGACCGAGCGCTCATAATGGAAGTTCAAGGGGATATCTTATCTTTATAGAAACATCGACTGGGTATCAGGGATCTTTCAATATTCAGAGGAAGAATTGTGTCCTCAGCTGTTGACAGGAGGCATGCTGGATCGCGCATCTTCCTTCATTGAAAAGTGCGCATCACAAGGTTGGTCGCGTATACAGGCAAACCCGTCCTTAAACGGCGCATATTCATCAATGAAACGCAGTAGTAAAAGAGGAGAATAGGAATATTAACAGCTGAAGTCAAGGACAGTTTTTACTGCCATGAGCCATGAGCCCGGAGGCCAGGCCGTCACATCGCAGTACCTGACTGTTACCAATGGAAATGACAAGGACAATAATAAAGAATGTCGTGCTTTGACAACAGCAACAAGCCATAGTGGGTAGACCAGGATATGGGTGTGTTGTACATATGCAACTGACTGCGTTGCGACCGGACACCTTCTGCCACACCCTCCTGCGGCTATGGTCACGGTTATGATTGGATCGGACGGAGCCCTAATGGAACACCTTTTACATGTAGTATCTATCGCACTCTGACACCGGTAGAGCTTCGAAAAGGTGGGACCTCCGCGGACTAATTCGGAACAGGAAGTAGCGCCGGAGACAAGCGGCTGATGGAATTTGTTACTAAGGTACGTAGTGCAGGGGATCCCTTGGTACCTTGGTGTTGAGTTTTTGCCCCTCAGTGACGTCGGGTTGAGCGAACCTAACGCTCAAAGCTCTGAAATCATTGTCGGAAAGATTGCAGCAAGCTCATTTACGTGATATCTCAGACTCCAAATCTCATACAGCTTCTTTATTCAATACGTAGCATATCCCATACTCTACAGCAGAGCATTCTTCCATCATGCCTCAGCCAAAGGTCCTCTTCGTGCTCACGTCCCACAACAAGATGGGAGATACCGGCAAGCCTACAGGATGGTACTTGGTGAGATCGAATGGTTACCTTGGGATCTTACCCCCTAAAAAAAGCTGACGGGCCATCTAGCCAGAGTTTGCACACCCATACAAAGTGCTCGAGCCTCATACGCAAATCACCGTTGCATCTCCTGCCGGTGGTGAAGCGCCACTTGATCCGAGTTCCATCGACAAGAGTGATCAGCAGTCGATGGATTTCTTGAACCATAAAGAATCTCTCTTCAAGAACACGGAGAAGCTGTCCAAGTTCGTCGGCCACGCCAAGGACTTTGACGCTATTTTCTTCGTCGGTGGTCATGGACGTGAGTCATGCCCTTGAAGCACTCAAGACCACCCAGCATACCTACACCCTGGCAGCTCTACCCATCATAACCTCAACCGCTCTGCTGACTTCCATCCAGCAATGTTCGACCTCGCAACCGACTCGACCTCCCACCAGATGATCCGCGAATTCTGGGAAGCCGGCCGCATCGTGTCCGCCGTCTGCCACGGCCCGGCGGCACTCATCAACGCCAAGCTCTCCGACGGCTCCTACCTCATCGCCAACGCGCCCGTCACCGGGTTCTCCAACGCAGAGGAGGACACGGTCGGCTTGACGTCCGCCATGCCGTTCAAGCTCGAGGACGAGCTGAACAAGAACAGCGGAGGCAAATTCGAAAAGGCGTCGGAGCAGTGGGGTGTTAAGGTCGTTGTGGCCAAGGACGGGAGGTTGATTACGGGCCAGAATCCGGCGAGTGCCGGGGCCGTTGGGGAGGCGATTTACGAAGCGATTTTTGGGGATTTGAAGTCCAAGTAAATATCAATTGACGCTGTCGGTCTTGACGTTCTTCTCTCGGTATGTAGGGAATCGATGGCGGATTCGCATCGCTATTCTTTGATGCATCACACGTGCCTGGCTATTGACAGCTACCAGCCTCGATCCAAATCCCCAAGCATCTCGCTCCCGAAACTGACCCGTACTGCATACATGCTTCTCGAGCTCATCCCCCAATACCCCTCCCCCAGCCCATCCCGACGGACGAATTCCAAACCCTCTCACCACACAATACAAGCACTCCAGAAATAATCCCATAGTAAAGTAACCTGCTCTCAAGCCCCTCCCTCTCTCTCTTTCTTACGCGGAGCCAAGGTCGGTCAACTCTACCCATCATGCACGAATCTCCATCTTCGATCCGGTAGAATAGACATGGCCTAGACGGTATGGTACGGTACGGTTTAAAGGGAGGGTGATGCAGGATATGTGGACAAACACCTTCTTACGTCTAGGCGGGATCCCATCATGCGAACATTCCTGCGTGCGGTAAGATATGGAGAGACGGGGTGGGAGTTGCGAACGCGGTAAGGGAAAGTACAGTCTCGGTCTTAGCTTCTGTTTTAGTTTCTCAAGAGGGTTGTACTTCCGTACACTTAGGGAGTGGCAAATTGCGTGCGAGGCAATGCGGGAGCGCTCAGTCGTCGGGGTGTTGGGACTGTGGACCCTGGCACTGTACACCAAGTCTCTGCACGAGGAGATAGCTCAACCTTCGTAATCATGAAAAACAATCACGGCATACCCTCTTCGCTCCCTTCCCCTTCCCCCCCACCCCCTTCTCCCTCCCACTCCCCCTCACGCCAAAAACCTAACCCGACAAAACCCCCTCGCCATCGCCTCCTCGATCCGGCACCACCTCTTATCCAGCTCAAACGTCTCGCCCTCATCGACAGAATCGAAGATCGGGACCCCGCCTTTTGAGAAATTGAGATCGGTGCGCTTGAGCGGTTGTTTCTCTGGTTCTCAACCAATCCCGATGACGATGTTAGATTAGATTAGAGTAGGGGTTTCAGGAATGGAAGATTGGGTTGTGAGCGAAGAAGCGAGGGAGAGGGGGATAGGGATCGGGGTATGGGTATGGAGAGGACTGACCCCCGTTTTTGTTGATGATGGTTTCGGTCTTCTCAGCCAGACGCGAGATTTCGCGTTGGGGAATGGCGAAACAAACCATCTTGCCCTGTTTTCCCACTTTCTCTTTCACCATCACTTCGTCCCAGCGAATTACGAACCAAATCCACTCCCCCATCTCCGTCTTTCTCTTCTCTTCTTCTCCCGTCCTCATCCTCACACCCTCGCCCGACCCATTCTGGGCCCCATCGACCACAAACTCTGGCGGAATCGCAACAGTCCCTACACTGAGCTCCGTAACGCACTTGACACCGACCTCTAAATGCGCCAAGAGTAGATTCTGATGCACGCCCGGATTGTGCATGCTGGGTGTTAGATCGTGGAAACTTAGCGCGCGGAGAGGGGTGGTGCTTGATGTTTGAGGGAGGAGGGTGGACCATTGTTGGAGACGGTCGTAGAGGTTGAGATCGCGAGTGGGGGAGGTCGGGGTTGTGGGGAATTGAGCTGCAGCGGCGTCATTGTTGTTGTTGATGATGGTTGAAGGGAGAGATCGTGGGGGAAGAGGGGGGAGGGCGTAGGGTGTGGAGTTGTAGATTTCGAGCTTAGCTTGGAGGGCGCTGCTGGAGGCGAGGACGAAGGGGAGGTGCGCGTAGTAGGCCCTGTCGAGTCCTTGTTCGTGTTTGAGGCGTTCAGGTTGGTCTTCCATTGTAGTGTTTCGTGGGTGGAAGTTGGTGTGTTGGTGTGGTCGTTGAATGTTGGAAGGGGTGGAGGGTATAAGTACCTTGTGGACGAGCTGAGAAAACACTGGTTGAGCGGAAGTGAGAGTGAAAGAGTTAGGAGAGGGTGAAGGAATGAAAGATGAGAGATGAGATATGTTGTGTGGTTCGACAAATGGGTTGTTTGTGATGAAAGAATGGTGATCAAGACGCGTCTTGACGTGCCTCTTTTGTAAAGAGGTCTAAGTGAGGTTGCGTCAGCACGCTTGTTCCTTGCGGAGAGGATTCACTAACTGCAGAAGACCTCAAAGAAGTCCTTGACAAGCGTGCTGGGGTTCTAAGTCACAACGCCACGGAAGTGAAGAGAAGCCCTATCTTTTGCAACTCTGGAGATACTGGCGGTCTCCACCTAAATTCGACGAGGCACGTTCGCTTCTGTTCAGTATCAGCGAGTTTAGCTATCCAACAAAAGAATACAATATAATTCAATGAGACAACAATGCTCTTTGCACCATGGGGCGTGTGCCGGGAACAATGTTGGTAGAGCTGTTCAGTTATTATGATTACTACCATACAAGACTTTTCCAGAAGTGTTCCTGCTACGAACACCTTATCTTCATCTGGGACTCTCAGTGGACAGCTGCTATCACCAGCCGTCGACTCGAACGCATTATGACAAGATGCTGAAGTCATATTGTGCAAAGACCACGGCCGGCTCCGAATCAACGGTATAGATTTGATACTGATTTTGACCCCACTCTGGGTGGTTGATGCCGTCAATCCACTGCTGTGTCTCAATGACAAGGCATCCATACTTTGGCACATAAGTTGTGCTGTTTCCATGCTGCTGACTCTGCTTGACTGGGATGCTTCCGTTCAGGCCGTTACAACTGTAGATTTGCAAGCTTTGCTGGTTCGTGGTAACGTCAAGTTTGATGCCCGTCAGATTGGAATACATAGTCAGCATGGTGAGGTCGGTGGCTTCTGGGGCGGAGTAGCGTGGACGGTCAAGGATGAACGCGTTGTCGTAACCTGTGCAGCCTAGTCCACAAGTGTTGACGGCTGATTGAATGTCTTGCCCAATCTGCTTGGGCTTAGTGAAGTCGAGAACGGTGCCATTGGTGACGCCAATGGTGCCATTAGGGATCAAAATACTGTCAACCTCGACGTAGCGAGCCGCATAAGGCATCCAGAGTGTGTCGTTCAGAACGGTCGGATTTGATGGGTCCATGAAGGCATCGAGGTTCCAATAGACGTGGTTGGCGAGCATAATTGGCGTTGGCTCGTCGAGCGGGATAGAGACTAGTCGAGAGGTCCACCGTGGTCCTGCAGAAACTGTGTACGTGGCGTAGGTGATTACGCTTCCCGGAAATCCCTCATAGGCCTGATCCAACAACATAAAGGTAATTGTGGACTCGGTGGACGTAGAAACTGTCCAATTGCGCTGGTCGTAGCCGACATTACCACCATGAAGAGTATCAAGACCCTTGTTCTCGTTCTCTGGGATGTGTGATGTGACGCCGTCAATGGTAAAGGTGCCGTTCTTGATGCGATTGGCGTAACGGCCGACTATGGCTCCGAAATAGGTGTGTGGGCCCTCCGTGTCTTTGAGGTAGTCTGTGGCATTGTCATAGCCCAGCACCACGTCTTGTGGCTTGCCGTTCTTGTCATTCACGAGGAGGCTGGTCAGGCGTGCACCGTAAGAAATAAAGGTGGCGTTGATTCCAGGTGCGGAAATGGTGTAGGGTCGGAATGGATCGCCTGAGGAATTCTGAGCAGACACAGTGAGGAGAGCTGAAGAGGCGACGAGAAGTGTAGAGAAGAACATCTTGAGCTGCAGACGGTTGATGCGACTACAAGGGGGCTAAACGATGAAGCTGTGGGATGGCTTCAGACAGAAGGTAGAGGAAAGCTCTCCGGGATAGGATCAAGCTTTATAGAAGGCTGCCCTTGTTTCCCTACCGTAATTGCCAGGTACGGAGCACGAGACAGGCCCTTATTTCAGCCGGGTCCAATCCTTCTCTTGCGATCATCTCTAGTGCGGGGACTCGGGTCTAACATAATGTTGCGTGGTACGATGGGATGCAACGTTGGTACAAGTTACTCGGAAATACAAGTACTCTATTCGGGATTGGGCAATCCACTGTCGGTCAGAGGAAGAGCGGGTACCATCCCGTGCCGTGTATATGCAGTTTCAATGCAATCGACGAGGTTGGGGAATCCTACACCGAAGCTAAGATGTGGGGAACCTTGTCCTTACCTAGATATTGCTTTGTCATGTGGTTCACTTCCTCCAGAGCTTTGGCAAGTTATCCGAGCCGTTACAGAACTCTCTTCGTGCCAAAAGCTTATCCCAGTTTTACGCCGTGCCGTTATGGTTGGTGTACGAGTACCTCATATATACAGCAAATCACCAATACACATATATGTTATTTAGTAGGTTGGTGAGGACGCTTGATGGCTATGAGGGGCGTGGTTGGGAGGATTTTTGGGTTGCGAGCAAGGGAGGTAGGAATGAGCGCTGTGGAGGTGGAGACGCGGAGAGATGCAATGGGTTCGAGTGAGTGGTAAGGAGGCGGGCTGCTATGGGGTTGCTTAATGCGAAAAATGATGTATGTGGCTAAGAGTGTGGATCTGAAGCAGTACCATGATCGATTAACTGCCTCTGGGGAGCAAGTCCAATATCGGAAGAAAGCGCGTCTATGGGATAAGTAATGTTTTCTAGGAACGGTGAGGAGAAGGCTATCCTGCCCCTTGTAAGCCCTCAACAAGCTGCAGCAACAATGCCTTCATCCAAAGCACAGCAAAACGCTCCGCTCAGTCTATGCCCCAAAGCGCCATGCAAGCTCGCACCAAGCAGGAGAAAAAAATCCAGCAACGGCTTCCATGATATACGAATTTGCCCTACTCATCAGGTTCGCCTTGGATTAACTTGCCAAACGAATTGTAAATCTTTTGAACCCCATCCTCTTGGCCCCACACCCCTTTCCCATCTCCAAACACCTCGTCTTCATAGCCCTTACACAACTCTCCCCACTCCATCCACTGAGCCGTATCCGTCCACACGCCGCCCTTGCCCCCGCGCGTGTCCCACCACCTGTCGTCTCCTACGGCAGCAGCGTGCGCGGCGATTGGGCCTTGGGGGGAGCGCATGTAGCGGCGGAGAAGAGAGCGGGCGTAGGGCTGGTACCACATCTTTGTCCACCAGGTTGAGAGGTAAGATTTGTCGCCGTTGAAATGGAGGATGGCGGGGATGGACGGGACATGGGGGTTTGTGGCGAGCGGGATGTTGGACCATGTTAGGTTCGTAGGAATGCTGTCCAGGTGGGGTGTTGTTGGCAGAGTCCCTAATTCTCCTATCTGCGTGCTTAAGTGAGTTGATATTGGTGGTATGGCGCGCTGAATATCGATTGGAAGAGAGAGAGGATGTGCGGCTGGGATGTGGTGCTGTTCTTGCACGTGAGCTAGAGTGTCGGTGTCGTTGTAATACAGATAGTCGATGTCGCCGTGAGAATGTGTCAGTGTCTGGAACAGTTGAGATTCGTAGTCCAGAGCAAGACCATATTCGTATCGTTGGCCCGGTATGGTGGTCAAGTTGTTCATGGTAACATTGCTCAAACTTTTAGAAGTATCGAGAGCATTTGACAACCACTCAAGCCATCTGCCACCGGTGCTTTGGCCTGAACGGCGCATTGCTTCTCGTTGATACTCTTGCTCCCCAAAGATTTCGTTGAAAACGAATTGGTCACCCAGATCACCACGGCCATATTTCTTAACCTTATCTGTAGCATACCCGAAGATGGCTCTCAAATCTGATGCTGGGCCTATGACCGTTCCCGAGTTAAGGTGCTTCGGCCGATTCAAGAAGCCGTGAGGATCTTTGTCGGTATCTGCACCGTAACTACTTTTGGATAACGTTGAAAGAGGGACCGCGGCACAGGCGGGATCCTCAGCTGCATTTGGCCAGCATAGCTTGTCCGCTGCGTATATGACCGTTTGGGCATACCTTGACGTCCGCTCGCTCCGTCCACCTTCCCCTGGCTTCTCGCGGTTGCAGATCCCGTACTTCCTTCTCAGCCGCTCATTGGCGCTTCGAATTATGCTGTGATAACGCCTAATCAGAACCTCCGGAGGCAGCTGAAACCAGACATCATAACCGTCGATAATGAGGACGAGATCCTGATCATCAACCTGCTTCCTATCCATCAGGAATTCATAAATCCCGTGAATCTTGCCTGTGTGTGTGCCCTTATCCCAGCTCTCGCCTGTGAAGGTCTTGCCAAAATTGATAAGTGTCGGAGGAGGATAGTTGAGTATAAATGCGGAGAGAACGGTCTTACAGAGGTTCGCATTGGCCTCCGAAGCTGGAATGAGAAGGTGGAAGGAAGGGCTCGCTGCTATCGGACCGCTTGCTACGGTGGCACCGACGATCCCCAGACTTGTATTAGATAGTATCTTTAGGGTCGAATCATCGTTTTCTGGCAGCTTGGAGCTGAAAGGAAGGGGAAACGTCGAAGGTAAATGATGACCGGAAAATGCGGCCTTCGGGATAGTAGCCTTCACATGAGGAGAGGTTCAGCCATTCGCATTGAAGTATGAAGGTTTCAGGTCCATTCGCCGGTTGCACGTACATCTCCCATACCCTTCAACAACAGTCCAAGGATGAACACGCAGGCTATCAATACTACAATGGTGGTCCTACTGCGCCGAGCTCTGCCAAGATGAACCAGGACATGGCTGAACGCATTACGTAGCCTCTGCGTTGGCCCCGTAATGCTGTTGTAGAAGCCGTAAGGAGTCATTAGAAAGGCTGAAAAGGTAAGGAAGTGAGTTGAAGGTTGTTTCCCATCAGTCGGAGGAGGGTAATGACTGTCATTGCCAGACTTTAGATACCTGTTAGTCTAGGTCTATTATTTTCGCCTTGAAGATCATGTCTGGAAAGGACCAAGGCTTACTTATGGTATACAATCACAGAGCCCTATAAGCCGCCTGCTTATCAGACCTCAGATCTGTAGATACCTAAGAGCATGTTCAGCAGACCGGTGCGCGCTCGATTCGTATAATTGACACGTATAGCAGTCAGAAGTTACTGAAGGACAGAGAGTTTGACAGTACGTTGAAATACAGATTGTGCGTTGAAGATCAGACAATGAGAAATAGACACAGTACAAAAATCTCGAAGACCAGGACGTTTTATTTCAATATTACGAAGAACCTTGTACAATATTGCATGCAAGGATCATGTCCCCCGTTCCGTATGCATGTCGCTCGCCGGCGGTACCAAATGTGAAGTACTAAATCCGCATTGATGTCCAGAAACAATTGAACTTGGTATCTAAGATGTACATCTAAGCTACACCGAGTACCGCATCCCTTTGCGGACAGGTGTTACTGAGCGGGTTATTTTAACCTGACCGAGTCAGAAGACGAGGCAGATGTATGGATGGCAGTAATAAGGATGCTAGGAAGACGAGGTACAGCGATGTCTATGTGAGTAAAGGAGGGGCTGCGCCAACGGAACACCGAGGCTCCTGTTGCATTGAAGGTTTTGAGGAGTCGGAGGAAGACGTCTTAAATCACTACTAAAGAAGTGCGTAACTTAGAGACCCTTGCTTTCACCTCATGTTCCATTATGATATGGATTGTGAGAAGTAGGAGATGGCTATTTCAGTCAAGATATATCTCGTCCCGCAACCTTTGTAGGTTTCTCAGGAAACCAGGACCTCCTTCACCTCCTGATTTGCCATTACGGTCATACTCTCCAGAAGGTCTTCCTGACTTTGAAGGGCTAACGGGTGGCTTTCTAGGCGAAGTGGACCGGTCGGGACCATCTCTGTGCCTTTTTTCCCACGCATCTCTCTCCAGGGTTTTTGCACGATCCTCCACCATTCTTGCTAGGCCCTCAACAAATTTAATCCGAGCCTTTTCCTCAGCGGTGCCTTTCCAAATAGTAGCGAGGTCTCGAAGCTCTTCTACCCTCTTAGTTGCCGCTATGATGCCTGATTGTCCATCGCCATTGCTGACTAGTGCGTTTAAGATCTCATCTCGTAGCTTCTTCGCAACCTCTTTACCTTTCTGCTCTCGACCATGGCTATCCAAGCCTGGCTCGGGCGCGGAGACGGAAATGAAGGACGATGCAATCGTTAATTCGGAGGGACAAAGAGTCCATTCCATTGCCTGGCCAAAAGTATTGATGACACTTTCTAGTCGACTCCGGACCAGAGTAAGCGTACGAAGCTGTATAATATAGGGTGGGTCTATATTTTCTTCGGTCTCCTCTGGTTGACCAATCTGGCCCTTGGGAGCTCTCTCAACCATCGATGGCGAGCTATGCCGCCGGCTCCAAGCTTCACCATCCTGTCCATTATTTGAGTCTCCCAACACTGCGGTTAGTCCATTCGGTGCGAATCTGCTGATATCATCTCGTAACCAATCCGTCAAAGCTTCTGTAAGCCCTGTACTCTCGCCACGGAGAACCTCAACCTCATAAGCCAATCGCCCACCACTTCGCAAGATCTCATTTGTAAGCTGTGTCAGGATTTCCGAAAGTCGGGAAGTTTGCGCGCTGAGTTGTGAAAGAAGTGTCTGCGCTTGTGTGGATGCTTCGGACAGTGATACTGAAGGTGGCTGTCGCAAAGCATGCAGTTGAGTAGACGTGAGAGTTAGCGATGGTAGAGTGGCATTAAGATGGTCTATTGGATCGAATCTGGTTGCTAGAAACGGTTGCAAAGCTGCATCAACAACGTGGCTCGATGCTGGTTTCGACACCGTTGTCGCTGCTGCCCTCGAACGAGCCATTGTGGATAAAGAAAGTGAATTATTGATGAAGTCTTGTGCCAGTGCGGATCTATTTTGAAGATAAGCTTTACCTTACCGAAGGCTTTCGGGAACACTTATTAATCTAGTTCCCGCCGCTAAATACGCATCTAATCTCTAATGGGCCTAGGCTGTGGCTGTGGAGGCTTTTAAGGGTTATGGAGCTTCCACTACTGCTGGTTGCTGCCTGATAGAACAGCTCTTGCATAGTATGAAGTGCATTCTAGGTCCTTCAACGATAAGAGACCAAGGCTTATGAATTATTATTTGAATGCAGAGATTCTAAAATCCATGAAAGACAGATACAAATGCTCACTTGTTTCCAAACTGAGTGTTGACTGGTCGTTTTCACCCCGCCAAAACATCGTAGGTTGTGTCAACGAAGTTCAACAGTTCGCGACTCTTCAAAATACAACACATTTTGAAAGCCTTCTGCTGAAACATCTTCTAGCCCGCAAGACCGTATGAGCTTCTGGAATTTCTTCCTCTTTGCCTTCAATTGACTGCTTGCGAATAACTCATCGGTTTCGCAACTCCGATTTCTGCTTTCATGGAACGAAAGGGGTCAATAGCAGATATTGGTAGCATCACAGCTCTCTAAAAATGCCTAGAAAGGCTTTCGTGGCAGATTTACAGGAGGCCGTTGGGAGTAACACCTCTGCGAGATTATCAAAGCTTCAGGCTGGGGACGAGGATGGGACATTTACGTTCACATACACTTTGGGAGCAGGCAATGCCCAACAGGTGGCAATTCAAGCTCTTGTCCCGGGTAAGTGGCGGCTGTAACTACGTCCTCTTACCAATTACTCTTCAAGCAATCAGGCAAAGGAGACCACAAAGCTGACGCCTTACCAGATGTGTCTGACTATCCTTCCGATCATCAATTCTTCATCTTTTCTACGTCCGAGAATGCTCCTTCTTCCGTCAATAAAGTTCTGGAGAATTTCAGCGGCTCCCTGGGTGGGACAAAGATCGCTGCTATGTTGGCGAAAGTTTTGAGAGCTCTCGACAAGGCTGTAGCAGGATCTCCCAGCAACCCCGTAAACCTCGCCGACGACCCTATGGATATCGATGAGGAAGAGCCGGAGTACTCTGACGGAGAAAACGACGACGTTGAGTCTACTGGAGCCTGGTCACCAAGATCTCCACGACACGGCTCGACATTCCGTGGTACGCCTAAATACGCCAAGAGAAACACTCGTAACCAATCATCCATACGGGCTTCAAAATCCAGAATACGTAGCGATCTCCGTGCAGCAAAGGAAGCTGGGTTCAAAGTCGGCCATCTCGGAGCCCTATTGGATGACGAAGAAGACTCTTTCGTCTCCATCTCCTGCCGCATTGCCAAGCTTGGGATTTCCGATGAAGCTATGCAAGCATGGCATCTAGACCGGCGGCAATATCTGATCTTTCTAATACACTATACCGCAGGATATAAGCCACTGGAGCACCTTACCGCAAAAGAAGCTTCGCACAGCCGTGGGACTGTCGAAATGCGCGTTGGCGTGAGCTACTGGTATAAGCCTTCGCACACTCAAGCCATCGCCGCTTTCAGCCAGATATCGAAGAAAGAGGACGAGTTGCCCTTAGGCAACTCTGCAAAACCATCAACTCAGAACGATGACCCCTCGAAAGAAGACGGGTTTCATGGTCTCTTCATTGGTAGACCATTGAACGAGCTCCTCAATGAGCGTTTGATCATTCTCTTGAGGTCTCGGATGAGTTTGGGAATAGGCTGGGGAGGCGCAGAGGACTTCTACAACGATTGTCAAGGCAGGACGATCACCAACGACGATGCTATAGATAGCAAATATTGGAACGAAGCCATTCCGAAGACTGCAAACGTTCTCCCTCAACGCGTTCTCTCGGATCATCTCACAGAGGTCACGCCCACCAGCCTGGGGCCCTCGTTTCCACTTCTCGGCATGCAGTTCGTCCTTCGTCATCTAGTACGATGCACGGAATTCTGCCTTGTCTGCCATTGTAAGGTCGAGGCCGATTTCGAGGCACTGAAACCTTATGTCTGCTCCAAGCCACTGTGCCTGTACCAGTATATGACCTTGGGTTTTGGGCCTAGCATCGAGTATGAAATTCTATCTCAGCCGTACGTTGTGGACTTGCTTATCAGTTTCTGTTATTCAAGTGCGAAAGGAGGACGCCTAAGTGATTTCCCTGTTGGCATGGGGCTTACGGTTCCACCGCCGCGTGTCATCATAGCTTCGGATACCCTAGGTACAGTGTTTTCCGGCGTGCCTCCTAATCGAAGACCCTTACCGGCTGTATACACACCAGTCACAGACCTGGATGGCACGTCCCCAGGTATTTCGGCGAAGTCCTTGGCGGGTACCCAAACACTCTGTGCAGAAGCGTCGAGAAAGTCGCACAAGGTCAATTTCGACCGTACCAACATGGAGATTCGTTTCTCTGACGCGACACTCGAAAACCCTCTCAGAACAGGCGATTGGATTGTGCTCGACGTACCAGGAACGCTCGCTGAAGAGGGAAAGCTGCATTGTCGGGTCATTGAGACAGCCTACTTTCCTACCATACGGTTAGCCCCTCCCGTGATCCAGTCTGGCGGAACCACGGCCGCTTTTGCGCGACAATTCATGGTAACGCCCAATCAGCCAAGGCCACCGGAGCTCACACCGACGGCTACTCCACCACGCTCTTCCTTGACTCAAGCTGCGTTCAAAATCTATAACCAGCATTTCGACGAACTGAGCGAGGTTGATAGGCGCGAATCGATCTGCATGCTTCTGGATACTCTTCCGAACGTCAAGCAGATGAGAGAATATCTTCGTGGTAGGGAACAGTCCTTGGACCTTGAAGGGTGGATTGATCAAGTTTCGCCAGCTGCGCGTGGGATTCTTCGGTGGATCATTGCCTCAAACCGTTCCTGCATTGTCCAGGTTGACAATCTGGATGGGAAAGAAAAAGGGCTTGGTTCCCTTGGCAAGCCAGAACAGCGAGTTCATGGTATGGGTCAGTGGATGCAATTTCGTTTCGCTCAAGGCGCGCCAGATAAGGAGCAGAGGTTCGTCAATTCCGTGCGGGAAGCCACTGAGCGTCTTCATTTGAAGATCTCCACGATCTTTGCCTGGCATGGAAGTCCGCTGCAAAATTGGCATGGTATCGTGAGGGAGGGATTGCATTTCAAGGAGACCCTCCATGGGAGGGCTCACGGTCACGGATGCTATCATGCTATGGATTTTGCAACGAGCCTGAACTATTCAGCACTGCAACAATATGGTGGTTATCTCAGTGGTGGCTGGCCTCGAAGTCACTTGAAGATTTCAAACGCTCTCGCATTGAACGAGATTGTCAACGCACCAAACGAGTTCGTTAGTAAACATCCATATCTGGTAGTGTCTCAGTTGGACTGGATTCAAGCTCGCTACTTGTTCGTCAAGTGCAATATAGGCGACACAGTGATCCATCAGGACATCATACCCGCTCAAGTATACGAGCAGGACCCAGCGTACACTCCACGAGGAGATACCAACGATAGGATCGTCATTCCCATTACTGCGGTAAGCAAGTCTCGGAGGCCTTCTGTCAAGAGTATCAAAAACGGTAACAAGAAGACAAAAGTCTTGAACGGTGGCGATGAAGAGATGAATCAGCGTGCAGAAGATGACGCCGCAAGCGTTGACACAGACATAGAAGATAATGCGATTCTTCTCTCGGATACAGATGAAACCGACGAGGATCGAGAGGTGGATAAAGGGAAGGACAGAGTTCTCGTTGATCTTACTGCGAAAAAGACAGCGGAGGTTCCAAAGACTGATTTCTTGCCCGGCATGCTGGATCAATCTAAACTACCACTCCTTGAGGCGCCGGTCTACGCGACGCCGATGGCTACAAAGTCACTTCAGCGAGAGCTCACGTCGACGTTGAAAGTTCAGGACACGCAGCCTACGCATGAACTAGGCTGGTACATCAATCCAGTGCTCATCAACAATGTCTACCAGTGGATCGTTGAGCTACACTCCTTCGAAGCCGATCTGCCCCTTGCCAAAGACATGAAGGCGAAGGGTCTCAAGAGTGTGGTGATGGAGATCCGCTTTGGAAAGGATTATCCCATCAGCCCACCGTTCGTGCGAGTCATCCGCCCACGTTTCTTGGGCTTCATGGCTGGTGGAGGTGGTCATGTAACTGCGGGCGGGGCGCTCTGCATGGAGCTACTCACCAATTCAGGTTGGAGTGCAGTGTCTTCGATCGAGTCAGTGTTGTTACAGGTACGCTTGGCCATGTCGAGCACTGATCCTAAGCCAGCGCGATTGGAGCCAGGACCTGTTAGGGATTATGGTGTCGGGGAAGCGGTGGAAGCGTATATCCGTGCTTGCATGGCTCATGGTTGGGAGGTCCCCAAGGACTTTCATGCCTTTAACGCTGCTAATCGTGGTACCTTGCACTACTAGATACCCCTTTCTTCTTCACTCGGGGAATTCAAAGGGATCATCTTGCGGCTCTGTCGGCGGCTCTCACGAAACTAGATAGCTCGACACATGCGTTGCTTTGCGTTTTAGCTTGGCGCTTGGAGACACAATCATGTGAGTAGTAGAAATACTACGCAAACAGATTTGTGAGCGGATCGTGAAGAAGTAGGAGTAAGTCTGGGATTCTGTTTTTGCAGATACCGTTTGTCATGGAAGTTGAACTGCGATGAGGTAGACTTATGCATCCAAAGTACTAAATGCCGTTAACTCCGATGCTGCATCAAACGGCGACAGATAAACTTCTGTATGTGAATCGTTATTGGCGGACAAGGAGTACCTAAAGACCCTTAGCCTGCGGTTGGCGTCGGGTTGAGGTGCTAGGGCGCCGGTACCGCGTATTTCAGGCGCACAAACAAACCAATGACGTGATGTGCGATTCTTTCTTCATGACTGTGCGCTTCACCATTACCAAGCAAACGGGGATATCCCAATGCATTGAATGCTCTCTTTGCTATGAGACCACGTCGTGATCCACGCATTGATCCCTCGCGCTTTCACTCGACATCCCTGCATTCTTTGATTTCTCATCTTCGTCCCCAATTACATTTGTAAGATAGAAGAAATCCTATTGCCAGAAACCCAGGTATTTATTCTTGACCAGTCCACTTTCAAAGTCCAAATTCCTTCCCTTCTGCAGAAGCAATTCAGAAGTCTTCCCTCAAGATGTTGGAAATCCAACCAGATCAGATGTACCTGCGGCGAGCAGAGCGTGATGGTGAGCCCTTCCAAAGTACCTTCACCCACAGCCTCTACTCACGTGAACTAGGTCCAAGCATGCGCCTGCCTCATCTTGATCAGACCGGCGGGGGTCCCCATGAACATGACGATTCCACCGGCGCTACATCCTCCGCCGCTTTCTCCAGCCGCGAGGAGAGCCCCGATGCTGGAGTTGAAGGTACTTGGGGGGAGCACGATGTCGGCGGGCCAGTCAGCCATCGTATGGCAATGGAAGACTACGGGCAGCTACGGCGGGAACTCACGCAGCTATCCCAGATACGGTCCAGATCGACCATCCGAACGGGAAGAGAGGGGCTTTTCCGGAGTGTCACCGGACGAGGCACGAAGAGTAGACGAACAGCTGGGAGCGGAAACCGGAGAACAGCGTCAGTAATTGATGATGCTAGCGTAACTGAAGGAGAGGATCTCGAAACTGGAGATGCGGCCACGGCAGCGGAGAAAGAGGAGGAATTCGAATTAGGCGATTTCATACGGGATGGACACTTTGAGAAGAGGACGGATAGGGGGGAGAGCGCAAAGAAGGTAGGGGTTGTGTTTAAGAACCTTACCGTCAAAGGGGTTGGGGCTTCCGCGAGCTTCGTCAGAACTCTTCCAGATGCGGTGTTGGGTAAGAAAGAAAACTCAAACGTTAGCATTCATCTTGGGGTAAGACTGATGAAGCGTCTCAGGTACTTTTGGCCCAGATCTGTATCGCATACTCTCCGGCTTCATCCCTGCGTTGAGGTTTGGCGGTCGTGGACAGACGCGAAATCTTGTACACGACTTTACCGGAGTGGTGAGAGATGGCGAGATGATGCTCGTTCTTGGACGACCTGGTTCTGGCTGCTCCACATTCCTCAAGGCGATTGCAAATAATCGCGAAGGCTATGCGGAGATTATAGGGAATGTCACCTACGGCGGGATTGCAGCGGATGAGCAAAGAAAACATTACCGCGGCGAGGTCAACTACAACCCTGAGGATGATCAGCATTTCCCCACCCTCAATGTCTGGCAGACCCTCAAGTTCTCGCTACTGAACAAAACGAAGAAGCATCAGAAGAGAGATATACCCGTGATTATCAATGCTTTGTTGAAGATGTTTGGTATCAGCCATACCAGGTATACGCTCGTTGGTAATGAATACGTTCGGGGAATTTCTGGCGGTGAGAGGAAGCGGGTTTCTATCGCAGAGACCCTAGCGACAAAGTCAACAGTGGTCTGCTGGGACAACTCGACCAGAGGACTTGATGCTAGCACCGCATTGGACTACGCCAATTCACTTCGCGTGATGACGGACATCAGCAATCGAACTACACTGGTCACATTGTACCAGGCCGGAGAGGGTATTTACGAGTTGATGGACAAAGTACTTCTTATCGACGAAGGCAGGATGGTCTTCCAAGGGCCTGCAAGTGATGCCAAGCAGTACTTCGTTGACCTCGGCTTCCATTGCCCGGACAGGCAAACTACAGCCGACTTCTTGACTTCGGTTACCGATCCTGTTGAGCGGCGGTTTCGTGAGGGCTACGGAGCTCAAGCACCAAAAACACCAGAGGAGCTAGAGAGCGCTTTCAAAAATAGTGATAATTATAAGACGGTCCTTCGAGATGTGGAGGACTACGAGTCCCATCTGAATCATACTGAACATGCGGATGCTCGGGAATTCAAACAGTCTGTGAAGGAGTCGAAGTCAAAGACGGTCTCAAAGAGATCAAGCTATACTGTTTCCTTTCCCAGACAGGTACTAGGTAAATTCATGGAGATCATACCACACTGCGAGCCAGCTGACAAGATAATAGCCTGCACAAAACGCGAATTCTGGCTGATATGGGGAGATAAAACGACGCTTTACACCAAAATTTTCATCATCATCTCAAACGGTCTGATTGTCGGCTCTCTCTTCTATAACCTGCCCAATAGTACTGAAGGTGCCTTCTCTCGCGGAGGGGCGGCTTTCTTTGCCGTCCTCTTCCTTGGTTGGCTCCAGCTCACGGAGCTGATGAAAGCTGTCTCCGGCCGGGTTGTCGTCGCTCGTCACAAAGAGTATGCCTTCTATCGCCCTTCGGCCGTCAGCATTGCCCGAGTTATCACCGATCTTCCCCTCCTTATTGTCCAGGTCATCATCTTTACCATCATCATGTACTTCATGACGAATTTCGCTCTGGACGTGTCGAAATACTTCATCTACGCGCTTTTCGTATACACGAATACGATTTGTATTACCGCGCTGTACCGTATGTTCGCTGCTTTGTCACCAGCAATCGATGATGCAGTGAGGTTCTCAGGGATCGCTTTGAACCTTCTAGTCATCTATACCGGATATGTAATCCCCAAACCACAGCTTTTGCAACAGAAGATCTGGTTTGGCTGGTTATACTATATCAATCCGATCTCATATGCGTTTGAAGCGGTCTTGACCAATGAATTCAGTGGCCGGGTAATGCAATGCGCCACTCAGCAGCTTGTGCCTCAGGGTCCTGGGGTCGATCCGCAATACCAAGGCTGCGCATTATCGGGAGCGCAACTGGGTACTACAAAAGTGACTGGCGAGCAGTATCTGTCGACTACCTATCAATAGTGAGTATCATCCACTTCCATTACAGGCCGGGTGCCCAGCTAAGCCGTTACCGCAGCTCACGATCTCACCTTTGGCGCAACTTTGGTGTTGTCATCGCATTCTCGGTTCTTTATATCCTCGTCACCGCGATTGCATCGGAATTGTTCTCGTTCGTTGGCGGAGGGGTTGGAGCGACCATCTTCAAAAAGTCAAACAAAGCCAAGAAACAAGTAGCTTCTGCCTCGCCTGTTGCTGATGAGGAGAAAGGCGGCGATCCAGGCGGTCATAGTAGCGGATCGAGTGGCAAGACTCAGACAGGCGACGATGGCCAGGAAGCAATCCAGGAGCTCTCGAAAAGCGAGAGCATCTTCACATGGAGCAATGTCGAGTACAGCGTACCATATCAGGGTGGACAGCGTAAGCTATTGAATAAAGTAAGTGGCTATGCTAAGCCTGGTGTCATGATCGCCCTCGTCGGTGCCAGTGGGGCTGGCAAGTCAACGCTCCTCAACAATTTGAGCCAGCGCCAGAGGATGGGTGTGGTGTCTGGAGAGATGCTTGTCGATGGCCGAGCGCCGGGGCCAGAGTTCCAGCGTGGTACTGGCTTCTGTGAACAGATGGACCTCCATGATGGCACAGCGACGATCCGAGAAGCGCTGGAATTTTCCGCTATTCTTCGACAAGAGCGCCATATTTCTCGAAAGGAGAAGTTGGCTTACGTCGATAAGATCGTCGATTTGCTCGAGCTTAATGATCTACAGGACGCTATCGTGATGTCGTTGGGCGTAGAACAGAAGAAGAGACTTACCATTGGTGTTGAGCTCGCCGCAAAACCTTCTCTTCTTCTCTTCCTTGATGAGCCTACCAGGTGAGTGACTGATGCGCCGGCTTCCCTAAAATAGGATCTTTGCTGAGATGAATGTAGTGGCCTCGACAGCCAGTCAGCATACTCTATCATACGATTCTTGAAGAAGCTTTCCCAGGCCGGCCAAGCCATCGTCTGCACAATTCATCAACCATCATCAATCTTGATTCAGCAATTCGACATGATCCTTGCCCTAAATCCCGGTGGTAATACCTTCTATTTCGGCCGCGTAGGAGAGAATGGCAGCGCAGTTATCAAGTACTTCGCGGACCGTGGGGTACATTGCCCGCCGTCAAAGAATGTTGCAGAATTCATGTTGGAAACCGCAGCGAAGGGTGGCAAACGTACCGACGGCAAGCGACTCAACTGGAATAATGAGTGGAAGAATTCAGCCGAGAATAAGGAATTACTGGCCGAGATCAACAGGATCAACGCCGAGCGCAGCAAGACACCTGCGCCAGAGGCCAACACGCAACATGAATTCGCTTCGCCGGTCTGGCTGCAGACAACTACACTGACAATGAGAATGTTCAAGCAATATTGGCGTGATCCGTCTTACCTATATGGCAAACTCTTCGTCTCAGTCATCGTCGGTATCTTCAACGGCTTCACCTTCTGGAAACTCGGTAATAGTGTTCAGGACATGCAAAACAGGATGTTCACATCTTTTTTGATCGTGGTAATTCCACCAACCATAGTCAACGGGGTGGTGCCAAAGTTTTACCAGAACAGGGCGCTTTGGGAGGCAAGAGAGTTGCCGTCTCGAATCTATGGTTGGATCGCATTCTGTACTGCCAATGTGGTTACAGAGATACCAGTCTCCATCGTTGGCGGGCTTATCTACTGGCTCTTATGGTACTACCCAACCGGCCTCCAGCGCGATTCCTCAACAGCAGGCTACGTCTTCCTCATGACAATGCTCTTCTTCTTGTTCCAAGCCTCCTGGGGCCAATGGATCTGCGCCTTCGCTCCCTCCTTCACGGTCATCTCAAACGTAAGTTCCCTCCCCTCTGTCCTCCTCTGGGGTACCCAACCTATCCAACCCAACACGCTCGCGCAATCTCAAGCACTCCTCTAACGCGCATCATGAACAGGTCCTCCCTTTCTTCTTCGTCATCTTCTCTCTCTTCAACGGCGTCGTTCGCCCCTACTCCCAACTCTCCCCCTTCTGGCGCTACTGGCTCTACTACCTGAACCCCTCCACCTACTGGATCGGCGGCGTCATGGCAGCCACCCTCGCCGACGTCCCCGTCCACTGCACAGACGCCGAAGCCGCGCGCTTCAATCCGCCACCTGGCCAGACCTGTGCGCAGTACGCGGGGGCTTTCGCGAAGGCGGGCTCGGGGTATTTGCTTAACCCAGCGGCGACGCAGGATTGCGGGTATTGTCCGTTCACGACGGGCACTGATTATATGGAGACACTGAATGTGAAGCCTGAGGATAAGTGGGGGTATATGGCGATCTTTTTGGGGTTCTGTATCAGTAATTGGGCACTCGTCTATTTCTTTATTTATTGCGTAAGGATTAGAGGGTGGAGCTTTGGGTTGGGGAGCTTGTTTGGCCTTTTAGGGAAGGGCGTCGAAGCGGTTAAGGGGGCGGTGAAGAGAGCTGTGCCTGGTGAGAGGAAGAAGGAGGTGGAAGCTTGAAGAGGGAAAACGAGCAATGGGTTCCTTTGTCGTTATCTGGCATTTGCATATCGGTGTTCTAGCGCTTAGAATAGGACGGCTGCGTTGATATAGACCTTAGATAGCCAGGAGCAATCCAGCACGGAGTACGAAAGGCGCTTTCTATACTCATAATGCAAACCGTAAGCGGCCCACAGGGAAAAGGTGAAAGATTGGCCTTCTAACAGCAGCGTCATCAGTTATTGATATCAATATAAAGCAGACGCAAATATCTCTAGAACACTTACAGATGTACGAACACTCTGCAACATGATAATGGAACCGACATCTGAGCTGATGGCTCGGCAGCCGCTCACGAGGCGTTCCAAGAGTAAGTAATGCGCCTTTCGTAGGCCTTACGATAATCGAGGTGAGGTGTTGGTGACTCGTTATGATTTCGGTTCATACAAACAAGCCCTCGCCCCTCTCCACACCGCCTCCACGATCTTCCTCTTCGGCAATAATTTCTACGTATCGTCGTGCAGTCAGCATCATCCCCTTTCCTGACGCCATTGAGGCGAGGTGTCGCGAAAGAAGAGGATCCATCCCACTCACCGGAAACACCACAACGACCTCACCCTCTCCTTCCACCACAACAGCCAGGTAAAACCTCACTTCGAACCCTTTGAACGCTTCGTGAATGAAGATATCTTGGATCTGGTTGGTGGGAATGAAGCGCGTTGTTGAGGTGGAGAGGTAGGTGGTTGACGAGGTCGAGGTTTGGATGCCGAGACCGCGGAGGACGAGGAGGGATTCTTCTGTAAGGTCGAGAATCAATTAATTAGCTCATCTTATTTGTCGCGAGTGTCGAATGTGCGTCGATGGCGAGTGGGTAGATGTTCGCTCAAGGCGACTTACCCGGATAGCCTTTCCGGAAGACAACGTAGATTATCGCAGTGGTCGTGGGGATGAGGACGCGCCAGCTGATCCGATCAGCCACGGACGTTGCCAAGCGTCCCAACGAACCGCCTAGGAGCGGCTTTTCGTATCTCCACACATCGATTAGGCGTGGAGTATCCGTGATTTTGGCTACGGTGATCAGGAGGACGGACAGGCCGAGCAGAACGCGGAGGAGGATGGTCGAGTAGAAGATTACATGTAAGGAGAGTGATGTTCGGAGGGGTGCGTTTGAGGCTGTGAAGGAGACGGTCGTGGGGGACGGACGACGTATGGTGAGGTGAGTGGGAGGGTTGAGCATCGTGGAGCTACCGGGGAATTGGCGTGCGGTTTCTTGAGAGAGAGATTACCTGGTAGAGGTTCGTCGGGCAGCGGCGGTTGTTACTCCGTCCCGTAAGGCTAAGCGAAGAACGCGAGCTAAATCTTGGCTTGGGCAAGGTTGTGCTTGAGGCAAGTTTTCAGGATCCTCATACTCAACGGCCATGCCAAGTCCAAGATCAAGATCGTCATCCCCTCGTCGCGACGAGCGAACAAGAAGTCGGTCGCCGAGACGGAGACGCGATGATGATCGGTCGAAACGAGGAGGTGGGGGATTCAGGTGGAAGGAGAAACGGCGGAACGAAGATGGGCGAGACGGGGAAGGAGAGCGCAGGTTAGAGCGAGGATATAGGGACAGAGATCGACCAAGATCGCCGGTCAGGGACATAGTTCCAGTTGTACCTCCGGTGGAGAAGCCAAAGAAAGAGAAGAAAGAGAAGAAGGCTGCACCTTTAGCGGCGCCGACTGGAGAGCCAATGATCATTGTCAATGTCAACGATCGGCTGGGTACGAAGGCTGCTATACCATGTCTGGCGTCAGATCCAATCAGTACGTCTTGCGGTATTGCTCAGATTCACGTTCACCTACGTAAACTAAAGTCTTGCAGAGCTCTTCAAGGCACAGGTAGCCGCCAGAATCGGTCGACAACCTCATGAGATTCTCTTGAAACGTCAAGGGGAGCGACCGTTTAAGGACCAACTTACTCTGGAAGACTACGGAGTCAGTAATGGGGTGCAGCTTGATTTGTAAGTTCTCTCATTATTTCCTGGTTACAGAAAAGGTGCTGATCTAGTTCGTGATAGGGAACTCGACACTGGAGACTAGCCAGCGTTCTTTTCTCTATATTCAGCTGGTGATGATACCCATACGCATCATATTGAACTGGAGTTTGGAATGTCGAGGCAGTGTTGTACCATAGAAAAAAACAATCATTTACCTTGCTGTCTTTGCCTTACTGTACGAAGTAAGGTAGCGTAGATCCGTAATCGATAAGACTAACTATTTACGGCCAAGCTCTATTCGATGTTCGCGGGTTTTTACCGAGTGCCGACCGTTTCAAACTTCGATGAACTTTTTGACCGTCGGGTCCAAACGTTCAGTCACTGTAACACCGGTCCCTAAACTGATCATGGTTTCTCTTCTCCAACTATCTTGGCTTGTTATGCAATGCCTTTATGCTTGACAGCTTGATAGCTTGCTCTCCTCGACTCCACCACTCTCTGACATCAAAAGCCGGTTGACCCGACGTCATAAGGAAGCCACTCATCAAAAGCAAGACTCCAAACCTCGCAAATTCAGATAAGATCTTGCACTCCAGACCTACCACAATGGTTCGGAACATAGTCGTGTTGGGTGGGAATTCACATCCTCAATTGAATGAAACAATCTGCAATCACCTCGGCGTCCCTCCGGCGAACGTTCTGCTCTCCAAATTTTCGGTCGGGGAGACACGTGTAGAGATCAAAGAATCTGTTCGAGGAAAAGATGTATACATCATACAATCTGGCGGTGGGAAGGTCAATGATCATCTTATGGAACTTCTCATCACCATCTCGGCTTGCAAGACCGCGTCTGCAAGACAGGTGACCGCAGTCCTTCCGCTTTTCCCATACTCGCGTCAAAGCGACATACCGTATAATAAGATCGGCGCTCCACTTACCAAGTCTTCAAATAACTATAACAAGCCGGACTTCACTTTCGACAGCCGTCCCGAAACACCACACCCAGGGCAACCCGAAAGCGCAGGCCTCCCAAATGGCGTGGATAATCTACACAAAAGCCTAGTAAAGGTACAGCTCGAAGATCCTGCTTCGAATTCAAACAGCCCTCAAACTGCTCGCTTTAGTCACTATACCAATGGCACTCCGAAACGCAGCGATACCATGGACTCTAGCAAGTCTGAGACGAGCGGCCGACAACGCAATACCTCTACCTCTTCGACGAACAATGGCACTGCACAAGATGACAACGCAAGCGTGGCCTCAAGCTCATCCAAAAGTACCTTTCAACCGCGTCCGGGATACAAGCAATGGGTAGCCCAGGCAGGTACGCTAGTTGCGGATCTATTGACCTGCGCTGGTGCAGACCACATCATTACTATGGACCTGCACGATCCGCAGTATCAAGGCTTTTTCGATATTCCGGTCGACAATCTCTATGGACGACCGCTGCTCAAAAAATACATTCAGTACAACATCCCCGACTACCAGCAGGCTGTGATCGTCAGTCCTGATGCTGGTGGAGCCAAGAGAGCCACTGCTATTGCTGATGGACTGGGGATGGACTTTGCCCTGATTCATAAGGTACAGCAGGATCTCCATTAGTGGGAGGCTTGGTACTCAATCTACCACAGGAACGTCGTCCGACCCGTATCACGGATCGGCAGAACGCGACAATGATGCTCGTTGGTGACGTTGCCAATCGTCTCGCCATCCTCGTGGACGATTTAGCAGATACTTCCAATACCATCACGCGAGCAGCAAAGCTGCTGAAGAAGGAGGGAGCTACTAAGGTTTACGCTCTGCTCACACATGGCGTTCTGAGTGGCGATGCCATTGAACGGATCAACGCCAGTGCGCTCGACAAGGTCGTCGTGACGAATAGTGTGCCTCAAGAGGAGCACAAGAAAAGATGTCCAAAATTAGAGGTCTTGGAAATCGGCACCATCTTTGCTGAGGTAGGTTGAACCGGTTGTCTGCCGTGAATGTTGGAGCTGACGATGGGATCTGTAGGCAATCCGACGAGTACACCACGGCGAGAGCATTAGTGTTCTCTTTCAGTATGATTGACGGCTGATCGACGATATCCAACATCTAAATGGGTGGCAAAATTTAGAAGATATGGCGTTCTGGAATAGGGAAAAGTAAAGGACTTCATGTTGAGCATTGTCGAGGTTGATATGGTCGCGCATTGTTACAACTTTTCGAGAGAGGCCATCACTTGGCTATTCAGCATCGACGTCCGCAACAGGGCATGAGGCATAAAAGTTGGGGGCTTTCTTTCTTCATTCTAAAGACGCTTGACCAAGTGCTGGTAATGGCGCGGGAGGAATTATGACTTTTTGCTACATATTCAGATATCAGACTTCTGGTACTCAAGGCTCAATCTGAGCCCCTTTCAATGAGTGAAACCGTGAATGTCAGAAATCTATTGTGAGAATGACTTATAAGTTGTAGTTCTAGGTAGTAAATGATTGCCAATTCTAAGTATTTGGCGGACTCCATGGACATAAGGCACATCAACATCCTGTGTGTTTAGACCCCTGACTAGACATCTACAAGCATGTGAATATTGAATTTCATTGTTGTAGACCTCAGTGACGTAGCGCTATAGAGTTCTCCATACATATTGATGGTGAAGCCATCTGTCAATATTGACAATCATTTATGACCTGGAAACATATTTGGTGAACTTCATAGTCACAGAACAGATCAACATCATGTGTGTAGATTCATGACATTGCATTATTTACGATCCCTGGTGACGCTGCACGCTCCTTTGTTATTCTCCGCTTTCACTATGTCTTGCTCTGTTTCACTTTACTCCATCAACATCTTCTAATTAATGCGCAGGCCAGCTGTAAGTGCGTGGGAGCGGATCAGGCGGCTGTCTTAGGATTGCAGTTGCATGGCTACCAGTCGCTTCTATGGACGGAGCACAGATTATAGATTTGCAACCAGCTTTCGCTGGATAATTGGTAAATCTGTAGGGTGATTACTACTAGAACATATAAGGAAGACGGTGGGTTTAGCGGGCTTGCTACACGGCGTGTATCTTGAGGCCGCTTGTCGTAATGGACGGCTGGATTGCTAAGTGAGCGACCCGCCTCAACGGATTTTGGAGCGAGGGAGGGATCGTAAGCCAGAAGCTAAGCCTTGGCGACGGCGTCCGCAAAATGTTATAACGAACTTCATTCAAATACGGACCCCCGTCAAGACTAGGGCCATTTCCTGAATAGTGTACGAAGGATCGCGAAGTGGTGGATGGAGAGTTCAACAAGATGCACTCTCAAGGGAAGATGTCATGGACGACTCAACCTACCCCCTTTGGATACCCAGTCTTCGTGGTTTGGCGAACAGTCTACCGTGGTGATATCAAGGAGCCTCTGCGAAAGGGAAGAGTAGTGGTGGACATTCGAGGCCTTAACAAGATATCGCAGACAGACTCTTACCCGATGCCATTGCAGACAGACATCACTGCCGCTGTCAAAGGATGCAGCTTCATCAGCACAGTGGATGCTACCGGCTTCGTACAGACTTGAGGTCCCCCAGCCTAACCGATCCCTCACTGCGCTATGCGGGAGACGCCATGAAACCATGATTCCTGCTGTGCTTTTAAGCAAGATGTCAACTCATCAGCCCCTTCGGTGAGCAATAATTCCATGAGGGAGTCATTACGGACGACTCGCAGACGCTTGTTGCAATTTAATGTCAGATCGCTCCAAGGTTAAAGCTGAGGTATCTATTGGTCACATCCCTATGATCTGGTCTGAGCTTCCAACGGTGTCAAATACGCGATGCAACTCCCGCCCAGCAATGAGATACTATTAACGCCCTACACCCTAGCCAGTACAGAAGAGGTGTAGGTGACATGTGTGACGTAGAACGACTATACGATGCATTCAATGTCACTGTCATCGCATCTCCTTGATGTTTAGTCTGGCAAGTCAACTCCATTGCTAAGACACTGTACTAATGCTAATTCTAGCAATTCACACCTCACCATCGCTGTCTTCCAGCTCCGGTCACTCTGCCTCGCTGTCATTGTCCTTCTCTCGGCCTTGCTGCTGCGGTCCAAATAATAGTCTTTCGTCCCATTGGCTGGCCGCCATCACATGCCCATTACATATCGGTGTTGGGGGAGGCTGAGGATCATCACGAGTATTGAACACCTTCTCAGACGGTGGGGCCATAGGGAGTGAAGGCTAGAAAACTGAAGGTGAAGGTGTGGAAACACAGTCTCGAGGGTCTTCGACATCATTGAGCCCTTCCTTGAGAGCTCGCTCAGAGTCAATATAGTCTACGAGCAAATCAAGACTGAAATCCATGCTGTATATTGACGACATCATAGTGTCGACGCGTCGCGTCAACAATATTTCATGATTACCTTAGACATCTGTTTCTTACCCTGCATCCCTGCACTCATTACTGTCCATTGCTTGGCCTTACGTAAGAGTAGAGTATGAATGAGGGCCGGGGCCGGAGTCAAAATCTTCCGGCTGTTCTCCAACATCAATGACTATCTATGCGTATTATGTAGTCACACTCTGTCGCAGGCTTAAGCCCAAATTGAACATCATTCTGCCCTCCTAGAGTTGCGCTTGGATCTACTTAGACTGTCTCGTCACCGGCTCCAGTCCTGATATAGATGGAATAAGACATCATGGAACACTAAATTTGTGCGCCTCTCCCACGCCCATGCCTTCCCGCATGTACTGACACCTGCGATAAGTTGCAGCTCCGAGATCAAGCTTTGCATCTCAGTTTGCGTGGCACTGGCTCCAATGACGAGCGCTCGATACCATTTACTCTCAATCTTACCATCTTCCTATCTATATAAACCTCAACTGGCGAACTTTTGATCTACTACCATTACTTAGTGAAAGTCATAAGATTCTATTAGGGTGTAAAGGAGCGGCTACTGGTTTCAAACCTTTGAAGATGACAGCCAAGAATAAGTGCGATGAAGAAGGATATGCAACAGCCTTAGGCATTTCACGCTGGTATGAAGAGTTCGGAACGTATGTGACTGAGACGGTGGCACAGAAAATATTATGCAGATGTGGCTTTGGGAGTCGTTCTTAGACCTTGGTGCGCAGGGATATCCGCCCTGTTGGTGTCATATATCATGGTACCGGAGTGATGAAGGGCGAAAAGAACTGTGGAGCCAGAGTTTGAGGAATAATGGTGCTGTAAAGACGCTGTTTGTGCCTTGACACATCACCAGCCTGTAGCGATATCGAAACGATTACTTGGATTCCGCAACTGTCGCAGACTCGTATCGCTCCTCTTACACTTTCAAACGATGATCAGTCCTTCGCCCGCGGCGAGCACCCGAGTCCTGTCATAAGCTCTTCTGTACCCTGCCTTATAGTATCTATGAGACAACTTGGAGGAGCGCGGAAGTATGGCTGCTGGACTGACGCTGTAAGCCGACAATCGTGCGTGGTTCACTGGAAAGGATGCAAAACATCGAAGGAGAAAGCACGAATAAGGCATCGCTACTAAGGGCGAAATTTCCTCTGAGCCACATTCCAAGAGTAGAAGGATCAGTGTTCGCTTGTTTGTGCAGGACAAACATGACTCGCGAGATTGGTGGGAAAGCGTTCGCGGCCAAAAAGATTATGGTTCTCCTGAGAAGGAAGTCGAACGCTCAACGTTGCGGTCTTCAAAAATGCAAAAGCTATACAAGAGCCAACGAAGGCGAATGGGCATACACAGTCAGAGGGTCAATGTATAGAGAAACAATCCTAACGGCCTGTGAGATTGGTTTGCTTCGATCGTACTGACGCCCTTTACATTCGGCGGAAATGCGTGGCAACACCACCACAAGGGTTGTGTGCAAGCGAGGCGTCAGGCCTATTAATGTAATTGGTGCCGAAACCACTACACTAACAGGTCTTGTATGAGGAATATCTTTGGACTTTAATATATAAGCAAAAAAAAGGAGTAAGCTAACACATATCAGGTGAGCCACGCAACAACTTGTTTACATGTTATTACTTTACAATCTCATCGTCTTACTGTAAACCACAACACACCGCGTCTCAACGTCTTCAGCATTCCACGATCAGACATGGATGTCAATCCACCAGAACTTCGACCTTCATTCTCGCGGGGTGAAATCGACGAGAACGTCAATGGAATTACTTCAGCTCCAGTTGTCTACTCCGAAGGTCCATACCTGGACGCACATTCACTCGCGAGATTCGAAAACCTCAAACTCACCGACAACAACACACTTGACCTGCCGAATTGCCCCACGCAGACCGAAATAGACGGCGAATACATGGTAGCGCGCCAACTTGGCTGGAAAGCACAAAATGATGCAACCGAAACGCACCCGATAGAGGTAGACTGCTTTAGGCGTTTCTTTGAGTCGGAGCTCAGCACATCAAGTTGCACGCCGGTCTACAAGCCAGGAACTAAGGTAGACTCGTACACGCCAGGAAGTCAGGCAGACTCAGACAGACCAGGAGGAGGTACAGTGAGAGCTTATGTACCGGGAGGGTACTTTAGTCAGCCCTCGGAGATAGAACTGGCGCGGAGGGCTGGACTAGCTCTACACCGCCAAGATCGCAAGGTAGATCGGCTCAACAAGAGAGTTCGTATGGCGACCGCTCAAGAGGCCGAGTCAGATGAAGCGCGAGGTACGCCCAGAGGAAGACGACTAAGAAGGAGAAAGCGTAGGGCAGGAGCCGCTCAGAAGACTACGGAAGACACCGCTATGCCAGGGCTAGGAATCGGCAGAGGCTACTCCGCAAAGGACAAGGTCAGCTCGAACAATACCAAAGCAGCATCACGCCAAAGCACCACACAACTTCTACCGCCCTGCAATGCGAGCAGCGCCACCAACGTCGAAACCCACATCAAGAATCTCCGTCACGCGCTCCACGACCAAGAAACCCAACTTCTTCGCCTCAAAACCTTGCAAATCCAGGGCTCCATGAAAAATACCGACCCCAACTTCATGGCCCGAAAAATACAGAAAGCAGAGTGGTTGTACGTGCAGATGCAGGTGCGCTTAGGACGTACCGAGGGGACGATGGGTAGGGAAGAAGCCAAGGCGTTGCTGACGAGGTCCAAAGTGAAGAAGGAGAATTTGAGGTAGCGGCCGGAGAGGTATGGGGATGTGGAGGTCTACGATCTTTGACGGCTAGATTGATCTACCCACCAGCATGACTGGACTCCAGAGCGCAACAACCATGCAAAGGCAAAGCCTGTCCCTAGTGCAAGAGAGTATTGGAAGATGTTAAGTACGAATACAGTATGTGAAGACAATCAGAACACGCTGATATAGTTCCCGATCCTCTCCTTCTGGTTTTGAGCAATACATTCTGCTATCCATGTGATGTTACGGATCTCCTGTTATGCCAATCAGTACACCATGATCATTCCAATGCCGTCAAAGAGGACCTGCCTGCTCCCTCAGCTTCACCCATGCGTAGATGACAGCATGAGTAAATTGCCTTGTGAATGCGGACTTCGATATCTCCATCTCTTTTTGGTAGAACATGTCTTCCAAGCTCTTGCCGTCGCTACCACTGCCACCGCTCATATTACCTGCTCCTGACGCGCTCACGCCGCCACCTTGTCCAAGACCGACCGTATCAAAGTACGTCTTATAATCGTAGACCCCACTAACTGCGAGCCCCACACCTTCGATGTCATCGGCTCGCGATAGCATTAGAGTACCTTCAGGGTATAACTTGCCAAAGTCAGGATACAACTTTCTTCTGTCCATCTTTGACAGCTCTGTGCCGAATGAGTTTAGTGTGATATTGATAGCTCTTCGATCAGCCTCGAACTCCAGTACTTCCGTCATAACCTCAGAGGTTGGTGTATTTCTCAGCTCCGGATGTTCAGTGACAAAGCGGTAGAAGTCCTCTAGATAATTCTTGTAGAGCGTATTTCGTACGATCTCAATATTTAGCTCGTCCAAGTCCTGATGGCTCAACGAGCCCTTGAAGTATGGTCCCAACGGAGTCTCGATCAGCACTGAATTGTACAGCTCCTCAATATTCGTAGCCACACAGAGCACCGGCATTGTCTCAAACCATCCTAGCGGATGACACCGTTCCAGCAGCTCTCGAGTATCTCGCTCGTGGAGGGTACCGGTGATGAGAAGCGCAACATTATCGATCATGTAGCCGTATGTGAGATACTCCATGAACTTTGCCAGTGATCCAACTGCTTGGGCCTGCAGATAACGGAACTCCGCAACGAGCTTATCGGTGGTTTTGTTGGCAAGAGCTGAGGTCGAGGGATTTGGTGGGAGGGAGGCAAGGAAGTCGCCGTAGGCAGGGGAAAGTTGAAGTTTGACGTCTGGCAAAGCATCAGTCTCCCAAACTACGAAGCGCGTCGAGTAATCATACCATCGATCGTTTGGCATTGTGTGAGATTGCCGTAATTCTGACCAGTCAAGAGGCTGTTACGGTATCCTCGAACCACGCCCTCGATGTAACTGAAAATGTCAGCTATTTATTGTCCGAGTTGGAAGCCGCAAGGTCAGCTCACCCGCCGTTGACGTTGAAGAAGAGCCCTTCCATCTTGGCTTTACTATGGTTCAGTGAGTTGTGATTCTATGCTGTCAAGATCCACTGCTTCCTGATGCCATTAATACGGTTTGGCGTCGCCCACTAATTAAGCTTCAATAAGCGAGCACTAGCGCACAACCTCAACTCTCAGGAAAATTTCACGACTACTGTGCACAGGACGAAGAAAGCACCATCCCGGCTTCTTCCTGGAGCAGGAAACCCCGTCCTTTTCGCGAGCAGAATCTCCAGAAACTGGCACATCCAGCAAGATGACGCTTTTCATCCTGACTGAGACGAGTGCTGGGTATGCGTTACTCAAAGCAAAAGACAAGAAGCTTCTCAAACGGGACGATTTGGCTTCAGAAACGGAAACTGCGGAGGGCATTTGTAGTCTGTGAGTCGGTGTCAATTCTTCAAGCATGTGACTAGGTCCGAATTCTGGCGAGCATTGGAATATTGACACCACGCCTGAGCCAATTGAACTTCGAAACTGACACTGTGTTTGTTATCCGGTAGCTTGAAATTGAAGGACTTCCAGAAATTCGACAGCGCAGCCACGGCATTGGAGGAGGTCTCTGCTCTAGTTGAAGGAAAAGTCACGCCCCGGCTTGCATCGTTGCTTGACTCCATCAAAGATGAGAAGAAAGTGTCTCTAGCAGTTGCAGATCCAAAGCTTGGTACAGCTCCAACGTTTTCGCGCAGTGGTCGCAGCAGCATCTAATCAATAATCCGAATAGGCAATGCAATCAACAAGCTCCCACAGCTATCTCTTACACCAATTTCCGATTCCACTACTAATGATCTCTACCGTGCCATCCGAAATCATCTACCGTCACTTATTCCAGGATTACTACCTCAGGACATCTCCACCATGTCTCTGGGTCTCTCCCACTCGCTATCGCGGCATAAGCTCAAATTCTCACCAGACAAAGTTGATACCATGATTGTCCAAGCTATCGCATTACTGGACGACTTAGATAAGGAGCTGAATACCTACGCAATGCGAGTCAAGGAATGGTATGGTTGGCATTTCCCGGAAATGGGCAGAATTGTGAACGACAATCTCGCATATGCTAGGGTCATACTTCAAATGGGAATGAGGACAAACGCTGTGAATTCGGATTTGGCAGAAGTATTACCTGAAGAGATAGAAACAGCAGTGAAAGCGGCTGCTGAGGTCTCCATGGGAACCGAAATTACTACGGAAGATCTAGACAACATTCAAGCGCTTGCAGAACAGGTGGTCAGCTTTACGGAGTATCGACAGCAGCTTTCGAGCTACCTGTCAGCTCGAATGACGGCGATTGCACCGAACCTAACGACCTTAGTCGGTGAGCTTGTTGGTGCGCGATTGATTGCGCATGCTGGAAGCTTGATGAACCTAGCAAAGAGCCCGGCAAGTACTATTCAGATCTTAGGTGCAGAGAAGGCGCTATTTCGAGCGCTCAAGACGAAGCACGACACGCCGAAATACGGTCTCATCTATCACGCCTCACTGATTGGACAAGCGACAGGGAAGAACAAGGGTAAGATCGCTAGGATGCTGGCGACTAAAGCTGCACTCGGTCTACGCGTGGATGCATTGGCCGATTGGAGCGCGGAAGGCGAGGGGAAAGGGGATCTTGCTACCGAGGAAGAGAAGTCCGCGCTTGGAGTCGAGGGACGGCTAAAGATCGAGAGAAGATTGGCTGGTCTAGAAGGTAGACCATTACGACCTAGGGGTGTAGCAATTGGGCCAAACGGAGTCGCCGGAAGTACGCCTGGGAAGTGGGAGGTGAAAGAAGCTAGAAAATACAATGTGGATGCGGATGGTTTGGCCGGCGACGAGCCTGCTGCTGCGGCCCCTATGGCGAAGAAGGCCGGGAAAGACAAGAGCAAAGACGTGAAGATGATCGAGGAAGTCGAGGAGGATGATGACAAGGAGTCGGAAGAGGATAGCTCGGAAGATGAGAAAGAAGACGATGAAGACAATGAAATAGAAGACGAACCAGCGTCCCAGCCAACCGCTACACCGAAAGCAGCGCCTTCAGCGGCAGTATCATTGGTCACAAATGGAACGGTTTCCAATGGAGATGAGAAGTCCGAGACACTTTCTACCGTATCCGCAGATACACCTGATTCGCCACCTTCCCCTACTCAACAGGAGACTAATTGGCAATCTTCCATCCTGGGCAATACCAAGGACGCCAAGAAGGCCCGCAAGAAGGAGCGCCACCAGCGTCGACTGGCCATGTCAGAAGAGAAAAGCCGGAAGAAAGTCATCAGAAACGCCAAGCTTGCACGGAAACTCGGCCGGAAAGAGAGGAGGCAAAGAAAACAGGACCAGCTCGATCGGAGAGAGGAGAGTGATGAGCAGATGTACGGGGACCTGGCGAAGAAGGCGGGCTTGAGTATCTCAAGGTACAAGAGGAAACTCGAGAGGGGTGAGATCAAATTCAACGCGGGTGGTACACCGGAAGCCATCAGTAAAAAGGAGATCAAGAAGGCGAGAAAGGAGGCGGAGAAGGCTGCAAGTGCAGATGCAGGCGAGAAGAAAAGAAAGCGGGAAGACGATGTGGCTGAGACGGTGGAGAAGTCAGAGAAAAGGAAAAAAAAGAGGAGTAAGGAATAGTCGTGCTACGTGTTCTCATGTTTATCATCTCTGCAGCTTCTTCAAGATTGCTGGTCCTGTAGCATATGATTGTTCTGGTTGGTATTCTGTGGCAGGCGCCCCAAAATCACAGTGTTTATATCAGGCGCAGTAGGAAGCTTGGGATACGTACCGATAGCTACCAATATTCCATACGGACATACTTCCACGCCGCCATGTTCTGGCAATGGTATAAACTTGGCAAGATGAAGTGATCGACGAAGTTCACCGCCTTTTGAATAGCTGGATTTTCTGCCAAATTGCATCACAAGCGCGTATGACCACTCCACACACTCATGCAGATGTCCAATTGTACCTTCTGGAATGATCCGTTCTAGTGACCCAGAATGAAGGTCTGTAGCTTCTTCAGTAAACCTTTCCTCAGTGACTTAACACTAGTCTGATACCTATCCTCCACAGGTCCTCGAAACCCAATCCGCAACTCTGACAAACTACGAAGTCCTCACACACCTAGAATCCACACGCGCCAAAAACGACCAAACAGCTCAAGAACGCAGCGACAACGCCGCTTCAACGACCATGAAAAGCGGGAATCTAGAAACGGTCGTCAAAGAGGTACGCCGTCCTCAACCGCTGCTTGCTTGCGCCCATCACCAGCTCGCTCCCCCACAAACCTACGGATGATTGCCAATGCCCGCCGATGCTGACCTCGACGCCCTCCCCCCATAGCTGACAGACTACTTCCACACGCCCAAAAACCCACTAGCCCCGCCGTCGAAATATAATGACTCGACAGTTCAGACACTGATGCAAGCGCTGCAACCTTACGACCTGACCAAAGCGGAATTGTTGATGATTATTAATTTGAGACCTGACAATGCTGGGGTGCTGGATTGTATTGTGGAAGAGCTTGATCAGAGATTTAGCGAGGAGGTGCAGGAGCAGATGTTAAGGGCTGTGGTGGATGTGTTGGGGGCTGGGGAGGAGGAGGAAGAGGATGGGGAGGGGGGTTGATGAGGGAGCACCAAGACTTTGGTCAGTGCTATCATGAGGTTTACGTTTCTGTGAGTGGGCGGTGTGCCGGGCATAGCGCGGCGTTCAGGATATGCTCCAGCATGCCAAATAGATGGGGAACAATCCTCCGACGGTAATTGACTATTTAAAGCTATTGTTGCTCTCTATCAAATACGCTGTTCCCGAGGCCTTCTTTCTTGACTTTGTCCTTCATCTCGACCCCTTTTCTCGCAGCGTACCTCGAATTGATACTTTCTACGCTCTCCATCCTTGGCCTCCGCAGGACAGGAACATACTGGCCGACTAATCTTGGTGCATTACCACCATCGAACAACTTTTGACTGTTTGACCTGGCCTTCATGGCCTGCTGGCCATCTGGATATTCTCCGATGTCGTTACGTGGTGTACCCTGTCGGACGACTACATCAAGCAGCATACCTGCAAGCACTTCATCAATCTTCCACCCCCTCCAGACCCTCCATAGATCATCTACAACACCACCCATACCATACTTTCCTTTACCTGAACCAGTTGCTAGGCCATTTTCGGTGCCAATCTGGTCGCCAACATACACCCACTCCAACGCATCGTCTCTACTGTTGCTGCCTTCGCGAGGGAAGATGCAATCCCAGAGAACTAATGGTGCATCGTCCGCCATTTCGTACATTGGTTTTGTCGGGTTAGTTTTCACATTGAGAAGGGTAGGGATAATGTCGGGTGACTCGAGACCTTGGCCGATGAGGAAGAGGATGGCCGCCATATGTCGAACTTGGTGCCAGAGGAAAGCAGAGCCGTGCACAGTGAAGGTATACACCCGAGGCGTCGATGAAGAAGCTCCGTCCGATGGAATTCCGTTCGATATTATCTCTGGATTGTCCGGCTGTTCAGATACTTGAAAGCCAGAGTCCGCAATATAACCCACTGGACCTTTTTTCGGGTCCAAAGCCTCGATATCCGCATGAAAGATCCGCCTTTCAAAATTTGTGATCTGTTTGCTCGGATCTACTTTGCAGAAATTTCTGAAGTCATGCAAGCCCACAAAATGGCGTGCTCCCTCACGCATAGCATCGATATCCAACCATCCTTCCCTCCTCGGCGGGCCATGGAGTCGATTGGCCGGGAAACCCTGAGGTCCAGGTACGGGTGCAAAGGCAGGCTGCGTAAAGAAGTACCGGTAACGGCGCTCTCTGCAGGAGAAGCGGGCGGAAAAGTTGATAGGTGGGGTGGGACACCAGGCGAGGATGCGAATATCTTCAGGAAGGAGCCGATTGAGGATTTGGACATATGGTAGTTCATCGTTAACGTGATGAAAGGGAGAAGAATCGGTGTAGCCGAGATCGGAAAGGGGTGAGTTGGTGGATGAGCTGCCAACGATTCCGTTAGGAGATGAAGAGTCGCCATTAGTGCGAAGCAGGTGTTCAGATTGTGACGTTTGTCCAGCCTCTTCACCCGTACTCTTGATAGTCTCATCTCTCGTTAGATGCGCTCGTGGACGATTGCTCCGGACTTTGATCCCAATGACCTGCCCAAAGGCGCTAACGCCTTTGTCGGTCCGCCCGCACTTCGAGTACTCGCAACCTTCCCACTTGACTCCCTCCGGGCTCGAGGTTGAAGAGTCCGTTGGGAAAATAAGACGCGCTTTGGTTAAGGTCTTCCATAGTTCTTCTTCGATTGTGGGAAGAGGCGTCTTATTATTCGCATGGTGCTCGAAGCCGTTGTAGCGTTGCCCTAGGTATGCGAACTTGAGGGCAACAAGACGGGTAGAGTATTTGGAAGGATCAAAGTCACGGTTGACGCGAGAATTCTTGGGTCTTAGAGGTGGTGATGGGGATCTTGATACTGGCGATGAAGAGGATGTATTGAATCTAAGACTTTAATGTTAACAAGCTAAATGACACCGGAAAGCTGACATACCTTGCTGCCTGCTCCCTCAATTGCTGCTCGAGCAGTGCAACTCTTTGAATGAGACTGTCATTGCTCCACTTTGAGTAATCTGTCTGCTGCGCTGCCATTCCCAGTTCAGACCGGCGAGCTGCGATATCCGTTGAGCGCCCGCGTAGTGAACGAGACACATGGAAAGCTCTGGCTTGAGGGATCTTCGAAAACTTGTCACAGCATAGCGAACTCAAACAGATTCTTTTCATTCCCCTCTAATGGGTATAACCAAACACCGAGGTTGCGACTTCTGAAGCTATAAGAAAATATTATTGAACTTAGTCATCGGTCCATGGTGGTTCAGAAGCCCGTCGCCGACGATCCCAACACCTACCAGCCATCAGCCAACACAAGTTGATGGATGACCCTCCCATCATATCCATCCTCCTTCTAGGCGATCCGGAGTGTGGTAAGTCGACGTTTCTCTCGTACGTACTCTCTCTTTTCCGTGCTTTGGTAGCTTGTAGCTTATCGATGTCTACACAGGCGTCTCAGTCAAGGGAAGGATGGCACAAAGACGAAAGTCACAAATCCCCCGCTCCTGCGAGACCTAGAGCAACCATTCGTCTATGACATCCGCATGTACAATCGCTTCTATCGATTTGAATTTTCAGACACAGCGTCGCCGGAGAATTATACGCTTCTGAAACCCGATGTTGTCATACTGTGCTTCGATGTCACAGATCGGAGGAGTCTGACCAATGTACAGCAAGTGTGGAGGAAGAACGTGATTAGACACTACGCTCACTCTCGTGAGGATATACCTGTTATGCTTCTGGGTCTGAAGAGAGATCGAAGGGTTGAGGATGAGCACACGATCTATCCACAGGAGGTATACTCTTTCGGATGAAATGGGCCTACGGGATTTCAGTAATGACTTCTACAGGTATACCGTATCGCTCAAGAAATGCGGTGTGATCGCTACGCGGAGTGCTCGGCCGTGACAGGCGAGTTGATGAATGAGGTCTTTGAAGATATTGCTAGGGTTGCCGCCATGACTAAAACGGAGGGAGGGGGCTTGAGTCAAGGCGGATGTGTGATTATATGAATGACGGCATGGACTGGGACAACATCTGGCGTTTGGGAACTTCTCATGAATAGACACAGCAAAGCGCATTGGGACCGCTGGTTTGATATCTGGGTGCTCTACCATATATATCACATATCTGAAGCGGATCAACTTCCCTAGCAACTAGGGGCTGGCCATGTACCCCATGCAGAGCAAACCGTCGAAGGCCATGAGAGGATTTTATAGTACATGATCAGTCACGCAGTAGCGTTTCGGAGTTTTTTCTTGACGCTGGCGCATGAAAGAACACACAGTCTTCGAACGCGCAGCAGAAGCTTGAATTTGCTTGTCTGCAGAATTGCGCCTTAGGCAGTCTTAAAACTACTTGCCACTGTCGAAAATACGAAGCTGCTACCTAGTATGAGCCACGGCGTTGCTGACACAGGATGATATAACTTCTCTTCGGAACAACCCCTGACCGTGAGTAGACATAGACTCACATATGCATTGCTACAAAGTATGGACGTTCTTATTCGGGGAAAGTGATCATATTAGCACTCAAGGTCTAAGGTAGGATTGGAAAGCTCACCATCAACAAGAAGAAATTGAACGCAGTCTCAAGCGGCCATCTAATGCATATCAGCGGGTATCTTCTATAGCACAGTCGCTTGCCCGACGCCTTAGGCCAACGGCGGGAGTCTTGCAGTAGTCTTGAACCAATATTTTTGGCCTGCAAATCACCCCTCCTGGTCTTAGGGGGAATCATCGTCATTGTCGGGATTTGCCACCCTCAATGTTGGCCTCGTTTCAATTCCAGGTGAATCCGATCCGTATGGCGGATATTGATTGAATTCAGCTTCATCCCGGGGCTCCAAGTCAACTGAAGAGCTCCTGTTTTCGGGATTGTCAAAGCTCCAGTCGAAGTTTCTCCATTCAACGGGATCTTCGTGCTCTTCGGGGGAATCAGCGCTATCGTGGGGATTGGTCACCCTCAATAACTTTGGTCTTGGTTCAGATTCCGGTGAGTCCGATCCCATCCATGGCAGATGTTGATTGTCTTTGGCTTCGTCACGGTCCCCCCAGTCAATTAAAGAGCTGTCTGTGGGTTTGAGATTCTCATGCTTCTTGGAAAAATCAATGTCAGAATCTGGATTTGTCACCCCCAGTTTTGGTCTAATCTCAAATTCGGGAGATCCTGTCGACGCCGGATGTTGGTTATCTTCCGCTTCATGACTGCCCTCCTCTTCAACTGGGGAGCTTGCTGGGATTTTGAGGTCCTTATGCCATTCATGTGATAGCCGAGGGTGAGTCTGTAGTCGAGTAGAGTAGTGTTGGATAAGACGATCGAGGGTAAGATCCTTGAGTAGGTCGACGAAGGAATACTGCTCGTCGTTAGCATTGTTGGCGTATCTGACGATCAAGTCAGTAAATCCAGCTGGGCCAGCATGGTGAGAGGCACATACCAGGCCACAGACCAGGTGAATATAGTTGCCAATTTCGGAGCAATCCATGGTTCCTTCATGTTGACGGAACTCGATCGTCTTCAGTTTCTTGATTAGATTCTCGAAATTATAAGCTTGAAATCTGCTTCCGTTCGGTAGGAATACTTTCAAGAACTCTTCGAAGGAAGATATCTTTTGGATGAACTTCGCAATCTCAAGAGGGGGCTGATACCTGAACAGCATCCCGGGTGGTACGCAGAAACCGTTCTGAAGGCGCTCTTCGGTGTGGATCGAATGAATTTGTCGTTGAAAGACCGTGGTTAGTGAGGCGAAATTCTTCAACGTTTGAAAGGGAAAGTCGGCTGTGTCATTGCCCACATGAACTTGGAAGCTTGTGGTATAGTTGACTCTAGTCTCGAATATCTCGTTGATGGTAGCGATAACCTGAAGAACATGGTATACCGTGTCGGGTGAGTAAGCAAGGGCGGGTGATTTGACTTCGATGCCTGCGAAACCCAACCCAGAGGTGTAATATTCGGCGTTGTCTCGGCTGGGCTGAATGCTGGAGTCAGTAGCGACCGTCCAGTTCTTGTAGTTCTCCTCTTTGGCATCAAGATCATTGACTGCTATTTGGCATTCCCTCAATCTTTTGATCATGCGTGTTTGGACTGCTGTTACCAGCAGACACTCAGGGCTAATCCAGTCCCCATAGGCGTCGAGCTGGGGACTGTTGGGTACGTTGTAATCAGAATCTTTGAAGCGAACATAGAACTCCAGTTCCACTCCAAAGGTAATGACCATTGGTCCGTCCATTATTGTGGCTTGCAATAGATGTTGGAAGGTTTGCCCTTATCACGAAACCAACGTCGGCAGGCCTCCTTATAGTGAACAACGTTTAGCCCCAACCCAACCTTCCTTTTGAGTCGGTTGAGACTCCCATTCTCGACAAAGCCAAATCTCCCTGATACCTGAGTGCACACAAAGGAAACAGGAAAGTTCTTTGTTCCACGGCTCGTTCTGCACAATCGCTTTGTTGCAGGACAAGGGCGCACTGAAGTGTAAACAATGGCATTGTCGTCTCATCTATACACCCAAGTCAAAACAGTTCTGCCTCCCATGGCAATAGTGATCTCGCGTCAAGAAAATCTCAGCCTTACTCCGACATGTGCCCGGACGGACCTCTCCAACAAACCTTCGGCGTGGAGCTTGAATTCGTTGTGAAGGTTCTCCCAGACGGATATCTCGATCAGCGCACAGCAGTTGAGGAGCCAATGGCTAGATTATTGCTGGCGGGCGGTTTCGCGGTTAATGACATAGGAGCGTGGTTCTTTTGACAAATGGACTATCGCGAGGGATGCGAGCATCAAACCAGGCGACAGCGAAGATGAATATGCAGATCCTCGGATGGCATATTTTGGCGTCGAAGTCAAGTCCCGCGTTTTGCCCGTCAACAAAGCCTCCTTCCAGGAGGTCCGCCAAATTGTGAATGTCGTGAACACAAATTTCCAGATCCCGAGGAATCCGTCGACAGGATTTCACGTTCACGTTGGAAACGGCCAGCGGGGGCTCTCCGTGCGCTGCCGGTGCAGACTCTGGTCACCGTCTTTGAGCATCAGATCCACTCGCTCCACCTAGAAAATCGGCTAACCAGCTTCTGGTGCGTACCTCCGTCCAGGAGATTCGACCCTCGCGAAGGACCTTTCCACCCTGTGGCGCAGATCGAGAAGATAGAAAACCTCAACGGATTCATCGACCAGCTGAATCCCGACGAATTCCGATTCTGTGCATACAACTTTGTTAACCTCAAAAAGAGGGCCAAAAGCAAACAAACGATTGAGTTCCGACAACACGCAGGCACCATGGACGCGGATACAATCTTGGCTTGGGCGGAGTTCACGGAATCGTGGAGTACTGCCATCGCATTCCACCAGATAAGTTGATGAGACTTCTTCTCACCTTTGGCACTAACGATGAATTCAGCCTGCCGAATCTTCTGCAGATTATCGGGAAGGCGCATTTGGTCGAATACTACAAGCCGAAATTAGCGAATAGGGAGCGGCCACAGATCCCTTTCAAAACCCCCGGAAACGAAGAGTCTTTCGATAGAGGGGCTATATCAGACGATTTCTTTGGTGGAATATCCCGATTGACTGACTGACTTATAGATTTACGCATCACCTTAGACAACTTAGAACTCCCAGCAACCGGCCTGATCCATATTGCTTATGTTGTTAGCTTGAGGACCATGATTCACAATAACCATGATCCAAGTAGATGGAGGTCAAGGCTTGAATATGCTAGCTGTGAATGGATCTTGAAGATGGGCAACTATCAAGTACATCCCTTCGATAGCACAGGGCTTTCCCCCAGAAGCCAGGTAGACCACCGGATATCTTTCCCTCATGAGTGCCGTCAATCTTCTCTTCAAATGGGCTAGGTCAGCTAAAAAAGACTTGCCACTTCGATTTCGTCCCTTGCCTCATGTCCCATGCGCTTTCACCACTGAACATTTCCTTCTTTTTGTGTCTCGGCAGTCCATCCATCATTGCCAGTCTGTACAGGTGCAGAGCTGGCAGCCCAATCGGCGCCGTCAGCCTCCCAGCTCGATCCAGGTTGGGCACCAGCAGTGTTTGAAGCAGCTGTGAAAGCACCACCCGGAACACCACCTGGAACCTCCCACTCCGCGTTGCCAGCAAAACCTTGGTCAATGGCCTGAGGACCGACTTCGTCAGCACCAGGGACCTTAGCTTCATCAACACCAGATGAGTCCTTATTCTCTTCCGCTTCCGGATCACGGTAAAAATAGAGATCGACCATGACGTCCCACTCAGTCTCTCTAGTCGCAAGCGTGCCGCGAAGACGAAGCACCTCACGAGCCAGCATCCACCAGATGAGGCCAATAGCGTGACGACCCTTGTTGTTCGTTGGGATGGCAACGTCGACGAATTCGGTGGGAGAATCCGTATCGCAAAGAGCAATGACAGGGATATTGACATAGCTTGCTTCCTTGATAGCCTGAGCGTCGGTGCGAGGATCGGTGACGATAATCAAACGCGGTTCTTTGAATGAGCGAGTGATGTAGTTTGTGAAATTACCGGGGGTGAAACGACCAGCAATGGCGACGGCGCCCGTGTGAGCGGCGAACTTAAGAACAGCACGTTGACCGTAAGGACGAGCGGAAATGACGCAGATATCGGCAGGATTATCGACTGCAGCGATGATGCGAGCAGCTAGGACGACTTTCTCCCTTTTCATCCAGATCATTTTAGCTTCAATGCTATCTGAAATTTGCTGGAAAGATACGCTTCTGGCAGAGTGACATCCAACAAGGGAAGGCGGCGGAAACCATAACAAGATACACAATGCTTCTGTGAGACAGATAGTACTACGTACCAGGTCTTTCCGATATTGAGCACATTGATGCCGTCTGGGCGAGTCTTCCAGAGGTATGGTTCCATGTGCACCTGAAGGTTTTTAGAACCCAGATGACACTGAGCTGCGAGCAGCATCTCAATGTCTTGAGAAGTCGCATTGAATATGGGAGGGAGGTTGCTCGGCGCCATGTTTACGGTCTGATATCTGATGTGGACAAGATATCGATGGAAGGCGATCACCGAATTGGTGTTGATGTCGAAATGTGGTGAGCTTCAAATTCAAGATGTTCGAAATCGTTTGGTGGGCCAGGGTTTTCGGCGGACTGCTGTTGCAAAACCTGCGCTAACTATCTTCAGGCTAGCTTATGCTAGTCCAAAATGGTTAGCTCATCCAGACTACCGTAAGGTAGTGAAGTTCACAGCTTTATTGAGCTTTGAGATGCGCGTTCAGCTGTGTTGCAAACAATGCCTCCTCGATTACCCTCCGGCAAATATGGCTGGGTGACGAATGGTAAGAAGCACTCGGAGAGATCCTAATCGAGTGTTCATTGACTATTGTGTAGGATCTCTCCTTTCGCCCCGTCCTGGAGAATGTCCTCAAGCTGTCATATCACTCTCAAGAAACTTTCAGAACCCATTCACCACCTCGTCCATAGTCCGTGCAGCGACGCAAGATCAGAAAAGGAAGCACCGGGATCCATATGCTTTAGCACAAGCTCGCCAGCGCAAGGCTGCAAACCTGGCTCGACAGGAAGCCCTGAAGGAGCAACGAGCGGCATCGCTAGGGGATCCGATCCGTGGAATTACTACTTCCTTCATGAAGTCGTTTGACAATGCATCACTCGAACCAACTCAGTCTAGCGAGCGAGCAGCATTCCGCTCGTCCACGGCGGAGTCACCTAAGGAGCCTTCCCAATCTCCAGCAGATGCTGAGCAAGAAGCTCATCTGAATCACTATCTTTCACCGTCGGAACTCGCAAACTCCCTTCAGTACTCACGAGAACTGACCGAACCACTTCTTCTGGCCGATCGAAGTACAGCAGATCCGCGAAAGGAAGAGGAGGAAGCCAATAGCCACCAGATCCTCCACGAAAATGCAGAAGCGGCAATTACTCGAATAGTCAAGTTAGCCAATGGCAATAGCAAAGACCGAACGAGAGCAAATGTACAACGATGCATCGACACATTCGGTCGTCATCGCACAGACAGTGATCTAGCACCAAAAGCGCCATCGAATGTCCCCCGAGATCCAGCCCTGCCGTCCCCGGCAGAGAAGACCCCACGCGCAGGACCAGATACTGGATCACCTGAGGTGCAGGTTTCCATTTTGACTACGAAGATCAGGGTTCTGGCAAACCATCTCGAGGGCCAGGGTAAGCAAGATAAGGTCAACAAGAGAAATCTGAGATTACTGGTTCACAGGCGGCAGAAGCTGCTGACATATCTCCGACGCAAGGAAAGAGGTGGAGAGCGATGGCAAAATCTGGTGGAGACCTTGGGGTTGACCGATGGAACATGGAAGGGTGAGATTAGCTTGTAGCTACACGTGTCAAATAACGTTGAGAAGTTCTGTATCATACTGCGGTTCTTCATGACGCAGCGCAAAACTGTAAGCCATCGGTTTCCCACCGCTACTCTTCAACTCACCCTTATTGATACGTATTGTTAAACTGCAGTGAGATCAATTCCCGCCCAAAAGCGATAACTTGATTCATGTGGCAAGAGATCTTTATTATACTTTGGTCAGCGTAAATTCGAGCTGAATATCATTATTTGCACGTTACGAAATCATTTACCGCTGTCATTGACGTCCGCATGATGAGCGCACTGCTCTTCGATTTACTGACTTTACTGATGCTCTCAGGGAAGCTCTTCATAGGCCTGGCCTTCAACATCGGTAGTCATATAGGTTCTACGACATCAACTCTTCGACGTCTGGCGCTAGGTCCAATTTAGCGCAATGTTGCCTCAAGTTGAAGACCGAGTTTTAACTAGTCACATTACTCTGGTCTGGTCTGAGATTTCGACGGCATCAACTAGGAGGTAGACCACTGATAGTGGATGAGATATGGAACCATTGGGTTGTTCCCCTTACGTTGCACGCTAACACACTCGACGGTGAGAGACCCGCGGTATGACAATGAGAGCCCCTCACTATGAGATAGCAGACGAGAGACTGAGCCAAGGGCTATGACAACATCTTTGGTTGATTTACGATGTCCATCCACCTTCAAAGGGTTCAAATTCGTCTTGTCTCCCACAGTGGCCTGTATCGCCAACCTCTGCCGTATTATTGTATATCACAGTTCTATTTCATCGATGTACCTCCTCTTCTTCCTTCCAAGACAAGTTCAACTTTCTTTCAGGCCGTCGTGGTAGGCAGACCCCATGACCTCATCTGTAATGCCATTGTTTTAACCACTGTGAGATGCTGACAGAAAACAGTATGGACTGATAGCATGTACAATAGCCATTGCATAGTCGGAAATACTCTTCTCAGGGACACGTGCTCTGTGCAGTAGCGGGAAGCTCAAGCGCCACTATCTATTGCCGGCCGAACGTGGGATCGTGACGTACGTCTTCTGACGCGTCGATAACTGTCTTTGTTGATGCTGATGGTTGAACACTGAGCATGGGTCAACACCTTGCCATTTACGATTCCCGCTTCACTCTATGTCTTCTTCCTCCAGCCAGACAAGCAGCATAACTGGTCATTCATTCCGAGCCATCTCATCCTCATGACCTTTGCTTACCTGTGCTCCCACACGACCTCTACATCTATCTCGTCCATCATAATCCACATACCTCGCGGCTACTCTACAACTATTTCCATGGCATGCACCTCGAGTACTCTTGCGTCATGAACATATTCGCTGTGGGATACGCCGAAGTTGCTGTGAGCTTCGTCCAGGTCGGTGCCCCATGGCGTATCCGCACCACGCTCGCGGGATCGAACTGGTGGTATTGGACTGTACCGCTGCCGCTCGCGGTATTTACGACTCTTGTCGGACACTCCGGATACAGGATGAGTCGATACACATTTCATCTTTTGATCTTCCCGGTGGTGGCTTTGACCTGGAAGCATATGCTTACACCTGGAGATCGCTGCGTGCAGTGAGTTGTACACTCCCTTTTAGCATAGCGTATGAGCTACGTACGTCTTCAGCCATTCACACCGTGGATATAACTTCGGTCTCTTTTGGCGAGTCGTGGATCGGTGGGGAAGCACGTATCGCAAATGTGACGTCCGAGCTCACGATGTGCGCTTTTGGAGAACCTAGGGTGAAAACAAAGAGTGAAACTCAGAGTAGACAAAGAAGTGGATGGGGAGGAATCAGGTTTCATTCGACGAGGTTGAGTGGGCTTTCTAGTACAAACTCCAGGGGCGAAGCTTGAGGTACTCATAAGAGAACAACAGTTCACTCCACAATCTAATAGAATGCATTGTTTCGGCTGCAGGCTCCTGCAAACCACATAGTAATACTCTAGAAAATGGCCTTCTCATGATCTACGAGGAGCTCTTACTAGTCCACCTCAACGTGTTTGATTTTTTGGTTGTACTTCGTAGAGTCGCATTATCGGCCTTCGTTCCTGCTCATCCTGTCCGCCATTCGCTTAGATTCACTTTCCCACTTCGGAAGGAACCTCACGTCTACAAAACTCGCACGTCCGCCCACCTTCTCTCTCTTTCAAAACATAACACACTCGGTCGCGTACATAGTCAACTTCTTTCACGAGCACCCGCGACCAACACTCAACACTTACTCCAACCCCCTCAGCACTTACTTCAAATCTTTCAACTCAATCCAATCAGTCAATCAAACTCAAGTCAAGTACGATACGGTACGACACGGCCAGGTACGACACGGTCAAGTACGACACGGTCAAGTACGATACAGAAGCAGCAACGGCAATCAGTCATGAAGACTCGCTCCAGCACACGCAAGCACGGCAAGTCCCCTGGCAGACCCCACATGCTTCCACCTCCTACCAGAAAGCCACGGAAAAAGAAAACGATCACCACCTCTCCTGCAGAGCCTTCAGCGGTGCAACAGCAGTCGATCCAGCACCAAGTTGAGCAGGAAGCGTCCCAGAGCGAAACGGACTTGGACGTCCAGCGGCAGTTAGACCGACAACTTGCTGACCAAGAGGGGTCCGCGAGCGAAGTGGACTCGGACGTGCAACAGCGGGCCATCCAGCAGCCAGCTGAGCAGGAAAGGTCCCATAGTGACCGTGAGACATCTACTTTCGCAAATATATCAAATCCTTCAAGTTCTTCATGCTCTTCAAGTTCTTCAGGTTTAGCTGTTCCCAAGGCTGTCCAGACTCAACGACTTTCATTCTCCACAATTTTCACTGTCTGCGATATTGCACCCATTGAAGGACCCGAGCTCACCCAAGCTGTAGCTGTGCAAGACACATCTCGCAAGCGTGGCGCTCCGGACACTGAAGATGACATGATCGGTCGTCCTAGTCGTCGGGCCCGCATTGAAGAGCCTGCTACCCCTCCTCGC
>JAABUP010001129.1_pt1 | contig 56512 bp, 87 predicted proteins | sample 5559201 | NCBI WGS metagenome assembly JAABUP01 (sample SAMN10711887, study PRJNA513373) | rock metagenome | isolation source: Antarctica rocks | place: Antarctica | reverse complement strand
TGGAGCAAAACGGAAACCATGAAGGGAATAGATTAAGTGGGAAAGCAGCAGCGTAGACTAAGTCATATAATGGGAAAAGCATCAAGAAGAAATGTGGTGACGCTGTTGTGGGCCTGCACAGGTGTGGCAGGGAAGTGAGAACTGGTGATTGAATCGGCCCTTGATGGGGCCAATGGGCAGTCAAGGTGACTCATTCTTGCATAAGCTTGTTCTGACACCTGCATGGGCATAAGACAGCCCACAGTCAGTGTGCTTGGTATGCTGCATGCATGCCCAGCAACTGCAGCACCTACTCAATTTGTAATGAGAAGGTGGGGCACCAGGCCAGACATACAAGCATTTACTCATCCAACGGATTCAAAGGGTCGCTGGGACCACCTACCCCCCCTTTGAGCATAGAACATTCTGTCAGAAGACTGTTGAGAAGAGCTGCACCTTTGAGAAGTGTGCAGCAGCATTGAGCAGCACAAACTTGAGGGTGCAGGCTGTTGGGTCCAGGATGATGCGGCCATCACCATCTGCATTGGTCAGCCCACTCATGAAGCCCACCAGAGCATGCAGAGCTGAAATGTGACTGCCTGCACATCACGTTTGCCCTTTTGTAGTAGTGGCTACACCAGCTGTTCAGATCAGCTTGTTGCAAGTCAAGCCATGCACTGTGTTTGTGGCTAACCCAGCTGTTCAGATCAGCTTGTTGCGAGTCAAGCCATGCACAGACAAATGAACTGTGCAGGGAGTCATGCAAAGAGACATGAACTGTATAGGAAGTGGGCATTGCCAGTAGCATGACCGTGCAGTACCCTGTAGCTGACTCTAGGGATCTCAATGAGTTGCAATGAGTTGCAGTCAAAGCATGCTGGGCAGACAGCAACTCTGACAATGCTGTACGGAGTACATTGTACTCAGCAGGCAGCCGCGGCATCATCCAGCATGCACCATGTGTTTGATATCAATACACAGGCTTCAAGCACCATGCATTAATCAGCTGATTCTGCTAGATTGGGGCGTGCTTGCTGCTCATTAAGCATCAAGCAATGCGCATGACCTTAAACCTTTGGGAGTTGCTGGCAGTCACGCTGCAGCATGTCACATTTCAAGCAAGCATGTCTACGGGTCAACATTGGGTCAAAAGTCAAGTTGTTCTGTATACATGTGAAGTAGAAGAACAGTGCTGACCTGCTGGCGGCATGCTCTCAGCAGAGTGGTGATCATGCCGCTCAACCAGACCCATTTGGCTTTGTTGCCTTGCTGAGTCTGCATAGCCAGCTACCTTAAACAAAACCTTACTCTCCTTGGCATACCTGCAGACGAGTATCGTGACAACAGTCAGCTTGTGGTGCGCATGTCAGCCAGCAATGCCATTTGCTGATCCAACACTATGATTGCTTGCTCAGGTCCTTGAGCATGGTAGGCAAAGTGAACAAGCAACACAGTAGCAAGACTTGCCTGAGCAGCTTGAACATGTTGACTCCATCCAGGGCAGAGTTGAACAGAAAGTCGTTGACTGTTTGCACGCGCTGCTGCTCTGGCTTTGCCACTTGCACGGCGCTGCGCAGCACTTTGGCCAGACTGATGAGGGCCTGGATGTGTCTACTGTTGCCTGCAACTTTGCACAATGCTGCTTCAGACGAGTGCACCAGCAACAGTCCATTTCTCTTTCTTGGTGTCCATGCAGACAACTCAGATTTGAGGTTTCAACTTCCAGCTTCCTGTCGTAGGCCAAAACATGCATTCTTTGAGTATGAGTATGAATTGTCTGCACAAAAATCAAGAAAGAAGATTTGAAACAAAACAGCAGACTCCCAGAACCCAAGCAGGCGTGAGCTGGAAGGACAGGTATGGTTTGATTGCGAGGCAACATGGCAGGTTTGGCATTCAGTACGCTTGGTAAAATGGATTGGCATGTTGTTGCAGGACACGCTGTGCAGGGCAATGATGCCATGAAGAAGATGACTGATGCTGACATCTGCTACACACGCCTGTTTGTGGTCTTGGCTTTTTTCAATCTGGTTGGCTGAACGCCTTATTGACGCACAATGACAAAGTTGCACGCACTCACAACACATGCGCAGTCATGCATGCACAACATAAGATGCATACAGATATTCCTCAAGCACCGAAAGATGCAAAGGCCAGAGCTGGACAGATGCATTTGAACAGTGCAGATGCAATTGCTCCTCTCAAATGCCAGGATGTGGACGCCGCACCTGAAGCTAGCCTAGTCCTGAAGCGCTCAAAGTAGCCAGTCAATTGAGTCTCTGCAGCATTCAGTTGATTGACCGAGACTTCAGCACAGTGTGTGCCATTCACTGCGTCCACCAGATTGTGTGCCTCGTCCACCACAATGATACTACCCTTCAAATGCAATCCCAGTGAGTCACGGCTTTCCTGCAACACACATGTGCTATCTCAGCGCCGGAGCAAGCAAGCTGGTGTGCTGTCTTGAATACAAACAATGCTGAAAAGCAGAGTCTTGCATAAAAGGTTACCAAATGATGCAGCCAAGGAATGCTTGCAACATACTGCTCCACTTCCACCTTTGGCTGGTGCTGCCACATTCGTATTGCATTGTCCTGGCTTTGCAGCAGTTGTCACAAGACACAAAAGCCATATGCATCATACTTTCAGGCTTTGATCATTCCTGACAAGACATAAACATGCGACAGCAGAAAGAACCAGCAGATGGGCATTTCCAGATCAGGCATCAGCCAAAAGCCATTGACAGGAAACAAGCCTGATTTTGCCTTTTATTCGGCAGCTGACCTGTGAGAGGAGTGCAGAGTAAGGCAGGAGCACCAGTTGAGCTTCAGGCACAGCTGAGCGCGCTGTGTAGTAGGGGCACACCATCTTGCGTCGCCCCAGCCTGCCTAGCTCTTCCACATCCACCGGCTGAGCCAGAATGGCCTCCTTCAAGTTGTCCTTTGCCTTGGTCTTGCCTCTCAAGAATGGGCAGGAGCCTCCTGCCGTCTTGGCCTGCAGGTCAGCTGATTGTGTTGTGTACTGTGGCTCCTTCAGAGTGGAGTGTCAGTGTTTTACTATGTAAGCATGCCCTCTGCTTTGGTCTCTGCCCTTGACAAGGGGAATTGCCAGCCTTCTTGGGTAATATATGTGTGCATGCGACATGTACAAATGTGCTTTGCTATGCTTTGCTGAACGTGATGGCTCTCTGAACATTGGCATTTGTGACAGGTAGTGGGACAGACAGTAAAACATATGAAGTGATGACACCATAGCAGGCAGACAGCCTTCAATGAGGCCTTTAATGATGCCTCCAATGCAGCATCTACTGGGCCTCGTGGCTGCAGTGTGCGTGCAAATTGACATTTTCAGCACAGCTTTTGCAGCATTGACAGTCTGTGAGAGAATGACTGTGCTTGTGCAGTGTGGGACAGGCACCTTTGGCTTCAGATCAGACTTTCCAGTTGCTTGTTTCTTGCTTGATTTGGCTTGCAGCATGTCCAGACATCTCTCATTGATGCGACTCAAAGCTCCTAATTTCAACACAGAGTCATTCACGCAAAGAGCCTGCAATCACATGATCCTCTCATCAGCTTTGCTGGCACCCCATACTTGCAGCTAAGCTGACCTGCACTGCTGTGTGCATGGGCGCATGCAAGAAAGTGCATGCGCCCATGTTGATGCAATTGCAACAGCATCTTCAGTTTGAATGTGCATGGACTTCCAACTGTTGCATGTGCTGCCTGTGGCAAACATTACTCGATGCCACACAATGAATGGGAACACTGCTCACCTTGCGTGAAGCTAAAGATACAGATGCAATTGTGTCAGCAAAGGTAGTCCGCTGAAGCTCGCTAACAAACTGACTTAATTGCGAGTGTGTGCGGCTGCAAAAGAAGACCTGCACAGACACAAGCAAGGGTGGGAAAGCAGAAAACAAGGTTAAGCGGCAAGTGTTGTCCACATTGATAGAACAGGAGCGCTGTACCTGTTGATGCGTTGGCTTGCTGTCTTCTGGTGTGGCTTTCCAAGTTGCCTTGGAACCAGCATTGTCACTGTCACTAGAGCTGGAGTCAACGGCCCTTGGCAATCTGAAAAGCCGCATGGACATGTTTCACTGTCTTTCAAAGAGTATGTTGTGACAGAGCTATGCAGAGATGCACTGTCACCTATGTTTGCCAGAGTTGTTGGGTTTATCAGAGTCTGATTCCCAAACGTCCAGCAAGTGCTCCGCTTCTGATGAGTCCACAAGTTTGTCTGCAGCTTCAGCAGATCCTTCTGCCATAGGTGGAACAGGTTTTGATTGCACATGCTGCTGCCGCTGGGCTCTGTGCTGAGCAGTTGACGCTGTTTTCTGCTGACTACATGCTGGTGTTGCAAGCCAGTCTGGAAGATTTGGCTCTACAGCAGGCAGCAAGACAGATCAGGTAACATGCTTTTTTGACATTGCTTGCAAAAACCCTCATCTATCCACTCTGCTGCGATACACATGGGATCACCTTCTTGATCTGCTGCTTGGTCTGCTTTCTTTTGCCTGTCCTCCAGCCACTGCAATACGCTGCAGATTAGGCTCAAAGTTTTGCCCGTGCCTGCACACGGCGACACAATTGGCAACCAAGTGCAGCGATATGCATAGTGCATCGGCAAGAATGCACCTGTCGGGCTTTCGAATAAGCCGACGCCCCCGGTCTCGAGAGTGGCATACATGCTCTCCATGAATCGCCGTTGTATATCGTATGGCTCGTACGGAAAGGCAGGGAACATCTGGCGGCCTGAAGAGTTGTTCAACACGTTTAGCAAGCAACTATGCAAAACCGCACTGTGCAGGTGCGCGAGCTGTAGTCCAGATCAACAACACCCGAAGTTTTGTTGTCGTGATCTTCGGGTCTCGCCCGGCATACGTTGTTCATGATGACTTTGCAAAGAAGAAGCTAGTATGCTTTGTAGTGTGTGACAACGCTGTCAACGAGCCTGGCGCCTCATACATCCGCAAACGAGTGCGCGGCATGCAAGGTTAGATCAAGTTTGGCAGCTCAAGGGTGTCTTTTGCTTGGCGAAGACGGCGCCTCGCTCAAACAGCAGCTCGACTGCGCCGACCAATATGGACCACACAGTGACCGTGGTCTGGAAGGCATCGCCATAGCAGATCGCGATTCGGTTCAGGAATGTAACTTTTAGTCCAGTGAAAAAGGAAATGCAAAGTTTAAGTGGAGCGGCAGCTCGAGCTGCTGTGCACGAACAGCTTGAAAACACCTCTTGTTGTTTGCGCAAGTGCTTCTAGCACAGGCCAGCAAACGTCGTTTTGCTTGTTTTAAAAGCTCATGCATTGACCCTGGCTAGCTCTTGCTGGAGCCGAGGGCAAGCTGTTGGCGCATCTGTCGGAAAGTTTCTATCAAAGAGGATCATAGGTGTGAGTGCACAGGGTGGCAAAGCCTTCATTTCGTCTCATACGGCCATCATGGGCACCAGAACAAGCTTCCGACCTCGCCCGTTGGATACGCTGAGACAGCTGAACATCGTGCGGGACGTAAAGGAGCTGGATGACGGCGAACAAAAGGTGTCTAGGGACATCGTTCACAGTCATGAAGCCCTTGATAAAGATAACGAGGAGGTGTGCTCGACCATGCTTCTCAAGAAACTGTGGCCTATTGTTTGCCCAGCTTTTCATGCTTGCGTCAGCATCCTCTCCTTTGCATGATCTGTCGTTTCTGATCTTTGTTGGCCATCTCGTGAAGTTTGCGTTAAATGACTTTGCATACGCAATTTCCGATAGATTGCTATTCGCCCGTGTTGGCGATGTCGCTGCACTCACAAGCCCGTGCTGTACTACTGGGTACGCGTATCTTCATGTTGTTGTTGATGGACCAAAAGTTCGGATCGACGAGCTTTCAAGGGTTATTTCAAGGACTGTTCACCGACTTAACCGGAATGTGTAGGCCAGGATGGTGTCCAGCAAACAAGCCAAAGGTGGCAAAGAGATTCCGACACCCGATGTCAGAGTTGTTCCCACATACAGCGTCGAGTACCTGCCTGTCCACAAGGAGCCGCGAGTGTATATCAGAGGGAAAGGTATGTGTAGAGCAGTGCTGCATGCCTGATTGCTGACAGGCAGCAACCACAAGTCCAGGTTGCCAGTATTGGCAAACAGCATTTCAAGCATTGTTGTCATCTCCCTAGTTTGTAAGTCATCGACCACAATGCATGTTCAGACACAAACTCTGTACTTGTAGCTGGTGTGGGGTGGCAAGAGGAAGATGAAGTGGACTATGATCTTGATGATCCAGACAGGCAATGGCTGTCTGCATTCAACAGAGGTCAAGAACGGCTGCCATATCGGCGCATGGAACTGCTGCTGTGGAGGCTGGACACTGCCAATGCAGAAGCCACAGATTCTGCCTTTCTAAGTACATCTCTCGAGTGTCTTCTGATCATGTGGCATTCTTGATGCACAAATGCATGCCAGGGAGAGGCATGCGTACAGGTGCTGCACAAGCAAAGGAAAAAAAAGACTACACCTTTTGGCGTCAATTTAATGAGAAGCCCAGTATTGTACCGGCCTGCCCAGGGCTCAAGAGGAATTAAGGTTGTTTTAGCGAGGGACAATGCAGCATACATAGATGCTTCTCATATGCATTGCATACAGCGTCATCTTGAGAGCATTACTGAGTCCACACCGGCGCTGTAGGTGCAGGAGCCAGTGTTGCAGAGCGTACAAGCCCTGCAGCATGTGCTACAACAGATCACATGAGCAGGGAACAGGCAATGGAGGCTCTGACCCAAGTTGCTGCTGCACGGCAGCCCGTCAAAGATGCTGTGTACCAGTACTGGCTGGACAAGCGAAAACAGCTCGGAAAGCCGTTGCTGCGGCGGTTGCAAGCACACACCAACAGCAGTGACACCAACCCACATAGCTGTTTCAGGTCAGGCCCAATTTTGCTGAAGCAATTTCATGCACTCTTGGCTTTGTTTCTGCCATAATAGGTCATCCCCAATCATCCAGTGTCCTGATGCTGCTGAAACTGCAAAGCAACACTGCCACTGGATTCGGCGTGGCTGTGTCCATTAGCTTATTGTGTCCCAATTACAGGCCTCGAGAAAAGATCAACCGGCCAATTTTGAGAAACAGGCGCAGAGGAAATGACATAGACAGCTTGCAGAAGCTGCAAACCATCAGGCAGAACCAGATGGATGCCATCAAGGTTGTGCAGTTCCTCATCAAGCGGGAGCGCAAGAAGCGGGATATCACGGTCTGTTCTGCAAACTCCCTTGTCAATGCATGATGCTACACTGGCTTGTTTGGGCTGACTTATTTTTTAGCACAGCTCATCACAGACTGTCTCTACTCTGGCTTTTGATGGTGCTGTGGCCAGTAATGGCATCACGACGCTGCCATAGATGCTACCATACGGCCTGTCTTTGACCTGTAATGCAACACAGCGATATACCCTGCTTGTCGGACAATCATAGCCATGCCGCTGCATGCATAACTTGTCCACTGCTTACCTGTCTGGAGCCTTTGAACAGTCATCTCAAAAGACTGCGTCACCCAAAGGCTTTGAAACGCTGGGACATACCATATGTTTTGTATATGCAGTTCAGCCTCTCTGGTGCTGCATGCAACATGCGCAATATGACAGCTGCGCATCTCGCTAGGCATTGCAAGGAATTTCTGTATGCTTCTTGAGTCCTTAATGTTCTACAATGCACTGAAACTACAGCACGCACAAAGCTCAAGTCAACAGCATGCAGCATTGCTCAGGCGTTGTGTAACTTCTGCAGTATGCCGACGTGGATCTGCAGCAGTATCAGATCAAGATGAAGCATGAGCCTCGCCAGCTGCATGACGCTGTTGACACTGAGTATGCAGCAGCAGTAAAGCTGACAGCCAAGGGCGGGCGACGCCCTGTTGGCTTTGATGCCAAGTCTGAGAAGGCTCAAAGGGAGGCTGGTGGGGCTGCCACTCCAGATGCCATGGCAGCCCTTGTGCGCAAGTCCAAGAAAAGGTGAGCAGAACTGCACACCTACCAGACCTACTACACCTACTACTGTACATGTTTGTTGTTGACTGCATCTGCTATCGTGCTGCTGAAAGTGCTGATGGGCTTCCCCAAGCTTGCTGCATACAAGCTGTGCAAAGTGAATAGTTTGCTGTACAGTGCAGCAGGCTGTCTTGGCAATTTTTGACTTTGACACCGCTGAGGTGAACATGGGTATGTGGCACTTCATGCATGCTTAGCTAAGTGCTTGTAAAGGCTTCCATCCTGTACCATATGGCAAAGCCCGCTTTTGAGTGTATGCGCGTGTGGTGCTGATATAGCGCTCAATCTATTCATGCACAGTTGCTGCATATCATTTGGCGTCACCTCCCGCTGTTTCTCACAGGCGAAGGGACACCAGCAGGATTCAGAGCATAGCAGCCCTGCCGCCCCCTCCACTACCAACAGAGCCAGAGATGCTTTTTGCCAACCCAGTCAGCCTTGCCCGCCTCACCCAGCCCCCCCCAGACAGCCTTGCCATGCCCTCCATGGACATCTCTGCCTGCAGTGCTCGCATTGGCCGTGGCGGCCGCCTCATACTCTCACGTTGTCAGCCCTTCACTCTGGAGCCTCTTGAAGCTGACGTAATTGCTGCAGAAGAGGTAGCACAGCGGCCAGCGTTTGATCTCGCTGCGCCATACCTAGCAGCAGAGGTGCAGTACCAGCAGGAGCAGCAGCACTTGCCTCGACAGCAACCTCAGGGGCAGCTGCGACAGCCTAGCCCTAGTGGGCAGATGGGACGGCCCCCTTTGCAGCAGCAAGCAGGGTCTGCTAAGGCGCAGGCATCTGGTCAGAGTCTGTCACAGGCTGCAACATCTGGACAGACACCACAAACCAGTGCAGGTCAGCCTACAGGGCAGACACGACAACAGCAGCAGCAGCACCAACAGCATCCGCAGCTGATAGAAATGCCCTCTCAGCCTGGGGCAAATCTTAACGGCCCCTCTCCTCCCAAGTCCAAGGTCTGAGGCTTTTGCTGGCCTGCAGCATGTAGCATGCTGCTGCAAGTCTGATTAGCTAAATGTGGTTGTCTTTGAGTCATGCTCTCCGATGTCTGCTTTGCCTTTGACCCTATCACAGTTTACCTATTTTCCCTAGCATGAAGTGCAGCAGTTCCTTGCTTGTTCACTCATGACTTGCTGTACATGTTTGTGCAGAGAAGCTCTTCATAGCTGCGGTGTAGCATGAACTGTGTTAGCAAAACCCTCTTCAGCTGTAGAAGAGTACCTTACCAAGTGTGTCCATGCAGATGGCCAATGCCAAGAAAGGAGGAACGCCAGTGGCACTCACCAATGGGCGCTCAACGCCTGGCAGCCTGAAGCGCGGCCCTGGCCGACCTCCAAAGAAGGTGAGTCTATGGACATGCATAGTTTAAGTCTGCTCACACCTGCGGTTTGTAGCTGCACAAGAGGCAACTTGTCACTGCAAGGAACCCCCATGCCACCAGGACTCTGTCTCAACAAAGATTTTCGGCTGAGCATTTTGCAATCGAGTTTGTCTTGACTTTTCGTGTCTTGTCGAGTTTGTCTTTTGTGCTTATGGCTTGGAATGCAGTCAAGATTCATGTTGTCAACGTCAGTCATACTGAACATGTTTGTGTGACTGCAGCAAGCAAGCAATTTGAGCAGTGCAAGCAATGGCACAACAGGGCGAGGCGCCTCTGCTATGGATCTTTCATGAGGACCGGATGCTTGCAACTGGACCCCTGTACCAACGAAACACAATCCTTGTGTACTTTTAAATGAATAGTGAATATCCCAACTAGGCTATTTGTACATTCTTTGTTTCTGCTGAATTTTGGAACATTATGAGAGCGGTCTCGATTTTGTCCATTCTACCAGCTGACTGATCACAAATGTTGTGCAGCTGTTCTGCCATCAGCTGACGCTGTACCTTTGGCAAGTGTGATGCAGAGTTTTTGCATGTGTGTAAATGTACCAAGTCGGCAAGTGTGCAGATGATGCATGGTTGAGCATGTACGGATGTCAAGGTAGGTTTGTGATCGCTTGTCAAAATATGAAAATATTGGCATTCCTGCTTAGGTCACATATGGTACTGGCATGGGACACTGCTGCAGTTGCAATCCAAGCACATTCATCCTCCCAATACTCCAAATCACTTTGTGCTCGTTCATCAGACACGAACATAAGGCCTTTGTTACAACAGTAGTGATAGAGTATGGTGCAACAGAACTGCCATGAACGCAGCAACATTCAAGTCAACCATGCTTGCAAACCTTTGTCCACCAAGTGGACTCTCACAGGCATCACATATCATTCCAAGCAGAGTGTAACTAAGGGTGATCACGACTTCTTGTCAGGTAGCTTTGTAGTAAAGTCACCAGTCATATCCTTCTGCACAACTGTCAAGTAGTCGGTAGCTGGCATCTCCTGACTTTGCATTGCGATCTCAGTGATCTCTGCTTCTTTGCAGACCTGCATCCAAAGCACATGTTGAGTATGCTGCTGTGAATGAAAGGGTTCGGTGCAGTGTTATCTTACAGCGATCAGCGATGAAAGCCAAAGTTTAGTGCATGAGCCGTGAGTGATCTGAAAAGCCTACTTTGTTCTTCAACACCAGCAAAGCCTGTGAAATGCGGGCACACCTCTGAAATGACAAGTAAAGCCATTTGCACGGTGTTCACTTTGGATGCTATCAAAATAATGCAGTCGCCATGACAGTGAGAAACAACAAGTTGATGCAGGCTTCAGCCATGGGAAACCCTGCAAAAACCCTGTTCAATCACGCAACAGAGGAACAGATGCTCAACCCTGCCATGCTTCTGCCTCTACACCTATCAGGGTGACCGCTTGCTTGGGTTGCTCATCTGTACCTTTCAGGCAGGTCAGACACACGAATGCTACGCATGCCCTGGCCTGCCCGAAAGATAGAAACCAGCATCCCCAGCGAGGGGACCCAGTAGGGCTGCGGTAGAGGCAGAAGCATGGCTGGGGTTAGCACCTATTCCTCTGTGCGAGGTGCAATATGATTGAACACACATTTGGTAGATCTGGCCATGGCTGCACAATTGCAGTAAATGATCATGCTGTGCCATCAGCAAGCTCAGCTCCAATCAAACTTGCAATTTGCTTGACAGCTGACTGGAAGCTGTTGCTTGCCTGTAAGAGGGCTTGCTAGGCCTGTTGTGGGCCATTTGACAGCCCACTTTGCAGCAGCTCACACATCAACACATTATCAGTAATGCATGCACTGATTCACGGCATCTTGAGCTGCCTTACACGTGAAATCAATCTGACCACCAAGCCAACAACAGCATCATGATCAGTCACGTGACACACCTTTTTAGGCATGCATTGCCTAACTGTTACATATTGATATTGATATTGACGTTGATATTGATATTAATTGATTGATTGATTACCTCGAGGGCTGCCTTCTCAGCTTCTTCATCATCCCCTGTCAGGATGATGGCAGCAGTCTGTGCAGGCTCATACATGAGAGTGTCATCATCATCAAACATGTCCATAAAAGTACCGCGAGTAGATGTGATGACTTTGCAGCGGTGCCGCTCCTCCCACTCGCCGTACCGGTTCTGGAAGCACATTGCCTCCTGGTTTGGCGCCTGCACCAGGAGTACATCGTTTCAACTAGAATTCAAAACTGTTTCTTGCTTCCCAAAAAGGACCAGGTGAGTTGGTCTGCACTGCATGAGGATTGTATGTAGTCTGGAGTGATCCTGAGAAGGCGCGAAAATCTTGTGGATCAGTTGAGATGCCGCAGCAGTAGCAGCAGCAGCCTAAACAGCAGGTACAGCTTGTGTCTATGACAAGCAGTTTGTGTGACGGGCACATGAACTGAATTGTGAGTACGCAAGGTGTGCACAAGTGAGATAGAGAGATAGAGAGAGAGATCAAGCCAGGATGTTTGATGAGTCACAGTTGGCTCCACACCCCAGACTGTAAGGTATAAAATGAAATGAATGAGGGAGAGGGCTGACCCTGTAGTACATGCGAACATCTTGGCGCAAAGGGAAATTGAGACCACCAGAGTCTGGGGTGGCTTCTATCAAGGCCTTTGCTGCAGCGATGCCGGCTTTGCCTTCACAGAAGATGACCAGGGTGGGATAGGCAAACATGCCTTGAATGTCCCTCCTCAGGTTCATGCCAGTTCCCTGCGACAGGCCATACAATCAGAGCCACTCAGTACAAAAACAGATAACAGCAGCTTTGAGGTCTGTTGGGACTGGCCCATGTGAAGCGCTGCTGTTCTTGCTGTTGATCAGTGCTGTCAACCATGCAAGGGCTAGCAATCAGGCAGCCTGCAACTGCCCTCATGCAGTGTGCTAGCAAGAGTTTGTACCCTAAGACAGCAGGCGTATTGACCTGCACAGCAAGTTGGCTCGCATGTAACAGTGCACAAGCAACAGCTGTCAGCGTGGCAGCATGCTCCAAGCATTACCAACACAGCATTCACATGAGACGACATGAGAGTTGTGCTTGCTTACCCTGAAAGGGCCAACTTCAACAGAGTCGCCCTCTGTCAGGTTCCAGATTTCTTCGCCGTCTTTCTCGTCTACGAGGAGCTCCAGCTCACCAGTGATGCTCAGAGTGTCCTCATGTAGCTTCATTGCGCCAGCATACAAGTCACCTCTGACTTTGTACAAGGCCTCCTTGTTCCATCTCTGAGGGAACGGTGAACAGGATACTGCACATGCAGGCACATTATCAGTCTGAGACCAGGGCAGGGGCAGGGCTCAACAGGGCAGGGCAAGGGCTGGACAGGCCAGGGCAGGGAGAAGCAGCGCCATGCTGATCCTGGGGAGGTTGTTTGTGAGTTCCAGTAAACAGGAGAGACTGAACTACTGCGGTACAGTTGCAGCAGCCACGAGATGCAACAAACGTTGACATACACAAGCACTGTTGCAGCAAATGCCATAGATACAGACCTGCACAGTCAGTCAGCAGTGGGATGTAGTCAGCAGTCTGCTTCTGGTAACTGGAGATGCTGCAGGAACAATTTGTTTGCTTACCAGCCAGCTCTCTATCTATGCCACTATCTACTCTGACTGAGGCACGCTGCCCAACATGCTTGTAAGCATTGCGTATTGGCACCTTGTCTCGGCTGATCTCAACTTCCAGTACTATAGTTTGCAACCCAGGAGTGGCTCTCTGCTTGCGCAAGAATGTTGCGGGATTCCAGTCTGGTGCATCATCAGCACAGAATTTGGCCTCATACCACTTTTCACGGCCTTGAAATTGTATGAGATCCTGCAAACGAGTCCAGGGCGATGTTGCATGTTGAGGAAATGCATAGCTGCACATAGAACAGAGAGGCAAAGCCCTACCTCTTCGTCCTCTGTGGCAACTGCCTGTGATACAACCCTTAGGCGGTTTGCACCTGTGGTCAAATAGGCAGGTGTCAGGTCTATTTGTTGAAAGGGTCAATTGCATCATTGCACATCACACCTTGCTGATGTCGCTGGGTGTTTCGAGGGAAATTGCGAGGTGCTGCAGATCTGCAACACATATTGGACGTGCTTGTTGCACAGTCTCAGCATGCAGAAGAAACGCTTGCACAGGTTCACGCACAATCTCACCTGAACACAAGTGATATTGCTGGTGCATCGGAACAACTGCAGTCCTGCAATCACAATTCGTGCTAAAGTCGACAGAGAGCGAGGACGTGCAACTCCGAGATATGCAGCGCAAGGCAGTCGATCGGCAGCTGACATGCCTTCGTGTTTCGGTGGGCTGCGCTGTGCTGAAGATGAAGCGCCTGCATGACGGGGCGCTTTCGAACCTAGAAATGCACTTTCGTCGCTAGCGCTGAAGTTCAAACTCCAGTACAGACAACTGACGAAATCCTTCCATATCTTTTGCCAGACCCTGGCCAAACCCTCGCTTCCCAGCCATTGGGCATCCGGCAATTTTCCATGAATCCCATTTTTCTTCTGCCGGGGCCTCTGGGAAAGTCAGTGGATTGGTCGATCATGCCAGACTTGTTCATGTACATGATCAGATACAGGTTGCAAACACATACATATATAATGACAATCATCCATGCATATGTGTTGAGCAGCCCGCCAGACTGGCCCAGTCTCATTGTTAGGCACTTTGTGCTTGACCGACATTCGGCAATGCAACAAGGATGTACAACACAGACAATGACGATGAATTATGCGGTAGGCAAGCGTGGGCAGTGGGCCAGGTCAGCATGGAACTTGGCCAGGCTGAGCCTAGCATCACTATTTATATTTTAATATTCATACAATAATTGGGCTATATATATAAGTACCATGGAGAGCGAGTACCTGTGGCGATAATGGATCTTGTGACAGGCAAGCAATCATAGTGGGCTAGTGGTGATGATAGGCAGTACGATGGGCAAGCAGTAACGACAGACAATGTGGTAGGCAAAATGTGATGATGGGCACGGTGGTGGGCAAGTCAATGATGATAGGCAGGTTGAGCAGGTACGTGATATGCTGGCTTCTTAGCCACCTTGAGAAATCTCAAGGTGTTTCCAGGATGCCGGACGAGGACCGGGGCCAGCTTTGCATCCCATGGGCAACATGGGCATAACATTGTTAGGCAAGCAGTGATGATTGGCTTCCAACGTGATGTTGTGCTCGTGTGGTGGGCAAATAGTGATGATTGGCAACATCATGGGCAAGTAATGATGATAGGCGATAGGCAAGCATTAGGGCTTTTGAACCATATGGCTTAGAGGGAGTTTCGGAAGCAGCCCAAGTATGGGACTGTCACTGGGGCTGTCACAGGCAACACCTTCTGTTGCGTAAAGACCGCATTCGCGTATAACAACAAGCTCCAGCAGCTGCTAGACTCACATCTCCCTTTGAGCAACGCGATGGACGGAGGTGTACGCCTTCAGTTGCTTTTCAAAACGTCGGCATTCTTGGATCAGAACGATCACTCGCTTACAGGCGTACTTAGAGTACGTGTCTGCGCCCATATCCCACAAGATACTCAAGCTTTTACGCTCTTCGCGCTGGTTGCCTGCAGTGTGTTGTCCTCAGTAGGCGAAGTCACAGAATGCTCCAACAACGAGCATATTTAAAAGACAAAGAACGAACTTGCATGCCAAACATTCAACTAATGGTTTGCGCTTGTACCTTTGCCATGCAATTTCACTCTACGCAAACTCACACAAGTGCTAGGAGCAGACAGCAGGCAATCTTTTTGCAGATGGCAGCGTCTTGCATCAGAAATGATAGTTCACGCCATCTCCAATGTGCACTTGTCATAGTGCTAGGAAGCAATCAGCAAACATGATATTGGCCATACACCACATCTCTGATCCTGAAGTAGTCATCACACAGTGCACCCTCGAGCTGAACCTGACCATCTTGTGTGCCAACTCTAATTGTGACTGGGCCAGAGCAGACCAGCATACCACCATACCATTCTGCTGTGATGCCCGCCTCTGACAGGGCCTTTCTGACCTCAGACAGCCTCACATCACCTGTGCACACCGTCAAAATTTTGTCCTTTTACATGGCTGCCAAGCTGTGCTGCACAACATGGTTTGGCATCATGATGCGCCCAGAAGGGTGCAATGGTAACAGGTTGCAGCACATGCAGCATACAGCATGCCTGCAATGATATCTTTCCATGTCAGGCAAAACATGTTTGGTAGTGCATGAGCTTGCAGAGCTGATCAGTTGTATCAAACATATCCGCTGTGACACGGCAGGCTTTCGCGCTAATTGGGAAAATTGCATTTGCAGTGCACTTGAAGATGACTGAAAAGCAAACTCGCCTATGAAGACGCCACCCTGACTACTGCCACTTGCCTCTGCTGCAGCTGCGGAAACAATCTCAATCAAAGCCTCCTGCAGCGCCAAGTGTGCTGTCTTTGTGAAGCCTAACTGTCTGCGCATGCTGCCATGATCCATGCAAAACCCTCAAACGCGCATGCTCAGACTGCTAGGCAAATTTGGCATTGCAGGCTTGCTAAAGCAGTGCAACATGACACAAGCACTTGTTGACTTGCAGCACGGCAGTTGAGCGTGCACTGTGAGTTCTACACAACAACAATGCATTGCCATACCCAGGACCATTTCAAAAGCAGAATGCATGTCTGATGGGCTCTTGATGCGCCAATTCAGCACACGCACAAGCCAAAACCATATCAGTCTTTGGTGGCGCATTCACCTGTTGACTGGGTGGGTGTGCAACACCCTTCAGCCACCCCAGCTTGTAATCCCCCATGGCCCGAAGCCGCATGCTGGAGACAAGCTCTCTGGCCAACAGCGCCTGATAGGTGGGTTTTTGCAGAGACACGTCCAACGTCTCAAGTGGCTGTGCTACCTGGACCTTGCTATGTATGCTGCTGAGCTCTTGCTGACAATATGACTGCAACGCTGCAGTGGCCTGCACAGAATGATCATTCTTCATCTCTCTTTAAACACATATCTTTCCCTGGGATCAGGTACATGTAGTCCTGAGTATCTCCTTGTGTAAGGTCCTGTGTTGCCAGTCGACTTACCAACACCATTTTGAGCCAATGTGGCCTCAATTAAACTGGACAAGCTCATACCAATAATTGTGAGTGTGGCCAGAGCATCCAGGTTTTGATTGTACAGCGTCAGCCCATCATCAGTGTAAAATGATACAGGTTTCAAAGTTCAGAAAATGCATGCAGAGCTGGATGTTGCTTGCAAGCCCAGCACATGGCAGTCTGTGGTATTTCATCTCGAGCCTCATTGTCAAACCAAAGCAAACTCTGCTTTGTCATTCTGGTGCCTGATTGAATGCCAGACCGTTGGGTCAGTACCAAGTGTTGGCAGTGTGCATTTGTATTTGAGATGCAACGTTACAATGTCACACACAGTGCACCCATGTTTCCCTAATGTGTAGATGCTGATCCACAGGTGCATATGTTGGGCCTGCGGCGCAGTGCTGCAACTGCATTGAAATGCACTGCTTATGCAGGGATGGATACCTGTGGCAGGCCATGTAGCAGTATGAGCTGCTGCGGCGCAACCTTAACCAAGATTTCTCGTATGCTGCGGGCATCTGACCGGCCTTGGCAGTCAAAGCAGGCAATATGTGCTCTCACATGCACTGTTGTGTCAGTGGTCACAATCTTGGAGGGGGCTTCTAGCTGCACAGGGGCCTCATCCATGTCCTCATCCTCATCATCTGCCAGCTGCCCTCCTGCAACCCATTCATGCTAGCAGCTTAGAGAGGCATGTTGAGGTAGCTTACAAAGAGATGTTGAGATAGTTTAGAGAAAGATGTTGGGGTAGCTTAGAGAGAGATGTTGGCATAGCGTAGAGAGACGTGTTGGGGTAGCTTGGAGGCGGATATTGGCACAGATTAGAAAAAGATGTTGGGGTAGCTTTTAGAGAGGTGTTGGGGTAGCTTAGAGAGAGGCGTCGGCATAGCTTAGAGAGAGGTGTTGCCATAGCGTAGAGAGAGGTGGCGCAACTTGAGGGGTTGACAGCGTCGGCAGCAACAGGAACGACGGTACAGGCTTGGTGGATTGATTGGTCTTCATTGTTCCCCAGCTGCTTTCTTGGAGGGGAAGGCATCATGAATGGTCACAATAATGTTAGCAGCGTCAGTATAGCTGTTGCATGCCAGTCAGGCTTCACTTTCTGTGCATTGTATGTCAAGCTGCAGCCTCTTCACGCATTGTTTGCTGCACCTTGTTAGCTTCACTGGAATGCTTGAGTCACAAACAATGACTTTGGTTCTAGCAATGAGACAGCCAGCAAACCACTGTTGTATGTCTGACCTGTCCTTGAAGTAGCCTTGAGCTGAAACTCATCTGGTCTGAGAGCAGCGCCATACTCATCCCATTGAAGGTCATCATTCTCATCTTCAAAAGGGAACATGGCTGCGGCAGCGCCCTGTGCACATGCCAGCACAGCATCAGTTTTGGCATGCTGTGGGGGTTACATGGTCTTGATGGGTGTAAAGGTCTGGTAACCAAGCACACTAGGAAGTCTGTGTTTACTGGGCTCATCAGTTGTTGCAGCTGACTATCAACATATGCTCCATTGTAGTCTCTGTAGCAATGATGAATTTGTTGCAAAGCATAGCGCCATGGCTATACATATGCAACAGCTCATGACATCTCTTGGACCTAAGCTGGGATTCAAAAGATTGTCCACTTGCATCAGTGAAGCCTGAGACCAATTACAAAGCCATGGGTCTATCCAACACACCTTCAGTTGGACACTTATGTGGACACAAAGACAATGGTATGCGACAAGACAGGTCGGCACTGCCTTTTTGGACGCATGCAAAATGCACTACCTCAGGCACAGTAAAGCCATCTATGAGGGCATCAGACTGTGGTACAGCTGCTAGCTGATTGGCAGGGTCCAACTCCATGCTGTGGCCCTCTGACATGCTGGTCAGGCGCCGGGTCAGCTTGGCAATGCTGCCTGAGCTATGCCTGCACCATCAAGCCAGAACGTGTAAATGACCATTTGAGAGCAGATTTTGAGGCAGACTGACAGTGGGTCTGTTAGATATGCTAAGTGGGGATTGCTGACAAGAGCAAATGCAGTTAAGGGGCACTGCATACATGATCAGCACTACCGGATGCATCAGCTGTATCACAGACTGACCATAGCAAGCAAAATCAGTTGCCAATCACATGGTATGATACAGCCTGCAGTGAGACTGCAAGTCCTTGTGCTGAAGATACAGCAATGCACATGCAAGGACAGTGCAGCTGCAGTTGCAGAAGGAGAAAAGAAGACTGCAGTGCGACCCACCTGGTGGGCAGAGGCTCCGCCAGCTTGGCATCAGAACTTTGAGGGGCAGGCCTTTGAACAGCCCCCATCTCCTCCTTTCGTTTCTGCTCCTGATAGGCAACCAGCTCAGCTCCCTCCAATGGCACCCTCTTGGAAATTGGAAGTTGGAGAGTCAATGGTGAGGGCCCCTTCAGGGAATGGGCCTGCAGCTGCGCTCCCAAACTGCCAGCCTGCATGCATGCAACAGCACATTGCAGTGAAACTCTCTTATCAGCTGTCTGTGGGGCCAGCCTGTGCTATTGTGACCCAAAACCAAGATCTTCCCATGACATGAGCATCGGATCTGGTTGGCAGTCTTGTCATGTCATGCCCATTTTGGTTGAACCTCTCTCCTGCAGCCCATTGCAGTTTATGTATTGATGACATGAGCACTCACGCATGGACAGCTATCCTGATCTTCCAAGGCTTGGGCGTGTTGAAATAACACGAGCATTCTTGGTTGTGTCACTCACAGTGCTACAGAAAAACATACGACAGCACTCATGACAAGGGATTGCCACGCCAAGATGTGATGTTTGCCTGTGCACAGGTACAGATGCCAATGCTTATGCCTCCATTGTCCACTCATATGAATGCTGCTGCTGGCAAAGCCCAGATGCAGCAAATGATACTGTGCAAGGGGCCCCCACAAGCTGTGATTGACTGAACTGATCTGAATGTACAAAGCATTGTGCAAGCCATTGCTGAAATGAGCAGAAGCTGTCAACAAAATATGAGGACAAGATGATTTGGGCGCACCTCAGCTGGCTGAGTGAACAGAATGAGGTTTCTGGGGTCTGCCGCCCACTCCACAAAGAGATCCCGGGCCATGCCGGCCTGTAGGCTGGGGAGGGTAGCAAGCACCAGCTTGGGCCCCTGGGGTAACCGCCCAAGCTCCTCCCTTGTATGGCACAACTTCAGATACCTGCACCCAACGGAAAGATTTCTTTCTTGCATCATCTGAAACTGCGTAGGTGACATGCCAAGCCTGCAGGTTAATAGTTCTTGCAACACGGTGCTCTGTGCATGCAGTGATGACAATGGGATGGCTATGCACCCTAAGAGCCTCCGTGATTATACTGAATACGTCTGTGCTACAGCTTTGAACAAGAAGTGAGAAAGGCTTTCATGATGCAGTGTGCAATGGCCGTGCAAGCAGTAGCTCAGCATACCGCATGCTGAAGGGGTTGTCTTTGTCCCTGGAGTTCTCAAACTCCTTGGCCACCTGCTCATTCATCCATTCCAGCTGACTCTTTGCAAACTCAAGTGTGTTGTAAGCCACCGGACTGAGCAAAGCCAAGGGGTAGGACAGGCGATTGACAGCCCAGTGCTTCTCCAGCAGTAGCATCACCTCCAGCACCCTGCCTGCTGTGTCCACAGGCATGAGGATGCTGCCATCATTGCGCAGGGCTAACATGATGGAGTCTAGCAGCTTGGGACCTCGAGTCTTCTCTGCAAACTGTGGCTGCCCACTGCAGACCACAGACAGCATCACGGTTTCTGAAACGTTTGGTTGCCTTGATAGGTTGGATCTCAGATACAATTTCCCAAGAATACACTAATTTGCAGAGCTTGGTAGATTGCCTGGATCATAGGGGTATTGCAACGGATACAGTATGCAGTCAAGCAATTGTCGGGTTGAACCAACTGGACACTTCAAGTGGCAGTCGTCACGAGATGATCTGTTGCTCGACTACAGTGGATCTACTTGTGAGTTGCCACGCTGAGGCACAGCTTAAGCACGAGCAATGTTGTGCTGATGTGTGCAGGCCAAGGTGAGGTGAGAAGCTGGACTGACCTGTCTGCATCAGCTATCATGAGGGCAGGCCGGCTGAACAGGTTGGACAGGGCAGTACTGTTGAGATGCAGCTCCTTCCTGTGGTTGTAGTCGACAGCATACACAACATCTTCACCAACAGCTGATGTGATGCGCCAGATGCTGCCCCCAATCATGTGACCAGCAGCAAAAGGAGTGATGACCAAACCGTCCCCTTTGCCTGTGGGCACATTATGTACACGGTCATTTGCAAGCAACCAGTGTGATTGCTGCAATTTGCAGATGATGTATGAGCCAGTGGCTAGTTGAGACAGACTGGGTGATGTCAAGCAAGCTTTGTGAGAGGCTGACCTGCTAGTCTCAAGTTCTGCTGGAATTTGAGCTGGTGTACTGCTTGGTAATCAAAGGCAGTATCCACGTCCAAATCGAAGAGGTCAAACTCTGAGGTTGCATGGTGAGACAGGTATTGATCATACATGAACATCTGACCCATCCTGCATGTTGGTTGCGTGGCATAGATCGGGACCTTGAGACCAAGGCGCCCTATTGCATATGGCAAGGCGCCCAAATGTGCTGTGTCTGGGTGTGACAAGAGAACAGCATCTATTCTTGGGATTGCTTCTTTCAAAGGGTCTAACAATTTTACGTCGAACTCCTCAGTCCAGCCACAGTCGATCAAAAAGGTAAATGAGTTGATCTCCAGGAGCGAGCAAAGTGGGGAATCGTAGGTTGCACCATATAACTGGGTAAACTTGATCTGAGATCCCATGTAACTCGCTGTCAGTCAGGAAAGCCAGATGGTTTCCGATGCATCAGTGAAGTGCTCTAGTGGGCAAGTTGTAAATTGAAGTACTGAGAGACTTGCGCTTGGCTCCCGCAGCAAAGCAGAGCGTTTGATGTGTTTGCTGATAAGTTAATGCCGAGATACCTGCTGACAAAGAGGACGATTGCGTAAGTTGGCAGGCGGACTAGACAAGCTTGGCAGGTTCAGGATATCAGAAAGTCTGAAGACTGAGCAGTTGAGCAAAACTTACTTAGGTCAACGTATACGTAGTCAAACCGGTCAACATGCAATCCAGTACAGCGGCATGCGATGTCGGCATGCGGCACACTAGTTGAGCTAAATTCTGGCAGGCGCGTTTGCGCTGACTTCATTATTCTCCACTTGGGTTGGTGAACCCGCTGGTGATTACCGTTCGGCGCCAATCCAAGTATAAAGTCTTCGGCTGCAGCTGTGCATGCACACCTGATTACAGTTCAGGTTCATATTTGCGGACCGTCATGTCGCCCCCACCATCTGGAAATGCCAAGCCTCTGCCTATATGGGCAACGTTCGTGAGCTCAGCAATAGCAGCTTGCACAGGCGAGGTCAGTCACTCAACTTCATCTGATCGATATGCTTCACAAGCACCGCTGTTCAACTTGCTTGCTTGCTTGATTGCAGATCGCCACTTTGCCCCTTGACACTGCTAAGGTCAGATTGCAATTACAAGCCAAGTCAGATGGTGTGCCCAAATACAAGTATGCTACATTATGACGCCTGTACTCAGTCAGCAAGCTGTCGCAAGTGTACCAGCAAAGACAACCATGTCGATGCAGGGGCCTGATTGGGACAGTTGGAACTGTTGCAAGGGAAGAGGGCGTCTCTGCTTTGTGGAAGGGCCTTGAGCCAGGTGATTAGTCACCTGCTTCATGCATTGCAACACTGATACAGCATCTTCCATGACTTCCCAACCACATCTCACATGAACAGCCCTTGATCTCAGACACTTGCAACAAGTTACCTATACGCTTCAGGTTTGCATAGGCAGTGCCTGTTTGGTGGGCTCAGGATTGGTTTGTATGAGCCTGTGAAGCGCTTCTACATGGGTGAAAGGCCTCCTGGTGATGCACCTCTGTACCTCAAGGTGGCAGCAGGACTGACCACTGGTGCCTTGGCCATCGCCATTGCCAGCCCTACTGATCTTGTCAAGGTATCTAAGCATCCGCACACAAGTACATTACAAGCTGGTGCAATCAGAACTTGTCATGCTGTGTGAAGCCTCAGCAGCTGTCACAGCAAAGACTGTTTAGTGCCCAGGTCTAGGTGAAAAGCAATGCTCACCCTCTCTTATGTGCTTGATACTGGAAGAGCACAGTCATTCCCCTGATGCAAAGCTGGCTGTGACATGCTAGCAAAGACATTCATCCCAGAGCAAAACCTGAAACTGAAGTCTATCAAGCAAACACATCAGGTTGCTGCACAGTCAGGTACTGATCCTTGAAAGTGTGTACGATGATGCCTGTTTGGTGTGCAGGTAAGGATGCAAGCAGAGGGAAAGCTTGCAGAGGGCAAATTCAAGAAGTACCCCAATGCCACCAAGGCTTACGGCATCATTGCCAGGTCATTCCTCTCACTTATTGCATAGATCGCCAAACCATGAAAGTGGTTCACTTATTTTGTAGCATCCTTGACTCACGCACATCCCTGCTGTGCCCACTCAGCATTTCACACAGATGTACAGCACTTTCAAGGGCAATGGCAGCTCTCTGAGCCTTGTCAATATGCACAAAATTCTAACAGCCCAGCATGTGTGATGTCAAACCATGTGTCAGTGCTGCTGACGTCTCATTTGTCTCTTTGCGCTGTGCAGACAAGAGGGGCTGAAGGGTCTATGGAAGGGCATAGGGCCCAACGTTGCCAGAAATGCCATTGTCAATGCTGCTGAGCTTGCTAGTTATGACCAGGTGATCTATCTCAGTGGCCTGCATCTACTAAGTAGATTTTACTTGATGACTTTTTCTGCAGTGACCAAGGTTATACTGCTGTGCATGCGGCATGGAAGCCAGCAGCAAATCTGAACTCTCACTCAGCCCGGATAATTGCATCGCATCCTTTAGAAAACCTGCTCAGCTTGTGCTGCAATGTATGACTTGTTTCACCAGGCTGTGTTGCATGGAATCAGTTATGATGAGCATTGCGGCAAACTGTAATTCTAACTGTCTCTGTAGCTACATCCGTCCTGAGCGTGCTTTGTTGCAGATCAAGCAAACCCTCATAGGAAGTGGCTTGTTCTCTGACACTGTCCCCTGCCATATAGCATCTGGTCTCGGAGCTGGATTCTTTGCTGTCTGCGTTGGATCCCCAGTGGACGTGGTCAAGTCCAGAATGATGGGTATGTTTCACATGTTACACTCTATGTGAGATGTACAGTCTGGACAGCATGTGCTGATCATGAGTGCCTGCTCCCTGCATTGCGCAGTCTGACAATCAGAGCATGCTCTCCATGTTTACAGGTGTCACATCTGTTCCAGAACTGAATGTGTGCGTGTTCAACTACAACATGAGCAGGGAGGCTTTGCCACTGATCTGCGCTTCATGAATGCGCGTATACCAATTCACTGCCTTTGTTGCCTATCTGACGCTGTCCATTGAGGGTCAGGCGGGCTGGTTGAGTAGAGGACATTCTGTGACTAAGCATGTACACTATCAAGCATCACATGTAGACTGCAATGTGCATGCATTCTGTTGTGTGTACTTTGCTTCACAACCTGATGCTGTCAGGATTTTGGCTGCATCACGGGCTGGTCTTTGTGTACTGCAGGTGACTCAGTTGGGCAATTTTCAGGTGTGCTAGACTGCTTCACAAAGACATTTAGGAATGAAGGCCTGCTTGCATTCTACAACGGCTTTGGACCCAACTTTGCTCGACTTGGCTCTTGGAATGTGGTCATGTTTCTGACAGTTGAACAAGTCAAGAAGCTGTTTATCCCCAAGGACGCTTTGTGAGTTGAGCTGTGTGACAGATTCACTGCAGCATGCAAATGTTAATTGGACAACTGTAATGCAGTCTGGGACAATTGTTCTGTGACTCAGAACAAATTGCACCAAATCTGAAGTCTGGTGTGAAAATTGCAAAGTTGCCTCCGCAAGATCTTGAGGACCAGTTGTGCAGCTGCACAACCCATTTCCAGATGCGCATGTCGGTCTGCATTGGCACACTGCATGGTATTGCAAATGCGATAAATTTTGCGGTGATGCTTTTCCCCACCCTGCTGCCAACCACTTATGCTGACTGCTCAGAGAGACTGCTTACAGGCAGTCAACGCTGCTCTCAAAAGGTGTAAAACCACATCAGAGTAGCACCTCTGCATTTCAGGGATTACAGGAACAGTGTACACAGTTGTGATTAGCTGGACTGGCAGAGCTATAGGTCTGCAGTGCTACTTGTCCTGCTACAGTCAGCAGGTAGCTGCAGCATCAACCCTGATGCCTATTGCAAGCTATCTGCAGCAGCAGTACCAGCTGGACCTCCTATGTAGGTCAGCAGCCCAGCCTAGTACGTTCAATTGCTTGCAAGAAGCTGTTACTGCTCCTGACCTTGTCATATCTGATTCTCCCCAAATCAGGAAATCTCTTTCTAAGTGGTGGGTAATACTGATAATGACATTATTCGCTTGCTGTCACCGCCATGACTCCTTTGACCAGTGACATAGTATTTTGGGCTAAGCTGACAAACTAGAATAGCGATGAGGCACAATGTTGTATACATTGCAATGTACAAGCACTTTGCATTTCAGGACGCCTAGTCAGAGCGCTGCCTGGCAGCCATATGCATCACAAAGACACACCAAATGACTTCAGGTCTTTACGATGAAGACTGAATTAGATATGTTGACCTTGCGGGTTGTTGCAACTTCAGCCTATACAGAATGAATATGACACACTGCTGCTGAGGCAAGTGCAAGTCGGCTCCTTGTGTTGGTCCTTAGCCTTGATTGCTAGTAACATGTGCTTGAAGATGAAACACACCAACAGACTGTCCTTAGACAGTCACACTTACCAGGGTGAGTGTGAATGAAATGCTGGCTTTGGTCCTGGCATGCAGCCACAGACATCATCAGCTAAGGGTCTTCTCAGCCGCACTCAACATGAATCCATGCACTCATGATGCATGACTTTTTAGGATTTAGGATGCTGATGGGAGCTGTCAACCATTCCAGAGCCAGTTGTTACAAACTGCAGAGCAGCGATGCTATCTGCAATGCTATCTGTTATACAGCTCCAACTACCGCCTAGTCAAACAGAGAGAAGCCCATGTCCTGCAAAACCAGAGATCAGCGTTACATACAAGCATGAGGTACATGCAGCCAGACACTGTACAAGACACACAACAACTCTCCCCAGTTCCATTTCCAAAGCTGGAGGTATACTAGAGTCTGTCAAAGCTGGAGATATGCTAGACTCTATCAATGCACTGACTCTTTACACAGGTAGAAGCCAATGCCCAAAGATGCTACAAGTCACCATAAGCAAAATCTGATACAGCGGTGACTGCAGACTTTCGCATGCACAACTGCGAGCTGTGCAATGCATCATCAAATATCATACTGACCTCATCTGACTCCTCCTCTGCCTCCTCCTCCTTCTTCTCTTCCTTCTCTTCAGCAGCACCACCAGCCCCAGCTGCAGCACCACCTCCTCCTCCTCCACCTGATGTCACTGGTCCACCTCCACCTACACTCACAGAGCGAGTCAGCTCAGCAATAACTGGTGTGCAGTCATGCTTTTGTGCAAAGTACTACAACTGAGCTCAGGTTTGTCCGATAATCGTACCAGCGCCAACGTTGGTGATGAGGTCATCCATGTTCTTGTTTGCAAACAACTTTGCGAACAAACCAGGCCAGTAGGGCTCAACCTTGACATTGGCTGCTGAGGTCAGCTTCTGGATGTTGTCGGCCTGCGCATGCGTTCAATGCATTAGTACCAACGATGCAAATGGGACAAGGACTGCTGTTTACAACATTTTCAGGGCCGACGCGATTTGACAGATGGTATAAGACCAGTGAAGGCTCACCGAGATCTCAAGTCCGTCATCATGCAAGATCAAAGCTGCGTAGACGCAAGCAAGCTCACTATGGGACATCCTGAAAGATATTAAGCTCCTGGAACGAAAGTCTTCGTTGGGAGCACTAACAGGCAGAGGCGGCTTACAAGTCTCTGAGTGTTGTTAGGTTCGCTTTAGTGATGAAGAAGTGCAGTATTGCTCTAGAGTCTAGAGGTATGGGGATGCCTGCTGGGGATTTTTGCAAACTTAAACATTCCCGCTAACGCCCGTTCATGCTGCGTTCATCGCTTCTCATCAAAGGTACGTTGACTTTGGCGGTCTGTCGCAGCGGTGCGCCATTCTGAGAGGCGTCATTTGTGGCGGTGCAGCTGACAGCTCCAAGCTGGGCCATGTCCGCTACCAAGAAAGTTCACACTTGTGATCTCTCTTCTGCACTTGAGTTGGTTTGCGACTAGCTGTGACTAGTTGCGACTGTTTGCAGCAGCTCAAAGTATGGCACAGTTGAAGACTTACAGCAGGAGGTCCAAGCTTGCTGGCTCTCAAGACGGCGCGTACAAGTCTAGTCAGGAAAGCTTTTTTGATAGTCCAGACGATCCTTACTTTTTCGACTCGCAAATTTCAACCCTTAAAGCTCCTCAGATCAGTGCTGATTTACACCCACATCCACCGCTCTGCTTGCCAGCCAGCAGCTCCAAATCCAGTCAGACTCAGCTGCAACCTGAGAAAAAGCCACCAGTGGCTTCACTGACAAGCGCAGTTGCCAAAGTGACTGCGCAACCAAAACCAGTGCTTTCCAGACCATTGTCAAGGCTGAGCAAGAGCTCATGTCAAGGGACGGAACCCAAGCCATCCCATTCTCAGCTTCTGAAGCCAAAGCGCAGTCTCACAAGTGCAAGCTCTCTTGAGGGACCTGTAACCAAAAAGGCTTGCTTGAAGCGCCCTTCTGGCAGTAGCTCAAGCCATGGTCGCAGCAGTGGCAGCAAGATAGCTGCTGACAAGCAGACATCAGCTCCTGCAACAACTGTCCTTGAGGTAGGGTATGCAGGCAGGAATATGAGTTGCTGTTGCAGTATGGCATGGGCATTGCAGCAATCCTGAATTGGTTGCCAATTGTGCAGGCTCAAGAAAGTGGGGAGCACACACAAATTGTAGATGACATTGTGTACGCCATTGATGGCCTGGGACAGGCATCAAGCAGAAACAGCTGGCAAGACAGCGCAAGTACTCTTGCAGAGATCTGCAACACCCGCAGGGGCAGGCAGGCATTCAGGTCAGCTTGCTTTAGCACAATTGCTGCTTTGTTGGCAGCTGTATTGCATAAAATGTCATACCATGTACCCTAAACACTACAGAGATGATTATCAGTATTCAGCTAAATTCTAATTTGTGTCAACAGAAGCGAATCCTTCCTTGCAGGATTGAGGGTCTCTTCAAAGAGGCTATGACTGCTGCGCTACAGCTGCCATTGCACGATGATTGCACAACGGCGCTGGCGTTTGCAGCAATGCTACTTAGCTTTGCATCAGGCGACGTGGCAAACAGAGCCCTGTTGGCAACCACAGAAGCTGTGCAACTTGCTGGTCAACTGATTCAGGTACAAGCTTTGCACACGGTGCTTTGTGTTGTGCAGATGCAGGCCCCTTAGCTGTGTCAAACTTTGTCTTGTTTGCGCGAAACACTTGCTAGGTGACTTAGGGCATGCCCATGGAACTGTATGCCAGAACAAAAGCCTGCAGAAGACAGATGTGCTGCATATACAAATACCATCTCAGGCTTCGGTCTTTTGTGAGCGTACCAGTCATGTTTGGCAAGTCTGCAAATTGGGCTGCATTGCAGCAGTGCCTCCAGCAGCTAAATTCATGCCACGCGTTGCAATCTATTGCCAGAAATGCTGACAGGCGCGCTCTGACTGTGAGCAGGTTCACTCGTCATTGCAATCTTGCACTGCTGCCCAAGCTAAGCTGGCCAAGCTCTTCAGAAATGGAGTCATGAGCCTTGTGGTCGCCAGGCATCCTCAACCCAGTCCCTCTCTTGTCATCACAGCAGCTCTCAGCAGTGAGCACTTTCCCGCTTCAAAAATTTCTTACCTGAACCTCATGTTGCACAGCTCTCATGCATGCCATTGTACACAGCTGCCAACCTGCGAGACTGTCAACATCAGACTGAATACTGGAGCCAAATTGGCAATGTTATGTTGTTGCTTCTTGAATCACAGCCTTGCCTTCTGTGCAGCTGCTTTGTCACCAGACAAGAGCTCTCTGGCAGCTGAGAAGCTGAAGGAGAACCTGAGAGCAGAGGGTGTCCTAGAGCAGCTTGTCTATGCTGCTCAGCGTCATGCCACGCAAGAAGAAGAACCTGTAGCTGCACCAAGCCAGGCTGATGCAGATGACAGGTGAGCAAACACAGCAGTGTTTTCCCACCTGCAACATTTCAGCTTGACTTTGTTTGCTTTTGCTTGTATTGTTTTCGATCAAAGATTGACACTTCATGTCGTACAACATAAGATGCACAAAAGGCTGCCTGTAAATGAAGATGCACCAAGCCACATTGTCAATCCTTTTAGTTTGTATTGTCACTGCAGGCCACCATCTGCTTTCAACCAGTGCCTCACAGTGCTTGAGCATGCCAGCTTTGCCTGTCCAGCCAATGAGCAGCATCTTGTTGGCCTACACATGGAGTCAGGCAGCACCCAGCCCAGCCTATCCCCTGCAAACTTGGGGAGGGAACCCAGAGCTGGTCAGCTGGCAGACTCAGCCTGTAGGCAGCCCTTTCCTGACTGGCTTGTACAGTCGATACAACACATGCAGTCAACATCCACGCCAGACCCTGATGGTGACAATCATCCAGATTGGAGCTGCATCCAGTCTGCTTTGTCTGTGCTGATCAACATGTCTCACAACAACACAACTGGCTGTGAGGCTGTTGTGGCTGCTGGAGGCCTGCAGATGGCAACAGGCATCATCTCCAAAAGCATGCTCAGCCATGACAAGTGCGACGCGGCAACAGACGGTGGTGTGACGCCAAGAAGAGCATTGGCACACACCCGGCAGCATGTATTGACAGATGTGGGTCCCATCACAGCAGCGCTGGGGCTACTGATCAATCTTGTGGAGAATTGCAATGACACCAGGCAGCAGCTGAAGGCTATGAAGTTGCAGGGCAGCAGTCCTAGTGGAGACGTACCACAGTTGCTGTGCAGGCTGATGCAGGCAAGTGTGCAGCACAAGCAATTCAGCCTGCACACAGTTATTTCCTCAGCGTAGCAAAAGACAACCTGTGTCACCCTGTCATAGTCTCCAGGATTTTGCCACTTGCAATACGTCTGCCCCTATGCAACAACACCAAGCATACAACAGCATCGTTCAGCTGTTGTGATAGCCTACTCTAGTGCTCCTTGCACATGATCCGTGTTGTGACACCTGCACGAGCAATCACGCCAAGTCTGGGACATGGCACAAGGTAGCAATGGCCTACTCATGACCGCTCAGTACATATTTGCTGCAGGTGTCTGCGTCAAGCAGAAGGAGCAGCATGTCCCCCAGCCCTCGCCACAGCGGTGGAGAAGTCACAGAGCAACAGCTGGCTGATCATGAGGATGATGGAGCAGCCAGCATTGTGGAGGTGTATGCAGCACTACTGTACGGCTTCCTGTTGGCTGATGACTCAGCCCTGCAGGCTGTTGCTGTGAGCATGCTGGGGAGTTTGCAACCCATCATTTCAGCAATCAAGAAGTGCTTGTCCTTCTATGTAGATGCGGGTGCAATCACATCGCAGAATGAGGATAGCCTCAGGAAGCTATTGGCATCTTTACCCAACAGCAGCTCTTGTTCAACATAGTCTTGAGTGAAGTACGCCACTCACAGTGATCCCTTGGCCCCCTTTTCGTAAAACTAATAAGTAGTTTGCGCTGTTTATGATGCTGGCCTGTGCACTTTCTTAGGACCATTTATAACACTTCTGCTCGTTGTGTTTCCTGCTCCCGCCCTGTAAGTCTGATGTTTTATTGTTTTCAGTAAGGTGTGATCAGGATGTCCATCAGCTGACTGCAACTGCATGCATGTTTTGTCAACCTCATGCATGACATCCGATTGCCCTGGGTGGTGATTCGTGCATTGTAATGATCTGGTATGGATTGCATGCAGCAATCTGCGAGGCTACAGTATTTGAACAGCATTGAGTTAGCCACGTCCAATAGCAGAACAACAGCGATTGGCAAAAGTGCATGACACATGGACAATCATACCTAAGCTGATTTTGCCTATATGGACTTTCTGCTGACAGGATGCAAATTAGTCTGCCACGTTGGACACAGCCAGCTGAGTGGGTTTTGACTCAAAAGCAGCTTTAATAGTTGCGCCTTGGGAATTTGCTGAGCTGCTGCATTTTGGCCATGTCTCAAGGAGCTGATGTAAGTCTTGCCAGCCAACAGCAAAGACAACTGTGACTTTAGCAGTGCAAATACTCCAACTGCTGCTGCAGTTGCTGTTGTCAGCAAGAATGCGCATGTCTGCATCCATCCTCGAGCAACAATCACAGTATAATAGCACTGCTTGCCCCAAAACAGCAAAATCTGACCAGAGCCTGGCAACGCTAGGTGCTCCAAAATCTCATGCCGTCTTCTGAAGACCAGAATCAGGACACATATGATGATATACAATGATCCCAGCAGCATCCAGCTGAGGAACAAAAGGAAGGGCTTCAAATTGTTGCGGCCAACACAGTTGTTCAAGAAAAAGCAGTGATGATCCATGTCCATGACACAACAGCCGCATTTCCTGCACAAAAGGTGCTCAATGCTCAACACTCGAGCAATCATGATTGACCAATCTAGCAGCATGTAGGTCACCTGCAATGATGTGCCTGGGGAGGCTTTGGGAAACTGCACTGCTGACAGTATGTACAGCTATCATACTGATCTCTTTGGACATCGGGGTCTGTGTGTGCAAAGCTGATGTACTCATGTGGGCGTCCTGCAGAAAGCCTAGCATGAAATTCTGCGAATGAATGTGTATCTGTATCTATGCCATGATCTGCTCAATTCTTTGATACTGGTTGGATTACAGCTGGAACATTGTATGATCTGTATTGCAAACTTGCCTGGAGAGCCAAAGACACACACGGCAAATTTTGTCAATATATTGGCAGCTGCCCAGCAACCAGCAATCTGTTGCAGGCACAGGCTCCACCCACTGGTGAGACATGCCAACAGCCAGCATATGCCAATAGCAGCATCAATAAGAATGAGAAATGCAACCAACCCGGTAAAGGTGCGCTGCACAATGTTGTGCAGCTGCCTGTGAGTTGGCAACAAATGTATGTTGGAGTACAACTTTGTTGCATACACAAGCTGACATTTGGTAAAAAAGTCTTTCTGTTACCTTGAACCTCGTCGTCTTTGTTCAGTACGCAAGGAGTGATCTGTGATTGCACCGCACCATCCACACTGTGCCAAGATGCGCTGTTGATTGTTCCACAATGCAGTCTCAACTTCAGAAAAAGATTCAGTGAAGGCAGTTGTATGCAACCTTGAATGCAGCTGCCGTTGTCTGCAAGGCGAGTTTGCATCCCCAGCACTTCTGAGTCTGTGTTGGGCCTGTAATAGGCTCGCGACTCGCAGCACGAAGTTCTTGGTCGCTCTTGGACATAGAGTTAGACCAACGTAGTTGATTGTCAGCGGTTTTTCAGGTAGATTGTGAGAGGCGCAAAGCCCAGACTTCAGTGCTCGCAGTTTCGCACGTCGGTCACTACTTCTAGTGCCAGCAGAAATTGACCTTTAAAACAATTTCTGGAGCCAACTTTCCTTCGTAAGCATCACTATGGAGTCATAGATCGTGACGACCACGCATCGCCCGAGTTCCGAAGGGCAAGACTTGACTGTTTTGTGGTTTCAGAGCATGACGATGCGAGCGTTATGCCCTGTAGCCAGGGCTGTCCTTTCTGAACTGCACAATCCGGAAGGCTCTTCTCAATGCCGCATTTTAGGCGCGATCAAAGTTTGACAGCAGCACTACAATTGCTGATGTAAACTTGTTTGGACATGTAGAACCAAGCATTTTCCCCCTAGCAGTATGAAATCAATTCCTGTATCTGCACTCGTCAGCAATGTGCGGTAAAGCGTCGAGACGTGTGAGGGTCACTGCAAAATATGTCAGCAGACATGTAGGGATTGCATTCTAGCATTTTGGCTGCACAATGAAGCAGCATGTGTTGCAGGTTGACTGCGTCAGACAATAGGAGCGGGGATGTCATTGTAAGTTGTATGCATTTGCTTACAAAGCAAACCCCTACATAAGCAAAATCGTACATTCTTGGAGTATGCGCCACTTGCTTGTGCCCCTGCATGCTTGCAGGGCAAGGGCTGTACATGTGCACACCACACTCAACTTGCCCAAGTCCAAGCCTCATTGCACCCGCTGAAATCCCAGCTGTGGCTGGGCAGGTGACCATGTGACTGGGAACAACCTTTTAGGGCTGGGGTTTTTGAGACACTTCCCCCGCGGTACCCCAGCAACGATTTGCTGGGCGGGGCAGTCATGACCATGACTTGTGACACATTACTCTTGTCACTACACGCCCATTCAATCTCTCCAAGCCTGAGCCTATCTCTGGATTTCATCATGTTGCTGGCTTAGCATGGGACTGGGTTGAGCACTGGGTTGGCATGATCCTGTCCATCTGTTTCTAGCTCTGGGTGGTGGCCGTTGGCAAATCCGTTGGCCTGTGCAACCTTGTGGTCAATGGCCTTCACATCAAAGCCTGGCATCTCAAAGCTGCCAGCAAACTCCTCAACCTTTTTCTTCAACTCAGGCACCCTTGGGTCTACGTCCAGAGCCCTGCAATGATGGTGCCGTAAAACTGCATGCTCTGGTCAACATGTTGCCACTTTGTCAGGTCAATGATCAAACACAACAGGCTGTAAAATGGGAGCAATGTGGCTGAGTGATTGTCAATATGCAGTCAAGGCCATCTCCTGTCAGCAAATCAATCCTGCTGTGCAGCAAAGCAGACATCAACTCAAGCCTCGCACACGAACATGCAACTGCAAATTGATGCGCACATTCAGTCATTTCCTACCATCGTACATTGTAGAAACTTATGCTGATCAATGTATGCTGAAGATTTGTCAGACAGTCACGTGATGTACATGGCTCAACTTCCTACATGTCCTGCGCAGCAAGTACTGTCTACTATCTGCCACTGTGCTATGCAGAAGGGAATGGCGCTGCACAAGAGCCGATGACTCCCCATGGGGTAGGGCCTTAGCCTCAGCAGGATTTGCAAATCTATGCTGGCAACCATTGGGGTATGACTTGTGCAATAGGCCTGTCAAGACTAAATCAATCAAGGAAGGATCGCACGTACCTGATGCCTGCTAGCTAAGTTGACCTTTTTGTCTTTATTTGCTATTGTTATTATTATTATTCTTGTTGTTGTTGTTGTTGTTGTTGTTATTCTTGTTGTTATTATTTTTATTATTTTTCAAGGGAGGATGTGCTCACTTGTTGAAGTCCTTCAGCAGGCGGCCGTGCTTGTTCTGCAGATCCTTGCACAGCTCCATGGCCTCATGCAGGAACTCAGCAATCTGCTCAAAGTCGGCCTCCTTGAGACCCCTGGATGTCATGGCAGGGGCCCCAATGCGCACCCCACCAGGGGTCATGGCTGACACATCACCCACCACTGCATTCTTGTTGAGGGTGATGTGGCACAGGTCGCAACACCTCTCCATTTTACTGCCTGTGATTTTCTGCAGAGCAGATCAATCATTTGGTCACTTGGCACCTCCTGTGCTTAAGATTCATGCGGGGAGTCAATGCCTGGAAAGTTACTGAGCACTGAACATACAGACTGTGGCTGAGTGGAAACAAGGGCCAGCGTATCATATGTAAAGAAAGAGCACGACTGGATTGAACATGCATTCAAGGAAGCTGTAGAATAGCGCAAGTGTTGCAAGGAGAAATCCAAATCGCTTGCAAACTGCAAAGAGGCAGAAGTGTGCTTGAGATAGGTCTCTCTGTACTGTTGAGACATGCATGATTTTAGAAGGCATGAGCAGCTTGTGGAAGCTTTGAACCTTATTTGCTTTACCCCATTTGCAAATAGCTTTTTGTATGTGACTCACGAGTGAGACTCTACTCTGACACTATAGCCCTCCCTTTTGAGAGCATGAAATTGTGACTCCTAAGATCTGAGGAGAGTGGTTTTCATCACTGGCAAGCGAGAGCTACACTCCTTGTTTCAGGGGCTCTTAGTCAGCTGACTTCAGTGACACGGATGGGTAATTGATTGAAACACAATTTGAGAATGCCCAGCAACAGAAAATCAACTACTGTTTGTGAACACGGGCTAGGACAAGAAAACATTGTTTGTGAAAGCAAACAGGCAATGTCTATACTCTGACACTACTTGCAACACTTTTGTTCTGTCTTGATCTTGCCAGTAATAGCTACAGCTGCAAAAAGAAGGTACCCATGGTCCATAGTGGCAAGCAGTTGCCTGACAACTATGTCATTTCACATTTACCAATAGCTACCAGGGTATGAAAATGCAAAATCACATAGTTGTCAGGCAACTGCTTGCTGGCATAGACCATGGGAATCTTGTTTTTGCAGACTTTATCAGTGTTGGGCTTCCAGCCATTTGCTGCGTGACTGTGGCTGTAAACTTGGTGCCAACGCTCCTAGGCAGGCTCAGGACAAGGCTTTCTGTAGAGAGCAAGACTGGCTTTGCACCCAGCTGAAGATCTGGCACAGCGAAGTATTGGGTGTTGTAGTTGATTATTAGCTTGTTTATGTACTTTTTATTATTAGCATTGCTACTGTGTGTACCACTAAGCACTGCTGTCTTACTGATTGTTTGATGAGTAGAGCGTCAGACAGACAGAATAGACTCAGCTGCACAGGCAGCAAGCTTGAAAGATGCAAGTTTGTGCATGTTGCGCCTGAACACAAACATCACAATTGTTACCTACACAATGTGCAAAGCCCATACTGATTGCAAAAGTCAGGTCTATCTTCAAGTACTGGCACAAAAGTGAGCTTTACCTCCTTACGCATGTCCCACAGCACCAGGTGGTTGTCTGTGCCGTCTGTCACCAGCTTGTACCCGTACTTCATCAGTCTTGCGCCTAAGGCCCTTGAGTTGGTGATGACCTGAGACAGAAAAAAGGTGTGAAGCAACAGAGCCACCCCTTCTAGGAAAGCCAGCTGAAATGCATAGAACCCTGTCAAACATCACCAGCCTAACAACTTATGAACACAGCTGAACATGTTGAGCATGCTCAGCACTGTACCGATTTGCCTGTAAGGAAACAGTGCAACAAGCAACGCACTTAGTAGGCCTGAACGAGACGGCACCTGCTTGCTGTACTGCTTGAACTCTGCTGTCTGGGCATGCTTGAGGGCCACACACAGAGCACCAATCTGGTGATTGTGGGGACCCCCTTGAAGGGATGGGAACACAGAAAAGTCAATCTTATCCTCAAAGTCATACTCGCTGCCCTCAGGCTCGCCCTTCTTCAGTCTGTCAGCAGGCTTCTTGCCCTGCACACATTCGTTTCACTGTATACCTTAACAGTCTGGGGTGTGGAGCCAGTTGTGACTCATCAGACATCCTGGCTTGAAAGCACAGGTGTATGTGGTGTGCGACAAAATCAGGCAGGCACACCATGCATGCCTCAGGGGACAGCCAAGCAGGAGCCATGGTGCTGCTGGGAACAGTCCAGACTCTGCCGTTGCTGGAAGTGCAGACAGCTAGGCTGATCGCCAGCATCAGACAGCATCAGGAAGTAGATATGTGCATTGTGACTGCCATGCACTTGTACGGAAGCGAGCAACAGAATAGGTGCTGCAAAGATGGGCGTGTCCGGCGTGTGTGTTCAAAGGAGCTGATTTTCTAGCACCACAGCAAAGGCACACAGAGACCATGACTGCCGCCAGATGACAAGCAATCTTTGTGGAGTTCTGTAACAGCGATGGGACAGTGCAAGGCAGGCATACCTTGCGTGAGAAGATCATGCCAGCACGGGGTCCTCTCAATGACTTGTGGGTTGTTGTGGTGACAACGTCACAGTAGTCGAAAGGCTGGTCTGCCTCCTGAGCTGCCACAAGGCCACTGCAGTATGGTCATTCCGTCAGATAGGCAAATGCAAATGTGGCTCATCTCACTTGCATCCTATCACTCGGACTATGAATGCGTGAGATTGTGTGTACCAGGTACTAAGCTTGTCCGTCAGGCGATAGCTCCCACGTGTGAGGAAGATTAATGCTGGTCTGCACACAAGAGGAACAAATGCCACAGGCACATGCACATCTCAAATAATGTTACCTGATGTGCGCCATGTCGCTCATGAGGTAGGCACCCACTTTGTCTGCAATCTGCCTCAGGCGCTTGTAGTCCCATTCTCTTGGGTATGCACTGCCACCACAGATGATCATCTTTGGCCGAAAGTCAAGAGCCTTGTCCTCTAGTTTGTCATAGTCAATGTATCCTGTCTGCAGGAGCAATACAAGTCAGCATTGAACTTTAGCTTTACAAATGCTTCAGTTGCTACTGCATGGCTGTGCCAATGGACATGCTGGCTGCTTGTGTAGCATTTGCAGTCGTTGCAGCCTGTGTTAAAGCTCAGGCATTGCAGTACTGACACACAAAAGAGAGGTGCATATACCTCAGGATTCAGCTTGTAAGGCAAGGACTCAAAGTAGATGGAGGTGGCTGAGATTTTCTTGCCATTTGCTGTGTAGTAGCCGTGTGTCAAATGACCACCACTGGGCAGATCCAAACCCATGATGCGATCATGGGGTTGCAGCAAGGCTGTGTAAACAGCAAAGTTTGCAGGGCTGCAGAACAGCAGGAAAGCTCAGAGAGTAGAGCAAAACATGGCATAAGCTCATTTATTCCAAAGTCGGATTGGTGTTTACCTGCCAGAGTAAGGCTGCACATTGACAGTCCAATGCTGAGAGTCCAGATGAAAAGCCTGCAGAGCTCTGGCTTTGCACAGGTTTTCGATCTTGTCAATGTTGTCGTTGCCCCCGTAATACCTGGCTCCAGGCTGTCCCTCGGAGTACTTGTTAGTTAGACAAGATCCCAATGCTTCAATGACAGGCATTGACGTGAAGTTCTCGGAAGCTATCAGCTCGATGCCCTTCCTGCAGGAAAGTGATCACTGGCGTCGACCACCATACCAGTAACGAACGGAGCCGCCTCACGGACAAAGCGCCGCAAGTGCCTGTGACATACCATTGACGCTCCTTCTCGTCTTCGATAATGCTGAATAGTTCTGGGTCAGCGTTTTTGAGGCTTGACAAAGCTTCGGGGAAAACGCCCTGCATGGTGGCGTCTAACGGTGTTTCGCTGTTGCGAACTGACAATTACACAGCGTGCGAACTACGTTCAGTCTCGACTATATTGTAGTGGGACGGTCAGGCAACGTGGTGCTGTAGGCCCGAGCCGGACTAGCGTGGCTTGTCGAAGAAGATGCTCGTGGGGAATGCATGTCAGCAGGAAACGAAATTAAAATCCCATCTAACCACCCTGAAAAGGTTGTTCATGCCCCATCCTGTTGGGCGAAATGTCTGCCAGCAAGATATGTCCAGAACATGCATGAGAACGCGGTGTAGAGTACCTCAGAGTATACGTTGTGATCACAAGCCAGATTCTGCAGTACAAAACCAGAGCGGCATTTTGGAATGGTCATTCAATAATTAACAGCGATCAGGGATGCTGCGCACAAGCTGTCTCGATGCATCAATGTTTGTTGTAGCAAGATCTGTGCTTGAGCAACATTTGTGACCTATTTGGCAACTTTGCAAAAGCCAGCAAGTCTAAGATGATGCTGAACAGGGGGTCCATGGTGCTTTCAAACAGTTTGAAAGCTGTCCCCGCTGCCAGATGCAATCAGGAGCATGTACTGTCCATCCGGCAGTATCACAATGCTGTAATCATTCTCGCCATCAACGCTTGATGCTGAACTTGGGGGCGCCCCTATCCAGCTGATGGGCTGGCCTTTAAAGCCCCATGCTGACACAATTGCCCAAGGGCATTTTCCTTCATGGACTAGCTGCTGTCCCAGCTTCACAGCTTTTTGCACCTGCCATCCCCAAGACACGCTGACAACCGCTCCCCACAACATATGCCAATAGTGGCATTGCTTGCTTGTCAATGGTAACGGATAGGTTGCGCATAAGTGCAACATGACTGGTTGAGGAGCAGCAATAAATGTCAGTCAGCAGGGTGGAGACTACCTGACATGGAGCGACAAGGCCAGTCCAGGTGTTCTTGTGGAGAGCTACTTCCTGCATGTGCTGCTCATCAAGGCTGTGCCAGTCATGACCTGCAATGGCATGCCATGCCTCATGTATCTGCATAGCTGATGTGGACTTCACATGTAAAATTGTTCACACCAGTTGTATCACATGCGGTGCACAGATCATAGGGCTGAGACGTTGTGTGTCAATCTCTGGAGGGTTCAGAGCACAGTAGGTGCATAACAAAGGAGCAATTCTGTGGAAGCGACCATTCACCTTGCAATCCACATGATACACCCCCAATCCATTCATACAGTTCATGCAAGTGATCCATGGGGGTGTTGTCATCTGTGTCTGCATTGTCCCCATGTTTGACAGCAGCACTCAGCGCAATCTGCTGCAGGTAGCTAGCGCTTGGTGCCTGACCCCCTGCTGAGGTTGTCTGTTGGTGCTCATGTGCGATGCACTCTGAGCTGATCAAGCCACTGACTGCTGCAAAATCTATTTCCGCTACATTGTCATGCTGAGCCTTGACACATAGGAGGCGGACTGGCTCCAGACCATGTTGTAAGCGATCTCTTATCTGCAGAAGAGCAATGCAGATCAAGATTGACTGAACTGTAGTGGCACCGTACAGTACATTCTGCAGCGGGGATGGCAGGAGATCTGCTGTTTGCAAAGTGCACATGATGAGTGCTACATGTACCTCACATGAAAGAATCATGCAGACATGACAAAGTGTGTCCTGTACCTGCTCACCCTGTCATGACGGTCATTTCCCGGCTTGAAGTTGGGAGCCAGCAGGTCTGTATCTAAATGAAAATCATCTGCACAACAGTGAGTTGTTACAAGTGCCTGAGCAAACATGAAGTGCCTATTAATTTGTGCAATGTTTGCTGGCGATGCTGTGCAAAATGTCAAAAATGGGATGCAAATGAGCCTGCCTGTCGAGCCTATCCGGCTTCCAGCAATGCCCAGGCGTTGGTACTCGTTTTTGGATACGGTAACATGCAGCTTGCCGTCTGGTGTGCATGCTGCACGTGTTGATCCGTTTAAACAGACGCAAGACAAGGAAGTGTCGTCAATAGCGGGATTGATGAATGCCGGATCCGTGACAATGGCTAAGCTGGCATGTATCGAATAGTAAAATGCTGACAAATCGGGCACAGGGGGTACTACATCTTGCTTGTTCGGCAGCAGAGGCAATAGAAGCTGAACTTTGCGATTGAATGGGTGTTTCCGTATTAAGCTGGCAGCACTGTCAACAGGATGGCCGAAGTGGCTAATGCGCACCCAGAGTTTTGCCCCGAGCTTGTCGCTCATGTCGCGCCATGCTTTCTCACAGCTGCAGTGCTCCGATAGGGCACTCAAGTCAGGCAGGGCGCCTCCAACAGGGCGCTTTTTTTTAACGCTCGAAAAACCGCTATTCAAAAGGCACACACTCTGTGATAGCATGTCGCATTCCATGTTGCGAACCTTTCGAGGTCTGTGATAACTGCAACGTCATGGTTCAAGCCTGGTGGGCGGCTGGCTTGGCCGTTCCAGTGGTGCTGATCAGGGGTTTGGTGACCAACAACAACAAAGCTAAACAGAAGGAGAGTCAGAACGACAGGTTGCCTGCCGCAGTCGCCTTGTGTTCTACTACTCATCATGCCTCGGACCTGATCGGGAATTTGTCGACCCTGATTTCCCATGCCCAGTCGTGACTGTAGATTTGATGGCATCGGCACAGATCCTAGCTTTGTCTGTGAGAGAGTGTGCACATCTGACAGACTGTCCAGACGTATGGGCGGGTTAGCAAAGGTAAAACCAGAGGCTTTTGATTATCACAGCCGCTGTACCGACAGCTGACTTGTTGCTGACAACCTGACTTGTTGGCATGTTTTAGGATCCTGTGCCAAACACCTGCGTAACTGTCTGCGGAACGTCAGGTAAGGGCAAGCAGTTTGACTGTCAAATGTGGATCGCAGATCTAACTGAGTCATTTGTTCCACAGCAACTGACGCCTGCACAGAAGCATGCCAAAAAACAGTTTGCACCAACATGCTGCAAGTGCCAGCCTGGAATGACTCTTGTCTGCAGCGATGCACAGCAGAGTGCTTGCGAGGCAGGTCTTTCTAAGATGTCAATCGTGATCAGGTCAAACTGCAAAACAAAAATACATCAAGACAGGATGCCTGTCGATCATGAACCAAATGATCATGAAGCACATGTCCGCAAGTTTGCATACAAAAGTCCTGCTCAGAAGCTTGTGTTTCCACAGTTTTGCGATTTGATGTGTGTGACTTCATGACGGTGCTTCGAGTGAATGACTGCATGTGACCTTAATTCTGGACAAAAACCTGACTTTTGGAATTACTATTAACAACGTTGGAAGCTGTGAAACTCTAGCACATCACCTGAAAGCTTACACATTAGTCTGTTTCATTCCAGGAAAGCATATATGACACGTTTGCATTCCGGTCTGTTACAAGCACTTTGCCTGCTGCAGTCAGCTGTACATCTTGTGATGATGGGACAGTCCCATCCATCAGATACATCTGATTGTTGCTGTGAACATCCTCCAGCACATATCTATAATTCACCATCATGCCAAAGCTGGAACTGAGACCATTTTGACTCAAGTCTGCACCCCAGTTTAGTCGCCAGACTGAGGCACCATTCCGCAAATGGAAATTTGCGACTGGGTCAAAAGCCAAGCGCCGCCGCCGCACATGTAGCAGATAGTGGGTGCAAAGACGCATCAGCACTGGTCCCCAGTCCTGTATACAGCATGAAACATGGCCTTTGTATCAGGGTTAAAACCAGTAACTTGAACAAGGTGGCAATACACTTATTCACCATCTGGCTATCAGTGTGCTGCTTCAGATAACAGTCTGGCACCCAGATTACACTTTGCCAGCTGCTTTCAAGTGTTGATGCCATGCAGCTATGTGGTGTGACCAGGTTGAGAGCATGAAGTGGCAGAGTTGCATGCAGTGGCAGCTGCACATGCTTGCATCATATGCTTTGAACAAGCAAAAGTACATTGACAGACCTGCAAGGAGGATATGCTGTTTTGCTGCTCTCCAATCTGCTCTTGCTGCTGTATCAGGGACAACAGATGCTGTAGAGCATCAGTCATTGTCATGTCATCTGGCATGCCATGTTTGCCTTGGAGCGCTGCTAAATGGTATTTTATCAACAAGACAAATTCTTGCTCTGCCTGCATACAACATTTGGACTATCCTGATGGACACGCCCCAAATGACTGCCTGTCATGAGACTCCCACAATGCAATAGCAGGACAAACAACAGCTGTGATGCCTGAAATGCTCCCACAGAAGTAACGCACTGGTACGCATTATTATGTGACAAACATACTTTGGTGTGTGGTTGCTAGCGCAATGGCAGAATCAAGGGAGAAACATCCTGCCATCTGACCAAGCTATTGACGTCCCTATGCCATGGCAATGCTGTGTGACTAGCAACAGGCCAATGCCACAAGGCAAGTGCTGCTTGCATGCAGGCTGAGTATTGCAGTGCTTTGTCATACATGGACAATGCTGGGTCCTGTACAATCCTACCTGTTGTCCTCCTTGCTCTAGGCGCTTCAGCTCAGCATCCACTTGCGTATGCAGCCAATTTCTAAAGCCAGGTATGGGCGACAGGGTGATCAGCATCTGCACATTGGGAAACTCTGCCAGCACTCGCTGAGCAACTTGCTTGATCAGAAAATTGCCCAAGTCCACTCCTGCTAGTCCCTGTTGGGTGGAGGAAATGGAGTAGAAAACTGCTGTGTCAGCTTGTTCTGGAGTGGAGGCCTCCACGCTATGTGACTGTGTATACACATCTGCAGGTACGCATAGTATCAACAACAAGAGCACCACTTACATGTTCCAGCAGCTACTTAAAACAAAACACTGCACAAGTCTTATCTGGCCAAGCTGGCTTATTCTGGACGTCATGATAGGGATACATAATGTTCAGACATTGGAACAACCAGTCATTTCAATGTCAGTAGTCACATACCCAGTACTCACAGCGTCAGCAAGTCATCGGGATAGCAATGTGATCAGATGCAGCTTATGGATGTGCTCTCAAGCCAATCAAGTGAAGGCCTAGATCTCAAGGGCCAGCACACATCACAATGAGGCCTGTGCCTTTGCCTGTGGGTGATCAGCCTCTGAGTTTAGAGTGTACATTCAAAGCTGCAATTAGTCACACCACCAGCACAGTCTCACTCCTGGTGAACACAACAGGCTGGTACCGTCGGGCTGATTTGATACAGTGCTGTACCGTGTGTCTGTGCGTCAGCTGTACTCAGTCAGTTTGCAGATTGTTCACCAATTCTGCTCTTGTCTTTTTGTCCAGTTGAAAGAGCGCAGTGCTGCAGCTGCGCTGTGCTGTGCCGTGCTGTGCCGTGCTGTGCTGTGCTGTGCTGTGCTGTGCTGTGCTGTGCTGTGCTGTGCTGTGCTGTGCTGTGCTGTGCTGTGCTCTGCTAGCTATGCTCATGATAGTAAGCTCAATAACACCACACAGGTATCTGATGGTACATGATGGCTAGGCTGTTTTGTACCATACGCATAAACATCCTGAGCTTGGAACCTGATTGTGTTTGAAAGGCACCATGCAGCAGACGTGCAGTGCTTGTAGTGTTTTGCAGCGCTTGGAGCGGCAGTGTGCAATAGACGATGGGGCTCACCAACAGCATCAGGGTGGGCAAGCTGCAGCTGATGAGGGTGGAGGATGTCATTCATGCTGGAGGCTGCCCCCTGCTGCAGGGCACAATGCAAAATGACCAGGGGCTCCTGAGGCATGCTAGGGTGCATGAAAACGTGTACCCTGCATCAAAGGTCCACGAAAGCACCTATTGCCATCAAAGTCTGACTGTGGCGATGGTCTGCTGCAACAGCTGACGAAGGCATCATGCTTTGCTGTTGTGTAAAGCTGTAACTGCTATATGCTGTTCAATAGTGCATCCACCAGTTGTTCCTCAGCTGACAAGTTTATTCTGAAAAGTGGCGGGCAGGCTGGAGGGGATGTCAGATACATGCATTCCAGCCTGAGTTGCAAACAGAGTGATTGATTTGTAATACACTTTGTAAATTGAACAAAGTGGAGAGGACCCCTATGTGAACGCAGGCTAACGATACATACATTTTGTGAATTGGGCAAAGAGGAAAAGATGCTTGTTTGCCCTTTGGGGCCAATGCAGAGCAGGGCACCTTCGCATGGGTCCCAAGCGCTGCTTCAGGTCCTGCCAGCCTTGCATGGGGTGCACCGCCTCATATGTCATCACCTTCTCCAGCAGTGCAGCTGATGAGCTCTCCCAGTGGATAGGCTGCAGCTGCAGTAGGCCCACACTGAACCAGGTAGCTAGAGACTGCCTACATGATGCAATTAATACTTTTTTGAGTTTCTTATTAGAGAATGTATTTTCAACTTTCTCAAAATGTGTTGAATCTCTTTGATTCTTGAAATCATGTAAACAAACAAATGAAGCCATAAAATTTTAGCATGAAACCGGTGAGCTGACTGACCAGAGCAGTGAGAAGAGGGCGTTGCATCCTTTTGTGCAAGGTGTTCTTCAAGCATGTAGTGGTGGGCAAATGCTGAGAAGGTGCAGGGAGGAGGGTCATGCTGATTGGCTATTCAGTGATGTTGATGAAGGCTGTGGCGACCATGTGCCATTGCAGCATACCTGAGGCTGCGATCCAGAGCTCTTAGAGGACCAGCTGTTGCAGGAGACTGTTTGACTGCCTTTCTCACATCTGCCCTCATGTCCACCAGAAATTTAATGCCTGTATGCCAGAATACAGTGTGCAATGTCATTTTTGGGGTCGATGCCACAGGTGTGCCACAGCATTGTGTAACAGCATGGCTGGCATGACTGAGGACAGTAGCACAATACTTGTAAGCAATCAAGAGGGTTGATGCAAGTTGTACCATTTGGTTGATTGCTGAATGGTAGGAAGAGGTTGGTGTACAATGGTTGACTAGCCTCCTGAAGCTGTTCCAAGCTCCTGAGCACTGCTTCTTCTCCCCTGCCTGCATTTTGGTGTGATGCTGCTAGAGAACATGCTGTGAGTAAGCATGATAAAAAGCATTGACGACAAGAACAGTTCGTGTGCAACATTGGCACCTGTCAGGGCTTACTTGCAGCCTCTTTCCAGCTTTTGACTGCTCTATTCATGTTTGCTTCTGCACACAGTCAGGTTATGTCGGCTTTGCAACCGCTTTTTGCGTACAAGAGAGAAACAGACGCTGTCACAAAGTCACCTTGCACACCAAACTCTTGGCATAGCAGCTGAAAGAGCTTCAATCTGTCACCAGGACTCATGGTCCTCTGGTAGACCTGGACAAATGTTGAAACCAGCTGCTCTGGCAACACACCTGACACCCTTCCCTGCCTCACTCTGATAGCTGTGTGCAACAAGTCTCTGATGTCCTCAGTTTTCCACTTCGGCTTGGCGCTTTCCGTCTGCAAACGTCCTGCATGCTCCTGACCGGTATCCCCAAGCAGACCTTGCCAGTACTGCAGTAACTGCTGTCCATTGCTTTGTTCAGCCTGAGGCTCGTCGCTGCTATAGCGTGCGCTTCCATTGGCAGGATGTTTCACGTGCCCCAATGACGGCACCTGGCCAAAAGACACGTCTGCTGAGACAAGCTGGCGCCAAAGGCACGAGGTCGGAAGACGACGCATGCAGTGCTGATCATCGGCAGGTCATGCTGCTGATAAGCTGGAGCATCAAGTACTTGCTTCAAAAGTTGTGCAGATCCAGATGTGCATTTCAGCCGCAATGTGCAGCAGCATGTCGCCGTGCTCTAGTTCTTGCTTGGCTGTCAGAAATGACTACAAGTTTGACCGAACGGGGGGGATTCAGAGGTCAACAAGTATCGTCCTCTCAATTGCTTGCCTCATGCAAATTGCCAGAACCCCACAATTCAGCTGTCTGCAGTCAAAAAGCATGGGGCGGGCCAAACTTTGCCAATTTGTCTGGAGGCGGTGGTTGTGCTGTGTGCACAACTCCAACTTGTTGCACTAGAACCAGGAATCTGCTGACTGGCAACCTCTACCTCTGTCAGAGGTGAGCTTGGCTTTGCAGCAAGCCTTTGTTCAACGGACTCTTGCTACTGGCTCGCTACTTTGCAGGCACAAGCTGGTATTGCACTGGCCAACGTCAGGGCACATGTGCGTCTGTTACAGTCATGAGTTACAACAACTTACCATATGTTTAGCAAGCCCTGAGCAAGTGGTAATAATATTTCAAGGTCTGCTTCCTCAGCGCTGCACCTAACAAGTTCAATCAGGATAAAAACAAAACAAGCGTTCAGGTTGCAATTCTTGTAAGGCTTTGAGGGCCGCTTCTGCAGTTGTAAAGCCGCCATGCAACAGGCCATCTACATATACCATCAGTGAGTCTGTAGGCATAGCAAGCCTTGACAAGGTCATGCCCAACTGCCAGAGGTCATCTGTGAAGACAAAGGGTCTGTTCCTCAGATCCACATCTGATGGCAAGCTTGGACCACTCCAGAACACCAATTCGCCATTTCTTCCAGCCAGCTCCCAATCAATCAGGCAAAAGCCTGTTTGAGTCTCGACAATGTTGTCCTCTCGCACGTCTCGGTGGACAAAGCCTTCTTTGTGAATCACTGCCAAAGTGGTCAGCATGCACTTGGCGAGCTTCAATAGTCGCGGCAATGTCATGTTGTAGACCTTGCAACCAACAGGGATCAACTGCAATGTCACTGTGACATGCCCTGTCAATGAGCCATCCACAGGGTCCTCCTTTGCTAGGTCCACATTGTGAGTGCCAACCTGCACCACGTTTCCACTGGCTTGTTTCAATCGAGTGACGCAGGAACAATCAAGAACATGGCCAAGTCAGCCAGAATCACCTCCGTAGTGCGTACCTTCATCGCAGATGCCTTTGATGTTGTTGGCAAGGCTTTAGCATGCAGCAGCCTGTAAGTGTCCACAAGCGTTTTCAGGTGTTCATTGGGAACCACCACCTTCTTCTCAACATGGTCCAGCCGCACTTTGATGCGCGTCTTCCCTGACACACCTGCCGAAGGAAATATACGGCTTGTTTCTAAATGCCATTGTGCAGAAGAGTATGGTGACATGCATGGTTTTCATGACGTTCATGCTCTTGTGCACCACAAAAAGGCATGGTGCAACAACCACAACCAGACTATACCTACAAGTAGTGACGACTGACAAGTAATACAAGTCATTTTCTCGACAAAGCTGGCTGATGCCTTACCTGGATATGGGCTGTAATTGACATATGTAATAAACAAATAAAAGGATGGCGAAGAGCACTTGCATAGACATATATATCTGTACTTGTCAATGAAGTTGTGAAGCTTGTTTCAGCAGGTTGAACTGCCAGGGTGTCATTTGCTGTAGCGTTATGCATGGCACATTCAACCAAGGCGTCTGTGCATTGCCACACACAAAGTGGAGGTAAGCCTCTGTGCATTGCCACCAACACAGGAAGTCATGCGATAAGGAGCACATGACATGCAGGTTTGGGTTTGATGTCACATCCTGGTGTGTGTGTTGCACCTGTGTCAGCAGTAGCAGCTTGGCTGTTACTGCTGCTGCAGCAGCCAAGTTACTGACACTTGCATGCCAAAGAACCAAGTGCTCTTGACCAGTTTGGATGACTCCTGATCACATACCTGTCAATCACATCACCACCTCTCACGAAAGAAAGTAGAGTTGATAGCAGAGGGCGGTCCAGGGGGCAACAGATGCATGTGATCCACTGTTCTGACCCAGCGGACGATGTTGACAACTAGCTTGAGCATTTTCTAGCGACCAACTTTGGTGCTAAACTGCATACAAAGTGCAATATTACAACAAGACGATTGGGCATGAAAATGCAATAATGATGTGGTGCACGCAGAACTCTGATAGATGATGGTGCACTTGATGCAACCACAGAAGATGAGTGACAAGCCATTGACCTTGCGAGGCATTTGCTGGCAAATCCGAGTGACTTGCTGGAAAACAAAACAAAGCAGTTATCGTGATTCTCACTGTGAAACGAGGAACAACAGTGGTAAGCCTTGCTGCGCCACCGACAGGAAGAGCTTCAACTTGTAGCGATGTGCCAGCAGTGGCTATGAGCAAAATGTAACCAAGGCGCCCAAACATCATCATGTTGCTGGCTTGGTGCTTTTGCACCAGCTCTACACGTGCGTTTTCCATCTCTGCATCTGATGCTTTGTCCTCACCCCCCACGACCATCACATTTTGAAGGAACAACAGGAAGTCATGCTTGTGACCCTCCTGTGTGATGCTGATGTTCACGATATTCCTACGCTGTGCATGAACCCAAGTGAAACAGCAAGGCAACAATACAAATACTGAAGCAAGTCAAAGTGCAGTCAGAGCTTTACCTGCTGCTGTCCAGCGGCACAGAGAGCAGTTGGCAGATGAATTCTGGCAAGCCAAATCCTACTGCTTGCCAAAATGGGGTGGAGTAAAGCTCAGTGGGTCGACCAAGAGGAAGGGGTAATGACAGACCATGTGAGACAGATTGGAGGAGCGCAAATGCACTGTCGACGCTGCTGCTGCGGAACAGGCCTGGATACAAATTGGTATAAAGCATCAAGTACGCATCAGGAACAGGTATTTTGGTCTGCAGCTCTGCCTCAAGCATGCACTGGATGCTTGCAGCATGAAGGCTGGTAACGAAAACTGATTCCGGGAAGACAGGGCACAGTTGATTGGCAACCTCTTTTGTTGCATCCACTAGAAAGTGCTGCTGTGAAAGGCCTGCGCACAAACACCGACTTGCTCAACAGCAACTCCTGGCATCACAAGCAACGCTCAGTATGTCCATCAAACATCGTCAAAAGCAACCCTGCAAGCCACAGAAAGGCTGAGAGGCTGCATTGAACATCTTCAATAGTTTTGTGAAGATGCAGGCAGGCTGATTATGCCTCAAACAAAGCCGATGGGCTGTGTTGATTCTGCTCTGCTGCTGCGTGATACCTGCTAGACATGCTGTGAGATCAACAGCAACCCCTTCAAGCCACAGGAGAGGCCGGGAGGTTGCATTGACTATTCTCAGAAGTACGGCTAAGATGCGGACAAATTGTGATGCAAAGCCAAAAGCTGAAGCCACAATCAAGCCTTGAAAGCTGCTTTGAGTGGGCTCAATGATTGTGCTGGTGAGGTCAACATGGGGTATGATGTGGACTTGAAATGGTTCTCATAGACAAGCTCACCAGCATTGGACTTTAGCAGGATGTTGTATGTGAGTTCTTCAGCTGGTTTGAAGCTTTGCATGCTATACCCGCTTTCATCAGCATCCAAGACTGTGAAATTCCCGGCCTCTGCAGGATCCAATTCCACCTCCACCAGCATAGCATCAAACTTGTGGAGCACGCTCTGGACCTTGACCTTATTGCCAGCAAAGAGGGCAAACTGGGAAGAAGTGTTGCTGATACAGTCTTTGAACTTTGCATGTTGACATGTCATCACGCAATTCAGGGAGCTCTGCATAACAAAAAAATGCAACTGTAGCAACTTTCCTCAGTGCAATTTTCTGCAGAACACGTGTCTGCGCACAGAAGCTCACGAAATCACTCAGTGCGACACCTGGAAAGCCTGGACGCCAGGCACGTGTGGCGGGTCAAACAGAACGTTCTCTGAAAGTCTCACAACAACAGTCCGTTCAGCAGATGAGACGGCAACAAGCTCTACAGTGACCTGTCTGTTACAAGACAGGCCAGGAAAATGTGATACGCTTCAGGCCAGGCCTGCTGGTGTCACCTGCTTGTATCTGTCGTGCAGGCTGACTAGGCGACGGGGTTGCCTGAGCTGTCAAAGGGGCATGGTACACTTTGCGTCTACGCCAAGGAGAAATTCAGGCTTCACAGAAAAAAGAAGCAAAAAGAAGGTTACAGCTCGGCCGTGCGTTCACGCTCTGCGCTAATTTTTATCAAGGACGAAAGAAAGGATTAAAGAAGAAATTAGGACAAAACCCTGAGTCTGACCAGATTAAGATTGACGTTTCGATAGATTATTACACCTCAGATATACAGTTCCTAGGAAACATTCATTTTCTTAGTGGTATGTATCCGATGACCAATTCCCGAAACTGCACTTGTCAGCAAAGCTCGGTCAACTGTCAGGATCAATGTGTACGTATGATAGGGCCAATGCAAAATATGTCGGCAAATATGCATGAGTGTCGTATGCATGTCAGAAGTATTGCATTACAACTGCGGCTGGCTGAGTGCTGACGCATTGCAAGCTGTCGGCTGTAAAGAAATCTGAGGCTGAGCTTAGGTCAAACAGATAGCAGCGCTGCCGGCCACGAGCTCAGGCACAAAGCATATAGGTCCGTCGCAGGTTGGAGCAGTGTTTATACCTATATCAGCAGAGTAGGTACATTAACACATTCATTTGCAGAGCTTGGAAAATGCTGGATCATAAAATATTGCATCGAATACATTTTGGAGTTGTAACTTAATTAGGCAGGCTGCGCAATGCATTTACATGAATCTCAGAGGGTATATTTTACAGTCATGGAGGGTAAAATCGCTGACTGACAAATGGTGAGACAACAATTATGGCGTTTGTTGCTGATTGGTGGATTGAGGTCCAGAGTTGTGCCAGAGTGGAGGCAACTGTTGTTACATGCAAATAGCAGTATCAAACTTCAACATCGACTGCGGCACCCTTGTTCAAGCATCATGCACACAGCATTGCCAACACCCAAGATACACAAGATGCATCCCTCATTTGCCAACTTGCTTCAAATTGAGCATGATAACTTTCAGTACAATAATTTCAGTTCGTTTTTCATTTCATGACCAGTACAAAGATGTTGATGCTGAAAAATCTAAGCACTAACACAAATTCACACTTCTCTACCTACAACCTGCTGAAGCGAGAGGGCGGGAGGGGCTACTATTGTCCAATGCCCTTCACGCTGGGATTCATGCGCTGAGAAAGCCTTGGCAGAATCGTTTTGCTGCCAGGCTTGACAGTGGTTATTGTTTGCCTCCTACCAAAGCCAGAAAGTCTGAAGACAAAGTGGTTGCTGCATTCTCTGCAGCTGAATCAGCTTTTGCTTTTTTCTGACCATATGTTCGCAAAACCTTCCTGTGACGGTCAGTTGGCTTTGCTGCTGATTTCTGCTTGCTGAAGTTCTCACCAGCACCAGCTGCAGGGGGTTGACTAGCATCCTGTTGCCCAGCTGCATCTTGACTGACATCCTCACGCTGCGACACACAACAAACATAAATACTGTGGGCCATGCAGCAATGCTGTCTGGTATCTTATTACATATGAGCTGTTGCGGCTAACCTTGAGTGCAACCATGTCCATGTTTTTGAGAGGGCCTGCTGCAGCGTCTCAGAGTTGACTTGACACAAACAGCAGGTGATCACTGATCTACAGCTTGGATCTCACACACTCTCTCTTCAACAAAAGAAAGACACTCCTGAGAGGTTTGCATCGCACAGACTGGTGCAATGCTGATGATGGAGAGATCAAACACACCTTGCGTTTACGCTCTTTCATGGCCGCAATGCCCTTTGCCTTGTCAACCTGGCCCATGTAAAAGTCACGCTCACGCTTCGCCGCTGAAATCTCTGCAGCTAGCTTTTGCTCCCTGACTGCATTCTGATAAGCTGCACAGAGCACAGACCACAGTCAACACGGTGTACAACGGGAAAGCCTTCTTGTGTGCAGATGCTATTGATCCTGCATCAACATTCAGTATATTGATCAGCGATCAACTTGAAACCCAGACACAAAGTACAGAGTATAGCAGCGGTGAAGAATACAAACGCAGCGAATAAAGCGGTCTCTATATATGAAATGCGGCTATCATGAGGATCATTACATGCGGCCATGTCTGTGTGCAGCACTGTTGCATCAAATCAGCTTCACAACAGGCTGTACCTATCTCTTCTGTCAGATGGTCCCATTTGAACTTTGGTAAGTACTTGAGGGACCACAGATCATAGTGGTACGCTGAGCGGCGCTTGCCACCCATCTGGTTGCCATTCAGCATAGCAGCAACTTGCTTGGCAACAGCCTTGTCGTCAAATTCAACCCAGCCTTCAGTGAAGTTCTTGCCAGTATTGCCGCCTTTCTGCTTGCGCTGTCTGCGCAAAGCAGGGTCTGCAGCATAGTGCTGTTATCAGGCACAGCAGTGCATCTGCATTTAGGGTTTTTACAGTCTTGTTTGCTGTTCTGTACCTGTCACAGCCACTTTTGCAAGCAGCTGCTAGGATGGACATGTATTGTACCAGCAGAGCTTTACCTTCAGGTGCACAGTACAATCTGCCAATGGAACCATACTGTTCCAACAAGTGCCTTAGCTTCTGTGGTTTCTGCGCAAATGCTCAACACTAAGTGTCTGCCCACGACTCGTACACGGCAACCACACAGCTAAAGGACTCAAGCGATATACGGACCATGTGAGGGGGTATGCGACTGACATAGACTATGCCCCTCCGCTCATACTGCTTTTGAAGCTTCTGCAGTTTTTTGTTGTGCAGTGGCTCCTCTGCTTTGTCGACAGTCGCAGCGACCTGGTCCGGCTCCGGCTCCGCTGCCATCTGGGCAACTTCGACGTTCCTGAGTGACTCGACACAGACTAACGATGACCTTGCGCAAGGTTGCGTTTGATGAACGCTTGTCGATGGCAGTCGAAACCCTAAATAGCATTTTGAAATGGTTCAGAGAGGAGACAATGTTACAACTGTACAATCGATGAGCTGAGTTATGACGTGATCAGATGCGTGATCAGATGCGCAGTGTTGACCACAAGCATTTGACTCTGCCTCTCCATCTCTGCTTCTGGTTCTTCTGATCCACGATCTAGGCACAGCAAAATGTCCGAAGTTGATGGTGTCGTTTTTGGAGCCGGTGGCGGCGTTGGTTTTGAGTGCGTGCAGCACATGCTGAGCAAAGGTCAACGTGTTCGAGCTGTTGTGCGCTCTCCACAGAAGTATGCTGATAAGTTCCCCAAGGATCCCAAGTTGACCGTTGCACAAGGAGGTGCGGATCAGCTTGACTGCCACAGATAGTCCTGCTTGTGTTTGGCACAGCAAGCCTGCATCAGCCTAACGTATTCATGGCGTTCTACATCAAAGGCATATGCTTTGCGCAGATGTCACAAATACGGAATCTGTCAAGGAAGTCATGAAGGGTGCCAAAGGGGTCATATTTGCTGCATCTGGCATGACCTTCTGGTCAGCCGCTTCAGTAGATTTTCAGGTATGCAACAGCTGGTTGAATGCTAGAGCTTTCAAGGCTGCGATGTGGCGTCAGTGCGTAAGGCTTAGTTGACACCAATGACGCAAACTGCACACTCAGCAAGCACAGCATGCAGGGCCTCAAAAATGTAGCAGATGCTGCCACTCAAGACCAACGAGTTGTTGTGGTTTCATCAGCGCTGGTTTCACCAAAGAACAGGTAGCTTCTGCATCATGCCAGTATACCTCACTCCACATTGAGTACAGAGCAAAGTTTGGTTTGACTTCTGGCCTCTTTTATAGGTTGAACCCAATACGTATCATACTGAACAATATCAGATGGAGTCTCATGGACAACAAGTTCAAAGGTAGCTCAACTCACCATATCGGTTGAACAAGCCACCTGCATATGCACCTCTGCATGCTGCAGGTATCCACAATGCTATTAACCCAATGTTGAACGCAGGCGAGTGCGCCCTGAGAGATAGCGGGAAGTCATTTACAATTGTCCGTCCTGGCCACCTTATGAATGAGCCGGCAGGCCAGCATCGACTAATCACAGGCAAGCAGGGCAGATCCTGGCGAACACGCTTGGTGCATGAAATGTCTGTTTGTTGGTTCAGTGCTCTGCTAGGATCAAGCTTGATGCCAGCATTGTTGGGCTGTACGTTGCTTAGCTCCATTGCACTTGGCATGTAGCAACAGCAGAGCCATGACTGCTTGGTGGCAGGCATCTCGACCAGGTTGAGGACACTCAAGGGGCTAATGTTGAATGCAGGTCAAGGAGATTCCAGGACGCCTGGAGCAGTGCCCAGGGCTGATGTTGCTGCAGTTTGTGTTGCTGCAATCACAGCCACAGCGGCTGACAAAATCACCTTTGAGCTTGGCACAGACAAATCGCAAGGAGCAGCACAAGGTCCCATTGCAGACATATTTAGCGGTCTCAAGCAAGGTGTATACCAGTGAAGGCATGCTGCTGCTTTCTGGTTGGTGACATGACTATGGAGGGCTTCAGCGCAGTGGCTACAGACTGCAACAGATTGCAAAGCCAGCTGCAGGCAGTCCCTGCTGAGCAAGTCACCATCCTGATTTATGTACATACCGTAAGTTCACATAGCATGCACATAGCATGTGTGTGACAGTGATCAGACAGCGTGCCTAGTGACGTGACAGGCACATCAGTCTGCTTGATGAAGAACCCCAGGGGAAAGACATGGTTTGGGTGGACAATGTGCACAGCTGTCAAGTGCGGCCAGCGATGGTCCTGTAGTTGTACACAGGCCAACGGTGGTGTAGTTATACACAGGCTGAACAAAACTGTGCTGGTAGCTTGTTGTATGTACATATATGTGCGGAAGTATGTGTACTAGCAACTACGCGCCAAGAAAACATGGAAAGTGACTGTACAAGATGTACATGTATTGATTCAATTGAATGCAAGATGAATGTGACTGTCAGCACGAACTTCATTGGTCATCCTTCCTATCAAGGCTCCCAATATCCTGGGATCTCAAGACAACAAAACAAGATAAGTATGTAATGGTATGGTATGCTACTGCTTGCATAGCTTATGATCCAACTGCTGCTTACTTCTCCTGGTGTACAATTGGTATGTTGCATCAATACCTAATTGCCAGCAGCAACACACAGGCCATGGCTGGCACACTAGCAGGACTGCTGCTGGCCAGCATTGCTCACAATGTCACCTTTGCAGACAGCTTGTTCTCAGTAAAGCATGCTGCATTGCTGGCATTGAGGAAGCAATGAGACAAACAACGTATTGGAGTCTGGACAAACAATCCCTATCGCCAAGCCTGGGTCTCGAACACTTCCAAGACATTCATATCTGGATCTCGGAAAAACACTGCTGCTCGGCCAGATTTGCTTTTGGTGTATGCTATATCATTGGACATTAGCCGCTGCTCAACAGGCTGAATGGAAGCTACACCCACACAGACATGCCGGTCTTGGCCGCCATGTTCTGGTCTGCCTGAAAGTGGATCAGGATTTGGCAGTACCATGAGGTGCAGCATTTCAGGCCCAAGCCAGAGCCACAAGCCATCATATGGAAGCTTTTTGTCAGGGCGGTCTGTATTGATACTCAACCCTGTGTGCAAGAATGTTGATTGACCTGTCTTTGTTATAAACGACATAGGTTGTGAAGTATGTGCACTTGCCTAGAGCATCACAATAAAACGCTTTAGCTTTCTTCAAGTCTTTGACCAGTATACCGACATGGTGCACCCCATGAAACTCGATCTTCTCTGCAAGGACGAGCATACACTGATGTGCCATCATTCCTTACGTCAGCATAACAGCCCTACTTTTACATGCTAATATGCACCTTGTTCTTGTTTGCCAGATGTTTTCGCTGTGTCGACGGTGCTGTTGGCGCTAGACGCCTTGACACTCGCACTCTGTATAAAAGTAGCGCTGCGCAGAAATCGTAAAAAAGGCTTGAGACTGTTTCGATGCACAGGCCGGAAGGGGATGTGCTTCAACTGGCGAGCTGATGGATAAATGGAGGCACAAGCGAGGGAATAAGGCACATGAACATCCGTGAGCATCATGACGAGCCTCGCAGCGCGTTCAGACAAGGCTATGCGAGAGCATTCCGATCAACCGCATTCGCATTCGCTCAGACCTGTTTTGCGCTTGAATGACTCAGATCTCAGAGCCCTGCTCAGAGCCTCAGTGAGCAGCAAGGGTCTGCCGGTCGCTCGACGCAAAAAACAGGGCGCACAAGACAGAATTGGGAAGGCTATTCATTGCTGGCCGGTAATGCTCGATGCAACATGTTTCCCACTGACAGCCTGACTCGTGCCCAGTCTTTTCCTCGTCCACTTGCCAAATACTGTTCTAGACTCGGTGCTGCCGTTGCAAGCACTTCCTGCCCGGCCTGTGTGCGGCGACACTTGCGCGTTGGAACTATTGCTCCATCACTTCTATCAACCAGCTGGGAACAGCCGGCCGGCAGTTCGACAGCTGGCAGGACTGCTCTGCCAGCGCAGATCACCAGTGCGTGCGAGAAGCGTTCGACTCCTCGACGGAGAACGGCCAATATATTGGCAAGAGCAGACAGACAAAGTATGGACAGCAGCGTAGAGTTCCCAACCAAGCCAGAGAAACAGGTACGCCCTGCTCGCTTATCAGATTTTGGCCGTTGGCTTGTGCTACTACCTTGTGAGGTAGTGTTGTGCAGCTTAAGCTTATAGCTCACTTGCAGATCCTAACACTGCCAACAATACTGACACTGATGCGTGTGGCATCCATCCCTGTGCTGATAGGAGGTAAGTTGTTGGTAGGGAACACTTACAGGACTCTCAACACCCGACTGCTGAGCCTACCATAGTGACTGAGCAGGGCATCTGTGTCTTGCAGTCTGGTTCAGCAATCTATCATCAGCTTCCATAATATGCTCTGGTGTCTTCATAGTGGCGTGCCTGACTGACTACCTTGATGGCTACCTGGCAAGACGAATGGTACAAACAATTCAACTCTGGAATAAGTCTACCAGCAAATATGTTGATGTGACGTATTGATTGATTGATTGATTTGAACCTGTGTTCCAGCCTTTGCTCTCGCATTAGCCAGGTGACACATGGCTTCATGTAATGCATGATATTGTTGTCATGTAGGGGACAACATCTGCGTTTGGGGCATTTCTGGACCCAGTGGCTGACAAGTTGATGGTGGCAACAGTGCTCATTCTCCTAGCGACA
>JAABUP010001128.1_pt1 | contig 56550 bp, 78 predicted proteins | sample 5559201 | NCBI WGS metagenome assembly JAABUP01 (sample SAMN10711887, study PRJNA513373) | rock metagenome | isolation source: Antarctica rocks | place: Antarctica | reverse complement strand
CCACAGCTGAGCCTGCAGCCACCATCTCCTCAACAGCATCAAGCCTTTCATTGATGCGATGTCTGTCTGTGAGGGGGTGAGCCACCCAGTTTCGCAGCAGGCGCCCCCCAAAGGGCGTCTTGGTGTGGTCCATCAGCCAAAGCAAAGAGCCTCTCTCGCCTCCATCGTCATTATTCCTCAGAACCTCCAGTTGCCTGCAAATACCCTCTGATCAGATTTGCATTTGTGGCGTGGCTCTTGACACACACCTGTCACTCAGGGGTACAATCTGTGAGCGTTATTGTAGTGTCAAAATGGGCTGTTGCTATTGCAGCCTCACCTAGCAGCCTGAAAGTTATGCAGTTGGCCTGATTTATGCAGTTTGGGACAACTTCTGGTCCACACAACAGGCATGCAGCACGGGAATGGCTAGCCAGCTTGCATGCCATACCTGAGAGCATTGGGTGATAAGGACATCTGGTGAGCATCATGGAAGGGCTTGAAGGAAGCTCCGTAGCGCAACACAGCCTCCATGTGCAGGGGCCGCACATAGTCCAGGGCATGTGCCAGAGCTTGCACAACAAGCGCAGGCAGCTGCATCACTGCTTGCAGAGCTGCAGACTCTTCAGATCCCCCTGCATAACAAGCCGCAGTTTTTGAATCTCTCGTTGGATCATTAGCTCGCATGGACACTGCATAACAGTCCACAAGCATGAGCAACACCCGGGTGGATTCTGTTACATCAAGATTGTTAAACAGCCATGTACTTCGCCTTGCATTTGTGTCTTATCTGCATGCAGAATGGCAGACCTGAGGCGCCATAGAACTCTGTCACAGCTGCTAATCCGCCACCTTCGCTGTGCTTGCTCCTGGCCACTGACTGGCTGCGCAGGCCTCTGCTCTGTGTAACATAGCTCCCTAAAAGCTTTTGGCTGGGACTGCTTATGGGCTGGGCCACAAGCAGCTCACTGGGGGGTGTGAACATGAGACACGCTTCCAGCTCCCCCCGCAGCAGGCCATCTCTGCAACACCACACGCATTCCTCTAGGCTTGCCATTGATGTCTCACCTCTGGTATTGGTATTGCTTTGATGATGTGAAGCGGCAGGACCAGGAACAATAGCTCATGGTGTCACTCTCAAGCAATGAACTTTATGCACAAATCAGGTCAGACACGTAGATCAGATTCTTGTCTGGTCCAGCAGGGTGTTTGTAAGGTGGCTAAGACCACACCTCCTGCATAGCTCATCATGCCACAAGTTTTGCTGCACTGTGTTCCACGTGTTGGGTTTACCTGAACTGGCCATATAAGACATCTCCTGTGCTGATCTCCACAGCTACTACTCCAATGTATACATCTGCTTGAGCAGCCTGTGAGGGTGACTCCTGACTTGCAGTGGCGGCATGGCTTGCTTCAGCCTCCACCACACAAACCAGATAATGACTCAGTTCCTGATTGCTCCATGAGGCATCAGCTCGCTCTGACACAGACCCCTCCCCAACATGCTCCTTATCTCCAGCCTACACAGGCAGACAATGCACATCAGCAGCATCAGCAAGGTACACCATTTCCTGTCAACAAAATTTATCTTTTTGTGCAACCATGTTGCATGCAAGTTGGCATCGGAAAAGTGAGACTGGGTAGCTGAGGTCAAGGCAATGTTGCAAAGCAGAAGGCCAAGAGGCAGGCATGTCTTGTGGTTATGTTGTGGTCATAGCATAGGGGTGTGGCCCTGTAAGGGCATGCAACGCTGTTCATGAGTGATGTAACTCCACCTCAAGGGTGGCCCTGGTGTACACAGCTGTGAGCTTCCTGGTAAACGGTGTGTACTTATTGCTGCCTGAGGCTTTAATGGCTGCTGTCTCCATTTGCCGCACAACCCCAACCTGTGCACAAGCCACAGCACAAACATCAAGGAGGCATAAAATTGGCAAGAGACACTCATAGTCAAGGCTCTGCAAGCGAGCACAGCGCCCGAAGTTGTGCAAATTTCACCCTGGGTGGGGCCAGATGCACGATGTTTTCATTGCAATGAGCATGACAAGCCAATGACAATGCTGACATCTGAACTGCTCAGACAGTTGAGTCATGTTGCACTGTGTAAGCCAAGGCTCACCTTGTAGCCTGCCTCTACTAATCGCCGTACATAGACGTGTAGCCTAGGAACAGGTATTGAGGCTGTTAAAAAGTTGTGATCAGGGTAGGCAAATATGTTGCACTCCTTGGATGCAATGTCTGCACGGCACAACTGATGCTTGAGACTGGAATCCCTTATTTTGCATGCATAGGAAGCATGCATGTGGCAGTTCTGGCAGTACATACCTGCATCTTCCCCGAAAAAGCGCATTTTGTACCCAACCTGCAATTCCACACTTGCAGCTGACAAGACAGTGAGTGTGTCTGATTGTATCCGAACCAACAAAATGTCTGATGTGCATCTTGCCAAATGCGACATTTGCACAGGATGATGTGGTCTGCCGTTCTGGTCACCTCCACAATCAAGAGCACCCCTGGATGCCTGTCTTTAAGCTCAACAATCTGCAGCTCTAGGGGTGTGTACTTTGGCTTGGTGGCTGCCGGCATGGCTTTTGAATGTCCCTCAGGCTTGTTGCCAGCCCCAATCACTAGCTTTTGCTGAAAGCGCTGGTGCCGCTGTTCAACCCTGGCTGGGGCTTGTATTGGGTGTGACTCTATGGCTGCAGTGGCTGGCTGCATGGAGGGAGCCTGAGACGCATGTGCAGACTGTGCATTTGAGCTTGCAGCAGCTTGCGGTTGAAATGCTGAATTCGTTGGAGCTTGCGTGTGAAGAGCGGGTGAGGAGGATATATGTCGAGGCACAGCATCCTCCTGCCTGTGTGATTCAGGTGGTGAGACACGCTGCCGCTTGCTTGGTGCAACTAAGGGTGGTCCCTGAGCAGCTTGTTTTTCACCCAACACGCGTTGCTGCTGTTTTGGTTGGCCGTTCTTTGGGGTAGGTCCAGCTTTTGGCTTGAAAAAGAAGGAGGCTATGGACCTTTGACCCTTCTCTGGATTTGATGATGGTTTCATGTTTCACGGTCAATGTCACTGTACAGCCAACGAGGGCCACAAGCGCCGCTCGTGGTGTACTGCGAGCATAACTGCGAGTTGATCAGGATCTTAGTCCCACCTCACCAACAGACGTGTCTTGCGATCATCGCTATATAAATGCAGGCAGGTTCACATCGAGAAGCGCAATGTGGAGTGCGCGGCATCGTTATTGCTGGTGTTGCTGACCGGTGTGACATGCGTGCTTTGGTAATTAGGTCAAAGTTTGCAGACGTTGACCTTTTGTTCCGGCATCGTTATTGCGGGTGCGCTAAACGTGCATGCAGTGCTGGCACAATCAGTCGCAACTGCAATGCAAGCTGCGACCGAGCCGCGTCTTGTTCGGACCATTTGCAGCCCGTCGGACCGCTTGCCTTGCCAGTGTTCAGACTGATCATCTGCCAACGCAATTTTGTCGCAGACCATTGCAATCACAACGCTGCTGCATGGCTACGCAGAAGCTTCACAACAGCAATAGGGCAGTTTATAAGTTGGGACTGACCGGCAGCATAGGTAGTGTGCCCAGCAACTGCACCAACAGTAGCAGTGACAGGCAGGAAAAGTACTGCCTTGCCCCACAGGAATGGGCAAGAGCACGGTGGCTCGAATGTTTGTCAGACAGGGCATTCCGTTGTGGGATGCTGATAAGGCAAGCTTGAAGTCACAAGCCTGCTTGCTGTCTGCAATGTATTTGTAGGCACCAGGTGTTGCGACAAAGCAACACCTGCAATGCAACACAGGCCGTGCACGAGTTATATTCAGCGGGCGGTGGAGCAGTTGGGCTCGTTGGAGATGCATTCCCTGGATGTGTTGTAGACAATGGTGTTGACACTCGCAAATGCATTTGCTGTTTGCTGGCTGAGCTAAGCTTATACCAAAGGCTGCACAATCTTTGATCTGACAATGCAGCTGTGAGCAGGCCTCTGCTGGCTCCATTAGTGGTAGGCAATGAGGTGGGATGCTGCAGTCACAGCAGAATTGTACTTCTCCATTCATGTCATCATGTAACCATGGCTTGCATGGATACCTAGGAAGGCATCAAGAAGCTGGAGAGCATTGTACATCCCCTTGTGACTATACATCGCCAGAAATTTCTCCAAAGCATTGCAGAACAGGCTGATCAAAAGCTTGTAGTGTTGGACATACCTCTGTTATTTGAAACGCACGGAGAGTATCAGGTGAGGAATCAAAGCTTATGTCCTGACTTGCCAAGTATGAGGGCACTTTTTAAGCATGTGCAAGCAAATTGTTGATTGTATCCTGGTGCTGCATGTAGACAGACGGTGTTGCTGTTGTGAGTGCACCACAGGAAGTGCAGCAGGCAAGAGTGCTTGCCAGGCCAGACATGACTCCAGGCAAGAATGTTCTGCTCGGTCTCAGTGCCAGTCTCGGGACACAATGCCTGAAAGCTGAACAAGGCTTGCATTGCTTGCAGCCAAATTTCAGGCCATTCTCAGACGACAAGTGCCCGATGAAGAGAAGAGACAGCGGGCGGACTTTATCATAGACACGGTGAGTGTTACAGCAGCAGAACAAAAACTCTGCCTACACACATGTGAAGCAGTCAAATGCAATGCAATGCAATGCAGTGTTCTAAGTCTCTACTGTGTAAATGCAGTCTGTCTCTTTGGAAGACACCCAGCAGCAAGTTGCTAGCATTACCAGCAAATTGCAGCAAGCATAGATTCCAGCAATCATGATTGACAATACTAATGCACAAGCTATCTGTTACAAGCAAGGAACGCAGCAAGAAGGAAGACAAAAGCTTCTGCTTATACAGCTTTTTGCTGCTGTTTCTCAAGAAGCTTGTGCTTGGCTTTTTGGTCTTGATAGTCAGTATCTGCTTCTAACCGCTTCCAGACAACATGGAACTTCTGTACACCACAGCAATTTTGAATGTATGTCCTTGCATGCTGTGTCACTGCGTAAAGTGTCGGCCATATAGGTCATTGGATGTCTGTTAAGATTAGCAACACTGATGTGCATGTCAGCCAGTTTAACACATTGTCTTACCTGTGCACACTCTATCTTCTCTTCATTAACAGACTCCGGCAGCAACTCATGCTTGCTATCATACTTCCGCCCTCCCTTGTGTTTTGCATATCTCATAGCTCGTGTGTAGCCCATTTGCAGAAACTTTCTGGCCATGTCCATGCCAACAAAGTCATTTTGCTCCTTGTACCCCTCGTACAGTTCAAAGATTTTCGCTGCAGACTCCTCTGCTATTGAGGGGGTCCTGCAGTGCACGCTGCTGTAGGTGCCAGCAGCGCGTGTTTGTGCATTTCAAGGGTACTTGCTACCCCAGCACTGTGTGATCTATGCTGCAAGGTCGGGGGCCAACGCTCAAATATTCTGATCGGCAAACACGTCACAAAGCAGGCCTTTGTGAACACATGGTCACATGGTAATGTCACGTAAAATTGCAGACACAGAGCACCAACCTGAAGCGCCAGTGTGGAAGGATCTCTGCTTTATATGGCTCAACGGTCAACACTCCCTGCTCACCCTTCGCAACCTTGTACAACTGAGGCTTACTCCGGTAATCTATGCCGGGGGGATTTGGCTGAGACCTCTTGCGAGTCTTTGGCTCTTCATCGTCCTCTGGAGCTTTCCGTTTCATGTTTGCAAGTGCAGCTAAAACGCGTCTGCCATGCGGAACTGGCCTAGTGCAGGGAAGAAAACGCCGCCACAAAATGATGCGTTCTCGTCCGTGGTTGTACAGCAGCGCTAACTTTGTTTGTGTTCAACGAGGCACTCTCTCTGTGCATTCTATGGGAAGTTCCTTGTCATCACTGTGGTGATGCCAACATGTAGGATAGCCAACAAAACAGAATACAACTAATCCTGGTTGTACCTCTCAAAGCTGTAAGCAGACAGACAATCAGAGGCTAGACAGAATCAAGATCAAAATAGCAGTGCTAACCATCAATGCTTGTTATGCACAGCAGAAGTGTTTGTAGCATCTGCAGCTTGACACTGCATGTATGGCTTGATGACCAAGTGAGGGATGTCTGACATATGCCACAATGCTGTAGCTGAGTGTGCACTGCTACCTTAGGACAAGCAGGCTAGCTTCATGACTGGGCTCTATGACTGAGCGATTTGCATGGCAACATGTGCATCAGACTGCAACGACGTGGCTGACCAGTGACAGTCTCTCTGCAATTCCACGGAGGTATGTTTTTCTGGTTGTACAAGAAGTGTGTCTAAACTCTGATGACACAAGGTTGTCATTGTGCTTGCGTTATGCATTGTCCTGTAGTTTCTTCAATTGTGTTTGATTATTTGGCGGAGAACTCACCTGCCTGGTTCCAGACAGGTGTTAGACAGCTGTTCCTCCTGATTGTTTGGAACTAGATACCCAGCGCCTTGCATGAGGACCTACGAGAAGTCAACTCACACCGCTGCATTGACGTCATTTGCTGCGACAACTGCTATAAGTGCCACAGTCAGCAATGGGCACTCAGGCCTGGTATGGGTCACCTTAGGATCAGGCGATCTGCCCTTGGCGAAATCTCAAGCAGCTCGCAGAAGTGCTTCACACGCAGCCTGCCACTGCCGCTCTGACGCGCTCCAGGCTGTTGCACATGCTCTCGTGTCCGTCTTGACCATCCAGAGTTCTGCCGTTGAAAGGGGAGCTTGCGCGCCTGTTTGGATCTTTGCCCATCTCTGACCTTGTTTTGTTGCTGTGACCTTGCGACACGCCTTGAGCTCACACTGTAAACAACGACAGCAGCAACGTGTCCCGTAGTATGTTGCAGAGGCTTTCAAATGTGAGTCTTGACAAACACACCCAGTTTAGTTCTTGATCATAAGGCTTGTGCAAGTGGTAGCTTGCCTTAGCAAGTTGCACGTATTGCCAGCATATTGCCTCTGTAGCTATGAGGAGTGACGTGTCTGCAAAACAGGACGCAAGTCTTATATGACGGGGCAGTCAGCTCCCAGCTTGTACTGTTCTCCCTCCAAGTGAGGGTGACTTGTGTCTGAAATTGGTTTGGGGCATGTGTCAGGAGCACACCTGTTGTAGCCTAGTTGTGGCACATTGACCTGCAGACAAGTCTGGTGAGAGAGAGCACACGCTCAGCGTGTACTTTGTGTCATAGACATGTACATCCATAGCAATGTATATCTAGTGTGAGGCTGCTGCACTGGAGCTGTGGCCATGTGGCAACTATGTACTCATGGCCTATCAAGCGTGCTGTGCATTGGGCACAATATGGTTGCACGATGAGGTGACAAGGAAGGACTTCAAGTGCTACATTGCATCACGCTGAACCACGTTGTAACCTGTAGGTTGTGCAGCTGCAGCTACGAGGGAACTGCAATGACAAGTCTCAGCTTGCTGACCTCATGGTCATTATCCTTGCATTACTGCTCTGAACAGAGTGCAGCATCAGTGATGCCTGTAGTAATGCCAAAAAGTAGAACCGCCAACAAACAGAATACAACTCATCCGGATTGTACCTCTGAAAGCTGTGAGCAGACAGACAATCAGAAGCCAGATAGATTCAAGATCCAGATAGCAGTGCTAACCATCAAGTCTTGTCATACACAGCAGACGTGTTTTGAACAACTGCAGCTTGACACTGCATGTATGGCTTGATGACCAAGTGAGGGATGTCTTTCTGATTTATGCCACAATGCTGTAGCTGAGTGTGAACTGCTACCTTGGGACAAGCAGGCTTGCTTCATGACTGGGCTCTATGACTGAGCTATTTGCATGGCAACATGTGCATCAGACTGCAACAACGTGGCTGACGTTATGTAGCTATGACACAAGGCATCTATGACACAATGCAGCTATGCAGCTATGACGCTATGCAACTACCGTAGTACGCAGCTATGCAAGCGTTAATTTAACGCCACAAAAGCCACAACATGACGCCAGCGTATGCTTGGCATCTCGGAGTGGCCCCTGGCGGTTGGGGCAGCTGCGGAATACTCACAAAAGCATCAACATGACCGACAAGTACGTGCCCTACAAGTACTCTCAGAACGAAGCTGCACAGGCTCTGGGAGTGGTTGTCTTTGAGCTGAAGTGTGCCGCAAAGCTGAGGTCTGCTGGTGTGCGCTGCAGAGTTTTATGCCGTTATTACATGCACGGCAGTTGTCGGTATGGCAAGGACTGCCAATTTTCGCACGATATGGGAGAAATGCCTTCTATGGTAAAGATCACCCAAACCTTGGCGGCAGTCTCTTGCCTGGTCATGAGCAAGTCACATCTTACAGCATTTCACTGTATCTATAGGTCTGCAAATACTACCTGGCTGGGCATTGCTCATACGGAGGCAAGTGCAGATATGATCATAAGAGACCTGACTGGTCTCAAGCTGCCAAAGCGAAGCAGTGAGCTATCCTCTTGCTGCAGCTCTCCTAAACTCGGTTGATGTGTTGAGTTTGGCACATTGAGCACATCATTTGCTTGTGGATGTGCAGCTTTCATCTGTTGCTTTTGAGTCTTCTGTCACTGGCTGCTGCCTGAGCTGAGTTGCTGATCCACCTGCATAGCTGCCTCTGCTCTAGCGCTTGACAGCACCGTGTTCTCCAGGGCTGTCTCTAAGCCAGCTCAGCTTCCAAGGAATGATCAAGACCAATGTGCACGGCAGATGCAGTCATTGAGCCTGAACCCATCACAGGATAGCACAGCATGGGATTCTGGCCCTGGCGCTCACACATCAGCAGCTAGCACTCAAGAGCAACATCCTGACAGCAACCAGTACTCTGACTATGACCCAAACAGGGACAGCACAGCACAGCCAATATCAGCATGGCAAAATCAAAACTATGGGTATTATGACCCCTCAGCTTATGTTTACAATGACTATGTCGAGTACTATGACGAAGAGGCATATGGTCCAGAGGCAGAAGACGATTGGGATCAGCTTGGCTTTGCAGCAGAGCCAGAGTGCATGCAGCACCCAGAGAATGAGTACTCTGAGGCAGCCTCAGACAAGAAGCCGGCAAGCCAAAGGACGCCGTCAGAGCAGGCACTGTGTAGCCAGTACCAGGTGTCAGGAGACTGTCCTCGCGGTACAAGTTGTCATATGGCTCATGGTGACCTGTGTCAGGTGAATGCCTACTGCAAAAGCTGCATCAGTGCCTGCTGGACAGAGCTTTTATCTCAAGGGAGATATACAGTTATATCTTCATTGCTCATCCTACTACAGCTGAGAGTGTTAGCTGCACAAAAAGCTGCAAATGCGGTGTCTACTAGCTTGCCTTGATGGTGTGCTTACATCGCGCAACATGCAGATCTGCGGCAGATACATGCTGCATCCCCACAATGAAGACCAGCGGAAGGAGCACAGCAGCGAATGCCAGGCGCGTCATGACAGGCTGGCTGCACTGAGGCACAGCCAGGGGGTGGAGTGCTGTGTCTGTCTAGAGCGTGTGCTGGACAAGCCCACTGCTGCAGAGCGCAAGTTTGGTCTGCTGAGCTGTGAGCATGCCTTCTGTTTGGGGTGTATCAGGGGGTGGCGCTCACATCATGAAGGCGGAGCAGACACCGATACTGTGAGGGCTTCTGCAACACATCTGTCTGAATGTATTGCTCATGGAAAGTGAGACTGCTGTCTCGTCCTTGACTTGCATCCAAGACTTGTTGTCAGGTGCAGCAGCTTCTGCATCAGCGGTGCTCATCTGCCAGACAATTGTCAAGAACCAGTCAGCATCATTGAGTTGACAATCACAGGAGGCAAACATGGTTGGCGTCCATGTCAGTTTGGCAGCTGCCTTAATTGATTTGCATGACTATGTGAACAAACAGAAGCTCATGTCCAGTGCATTGAGCAGCTACATTGCAAGCACTCGATGCCTGGCAAAGCGCAGAGAAGCCTTCATTTGCTCCTTGAGACATCATTGTCTGTTGCCAGAGCATGTGTATCACAGTTTAGTGGCTTTGCAGGCTTTGAGAACATGTCCTTTGTGCCGGAGCCCATGCTGGTTTGTGACTCCCAGCAGCATCTGGCCAGCCAATCAGGAAGATAAGGATAGGATTGTGGCTGGCTACAAGGCAAAGCTAGGCTCTATAGATTGCCGCCACTGGAACTTTGGTGAAAACACCTGCCCTTTTGGGACTTCATGCTTTTACAGGCACATCTATCCAGATGGCCGCCCTCAGGTGATTGACCAATGCAAGCTTTTGACACTACTCTTTTGTCAACCTCTGTGACCGCTGTGATGAAGCTGTGTTCATCTTCCTAGCCTGCCCCTGTGATGCTGCTGCTGTGAACATGGCGCAGCCTGGCAAATATGTTCATTTGCCGCCAATGACCATCAGCGCTATACAGGGTGGTGCAGTGACGTCTGCATGCTAGTAGTGTAGTGTTGGGTGGGCAGTGTTGCTCAGCCTGGGCATCAGACTCAAATAAATGTGTCGGTGCAGTCTTTTGGCCAATCAAAGAGACCTGCTCCGCTTGTTGAGTCTTCCATTGCCTTTTTTGCAAGAAGAGGGCACTCATATAAGCTGATGCAAATGCATGTGCCCTGCAGGAGGCTGTCTTGAGGAAGTATGGCAACTCTGAAGGCGAAGTCAAAATTCTTCAGCCAGTGCGTCTATCAGACTTCATTCAGATCTCCTCACAGCGTCGCCCATTACGGGGGATCAGATAGCATGCCACACATGTCCTGTGCTGTGAATGCCATTGAATTATGTAAAGCATGCATACACGCACTTGCATTGTTTCCGATGTTGTGTAATGCCCAGCAGGTATGCATTACAATACAATGTACCACTGACTGACACTGTATGCTGTTCCAGTGGTGTACGACCTTAAACCATTGCAGCTAACTGTTGACAGGTCGAACTTATCGTTCCTATTGGCCTTCAGGCCAAAACTCGGAGACCGCAGTAACAACACTAGTACAGTTTGGTATAAGCTGCAATCATGCCAAAAATACGCAATTCCTGCAAAAAGACTGTTGCCAACATTTTTCAACACTGCAAATCTATCCTTGTCAATAATGGTGGACGAAGTTCACATGAGTATTAACACAAACATACGCTGGCATACCAGCACTAAAAACAGTTCACAGCCCAGCAAAGGACAGCATCCTGCGCGAGGCATCTATTGAAGCCTGGCCTACGTCTTTGATGATGACTTGGACCTGCTCCTGCAGTGATCGTTTCAGTTCTCGCTTATTCTTGAACCTCTTACCGAGACCATCAGATGCCAACACTTTGAGCATCCCTTCTGCTGCATGAGCTTCACACAGCTTGTCCCCCACACTCACTGCCAGACTCATGGCCCTGCAGTGCACACTACAATGGCCATACGCTACACCACAGCTGTCTGTGAGCCAGTCACAGTCAGACACTCTTCAGGGGTGAGGCATGATATGAGTGACGTGCTAGTGCACTGCTGAGAAGTGCATGCCTCCGAGTAAAGGGCCATAGCAAAAGCAGTGACACTACATACTTTGTGTGTATTAGTGTCCAAGCAATCAGTGAAGCCTGCGCAGCCTACAAACAAAGATTGCTTGAGATCTGCAATACTGACCGCTGAAGAAAAGTCCAGCCCTCTTCTTCATGCTGCAGGTCTTGACTGTTGCCAGTCATCAGCAAGCCTACAGCTGTGGCAGCCATGGTTTCCAGCTGCTTGTCTTGCTGCTCTACAGCGACTGCAGTGGCAGCCTGAAAGAGCTGCAGAGCCAGCTGCACTTCTCCCTGAGCAGCTGCTGTTACTGCCTCATCATATCTGCACCGCACAATTATTCAGACGTTGGTCTCTGACCAGATAGATGACGAAATGCCTCGGCCAAGCAGTGCCTGCAGCTTCTGTACTCAGACAGAACACACACTCAATGAGACATCAGCACAGAAGTAAGCTCAATACGAGTCATCTGTATAACAAGAGGTGAACCCCATCTCTGATGTGTACTCAATGAGAAATCGCTGCCATGTGACCAATCCTCTTGGTGCTTTAGAAGTTTAGCCATGAGTTCAAGCCGTAGGGAGTTAGGCCCACCTGATGAAGCCTGGCCGGTACTCAGCCCCCTTCTGAGTGAGGCTGATGCAAGTCTGTAGTTGGTGCTGGGCACCAGCCAGATCCCCTCTGTAGATGTGGATCTGCATCTGGAGAGTGGTCAGGTACAGCTGAGTACGCTTCACCTGCAGGTAGGGCAGCTCACAGTATGAGAACCCAGCATATCACCACAGAGATTTGTATTGTAGACCACATATATACATCAGACTGCCTGCTATGTATATTGTAAGAATATAGGAATGTATTACATCTGTAACCATTGTGTGGTTGGTGCTTGGTTCATTCCAGATGGCATGCGGATACATTGCTCTGCTGCTGCACGGACTTGGTGGCAGGCCATCAGTTGGAAACACAGGGGAAATAACAACCTTGGTAGACACAACTACGCTATGATTGTCTTCAGATTGGCTTGGGGCATTCTGTTGTGCCCTTTGTCTTTACAGCTGCGGGCAAATTTTGCTTAGCAAGTTGCGGGATGGCAGAGATCAGCTCCAACCTGTCACAGAAAGAAGGCACCCACCTGTAGCGCCGGCAGCTGGCCCGGGTGCTGCTTGAGCAGATCAAGTGAGGTGGCCAGGCTGTCACTTGCTTCTTCAACCTGTCCTGTCTTCAGAAGCATATCTGCCACAGCTGCCAGTGTTGTGGCAGCCTCAGCGGCATTGCTGGCCGACAAGCTGTCCCTCTTACTGGCGTCACCAGCCAGCCGGTCATATGCTTCCATATACCTGCAAAGCCAGCCAGGCCCGCACCTTGAGAGTCATGCAGACCAAGTGATGTCTAGTCTTGCCAATGCGTTCAACAGTGTGACATGCCTTGCAAATTTCAGATAGCCTGTGAGTCACACAACATGACCAAAGCCTGCATGTTCCAAAGCAAATTGTTAGTTCAATTGTTAAACTGCTACACTTGTGATGCTCTGAACGAACTGTCTGGACGGAGCTGACTTGCGTTGCATGCACCTGATGCCTGTTGGCTCAACCTACGTTAATATTATTATCATCATCGTTGTCATTATTATTTTTACTTATTATTGAGTGTACTCAGATGATGTGGTTTGACAGCAAGCAAGGCCTGACCACAACCACGGCGTGACAGGCAAGTTGCAGTCAAGACTCACATCGTAACATTCAGATGCATACAGCACTGGCGCTGGCCAGGGAGCTGTTGAAAGACAAGGAAGACGTACCTTTGCCTTGCCAATGGGAATTTGCACATGGCTGAGGCAATGTCCCCAAGAGTGGTGAGGGGGCTAGCTTCCAGGGCGGGCTCAGGGGGCTTGCAAGATTGGCCGGCAGCCACTGCTGTCCTGGCATGCTCCTCTGCTTGCCGCCAGCTGATCTCCACCCTCTCACCACTTGTCTGCAACCACCGTTATTGCACATCAACTCTGTAGTTCTGTACATGCTGAAGTGTCTTTGCCAAAGCTGTTGACAGTCGCCACCACCCAGCAACCTTGAAGCAGCTGGCTTGTCACCAGCGCAGCTGTCCTGTCACCAGCGCAGCTGTCCTGTCTCAAAGGGCTATGAAATGCAGCAGGCTTGACCACGTGTTTGTTGGCAGCATGCTGCCGCATCTGCATTGTGCTACAATGCAGCTTATCAGATGTGAAGGCATGTCACCTTTCTGGTGAGCAGGTCTGGACAGACAGGACGCCCAATAAATGGCCATCAGTGCAGGCAGTACATTCAAGCGAGTGGTCGGTTCTGTGCCTGTTAAGTGCAAGGCTCAAGTCAACAAGACAGGCAATGCGTGACAACATAATCAGCAGCCAAATAAGTTTGGTGAAGATGACTAGAACACTCATTCATTTCTCCAATCATTCAATATGGGGTCGGGTATGTGCTGAAAATCTTGTTTGCCGAAAATCTTCCTGTATGAGGGAGTGTATGAGGGAGAGTACCAGAGTGTAGACGTGAAGGGCACGCTGCTGGCGTAATTGCAGGATGGTGTGGGCCACATGGTCGTGGAAGGTGCTGAGCACACGCTCCCCCAAGCGCTGCCTGGTGGCAATTCCCAGGCCCTCCATGAAGACATCCAGGGCCTCCTCATACTGCCTCTCCCCTAGCAAGCTTACTCCCTGCAACACTCATTCATGCATTCATGCCAACACATGTCTTCTTCTAGGGTCAGGTAAATACAGCCCTGTGTAGCTCCAGGTATGGGTTCCTGCTTGGGCAGTCAGCATACCATCAACAGCATGCAATCACCTGCAACAGCAATCTCCGAAAACGACTTGGTGGGCCAAGAAGCTATGCTGCGGTGCATGTAGCAAGCTGAATTCTGGAGATGTTAGTCGCACTGTCAATGGGTAGGACTTGCCTTGCAACAGCTTTCCTTTGTGCTGCTGGTGTCATAACCACCTCCTTCCCACATAAGCTAACCCTTCCCACACAGCGTCACAGCAGGCACACACAGAGCACACTACTGTGGGGCTGCAGGACTCGAATGCAACCACTCTTGCAACATGTCAACAGCTTCTTGCAGCGCGTTCATAGCATGCACTACAGGCAAGCAATCTAAGCAGTCGAAGAAACCAGGCAAAGAGCCAGAGTGTACCACTTGAACGCAACCTAGCTGAGCTTACCAAGTCCATCAAGACATGAGCATGGAGGACTTGGGGGTCAGGGGATCCCTGGAACCACATATGGAAGGCAGGGGGGTTGGTGCGCATGATGCAGGCTGCAGCACGCAGCAGGGAAAGTCCTTCTGATGCCTTCTGTAGATGAACCAGGGCATGTGCCAAGCTGCCCAGGAAGCCCACGTGCTTCACCGTCAGCTCCACTGGCGGCTGCGCCCAAGCACGTGCTGCTTCACTGATGGCCGAGCTTCTAGTGTCTACAGAATGCAGCCCGGTGGGTTGCAGGGGCAGCGCATCTTGCTGGGTTGTGGAGGAGGCTTGGTGGGGAGGGGCTGAGCTTGTGGATGGGGACTGCTGATCAGGACCATGGTCAAGGGAGGAGTCACATGGGTTCTGCAAAGCAGTGATGGATGTCGAAGCAGCAGCTGCTGGCTGGTTTGCTTCTGGAGCTGCAGCGCCCAAAGGCAGATGTGCTGAATTGGTTCCCTCTGCACTCAGCTGCTGTGCGTCACTTGTGCCCTCCAGAAATGCAAGGAAAGCTTTCTCTGCTGTGTCAGCCATCTGCAAATGTACATGGTGTCAGATCACACTTGTGGGCACCAAATTGCATAATAGTGTTGACTTCAACAGCACTGCATGCAACCACTGGTGCTTTGCCACCAGATATTGCAGGGCCAACGCACTCCTCCCAGCAAATGCACGCATCAACTGGCATAACAGTAACACTCTGCAACTTTCCTCCCAGCAAATGCACGCATTTTCTGGCATAAAACACTCTGCAACTTTCCGAAGCAATACACTACCTGGCACAGCATAAGCGCCTGACTGTTTTACAGACGTGGACAGCCGCTCTGAAAGCAATGCTGTACCTGAACATGATCTTGCAGCCAGGTGATAATGGTGGCATTGGCATCAATTTGACGCATGCCTGTCATGTAGGCCCCCACAGCCAGCAGATGGGAGTCACAGCCCTGCAGCTCAGGGGTGGCGGCCCCTCTGCAGCTGTGGTCTTCCAGCAGCAGGCCCAGGCTGTGCAGGCACTCACATGTGCGCTCACACACAGCTGGTGTCTTGTCTGACTTGCCCAGCAGGCGCCGTACAAGAAATTTGCGCCACTCAAAAGCCTTCTGGAAGCTTCGAACCATGCCTGCAAGTAAAGCTGTGCGTACAAACAGAGTTTGCTCAGGTAGCTGTGAACATGCAGACTGCACTTGTCTTTGTACAGATGATTGCTTGGGATCTTGAGAAGAGAAGACCAACTCACAGCCTGATTGCAACTTGTCTCAGGCATGCAAAGTGCTGGCATTTGTGTTGACTCTTGATGCTTGACCCTGGAAGCGATCAACAGCCATTTCACAACTTGCCAGTTCGGCTACATGCACGCAATTCCCTGCCTTATTGCCCAAGAGGTGCTGATTGAAATACCTGTATCCTGCCAATCTCCATCAAAGGCCTCAGCAATTCCAACAAGCACCGAGTCAACATTGTAGTCCAGCTCAGAGCTGGGATTCTGGCAGCCCACCATAATAGCCAGCTTGTAGTAGTATGCTGCTCTCTGATGCTGCCTTGCGTCTTCATACATCAGACCATGCTCAGCATGCACTGTCACCCCTTTGTCCTGCCTGAAGTACAGCCTGCACAGTCAGGGGTGACTGAAACATGTTTGCATACAGCATGTAGGCAAGCAGGGGCATACTGCACAAGGTCTTGATTCGTTGGGTGATACCGCACTGTAGACTGGGGCATGTAAAGGCTGCCCAGGTCATTTTGCCTCTGCAAGAGGCAGCAAGAGCTTTTGCTGTGAGGTGTCAGGCAAAGCATGACATTGGGTAAGCACCAATGGTTGAGCATACAAGCATTTGGCGGAGCAGTGTCTTGGGGCAGCCTTGATAGCAGCTGTCAAAGGAGTGGTACCTGAGGAGTAGTGTTGCGCCGGCAAAGAGCTGATGGGCTTTGCAGACCCCAGATGGGGTGAGCTCCCCTGGCACCTCGGACATCTGCTCTGCCTTGCTCAGCAGAGCAGCTCCTGGCAGCTGCCACTCGTCCTGCACACCACAACCCCCAATGAAGGATGCAGACCTCAGCCTGATCCTGTGCTCTACTGTGCTCAGCCTCATGAAGGCATGACCAGATGCGCACAGCCTCTTGATGTGCTGCTCAACAGCTTCAACACTTCTGTGCATGCTGCTGTTATCATGCACTTGTGACCACAATAGAGCAAAAGAATGCTCTAAAACAGTGTCTGCCTCCATACCTGGGGAGCAGTCTGACATTCTGCCAGGGCCTTCAGCAGAGTCACGGCATTGTGACTGTACACCTCCCAGGTGGCAGGTTGCCATGGGTCACTGTAGTGCTGAGCCATGAGCTCATCGCCAGGCGTGCCTTGAGGAAGCAACACAGCCAAGGCAGCTTTCAAGTCCTCCAGAGCGTACTCGGCACCGCACCATTCAATCCTGTCTGGAGCTTGGCCAGACACGGCTGAACTGCCTTTGCCTACATGCCTAAGCTGTTCAGGGACTATGCGTACAGCCAATGACGCCATATTCTGAGCATACAAATTGTATGCCTTGGGCTGTTTTGAATCACAGCTACTGTCAGTTCTGCTGCTTCACGAGTTGCCGTGGAGTATTTTGTGGTGGCATCATGATTACAGCCACTGCATGACAGTAAAGGACAGAAAATGCGATGCTTGAGAGTCATTGAGAGCAACTTGGTGTCCGGATCCTGACAATTGACAAATGGACAAAAAGGAGGCACACCAGTGCAAGCCTCAAGGAAGGCTTCTGGAGCTGAGATGGCAAGGGGACTCAGGTGTAGCACCCGCATGTGCAGCAGATCTATTAGATAGGAACCAGCAGAGGAAGCTGACATTGCCAACTCTGGGTTGTTGTACCACAGATGCTGCTGCGACTGCCCAGGTGCAGGTTTGCCAAAGTCTACCAACATCTCAAGAGCCTGCAGCAGCACAAACACCTTGTGGCAGCACATATGGTTTACACAGAGTTGCAACAACTGCTTGTGGCATTTTGTGCAGAAAACATCAAGGTGATGATGACAATCCAGCTTAACCCACTTACTGTCTGATGCTGCTCTGGGACCCTGCAACAAAGACAACAGTGAACATCACCTTGGCCAGCATTTTGGCACCCCTTGCAAGCTGCCTCTCCTCAAACCAGAAGAAGTATACCAGCTCCAGTAACAAGGCAGTGTGCTGAATCTTGAAAAATTGCTGGCCTGGCAGCAGGAGCCAGCAGCTTGCTCTGTACTCCGCATAGCAGAGCTGAAAATCAAGCTGCACCTTCTGCTTTCCTGCAGGACTCTTGAAGGTCAGGCAGCCGCAAATAACCAGCTACTGTTGCTGCTGTCTTTGACAAGCTATGGTGGGAGTTCAGAGTGGTGTGCTGTGTACCTGAGTTCCACAGCTGTTTCCGGTTCTCTTCCAGTACAATGCTTTCAGTTTCAGGAAACCCAGCCGGGATCTTTGAAGCTGTGACTACCAGTTGCTTCCATGTCTGGCCATCTTGCCTCCCCGAAATTGGATATATGCCAGCTGAAGTCCACATTGGAAAGCACTGCTCCAGCTGAAACTGCCAAAGCCTGGCACAACAGTATGGTTCGGAGTTTGCATGCATCACTGTTGTGTAGTCATCAGTTCAACTATGAGTTTCTCGCACAATAGAGTACCTGTCTTGTACAAGCAGGTCTTTCAAATGTTTGCAAGTACACTGCAGGTGAGCCATTGATGTAGGTGGCAAGAAGGTAGCGATTGCTTCCACAGCAGCGTCTGGCAGTTCAAGGAGAAATCGTGTGGTGTTGCGTCGCTTAGAAGCCTGACGACTTCTTGTTTGCATAATGATGCTGCAGGTGAGCCAGCGCTTGACGTGACAAATAGCAATATCCTCGACGGGCCTCAGTGAGAAGTTGTGCACCTTGCTACGCCGCGGCCAAAACTCCTGTAGAAGAGACTGGCAAGTTGAAGCTACGCGCGCAGATGTGTCAGTGATGAGCGCATTCAACAGATTGACAATCGGGTTGCTAAACAACGCTGATCAGCTATGCTCTGCTGTAAATTCGCCTGGCATGAATTCGACGATCACCTCAGTGCACGTGTACGTGAGCCACCGCTGAAGAAGCCGACTAGGAAGCTGAGGGGAGCAGGAATCTGGTTGCAAGTAGTTTGAGGTCCGGCTTGACTTGCGCACGTCATCGATGTCCGCGCGATGTTGCCCGATGAGAGAACGATTGTTTCAATTTACGCCCAGACATTTGAGCCAGATCAGTCATTATGCAGCGATACCTGCGGCTGCTGGCGTCGGTGGAGCAAGCGTCGTGCTGTCAGCAAGGCCGCATGTCGATCAGGGAGGCTTCGTCGCAATCTCAGTCGTGGAACATCCAGGGGTCCTTAAAGGAGGGAGTATCTAAAGCCGCAAGCATGTTCGAAAAAACAGTGGCCCCAGGCAGTGCTTGGACTCCTGACAAGATGCCAGATCTGTCAGGCAAGAACTACTTAGTCACTGGCGCCAATTCAGGCATAGGATTCCAAGCAGCTACGCAGCTGGCCAAAAGCAATGCAGCTGTTACTATAGCGAGCAGAAATGAAGCAAGTGGTCAAAGGTGTGCCACCTTTTTACGAGCCTGCTTCTGCAGCTGCTCAGTCGTTGCACAGCTGCAACAAACATCGATTGCAGGGCAGTGAATGAGATCTTGAAATCTGCACCTGGACGCCAAGTCAGCTTTAGCCATGTGGATCTTGAGTCATTCAGGTAACTTCTGCACTCAAGTGAGTTACACATGCCTGCACGCTTACCCAGGTACAGCATGCACTTGGAGCAGCTGCTGATGGCGACAGTATATGTACTTGCAGATCTATTCAACTATTTGCTGACCAATTCTTGGATCAGAACACCAAGCTAGATTGCATCATCAACAATGCTGGGGTTTTTATGCCAGAGCACAAGAAGACGCCAGAAGGCTTCGAGGTCAAGACGTGTTGCATATGGGCACCATGTAAACAGCATGCAGATGCATTTGCTCAAGAGATATAATCTGCATGTACAGGTGACATTGGGCACCAATTACTTTGGCCCTATGTTATTGACACACCTGCTGATGGACCGGCTTAGGGAGAGTGCCCCATCTCGAATAGTCTGGGTGGTGTCCAGTCTGGAAGTAGTTGGGGACATCAGTTGGGAGGATCTCAAGTAAGCAACATGAAGTAACTTTGAGTCTCACTGTCATTGACTATCAAGCCTTCTGTTCACACAGGTGCTCTGGTCACAAGGACACATATTGTGTGTACATGTTGACTTGTGACTGCTTTTGCTGGCTGCTGGTTTCTTCAAAAAATAACACTCTATAGCAGTGCTGGGTGCTGGCAGGGGAGAGCAGGCATCAACCAGCGACATGAAAGCATACGGCACTTCCAAGCTGATGACAATCATGTCAAACAGTGAGATTGTGCGACGATTGAAGGGCTCTGGTGTTGACTCATTTATTTGCCAGCCAGGAATGTCATCCACCCCTGTGTACAAGAAGACAGACAAGAGCCATGTTATGGCAACTGTTCTAGATGCTGCTCAGACAGTCATAGGTCAGACAGAAGAGAGGGGAGCAGTGCCTCTGCTGTATGCTGCTACTGCCCCAGAAATGACAGGCAAGACCCTCTCCATATCCTGTTGCGCATCACTGTATCTGTGTGTGCATGTATGGTAGATACACAATCCCATGTATGCACCATCTCCATTCTTGTATGATCATGACAAACCAGCATGAAAGATGCTGTGCAAAATCGCAAAGGGCAGCTGCAAGTTTTCCAAACTTGTGTATTTGTCCATGCAGGCAAGAGTGGAACTTACATAGGACCATACTATATAGGACCTTTCATCAGCAACTTGTTCAACACAGGCTCACAGCAACCATTAAATAAGTGGACCAATGACTCTGCTGCATGTACCCGCATGTATGATGAGACAGTCAGGATAATCCACGAATCTAAAGCTGGGTCAAAGACATCGGCATTGTAGGTAGATCTGATGTGTAAGTCCCAATATGAGTCCCCATCAAGCATTGTGTACAAAATTGGTAATGAATTAGCTGCCATGTACATCACAATATGTCCTGTATGCATGCCGATGACCCTAGTTTTACGGGTTACACATTGTAAAACATGTTACATACACAGCTGCGGATTACACAATTCATTGAGGTGTTTCGCTCACATGCATTACATATGTATGCCAAGGCAGCCAACCTGGCTATGCTGTTTTGTCGGGGCACTTGAACAAACTTTGGATACAGCTTTCTTTGCATTATGCCTGCAGTGTGTCCCACCCACTGAGGCATGCAAGGATGATCCTCAGATCATCTTCATCAGTCATGCACTGTTGCTGAAAAGGTATGCGGTGGAACAGCTAGTGATCTGTCTTGGTCATTACACAATTGATTTGCATTGCGATGCACCCCGGCTTGACCACTCTCTGTAATGAAACACAGCTTGGGCGTATGGCACAGTGCAGTGACGAAAGCAGGCACCGATCGCCAGACATGGCACACTGCAGTTGACGTCTGAGTCTAGCCTGTGCATCGGGCGAAAAGCCAGATGCAGTAGCGTGCAAACTACCCGCGCTGTTGTACGCTCGTTGTTGGCAAACATGGGCGGAATGCTCTATTTGTTGCCCTTCATTTTATTGAGTGTTGCTGGGCATGCCGTGGCTGGGCAGCACTCACGTCCTATGGCTCCTTGGCGTCCTCCGAGTTCGATCCAATTGGCGTCGGCGAATTCCAAACATATGCTTGACTTGTGCAAGAAGCACTATCGTGAAACAACTCTAGATCATTTCTCCTGGGTGAGAGCTTGGTCTGCCTCCTCCTCCAAGACCATGTGTTGCGCGTGCTAACCTGCCTGTTTCTGCAGATGCCTCCACCAGGTGGCAAGTCAACCTACAAGCAAAGGTTCTATGTCTGTGACAAATATTGGCATAAATCAGCTACTTCCAACATTGAGAAGGGCCCAATATTCTTCTATGTTGGAAATGAGGCAGACGTTACCTTGTAAGGCTTGAACATCACTTCATCAGAACATGCAGCTGTGTGTCTCCCTCTGACATTTTCCCAACTGCAAGCCAACGTGTTTGTCTGCTCAAACTCTCATTCCGCTGTTGATGAGGTGTAGGTATCTAAACAACACAGGCTTGATGTGGGAGTCAGCAGCTGAATTTGGTGCCCTCCTTGTTTTTGCTGAGCACCGCTACTATGGCGAGTCCAAGCCTTACAGTGGCAGCAAGCTACGAAACAACATGCAATATCTCACAGCAGAACAAGCTATGGCTGATTATGCTGAACTGCTAGCAGAGCTCAAGTCAGATCTGCAAGCAGAACAGAGTCCTGTCATTGGCTTTGGTGGCTCTTATGGCGGCATGCTTGCATCTTGGATGCGCATGAAGTACCCTCACGTACTTGATGGGGCAATTGCCGGCTCTGCCCCTATTTGGGCCTTTCCAGGGGAAGATCCACCTGTTGACTCTGGGGCCTTTGCCAAAATTGTGACCAGGGATGCAACTCCAGCTGGAGGCTCTGCTAAAGCATGTGCAGGTCAGCGTGCAAACCCCTGTGATGATCTGCCACTCTTTACTGTTTGAAAGTCTGCTTGTTTGTTTCACTTTGTATGGTTGTCTGACAGAACAACCCAGCTGGGCATCTTGTTGTTAGCTGCTCACTGTCACGCTGCAATTCAGCTGGATGCCTTGCGCACCATCTAAATGCAGCCAGCAGAGTGAGCCAATATGCTGCAAGCTGCACTGTAAGCTGAAGTCAGCATCACGTTGAAATATTATATCGGGTGCTGCATGTCAGTGAAGGCTCTGAGCCAAGCAATCAACTGGGCCATGAGGCCAGGCACTGGTCACAAGCAGCTTCCAATACAGCCAAGTAGTGTGGCACATGAGCAGCAATGAGGTCATGTGTGTACAGGCAACTGGCGGATGCTTGTGCAGGCAACTTGAGGAATGCCTGGAAGCAGCTGAAGGAGTGGGGGAGCAATGATGAAGGCAGGGGTCATATCAAGGAAGCCATGCAGCTTTGCCCAGCAGCCAACCTAAGCAATGATGATGATGTGGATACTCTAGCGCAGTGGGCGCAAAATGCTTTCGATTATCTGGTGAGTCATGAACCTTGAGGGATATCAAGTCACATGTCATCTCTATGTGAAGAGCTCACCTTGGCTGCATTCCTTCCTTGCTTGTGATGATCTCCCTGGCTAGGCCAGTGCATGGTGTTACTTCGTGCCCGAGTGTAGAGTGGGAAAGTCTGTAATTCAGATTGTGATTTGCATATGATGCATATGGAAACTCAGCACTGGCAAAGTCTCTACCTCTGCAGATCCTACCTTAAACACTGTAGAAGCTGACTGCCCCATAAACTACACGGTCAGGCCGCATAGTCGCCAATCGATATCATGCACAGGCTGTATTGTTATCATGCTTGAGCTTGATTTGCCCCAGCAAATGTCACGTACAGGCTATGGGAGATTATCCCTACCCATCCAACTACATGCTCAATGGGCAAGGAGTGCTGCCAGCCTACCCCATGCGAGCAGCCTGTCAGCCCTTGAGTCAACAGGGCATGACGGGATCTGCCCTTCTTGAAGGGCTCCACCAGGCTGTGGGAACCTTCTATAACTTCTCTGGCCATCTTCCATGCTACAATTACAGTGAAGGACCCAACCCTGAAGGCGAGGAGGATAGCAACTTCTGGGACTACCAAGCCTGCACTGAAATGGTCATGCCCTTCAGCAGAAATGGAGGTCAGCATACATCATTTGCCACTTGTTCTTCTGTTTTCGGCTCACTGCTTGTTTTCAAACGTGCCAGTGATTGGCATAGCTGAAATTTTGGCGGCCGTGCTGCTCATGGAGCTAAATGGCATGAAGTGTTTGGGACAATGACAGTGGGTGGGCGCACGCATCCTGCTGGCTTTACTAGCTTGCGCTCATAATGCTGCAAGTTTGATCATTGGCTGTATGCAGAGGATGACATGTTTTGGAAGCAGCCATGGGACCTGAAAGCCTTTGGAAAGCAGTGCAAGGAGCAATGGGGAGTCACCCCTCGCCCTTATTGGGCTCAAATCAAGTCAGTCACCTCTGCTCTCTTTGTGAAACGTGGCATTAGGCCAGATCTCTGTTTGTGCTGTGATGCCGTTCTGAGCGCCAGACACAGCTTTCTGGCGATGCTGTGGCTTGCTGTGTCTTGCATAGGCCCCACCTCTCACAGCAGTTCAGCTTTTGGCCATGACAAGCCTCATCTCGTGCATGAGCTTGCGAACGGTGACCTTTGCTCTGTACAAGCAATGCAAACACAGGCTCAATGCAGTATATGTGGTGTAGCTGGGGTGGCCAGAAGATAGGCACTGCTAGCAACATAGTCTTCAGCAATGGCCTGCTGGACCCTTGGCATGGGTTTGGGGTTCTGCAGAATGTCTCAGACTCTGTGGTGGCCATCGTCATTCCAGAGGGAGCACACCACTTAGATGTAAGCCTCCATTGCCCTCTCTGTGACAAGCTGCATGCTGAGTGTTTCTCTGACAAGCTGCATGTTGACTGTATGCCCTCTTCTGGTTAGGCAAAGTAAAGTGATGGCAGACTGCAAGGACCATCTGTGTCATACTCATGGCAAAAGTCTGCACTGATGCAAAGCTGAGGCACAAGGTTGTTTGATGACTGCATGCCACGACACAAAAATGTTGAGTGTGGCACCTTCACAGCACATGCTCTGATTGATTGTTGCAAATTAAATGTTACCAAGCCCTTACGTGCATGTCTGTGCTTTGCAGCTGATGTTTTCAAATGCAATGGACCCGCCATCCGTCAATGCTGCTCGCAATCTTGAACGACAGTACATGCACATGTGGATCAAAGAAGCCACAGATGCTTATAGAACACAAGCCAAGCGGTAGCACCACATGACGGGACTTTTGTAGGGATCAGCTTGTAGCCTGTAGTGTATATATACAGTGTATGCATGTCTGGAAAATAATGTGCTACAACTTGCAATCAAAAAGCCAGAAGCATTCGCAAGGGCAGGTTGATTGGTTTTGTTATGTACAAGATCAATCTTATACATGTATCTATAGCTTGGAGCATTAAGCACTTCGTGCCGTGTCTCAGGTTTTGTTACACAGCACAAAGAAAGCCTCCTTTGGACGCTGCGAATATTGCTCAGCAGCTTTCAAGTCAGCGGTCCTAGTAGTACTTACGGTAATTGAAAACATAGCCTCTGAGATGCAATTCAATGCATCCTGTGCCACATTACCTCCATGATCCAGGCATGTTATCAGGCTCTGCAGGTGCGTGATCCAAGGTCAAGGCACCCCCCTAGAAACGCCCCGTTCAGGTTGTGAGCTAGACTCAACAGCCCTAAAGCGAGATTCCGAAGCAAAGTCCAAGCCACACGAGTGTCTCTACTTGCCGCGATGCGCATGCTACAACTGGGCTTCTCCTGATCAGTGCGGTCATCGCCACAGAAGTTTGCGCTCGCATCGGCAGCCTTGTCGGCTTCATGCTTGCCCGATAGCCAGCAAAACGGGAGGATGTTAAGTTCAGCAACACCGCGACTCGCGCTTAAGACGTCCCTGATAGTTGCCACATCGCATGCATATCACTAAGGGCGCGTGCAAAATGCCAGCTGCTCCATTGGTGTCATTCTCTTGTTCCAGACCGTTTACAAGCTTCCGCCCAACGATTCAGCGCAGGCCTTTGGCCAAAGTCACTTTGTGCCGAATACAGCATCGCAACCTAGCTTGCAGAACTCAAAGGTCCTGCAAGCACACTGTGCAACACGGGTGGTTGTCCCAGCGTAGTGTTGGAAGACGTCCCTCGTTTCAGATCAATGCCACAACTGACCCACTGGTCCCTCTGGGCCTTGACTTTCTTACCTTCCTGGCAGCAACAGTCCTTGTCATCCCTTTGTTCAAGTCAGTCAAGGCTTCTCCAGTGCTGGGGTTCCTCTTCTCTGGGCTTTTGTTGGGGCAGCTTGGGTATGTCGCTGTCCCAGTGACAATACCGCTCAGTGTGTCAAGTGCTATTACGATTTGTTGTGTCGGAGGTCCACGCAACGCTTTACACATTGACACTGCAGGCTCTTCCGCAACATTGAAGATATCCAGAAGCTCAGTGAGCTAGGAGTGTTGTTCCTCTTGTTTGAAATGGGACTTGAGTTGAGCTTGGATAGACTAAAGGTTTGCAGCTCCCGGCATGTCAGCACAGACTATCGCGTCATCCTAGTTTTGCTACAACAACGTTGTCATGATAGCTTTAACAACCATTCCATATGCAGGTGTTCATTCCATTTTTCTACCCTTATTGGTCAGGGTTCCACAGCTGCATCACATCCAGTTCTGAAGACATGTTCTGTTTGCAGGCACTAGCCAAATTTGCTTTTGGGTTGGGCACACTGCAAATGCTGCTCTGCACACTAGCTTTCACACTGTTTGCACTACCAGTCGGGAATGGCATAGGCACACAGATCCTGGTCAAAATCTTTCATGCTCCTGGTGGTTTAGCCGCCATCCGTACGGTGGATGAGGCTGTTGTCATTGGGGCAGCACTGTCTCTGTCTTCCTCAGCCTTTGTGCTGCAGCTGCTGTCAGAGAATGGAGAGCTCTCCTCCAAGTTTGGTTCAGCTACACTTGGTATACTGCTTCTGCAAGTAAGCAGCCATTAAGTCAAATTGACAACACATGCAACTGTTGAGGCAAGGCATGTGCTGTGCCAAGTTGCACCAAACACAACTTGTATCTCAGCATGACATTAACTTTTGCAGTGCTGACCGCAGCCAACACGCTCAAGCCTTGAATGCCTTTCCTGTTGAATCACGTCAAGCCAAACCTGCATACCTCCATCATGAAACTCACCTGTTGTCCTTGTTTCATACAGGATATCGCTGTGGTCCCATTTCTGGTCCTGCTACCCTTTGTAGAAACGAATGACCTGGGCGGGCAAAGCACAATGAGCCTGGTATACCAACTTGGTCCCACAGCCCTGAAGACGCTAGGCAGTCTTGCTGCACTGCTGGTGGTGGGCCGCCTCGTCATGCGACGCCTCTTTGAGCTGGTAGCTGAGTCACGCAGCGATGAAACCTTCATCTCCCTCTGCTTGCTCACTGTCACTGGAGCTGGCCTGCTGACTCAGAAGCTGGGCCTCAGCGATACTCTAGGTCTGCCTCTTACACAGTCAGATTCAGTCTATTACCTGCATCAACACTTGTATGTACATCCAGAAATGCAGCCGCATATCACTGCTGCCTGCACATAGCGCTGCATTGTGTCTCTTCTTTGTTGTGTCTGGTTGTGTTTTTTCTCCTGTTGCCCTGACTTCTTTTTTGACGTGTTGCCTGCAAACAAGCAGCTGCCTGTCAGCATATCATCTACCTATGATCAATACAACCATAGTTCCTTGTCAGTGCAACTGCTTGTGATGCTTCTGTGGAGCAACACAACGTCATTCCAGTGGCTGCACAGTGTGCAAGTAACATGTGTGCAAGTGGCATGTGTGTGTGCCTGCAGGTGCCTTCTCTGCAGGAGTGCTGCTGGCTGAAACCAACTACAGGACTCAGGTGAGAAAGCACAGCCTCCACTTATGACCATCTGCACAGCTGCATTCACGCTGATTGTGCTTGATCAGAGCAGAGCACAATTAGACAGCATGCATTGGCAGACGACCTCAATGCCACCAGTACAGTCATGCTTGCTTCATCATCCAAATACATGCTTGATGTATCACTCAAAAGCATGCCTTCTGACTTTTGAGAGGCCTGTGCGCTGCCATTGTACACAGTGCACCTAATAATAGCACTGCTGTACAATCACTTTTCTCGCATGTTTTGTGAGGCCTACTTCAACCCATTCATTCCACATAGGTTGTGCTTACACAATCACTCTGTGCACACAAGCATGGGCCCTACATTGTACCTTCATGCTGTGCATGATCAGACTTCTGCGTGGTCACAGGTAGAGGCAGACATCAGACCCTTCCGTGGCATTCTGCTTGGCCTGTTCTTTGTGACAACAGGCAGCAGTCTGGATCTGGCCCTGCTGTTTCAGCAGTGGCCCATTGTGCTGGCCCTCACTGGAGGCCTCATCTCTGTCAAGGTCGGCATCATCGGCAGTGTGGCGCCACTCTTTGGTTTGACCAGGTCACCCTTCTCATACAATCCATGCTCACACTTCCTGTATTTCGTCCTTACTGCACATTTTGTATTCACCTCCTACCTGTACTAGCTTGCCTGCCTTTGTGCAACAACAAGCAAGGTGTGAATGGGTGCAGTCCCTGTGACAGCTTTGTGTGCCAGTCAAGCTTTCATGCAGAAAATGGCAATGCACTGCCAGCTTCCATGGCAATATAAAGTTGCTGCATGACAGTAGAGTGCTGTTATGTTGCCTCTGCCTGGCTAAGCAGCAATTGCAGGGGCTGAGTGCAACAGTCGCATTTTGCCCTTGGTTGGCATCACATCTAATGATGTCAACTGGTGAACACACGAGTACCATAAGCATGCACACATTTGGTCTGATGCACCCTGACTTTTGTTCAGGATGAGACAGCTGCGGACCCTGATTGAGTGTCTGTCTGTGCAGGGGGGAGTCTGTGCGTACAGCCTTCATGCTGGCTCAAGGGGGGGAGTTTGCCTTTGTCTTGCTCAGCCTAGCTGCCGAGCTGAAGGTGCTGCCAGAGGAGCTCAACAAGCTGCTCATCATTGTGGTGGTCATCAGCATGGCTCTCACGCCTGGCCTGGCATCCATTGGCAAGAAGCTGGCTGACAAATACGATGAGGAAGATGAACAGTCAGGCAAGGCCTGCCTGCTTGCGCTGCCTGTGTAGCTGCACACAGGGAGCAGTCAAGTGTCAGTGCGCTCAGGATAGGTTCCTGATGTGATTGTCTGTCAGGCATAATGCAGCTTCTATGTGGGTTGGATCTAGAAAGGTCTCAAGGATGCACTATCTTGCAGAGTCTAAGTAACCTTCCTGAATTCTGGACAGCATGCACAGCCCAGCCTGCTGTTTGTGTGGTCAGCATACTAACATGAACTGTGTCATGCCATGAAACAAAGCAATGCCTGGATTGGATGTCTCCTCAGGTAGCTTGGTTCCCTGTCCAAGCTGAGGTGTCATCATAGAGCTGTGTAGCAGTGTCAGACAATTGCTTGCAGCTGCAGCTGGCATTTCAGCATTTTATCTGTGCTTCCAGACCAGAGTGGCTACTCAACAGCATCTGGCTGCATACCTCAGACTGCAAGGCTTGCCATGTGGGGAAATCATGCTGGCTTTGTTTGTTTGACAGGTTGTTTAGTTCACGGAGACAAAACTTGTCCTGCTCGTACCTAGCTCACCATCAGCTGGAAAGCGTTTTAATTACTTTTTACTGTTTTCACAGGTGCAGAGGCAGGGCCAGCAACTATAGGAGCAGGGTCTCGGGACATGCGCCCGGTTGTCATATGTGGCTTTGGGGAGTTGGGCCAGTCTGTGGTGAACATGCTGGAAAGCCCATTGTCGCAGACGCTGGAGAGGGGGCAGGTGCCCTATGTAGCCTTTGACTTGCAACCTGCTCGCATCAAAGCAGCTCGAGCTGCAGGCTTCAATGTGGTGTATGGGTAAGCTCATTCTAGGTGCATCATCCTAGGTGCTTGAACCTGTCACTAGCCTAGAAAGCATCTATTTTGGTACCTTTTCTTGATAGAAGCCAGAAGCAGATGGACAATGCTGCATGCGCTGATGCCATAGACTTTGCCGGCTGCTCCTTTTGGTATGCTAATCCTGATTGAGCAGATGTTATTGAGTTTTGCAGGCGTGGGCATTCTGGGCTGCATACTCATACTTCTGCAAGCTTCCTCAACGGCTGCACTGTCTTTCTCATGCTACATGTGTGTCATTAGCATCAGCACCGGCTGTAGGTTTGAGCTCAGCTTGGTGCTGTTGTAGGGATGCGTCAAGGGCGTCGGTGTTGGAAGCTGCTGGCATTGAAAAGCCGCGAGCACTGGCCGTGGTGTACACAGCACGCGCACGCCTAGTCACCACTGTCCACTCCCTCAGAGAACACTACCCAAATGTAAGGCCCCGCACACTTTTCTCTGAAGAAGCGTCAACTGCTGCACACTGACAAGCACCATGACCAGCACAGTTGGGTGCAGTGTTGCCCCATACTTCTTTGCCCTAAAGCTTGTCTTGCTGTGGGGAGGAAACTGAACAAGCACGTCCTCCTGTTGCAAGTAAGCAACTCTGGGTTATATGCTTAGTTGTACTATGCTCCTACGTTGTGCTTGCTGGGTTGTACTGTCCTCACCAAATTCTGCTTGCTTAGTTGCACCAGCATGCCTATTGCATTATCCTGCCCACATCAACACAAGCTTCATAACAGAGAGGATTGGGGCAGCATTAGCAGCAGCGCAATGTCGCAAGCAAGCCCATGCCTGCAACGCATAAGCAGGCGTCACCACCTTCATGTGCTGCAGGTGCCCATTTACGTCAGAGCCCTTGACTTGCGGCATGCAGCAGAGCTGAAGGCTGCCGGGGCAGATTACGTAACAGCAGCCACTACGGAAGCTGGCATAGCCTTGGGCAGCCGGATGCTGCAAGAGCTGGGAGGGCGCGATAACGACATAGCAGGACTCACCCGGGCCCTGCGCAAGCAGCTTGATGACCGGTCACATGACATGATGCGGGTCTTGACTAATGAGCTGCCTGCCCCAAATGCAACTCTTGAAGAGGAGGACGTGTTTGTGTTTGACCAGGCTGCTGTGAGCAAGAGTGACATGCCTAGTTTGTCAGCCTTGGCTACCCCTGGGGTCAACACTGCACCCAGGGGACAGGAAAATGCAGCTGCCATGGGGCTACAGGAAGCCCCCATTGATCGGCCAGTCCAAGTGGCTGAAGCTGCAGGGAGTGATGGTAACAACAATGGGACTAGTGGTGAGAGTGATGATGCAAACAGGGATGGAAGCAATGGAAGAGTATTGGAAAGGACACTGAGTGGTGATGAGCAGCGAAACAAGCATAGAGATGGTGCAGACTCGTGTCCTACTGATGGAGGAAAGCAAAAATCATATGTGGGGTCGAAAAGCGCTGCTGATGATGAGTGAGCGCTGTTTCACATCCGTTGAGCACAAATGCAGCAAGGCTGTTTGCAGGTGCAACTGCTCCCGCCTCAATTGTTTATTCTTTTGATAGACTTTTTGACGGTCCTATCAGCATACATTGTCACCAGCATCACCTGTACCCTTCCTTGTCCTGTACTTTTGACCAAGACCGTCTTATTCAAATACCTCACAGTTCGCGCTGAGCAGATGCACATCTGCTCGTGCCTGCTGCATGTTCGTTCTGCCAGCATTCGTGCAATGCTATGGGGTCTCGTGTTTGACTGCAGGCCTGTACACAAGCGTGACTTGTAGCAGGGCAGAATGTCAGTGCCACTGGTGAACGGTTCTGTGAAAGATTTTGGTCACACGCAGTGGTTGCCAGTTCCAGTCTTATATAAAATTACAAATTCATTAACGAAACGCCTAGAGCTAACACTTCTGGGGTGCATGCTGCCTATGCACAGAACAAGCATCAATATGATGCTTTAGTTCTGCATGCAACCCACTCTAAATTCACCTGCTTTGCAATCACATTCATCTAAACTTTGCAGACACACTGTGGACATCACATTGAAAGACGCAGTGCAAAGTGTTTACTGACTACACGCTGCCAGGAAGTATTCTGAATATGCATGGCGTAAGCCACACAACGCCAATTGCTGCAATCAGAAATATGGGGATCCACAAAATCCAGGTCAGCTGTCCCAAGGCAGGGGCCGTGAGCACAACCACTCCCAACCATGCAATGATGGCTAGCAACACAATGGCAGTGACTCTATGCTGCACCTGGTGCAATGCCAGCTGCATGTACTCAAGCTGAAGCAACACTGCCCTCAGATCAACATCCACATCTGAGAGAGTTGCAACAGCAGTGTCGCTGTCCTCTGCAAGATCGCTTTTTACTGTCTGCATAAGATTCATATCAGCCTGTAGCCCCTTGATAGTCTGATTCAGGGCGCCCAGCTCAGCCGCAGTTCGCTGCATGTGCATTGACAAGTTCCTTTGCAGCTCAGCTAGCTGTCTGGGCGTTTGCTTCTGTTGCAGTTTGAGGGACTTGATCTCCTGAACTAGCATGTCATAGATGCTGCCGCCGTGGCGAGCTTTGGTACTGCCAGCGCTGTTGTGAGGCAGCAGCAGGTCCTCTGTGGATGGCTCAGCTCTGACTTCTGCTTTGGATTCTGTCTCTGCTGCTCCAGGAGGTGCTTCACGCAGAAGAGCTTCATTCTCTAGCTCAACAGCGTGGACTTTGTCAGCAGTCAGGTCTGCAGAATCTGATATCACTGGGTGTGGCAGCCTGGCAGAACCTGCAGCTCTTTGCTCAGAGTCCTGCTGACCTGTCAAAAATCAAAATATAGTAGGTTGTCGGCCTATCTTGCTTTTGCCTGTTGCAGCTATACACATATGAGTGCGGACAAGAACAAAACAGACAAAGGCCATGCAACTTGCACTGACATACGTTTTTGCCTGTCCTGCTGCTGCAGCAGGCAATGCAGCTGACATGCAGCTACTAATGCCAAATGTTCGTACAGTTGCAACATCTATAGCCAACATGTTCTCACCTGGCTGGCGAGGACCGGCTGTTGAGTTACAAGACGCCTGCTGCTGGGCATGTGCTTGCTTGCCAGAGCCTGATACATTGCCAGCCTGCGTTACTCCAGAGGCGTTCTGCAGACCTGCATTGCTGCTTGCATCTACTTTTGCTTCATTCGCCACCTGCTGTGCTGAACTTGGGGTGCTTGCTTGTGCAGCCTGTGAGTCAGTGTTGCCGTTTGCATTGATGGGTGCTGCTGCCTCACTGGCCTTGGCATCAGCAGAGTGTTGTGCATCAGTCAGCAGAGCCTCATCACTCAGCTGGTCTTCAAGATCCTCTGCTGCGCTCTTGCCAAAGACTAGAACATCATTAAGTGCGCACATAGGCTCACTGCCATGATGAGTGAGGAAATGAAACTGAAGGTACTTCAGCCAAGCAGGCTCTGCCACTGTGAAGGTCTGCAGCACCAAGATCGGGCTTTCATTAAATTTGCTATAACCACTTGTCAGTCTTGTGCACCCTTTTAGGCTTAACCTCACAACAGCGACAAAGCCATCAGATCTTGTGCACCACATCTATCACAGCAGCGACAAGGCCATCAGATCTTGTGAACAACACCTATAGAGTGCGTGAAAACAGCATGTCAGAAACATGATCAGTCCAATAAGCTATGGACTATGAATCTGATCACACCCCAAAAAGGTATAGCTGGGCATACAGACCTGACTGCCTTTCATCTTGGCAGCAGTGTATTTGCCCATCAGCTGCCAGCCAGTGGTGTTAAGACTCTTGCTGTACTCGCCCCCCTGGGCTCTGGGGTGGCCCTGCCGGCCCCTCACCTCAAAGTCCTTCACCCTGCTGGAGTACAACTCGTACTGAGACAGCTGGAAGGAGTCTACCTTGGCCACCTGCACTGCATTTGCACTTGGCATGGCTGCAGTACACCCAGGTTCGCTGGTTGCAGAAGGTAGGTGAGCAATGCTGTACAACAATGAAAATATTGAGCATAGATTTGACAGTTCAAAGCAGTCAGTCGGACTAATGATGGATGATTGATACTTGTTACCTGATAATTGATGATGGAGGATTGAGGGCTGAGTATTGATTTAGGATGCACTGATGCATTGGTGTTGGTCTGCTGCTGAATGTCTGTACATAACAAGACTCTGTCAGGCAGGTTGGCATGCTGTCACACCTGAGATAGCTCAATGATGAACCATTTCTCAGCTTTACATTCATTCTTCATGAAGGTATCGCTGTCAGTGTCCAAGATGGCAGACGCCTTCTTGGCCTCCTTGTTGCTGGCCACAATCTTGGCTCCATCTTTGGACAAGGCAAAGTTGTGGCGGTCCTCTTCAGAGCTGTCGCTGGTTAGCTTCTGCTGCTTTGATGCAGCTACTGCCTGCTCGACTGGAGCCAGATGTGTTGCACTTGCATTACTGGTGCTGCTGGGGGCAGGTTGACAGCTGCCAGTACCTGTGCCACCAGCAGTCTTGTTTCCAAGTGCAGGATTGATGTCCTGGCCAATGATGCAAGGATCTTGCTCAGCGCATTGTGGGCAATGGCTTGATGTGGGTACCGATGTGGGTTTGACGACATTGATTTGACAGTGCAGGCTATAGGGAAGCTGACTGAAAGGTGTTGACAATAGCTTCCACACTCCTGATCATGACTTTGATGCTGTATTGGCATGCACAGTTGCATGTTGACAACAATGCAGAAGTTGGCAGGGCCCATGTTGGACACACCTGTAGGTTGGCGCTCAGCTGAGAGATCACTCTTCAAGGTTTCGACAGGACAAATTTCATGTGGTGTTGGAGGGACTAGGGCTTCCAGCAGCGCAGGCTTGTCACATGTGGGGAGAGCCTTGCACTGCTGCAACAGCAGGCCGCTGTCAGCTTCAATTCGCAAAACGTCGCTCTCAAGCTTGCCGGGAAGGCTGCCAGGAGACTTTGCTACTGGTGCTTGTGGGTCTGAGTCGGTCTGGTTGGTGCACGAGGCTGAGAGTAGCGGCTGCTGCAACTCGTCCTGCTCCTTTTGCTGTGTGGGCTCAGCTAGGGCTGCGAATGCTAGCAAGCACAGCAAAACAACGAAGAGCAGCCTTGTATTCGATGTGCCCCGTGCCAAGGCCTGCTGCATCAAGTGCTCAGTGCACAAACTGATTGAAAGTTGTCATCACATGCACTACTCACGGCACTCACGCCGAGGGCGTGTGTTTGTATCGAATACAGCTGTGTCGATGGCTGTTAGGTCAGCTCAGCGCGTGTTAGCGTTATGACTTCGACCTACCTAGTTATACTAATTAGTAAGGGGAAGGCACGCCCCGCGTCAAAATCCAAACTCAAGGCCCAAAATCATTTGGCAAATGGTCCTGCTTTGACTACCTCTACCAAGTTGCAGTACACGCTTATGCAGAGCTTCGCAGACCATGAGATCATCAACAATGAGCTCAGCACTTTCCTGCCTGCCCAGTGTTAAGAGTAGTGCTCGCCGGCCTGGCACAGCAACACTGCTCCGGCGCACACGACTCGAGCCATTCAGGACGCCCACACCTCAACTTCGACGTCGCATACCCCTGCAGTCAATCCAGCGTGTTCAGGCCACAGCAGTCACCACGTCCAATGACTACAGCCTCAGCAACTCATTGTCCGAAAACTCGTTTGAGGTCAAAGGCGACATAGAGAAGGTGTTCCAGTACGCTGCTGACTTTTCACACATAGACAGATGGGATGCAGGTACAATACGAAAGCCAGCCGCACTCACAGGCCTCGGTGCTCTCTCTTTGTTCATGCTGAGTAAGGCCCTGAGGTTCAGGCACAACTGACTCCAAGCTGCGCGAAAGTAGCAAAAGCGGGGCTTTCAAGGTTGGGGACACAGTGTCCCTGATGACTGTATTGCTGAAAGTCAAGACTGTTACAGTGTGAGGCCCCAATGCTTTTCTTGTTTTTTTCTGGTCCCAGGTTGACTCTGATGAGCCTGGGCTCATAAGATGTTATGCTGGTGGTATTGCTTTATTGTGTAGCAATCAGGCCTCACCTGGAATACAGCCTACTGAGTGCTGTGTTAGTTCAGCGTGGAGCATTTAACTGCATGGACTTGCCATGAGCATGCAGACTTGCATCGGAGTCTGGCACTGAAAAAATCCTCAGACACCTACACACTGCAACAAGTGGTATCACACCAAATGTGACTTGCAATCTGATGCAGGTATCAGTTGCTTGAAATGGAGCGTCCAAATAAAGCCGTCTTTTTTTGGCGTATCAAGGTTTCATGAAAGCATAGACACGCTCACTTTCACCCGTAAGCCAGGCTCTGAGGACATTGTTCAAGTGAACTACACCACTACAATAGAGTTAGTCAGATGGTACAAGTAGGTTCTCTGCTGTGCCTGACATGAATCCTGACTCAACACTGCTCTCATACACTTCCTCATCAGAAGCTGTGTTGTCTTATGCTGAAAGCTACAGCAGGCTAATTGTTCTGATGCATACATGACAGGCAGTTGCTGCCTGCAGGTATTTCCAGTTCTTCATAGGTTTCTTGATGGGAAATCTGGCCAAAGAAGCTGTGGAGGGGTTGCAGGAGAAGTTGCAGCAGATGCAGGAGCAGGGCAAATTTGTCTCTGAAAAGGCTTCTGCTGCAAGATAAAACAGTCTTGTGCCATCATATCATGCAATACCTTTTCTAGTCGAGTCCCTCCAGGCAATTGCAGGAGGTGTATGGGTTTTGGTGGACATTTGTGTTGTGTATGCCTCCGGCAGTTTGTCACAGTCCGTGCAGCTCTGTAGAACTTGGAAGTGTGCAGGCTTGGTTTCAAGCAGTGTTTGTTCTATCTGCTGCCCCGTTTCGTTGCACTGGTACAGAATACGTTGCCCTATTTTTGAGTTACAACTCCCCTTCTGGTCATTTGTGTTGCTTGGGACTATACTTGCAGACAACATGTCCATTGCATTTAGGGAAAGCAGCGTACTGCGCTTTTCTTTCATGTTGGCATGAGTGTTTGTGTCATATTCATGAAAGTCTGTTCATCTGATTTTATCGCTCAACAATGGCAAACTTGCCTTGGTTGCAGCTTTCAGCTTCACTGGTTCAAAGTGCTTTTACTGCTTGTATCTGTAAACATTATTCATGATCAATGTAACGGTGCAGAACTTTCGGTCCTATTCTGCATGGGGGTTGCCAGACTTGAGTATGCTTCGCATGACAAAAGCGTCGGAGTTTTGAGGTACAGGTAAAGGCATTGATGCAATCCACGATACCTATAGTTTATCTGATGATGGATGACCTGTACCTGTCTTTTTCCTGTTGCTGGCAGGCATGATTATGTTTGTTGCAGGTGGCATGCATCAGCGCTAAAGCAGCGTTGCAAACTTTGGCAATTGCGCATGTTGAGCTTTGACTTGTGCTCATAACACTGTTGCTGGCTACTGCCTTGCCTCTGCACCTGCTCCCAGGTGCCCTCTGCCTTGCAATCTGTGTTTTCTTAGTGGTATGAATACGATGATCAGTTCCCGAAACTGCACTCTTCAGCAAAGCTCGGTTAACTGTCGGGATCAGTGTGTTTATAGAGAGTGTCACTGCAAAATATGTCGACAGATATGCATGAGTCCCATATGCATGTCAGGAGTGTTGCAATGCAACTGTTGCATTACAACAGTGGCTGGCAATCTGTGTTTGGCTGAGCTCTGCAGGCAACCCCTGCGCTGTCATGGTGACTGCACATATGTACACTTGTGGTGACTCAGAGGTTGTCAGACAATCAGCTCTGTGCTTTGCGCTTAGAGCTGGTGCCTGCCTAACACCCAGGCAAAGATGCCTCAGCTTATCTGCATGGACACTGCTTTGCTTTTTGATTTCTGAATTGCCCTCATGCAATGGAGCTATGTGTCAATTGTTGGGCTCAAAAAGAGCAGCGCTGCATTCATCACACCTGACCTTAGCCTCAGATGTGCCTCAGCAGCGCTGCTAGCAATACAACTTGTGGCTTGCAGCCCTCGACCAGCTAGTGAGTGTTAGGTGGTAAGTCAAGCCTGGTATGAGGCCTTCTGCTAATATGGCACATGTTGTGTCTGAGATCTGAGACTTGCTTTGCACGGTGGAAGTAATCATTGCTTACTGCTTGACAAGCAGCTGTAATGGCATCCAGGTCGTTTGTTGGCAAATGTCATGCGGGTGTGTGCCATACAGCTCTCTGAACCTCCTGCACAGCATGTGGAGCCTGGACATCATGTGTGTCACATCGTGTCCTTTGGTTTGCATGTAGCTGATAATACCAGTCATCAGGAAGGCCACCATGATTCTGCACAGTCTGAGGAACTGACCAATGATGATGCCTTACTTGGCTGCTGAGCTGATATTGGAGCTGGCAGTGGGGTATGTGATGACGAACAGTTTGGACAGTGGAACATGTTTCCCCTTGTCATACCGACTGATACTGCTACTTTGCGCTGTATCCTGAAATTCATGTAGTCGCTGGAGTTTCATGAATCTGTCTGGCGTGACCAACAGAGTCCTGGGGTATGCCAGTGATCCTTGCATGATGAAAGTACTGATCTACACACAGCTTATGGTGTAGGTTTGCACTACAAATGCTGGCCAGGTTATCAATGTAGCGCAGTAAGCAGAAAGGCACATCCATTGCATAGATGACTGTGCACAGGAAAGCAACAGCAACATTGAGATACAATGCAGCCAGGTGCACTGCGTGATGAAGCTGAGTTCATGCATAGCAAGGCAGGAGTCAGCTAAATGTGAAGCACAATTGGGTGTATCCTGGATCTGGCAGCAAATCTGGTCACTGAATTTGACATACATATTTGAAACCAAAAATGAAAGCCAGCCATTAATGGTGTGTATCATACATTGTACGTCAAAAATCATGTACTGGCAGCTGCCACCATGATCAGTGCCTGACCTGACCTGATCAGTAGCAGGCATCTGATTTTGTGGCAGGTCACTGGGCAACATACTGCTTTACGAAATTTGTCCTCAGATTCATACATCAGTGTATAGGCTAATGAAACCACTTCGGCAATGACCCTCAGATAGTGCAATTTTAGTCTCCGAGATACATACACAATCGTGTTGGTCAAGTGCATGCTATGCATGCATCAGAACTTGACTTTCGATAAGCCAGGCATGTCACCAGACAAGGGCAAAAGGACGCCTGATCTGCAGGGAAGTGCAGCATGTCTTGACCAAAAAGATGCTGCGTCTTTTGCAGTTTGCCCTGGGGCCCTTGTAACGCCACTAGGGCCTTAGCTAATCGCCGACAGACCACCTAGTCCGTCAGCTTTTGTCGACTTTCGCTGACTGTCTACTGACCTGACACTGATATGTTTTCTGCTGGTTGTCACTTTGCAAAGCCAGCTGCCTTTGCCTCGTTGCACGGACAGCCCTGCTGTGAGCTGCCATCGTTGCAAAGGTGCTTCTTTCCTTCAAAAAGTGCAAAGCGTGTGGAACGAGGGCACGTTGTTTTCCCCACCATGGTGGCTGCGCAGCAAACAGCCGCTGCTTCACCTCAGCTTCGCATCTTTCACGGCCATGACTTGAAGGGCAAAGATCTGCAGCATGTCATGGCGAGGCCTCGTATAGATTTCGAGTCTATATTGCACACGGTATGCAACAATTGCAAACTTGTAGATGTCGTAACACTGTGATCAAGCGAGGATTTGAATTCGCAAATGAGCGTGCAGGTACAACCCATCGTTCAGGCTGTTAAGGACCAAGGAGATGCTGCCGTGAAACAGTATACAGAGAAATTTGACCGGGTTCAGCTTGACACAGTCTGCTTGCCAATTGAGGTCAGCATCCACAAGACTCTCACAGCAATCTCACGCCATGTTCTGAGATCAAAATGTCCACCGAGCTATTGTCATGAAGGGAGCATGTTCTGCAGGATTTTCCAGAGCCACAGCTTCCTGCAGAAACTGTATCTGCCTTTCAGACTGCATTTGACAACATTCACGCTTTCCATGAAGCGCAGCAGAAGAGTCCACTGAGTGTCGAGACCATGCCTGGTGTAAACTGCAGACGTTTGACAAGACCCATAGGTAATGTTGCATGCATTTACATCAGGCTTACGTCTCGTGCATTGCCACTGCAGATTTGCCTTCACCCATGCATTGAGCCCTCATAAGCGAAACAAGAACAAAACAAAAAACACAAGAAAACAGCACAAACTCTTTTGAGGTGTGAATGCAGGTGCTGTAGGAATCTATGTGCCAGGAGGGACAGCTGTCTTGCCATCCAGTGCCTTGATGCTGTCAGTCCCAGCAGGCATTGCAGGCTGCAAGACCATAGTGCTTGCTACTCCTCCCAGGTCAGATGGCACCATCACCCCTGAGGTGCTGTGGTGTGCCAAACGCGCAGGAGTGACCCATATACTGAAGGCTGGCGGTGCACAAGCAGTTGCAGCAATGGCATGGGGAACTGAAACATGCCCAAAGGTATATCTGCTGCTGGCTGCATTCTGTTGTGTGCTCATGCATGGAAGGACTTGCAATGCAGTATTGTTGCCTGTAAGCACACACGCCAAGACCTGACTATCATGCTGCTACTTTTCCACCAGGGCATGAGGCATCCAGACACAGCATGCAAGTCATGGCTGCATCTGGATGCCAAGTCAGCCAGTCATGTGGCATTAAGCCTGCAAGCATTGCATGTGTACATAGATTGAGATGTTGCTGTGCAGGTCCACAAGATACTGGGTCCTGGCAACCAGTACGTGACAGCTGCCAAGATGGCTCTGCAGAACAGTGAAGCCATGATCTCTATGGACATGCCTGCCGGCCCCTCTGAGGTGCTGGTCATTGCTGACGCTGCAGCCTCAGCGGCCCATGTGGCAGCAGACCTGCTGTCACAGGCAGAGCACGGACCAGACAGCCAGGTAGGCCCACACCACTGCCTCATTGTGCCACATGCAGGCATGGGCCAACTGCACATCCATCAAGCTACCCATGTGTGTTTGCGTCTATGCAAATTGTCGAGATGTCACATTAGCACTTTTGCACGCTCAAGCAGGCTTTGGACTGAAGATACCTTTCGTTTGGTAACAGCTTATACTGCGGTGCAGGTTGTGCTGCTGGCATTGCCTGGGGTTGACCTAGATGAGGTTGAGCGAGAAGTTTCACAGCAATGTGCAGCGCTGCCTCGCTCAGATGTGGCCAGTCAAGCCTTGTCTCACAGCAGCATTGTGTCAGTCAGTGGTCGAGATGAGTCTATCAAGCTGAGCAATATGTATGCACCTGAGCATTTGATAGTAAATGTGGAGGATGCTGAAGACTGGTTGCCTGAGCTAGACAATGCTGGCTCTGTTTTCCTCGGCAGATGGACACCTGAGAGTGTTGGAGATTATGCCAGTGGCACCAACCATGTGTTGCCTACATACGGCTATGCTAGGATGTACAGTGGAGTGTCGCTTGAATCTTTCCAAAAGAGCATGACTGTTCAGACCTTAAGCAAGGAAGGCCTGAAAGGTCTTGGGCCTACTGTTGCTCACATGGCTGATTTGGAAGGGCTGACAGCACATCAACGTGCTGTCACCATGAGGCTACAAGCTCTGAGTTAGATTTGCTCTGAGTTGCCCTCTTGTGTGTGGTCCAGTGCAACCATGGTGACATGATCTGTGTGTGGTGATACAGTTTATTGAAGCCCAGCAGCGTATGCTGCAACGATTGCTGGAACGCTGAATGAAGCTTCAAATGTGGTTACATGCAACATGACGCTTGCAGCTTCTTCGTTATATCTATGTAGCATATACGCTGTATTAGTAGGCATGTCTTTTATAGTGACTGTCACAGCAAAAGCATGTCATTGTATGCAAAGTTTGTTTGGCCTGCACATAGTGTCAGCGGTGCACTGACTTTACGTCAGACCAGAATGCGCCATAGCATCAGAAATGAATTTCGTACTCTTCAAACACACACCAGATTGTGCTTAATGCACAACACAACAAGCTTGCTAGACTGCGAGTAGGCGGCGGCACCAGACTACCGTAGATATACATATTTGCCTAACATACATGTTCATGATGTTACATGTCTATGACACAAACTATACAGTGAGCTTGTGCTCTCTCTCTCATCAAATTTCTTTACAGGTGAATATGCCACAGCTATGCTACAACAGTTGTGCTCCTGACCCATGCCCCAAACCGACACAAGTCACTCTCACAGTGGAGAAACAGTACAAGCTGGGAGCAGACTGCTTTATCGTCCAAGATTTGCATCCTGTTTTGCAGACACGTCATGTCTCATAGCTACAGAGGCAACGTGCTGGCAATATGTGCAACTAAGGCGTGCTACCAGTTGCACAGGCCTTGTGATCAAGAACTGGGTCTGTTTGTCACGGCTCACATTTGAGAACTTGTGCAACGTACTGCGGGACACGTTGCTGCTGTTGTTGTTACTAGTGTGAGCTCAAGGCGTGTCGCAGGGTCACAGCAACAAAACCAGGTCAGAGAAGGGCGTTGATCCAAAGACACGAAAGCTCTCCTTTCAACGGCAGAACTCTGGATGGTCAAGACGGAGACAAGAGCATGTACAGCAGCTTGAAGCGCCTCAAAGCGGCAGTGGCATGCGCCTGTGAAGCACTTCTGCGAATTGGGTCTTCGCCAAGGGCAGATCGCCTGACCCTAAGGTGACCCATACCAGGCCTGACTGCCCATTGCTGACTGTAGCACTTATAGCAGTTGTCGCAGCAAATGCTGTCAATGCAGCGGTGTGAGTTGACCTCTCGTAGGTCCTCATGCACGGCGCTGGGTATCTAGTTCCAAACAATCAGGAGGAACACCTGTCTGGAACTAGGCAGGTGAGTTCTCTGCCAAACTCAAACTCAAATGAAGAATCACAGGACAACCCACCAACACACACATGCTGCGCATCACGAACATATGACCGATACCGTATATGAACTGCATGTTAAGACTGACATGTATACCAATGCATAGCGCAAGCTCAATGACTACTTTGAATATTAGAGTTTCCTTGATAGGTTGGATCTCAGATACACTTTCCCAATAATACACTAATTTGCAGAGCTTGGTCAAATCCCTGGATCATAGAGGGATTGCATCAGGTACAGAATGCAGTCATCATCAGAGTTGAGACAAACCTCTTGCACACTTAGCAAAAGATACCTTCGTGAATTTGCAGAGCTCTCTCGAGAGACTGTCACTACACAGCCATGTCGTTGCAGTCTCATGCACATGCTGCCATGCAAATAGCTCAGTCATAGAGTACAGTCATAAAGCAAGCCTGCTTGCCCCAAGGTAGCATTAGTTCCCATTAAGCTACAGCATTGTGGCATATGTTGGACAGACATCCCTGGCTTGGTCATCAAGCCATACATGCAGCGTCAAGCTGCAGATGCTCAAAACACTTGTGCTGTGCATAACCACCATTGAGGTTGGCACTGCTATCTGGGTTCTGCAAAGTCAGCAGCTCTGATCAGTTAGAGCTGCAATTGAATGCGCAGCCTAACACAACCTTGCATGATTGCACTGTTTCCCAACACAAGACCTGTATGACCCAGGCATCTGATTGGGCTTTGCCAACTGATATATTCTTCGTCTGAGACATAATTCATCAGGGAGACAAGAGTACTACACAAGTCAACACACCTGTATGCACGAGCTTCCAATGTTTTATTTCACCAGGATACCACAGCAAACTGTGCCTCTTGAATGACATTAATATCATGCCTGCAGTCATATGCACTACTGCACATGGGCAAAATTTGTAAGTATGGTCAGAGCTCTGTTGGACAAAAAGATAAAGGTCCAGACTGTAGCCCAAAGACAGGCCTGACTCCCCTGGCATGCTGCAACTGGAAAACTGAAATCAGAGGAGGTCATACTTCTGATTGACCCTACAGGAACTGTCCTCAATCCTTCAGTTTGAGCAATATTGCGCTGTACACCAGACATGGGATGGTGATGATGCTCAAAGCTATTACGCCAGAGGGCTGGAACGGGGTGCTTATGGCCAAACTGCCAAACTTTACAGCTGCAGCTCCTGCAATTAAAGAAGATCAGCATGACTTTGCCCAACCTGCGGCTCACAAACAACAGCCAGGCTCCAGGATTGAACTTGCCTATTGCAGACACGATGAGTAGCTTTAATAGATAGCCTCCCTCAGTCTGGGTAGCAACTTTCAACGCTGCTTGCAGTGACTGGCGAGTCAGCTTTGGCTGAGAGTCCAAAGCACCTACAGAAGTAGCAATACTTGGTGAGCAATGCAACATGCAGTGTGTGCTGCGTGAGCAAAAGTTGCAGCAGACCTTTTTGGCAACAGCACTTCAGCTGCTGATGTCTATTGGATGTACGGTTTTGTTTGGGCAAGCCTGCTCAGCATGAGGTCAAGGTCAGCTGCTATGTCACTCTCCTGAGTGCCGTCAGGCAGCGCATGCCGCAGCCAAAATGTTACAGCTCAGCTTGACCTGCGAGGGATACAAGCGCGTACGAGGCCTTCAGAACCGTGCATTGTCTGATAACGGCAGGCGAGTCGCAACGGCGAAAGCGTCTGGTAACGTCTGGACTGGTGCCAAGTCTCTGCTGAACACACTGCATGCTGGCAAGGCTGCGAGGTGGTCACCAACGTGCTTGCGTGCAGAGCTTGAGAATGCTAGCTGCCAATCGTACTTGAGATACCGTGCCACGGGTAGATTGCTCGCTTACTTCAACGCCTCATCTGCCATCTTGCAATCGCTGTGCCATTTACAGGTTTACAAACTCAAAATCCTCAACAGCAGATGACCAGAAACCTGTCGAAGCAGATGACCATCGACTATGCATACATGCGCACGTATACGAATGCTAGTGTGCAGCAGCCTCTTGACGCAGCATGTTTGTAGCTGTGCCTTGTGTCCCCAAGGGCTGACTGATGGTCCAAACGGGGACGTAGGAAGATCCTCACAACCCATCTGCGACCTTCAAGTGTGAGAGCTTGAACAGTTGGCAGACCTGTACATGCAGCTGATGCAGCCTCAAAAGCTGACACACGGCAGCCTGCGTAAATGCACAATAGGATGCTCCATACTGGACAAGCTGCTACGCGGAGGCATACCTTGTGGTAGTGTCACAGAACTTGTAGGTCAGCACAGCTAAGCTCAGAACTCAGAGGAGATCGTCCCGCTGCTAGTTCCGTGCATGTTCAGCAGCCGTGTAGTGCTCATGTTGCATTTGTGTCCACAGGTGAAGCTTCTGCTGGCAAAACCCAGGCATGCCTACAGCTCCTTGTCACCTGCCAATGGCCTTTAGATCATGGTGGCTTGCATGGGAAGGCCATGTAAGGTCATTTGCCGGTCTATTGCTGAAAGCCTATGCAGATTTCTGGCTGTTCACCTACACTCCTCTGGTCTGATCAGGTACATGTACACCGAAGGAGATCCCTCAATGAAAAGGCTAAATGCCTTCATGTCAGCCAGGTACTGCTCCATCGTCATTGCACTACACTCAGCCACACCTTGTTTCCTCCTTGTGATGACAGATCACAGCGATCACTACCAACATCTGTTGCCTGTAGTCCTCATCAGGCCAGCCCAGCAAACATCTACTGGGAAAGAGACATTGTCGATGGGGAAGACTTGTACCGTCGGCTGCAAGACACTGAGGTCATCATGCGGCAGCCGCAAGGCCTGCCTCTGCGTCTACTAATCATTGACTCTATTACCCACTTGTTCCGTGACATCGGGGACCACACAGATGCATCAGCTTATGTGCGTCGCACTGGCATGCTATTCCGGCTCTCAGCTCTCCTCAGGCGCTTTGCAGATACTTACAACCTGGCTGTGGTAGTAACAAATCAGGTACACCACTGTTCCTTGACCCATGCCATATCTCCTGCAGACTTCATTCTGCTGCTGTTGATGCTGCTCCTGCACTGCATCACATGTCTTACCAACTGCATATGCAAGCAAACTATACCAACTGTGAGTGTTGGTTAGCCTCTTGGTGCCTGTACTGAGTGTATGAAGGGATGTGCTCTGCACAGGTTTCAGATGCTTTCACAGATGCTGACCTGACTGTCAGTCAAAAGGCTCCAGCCAGTAAGCACACAGGAGGCCTCAGGCTACTGTCCAGTGGCAGAGAGCTTGTCCCAGCTCTTGGCTTAGCCTGGGCAAACTGTGTCAATGCCCGTCTATTCCTGTCAAGGACAGAAGTCACCATTGCAAGTAGCTACTGGCAAAATTCTTGTGATGTCACAAGGAGTGGCTCTGCACAGCCCAGCTTGCCTCTGAGATACATGCAGGTTGTGTTCAGCCCTTGTCTGCCACAAGACACTTGCTTGTATGTTGTCACACAGACAGGCTTGACGGGTGTAGACAACGCCAGTGTTGGCTTTGCTCAAAGGCAAGGCTTGGACAATAGACAACAACAGGATGTACAGAAGCCACTTTGCAGGGGTGCAACAGGTCTGGCCAGTGGTGCAAAAGGTCTGGATACACACAAGAACATGCAAGCTGAAGCTGTGTTACACACTGGCTTGTGTGTGTCAAACAGGGCCTTCGACTGCACCATCCCAAGTCAGAATGTCAGCAAGCAGACAGCGTGTAAACTAGCCACAGGGGTGTTTGCACCAGGCTGATCTCTGTTAGTTTGCTGGTGATAATTGCAATGCTGTTGTACAGCAGGTTCTATCTAATGGCTTTAGCGCCTCTTTTGCCTCGGGTGGTGTATGCTATGTATGTGATCTGCTTGTTGAGACATGTCAGCATTGTGTGTGACGTTTTGCTGAGTGCAAACAAGTTCATGATCATGAAGGATTGCACATGCATACAGTGCTTACTGTTAGCCATTGCAAGTAGTGGGACGTGTGAGCATTCAGTTGTGTTACAAGCTGTCATGGCTTGCAAGCAGCCGCAACGCCAGCAACATCTGGTTGTGTACATTCACTGAGACTCCTTGATCACTTGAGGACGGAACTCTGGCTGAATATAGTCTTGCAAGAGCTTGGCGTACATTTCGTATCTAGCTGTCATCTGAAAGCCCCACTGATCTCGTACCTTCAAGCACAATCATCATTGAGCTGGAGAAAATGTACCATCAGCTTGCTACAGCCCCATGGAAAAGAAAGTGACTTCATGACTGGCAGCATGAGCTCATCAGAATAGTTGCACAACCGATGCAGAATTTACAGGCCAACAAGGAACAGCAACAGAGAGGTACCTGACGACATAGGTTCAGATCCAGCTCGGCTACCATGAGCCCATCCTTGTACCGTGACAGTCCTGGAGTGCGACTGCCGTCTGGAGCAGCAACATAGCTGCTGCCATAGAAGTGTCCAAATGCCTGCGCAGGATTTCATTCACAGCATCAGTGACCCATGCAACCACTTTCACCTAGAGGCATCGGGCACTCACAAGCTTGCTTGTTGCATCAGGCAGTGACCTAAGGCTCATTTGCTGTGCAGTTCACGCATTGGATGTGTGAGTCAAATGCTTGATGCTAAAGTGTATGCCATTTGCAATGCTACAAAAGGTGTGCCTGTGAGGGGAGAGTCATACCTTGTGAGCTGCTTGGCCATCTCCAGATGTGAAGTCATTTGGGAAGACCTCTGTTCCCACACGGTTGATAGCTGCTGTGTAGTAGCTGTTTGCAATAGCTGCATTGCGAGCTTCCACACCCCATAGGGGCTCACTCAGAGACCCCACTGTGGCTGAGGGGTTGAACACAATCTCAGCACCATTCATGCCAAATGCTTGCCAGTTCATGGGGTGGTGCCGGCCATAGCAGATGTTGACCGCAATCTTGCCATAGACAGTGTCAAAGACAGGGTGGCCAGTGTTGCCTTCAAGATAGTATGTGGACTCATTGAAGTCCCCAACTCTGGGTATGTGATTCTGCAGGTAACAAAGTCACTTCAGTGAAGTCAGCATGACTGCATCAGAGCATTTAGATGTGCAGAGCTGAAAGAAAGTGCTTGTCCTGACAATGAACCAGGACAGTCGCGGCATGTGAGCAAGGACAAGAGCCACTGAGGAAGAGGTTACATGAGATGGTCAGCCTTGCAGAAGGCATGCAATGCAACCTATGCATTATGCTTGGCTTCATGCAAGCATATCTGCATTCAAGTGCATACCTTGCGATGTTTACCAATCACATTGCCCATATGGCCTATGACAACAGCAGTGTTCCATATCGTCTCCCCGTGAGGCTCATCACGCTCAAGTATCGAGTTGATGATGACCATGTTATACTTTTGAGCATACTTCTGAAGCATCTTAGTGGAAGGGCCAGTCTCTGCAGGCTCAGCAAACTCTAGCCATTCCCTTTCTCTGGTACAGAATGCAAATGGCATCGTCCATGCTTCCTGCAGGCACAGGACTTGCACACCGGCACTGCCAGCTGCATCCACCAGTTTCTGTACTGCTGTGTAAAGAGCCTGCATGGCAGGTGGCCATTGACAACATCAGAGGCTGCATCAGTTTAACATAGCCATAAACTTGAAACTTAAGTAAGTGGTATGTGGAACATGAGTGGAGGGATACAAAACAGATTAGAGCATGCAAAGCTACCTGTGTCTGTTCAGCATAAGGTGCTGTTGTTGGAGCCTTAATGCTGTTCTGTATCAGACCAATTTTGACGTGGCGCGGCTTCCTGTTCTGTTCCTGCCTGGCTCTAAATTTGTATGCTTGCACATCAAAGTCGGCTGCAGCAGCAGCTGAAGTGACGTCCTGGTGCAAGGAGAGCTTCTGCACGGGAGCCCCGCGGTTTGCGCCGTACAGTACCCGCTTGACCTCCACGAGCTTGTCCTCTGGGATGTAGTTCTGTTGTCAAAGGTCAAGGTCATATACTTTCCTAGGTTCCGTACACGCACTGCACACACTCTTTTAGACAGCAAACTGCAAGTGCGTACGAACATTGACTACTTTTCATCCAGGACCACAACAGCTGAGACGGGCCTGACTGCAGAGCAGACTACGCATACCTCTAACAAGGCTTCAATCGTCTCAAACCCCGCGAGAGATCCTTCAGCTTGCAACTCTGACTTGGGATCGCCGTTTGCCGTACCCGGCATTGTCGTCGGGTACTCGTCCAGTCGTCGCTTACGTACAAGACAGGTGGTCAACAAAGATCAGTACAGCCAAGTTGAGAAGGGCAGAAGTGTGGGTGTCAGTGAGGCTGATTGAGCTGAACTGTGAGAGTGAGTCGCAGATGTAAGTACTTCTGACGCAACTTACCGTCTTGATATCAAGCGTTTCGCAAAAGCCAGAAAAGTCAAGCCAAAGTGACTAAGATGGGTGAGGCCATATTAGTCATGTACCCTTCTTCTTCATCGTCATATCTGAACTTATCTTGCGTTGCAGAAGCCGCAAACTGCACAAAAGAAGGCAGGCACCAACCATTACCCATTTGGCAAGGCTTCCTGCTGTGGAAAAGCACTTCTCCCCACTTTGCGGAGTACAGACCGAACTGCGAGGTATGCCAGTCACTGGTGCAACACACGCTGCCGTTTGTGTGTCAGCGTGACCCACATGCCGTTGGCATTGTGCTGCAACTCGTCGCTAAAGTTGTAGCATAAAAAAATGAGGTCGTTACCAATCCCATTGCAAGTGCTGAAGCAAGCACTAAACGTTCTGTCTGCTTGCACCTAACAGGTCAGTGACCTTCAAGAACTGCTATGCAAGCTCTCAACCTTCAGGCAGCCGCAGGCGCCTCTCACAGCTTCGGCTGCGGTCGCCGTCAGCTCAGCCATGTCAGGCTGCATTCTCACAACAGCACTCGAAGGCAGCAGGCAGAGCTCAGATCAGCTAAGCCCTGCCCATGCCGGCTACAGCGGCTTGCCCCCCAAGCCACCAGCACAATGGAGGCCCCCACAAGCTCCAAAAGCACAACCAAGTCCACAGTCACAAAGCCTACTGTTGTCATCACAGGAGCCTCATCAGGGCTTGGCCTTGCAGCAGCCAGAGTGCTAGCCCAGAGTGGAGATTGGCATGTTGTCATGGCTTGCAGAGACTTCTCCAAGGCTGAGTCAGCAGCACGCAGCTCAGGCATGCCCAAGGGCAGCTACACAGTCATGCACTGTGACTTAGCCTCCATGACAAGCGTCCGCCAGTTTGTCGACAACTTCCGAGCCAGCGGTCTTCCACTAGATGCTGTTGTCTGCAATGCGGCAACCTACTTGCCAACAGCCAAGGAACCAACTTTCACAGCTGATGGGTTTGAGCTCAGCACAGCTGCCAACCACCTGGGTCACTTCCTGCTCAGCAACCTGTTGCTGGAGGACTTGAAGGACAAGAAGAAGAGCAAGGTCACAAATGCCAGCCCAAGGATCATCATCGTGGGATCAATCACTGGCAACACCAACACAGTGGCTGGCAATGTGCCCCCCAAGGCCAACTTGGGTGACATGAGGGGCCTTGCCACAACCCTCAACGGCATGGAGTCCGCCATGATTGATGGCGGGAAGTTTGATGGCGCTAAAGCATACAAAGACAGCAAAGTGTGCAACATGCTGACAGTGCGTGAGTTCCACCGCCGGTACCATGACTCCACTGGGGTCACCTTTGCTTCCCTCTACCCTGGCTGCATTGCCGACACAGGCCTGTTCAGGAATCACGTCAAGCTTTTCAGGACTTTGTTCCCTCCTTTCCAGAAGTACATCACAAAGGGGTACGTTTCACAAGAAGACGCTGGCAGAAGGCTGGCACAAGTTGTGACTGACCCCAAGCTTGACCAGTCTGGGGTGTACTGGAGCTGGAACAACCAGTCTGAGTCCTTTGAGAATGAGGTGTCAGAGGAGGTCTCTGATGGTGTCAAGGGACAGAAGCTTTGGGACCTGAGTGAAAAGCTTGTTGGTCTTGCACACTAGCTGTTGACTTGCTTAGGTGTTTACAGTTATACAGTGTAGCTTTGCAAATCACAGAACATAACCCTTTTTGAACTTTGCTGTTGGAATCGAGTTGATTAGCTGCTGTTGTGCTACTGTGGTGTGTGAGACATTTTTAGGTGTGTACCCAAGACCGTAGATGATTCACATTCGCACGTTTTGGATGCTAGTTTTTCGCTGCAGGAATGAATTGCACCAAGTAAGGTTAATTGCTGATATATAATCTGTCATAGGATGCATATGCCATGGGTGGGTCAATATAAGTAATCAAACACAACGTGCGACATGTATTCATTGATAGCTTGGATCTCAGATGTACATTCCCAACGATACACTAATTTGCAGAGTTTAATAACATGCGTGGATCGTAGATGTGTTGCATCAGGGACAGTATGCAGTCAAGCATCAAGCAAGGTTGGGAGTCGTAACGCCAGCTCTTCCCTGCTGCTGACGGGGTAATCGCTGTCGGACCAGCCAATTGCAGACAGAACTGCAGTAATCCCATAAGCTCACGACTGCTGAATTGTCAGCTGGGCTTCTTGAGGGACGAACCGAGGCGTGCTGTCGAAGTCACGGTTGATGCGTACATATGTGGTGTTGACACTGGTGATCTCTTGCCGCGGCATTATGAAATGCATGTACATATGCCCACAACGCTGATATAACAGTGCAGCTGCTTCATAGCATACACAAAACGCACCTGTCCGGTTTCGCTTCACGAGAAAACGAACGCATGCCCTCCTACAGGGCTTGTGCTTTACAACGCTGGGATGGCGTGCCTTCGGGGTTCAAAGCTCCACCATGGAGTAAGCTCGCTCGCATGTGCACCTGCGCATGTGCACCTTGCCGGAGGACCAGTTACTGTTATTTGGACTGTACTGCATGACTTTTCTACTTGCATGCCTGCTTGCAGGGATGATAGCTGGTTGACCACAAGTCATGAAAAAGGGGTCTGTGCTTTGTATGGCGTCTGTGGACACCGCAAAGATCATTCAGGGCTTGACTGTCCTGACAATCAGCCTGGATCTGCCCTTGATGGCCAAGCACTGCAAAAGCTGCAAGATATCTGTCCTCAGCTTGCAACTGAACATGGACCAGATGGGAGATACTGCTGCACAGAGGAGCAAATTGATACACTATCTCATCAGGTTGTGTGTCACCATACTCGCAGCTTGGCTCATAGCAGCATGGTCAAATGAATTATTGGTCAACTTGTTTGTATCTCACAAGATTGGTTGATGTGATGCAGATCCAGCAAGCCAGTACATTGCTGATTGGGTGCCCAGCGTGTGATCACAACTTTAAGCACTTCTTCTGTACACTCACATGTCATCCTGATCAGTCCACATTTGTCAATGTGACTGGTGTCCAGTTGTCAGCTGACACATATGAGACAGCTATTGCACAGGTATGCACAATTCTTTTCATCTTGTGCTGCTCCTTCACTGTATCTGCTATATGTCCACTAAAGACACTGACGTTCTGGAGGTGACTTGCAGGCATCGTACTATGTTGCAGACGCTTTTGGGACTACGTTCTACAATTCTTGTAAGGTAAAGAACAACCATCACATCATATGGGTCATTATCCAGCAAGTACAGTCTGCACTGTGTTCTTGCCAAGGTCATGCTGGTCAACTCATAACAAGACTTGCGGTGTGTTTCCAGGATGTGGTGTATGGTCTGTTGAACATCAAGGCAATGCAACTTGTCGGGGGAGGTGCACAGAACTTCCAACAATGGTTTGACTTCCTGGGGCTCATCAAGGACAAGCAGCCCACCCGCATTGGTGCACCCTTTCAGATGGACTTCCCTGGACAGCAGAACACACCAGCTGGCATGGCAGCCATGAATGAAAGCATACCAGCCTGCTGGGATTCTGCTTTCAAGTGCTCATGTGGTGACTGCCCAGATGCTCCTACCTGCATTCCGGTATGCTTTGCATGCACATGTGCATCATGTAATTTGCATGTGTGCTGCACAATTGCGACAGCAAGTGCTATAGCTTCCAAAAAGTGAGCTTTTGCACCGCCTGCACTGTTTGTGCTGCTTGCATGTCTGCATTTATTGTGATGCACATGCTGCTTTGCATGATGGAAGATATGTACCAACATCCTCTTTACATTGCATTTGTGAAAGCCCATAGCTAGTTATACGCATGGCATCTTCTGCTGAGCTTTCAAGCAGCATGGGACCAATCATACACATGGAGGCGCACTATATGTCCTGCATGCATATGTCCAGATTTACAACCACCCAGATGTTAACTCTGCATAAGGTACTGTGATGCCACTCATGTCATGGCCCTTTGTATATGGCCAGTCGTCACCTATGCTGTTGCAACCTGTCTACAACTGTTGTTGCCTTTAGACTTGTTGACGAGTACACAACATGCCGGCTTTGTTTGCAGCCACCACCCCCGCCTCCTCCAGAGCCATACGGCTGCACAGCCCTAGGGCTGGGCCCCAACAGCCTCTCATGCCTGGACCTCTCCCTGCTGCTCCTCTACATCCTCTTCTTAGCTGGCCTGGTCTGGGCTGCTGTGCATTGGAGAGTGTTTGCCCACACCTTCAGCCACAGCCAAGTTGACCACACAGCAGCGGACTCATTTCCGTTGTTAGAGTCTGAAGAAGCAGATGTGGACGGGTTGATGGAGGAGGATATTGATGGGGATGAGAAAGCTTACTCCCCAGTGGAGCAATGGCTGAGACCAGTGTTCTACAGACTGGTGAGAGCCAACATCACATTCTGCCATATGACTCTGCATCCTGTGGCTTGTGGTGCTTAAAGGTTTGGCTGTGCTCTTCTTCAGAAAGAATTATGTTTGTAAGTCTTTGTGTGTGCATCTGTAGTACGTCACGCTCTTACATATAACATGTGTCTGGTAGCCTGCGCATTGCCAGCCACTGCACCACAATTGCACCATGCCATCTCAGCTAGTCATGCAAAGTGATCCACTGCTGCTGTCAGATTGCATCCACAGTAAATGCTGCAAGCCCTGCAAATGTTGGGCATGCATGATTGTTTGGTAGGTGACAATCGACACAAGCACAACAGTTGCAGCAGTGGTGCAGGGCGTGTACTGCGGTGAGCAGCCTTACAGAGTGCTGGCAGTGTGTCTGCTGGTGATTGGCGTGTGCTGTTTGGGTCTGCTGAGGTTCAAGGTGGAAACCAATCCTCAGAGGCTGTGGGTGGGGGCCGGCTCTCTGGCTGCCAAGGAAAAAGCCCAGTATGAGGTGACAAACAGACTCTATCTACAATCTGGCAGCTCCTCAGACTTGCCTGCTGCTGCTAATGCTGCTGCTGCTGCTGCTGCTGCTGCTGCTGCTGCTGGCATCATTGCAGGATAAATTGATATTGCCTTGTGGTGATCGTGTTTTTGAGGGCCCTGCATTTGACACAAGGGAGTCTTGGGCTTAGACAGCATGCGCACAAGATTTGGGCTCTCTTCACATGTTTGCATGCATAGCGTCTGAGTGGTTTGCTTGTCTATCCACTGGTGCTTGTACTATACCCTGCAGCCATTCGCCTCTGCAGTCATCACCTATGAGTGCAGGAATCCTTTGGTGCCTTCTGGCGCATAGAACAGCTGCTGATCAGCACCACCCCTGAAAGCAAGCCCTCCTACAGGAAGGCCGCCTCAGGTCTCCCCCCCATTGTAGCCAAAGACCGCACCCATGACCACATCAAATGGCTCTTCCAAGTACAAGCAGAAGTGGATGCCCTGTCTGTTCCTTACACCGACTCAGTCACTGGACAGACAGGCAATGCGACTCTGTCCAGCATCTGTTTTAAGCCTCTTGGAGGCGCATGTGCCATCGAGAGTGTTCTGCAGTACTGGCAGATGGATCCCAAAATCTATGCTTTGGGGCGTCTGTCTGCTGACTTCTGCTTTGGGCATTGGTCCACTCAGTGTAGGAGTGCTTTTGAGTCCCCCATCGACCCCCATACTGTGCTAGGGGGGTTCCCCACTGACAACAGCTTCAGGAGCTTTGCACAGGATGCTACCTCCTTTGTGGTCACATATCCTGTCGACTCCTCGCCAGCCAACAGGTGGGCTGCTCTTGCTCTTCTTCACTTTGCTAGTTGCTCTTGCTCTTGGTAAGCTGCTCTTGCTCTTGTTCCTCTTCGCTTTGCTGGTTGAGCATTTGGACTGGCACCTTGCTCTTCTTCACTTTGCTACTGGTCAACTTGAACTGCCAGTATATCATGCTTGAGAGGGTATGATGAGATTTGTAAAGTCAAGTGGTTGCTCTGTTGTCCTTTGACAAACAAGGCGTGGAGCACAGTCAGCACCGATGATGATACGGTTGTGCATATATGGCCATGGCAGCTGCAGCTTCTATGAGGACAACTGTGTCTTTTGATTGCAAGCCACACAGTCAATCAGTGTGTCTGTACGCAATGCAAACAGCTCTTCAGGGCACAAGTGCTTGCATGCTCAATCAGACACCAGGTGATCAGGTACAGTCTGTGGTTTGTGCATTCTCTGCTGCATCAATCTGCTGCATCAATTCACTCAATCAATCAATTTACATTTCTTGTCTTTGAGACTCATCAGGAGAGTCAACAGACAACAACTGGGAAAACAACATACACCAAGTGCTCAATGTTCAAGGCGTTCGACAATAGAGTACCAAATGTATTGGTTGTATCCTGTGACAAGTATGACATGAGGCAGATGCATTGGCAACTGCAGGGATGCGGCCCTAGCCTGGGAAGCAGCCTTCCTTCAGCTGGCCCAGACTCGCCTCAAAGACCTAGCAGCCGAGGCCAATCTCAAGCTCAGCTTCTCCTCAGAACGCTCAGTAGAAGACGAGCTTGCTCGGGAGACAGCCTCGGACTCAGCAACAGTGGCAGTGTCGTACTTAGTCATGCTGCTGTACATTGCATTAGCACTGGGTACCATACCAGCTGGCTCTTCTTCTTGGGCGGTGCTGGTGTACAGCAGGGTTGGGGTGGGTCTAACGGGGGTGTTGATTGTGGGGCTGTCTGTGTTGGCTGCCCTGGGGATCTGCAGCTTGTTTGGGATGTGGGCTACTCTCATTATCTTGGAGGCAAGCATGCTTCTTTCCCCTCATTGCTGACTGTTTACCTGAGCATACATTTGTGGCTGTGTTGCTTCCAGCTGCCGCCTCAAGGGGCTCCCATCATGATTGCAGAAAGGCATAGACTCTGTTGTCTGCTTTCTTGATCTTGTGGCTGTGTAAGCATGTTACATTGACTGAGCAAGTCTTACTGGTATGGGCATTGTATTGCTGGGAGTGTCCTTTTTGAGTGTGGAGGGGACATGACCTGCATTGGCGTTTGACCTGCAAGGTTTGTCGCATGTCACTTTTGTTTGACATGCAACAATGCATGCTGCAAAGCTGAGTGCCACTTCATTGTCAAGACATGGTCAATGGAATAGCTGGCAGGATCTGTGGCTTGCCAATTGGCTGCCCTGATCTGCACAAACAGGCCCAAACAACACCCAGTTCACACCACACACACAAAAGCTGCAGGCAAGAGATGTGACACCTCTGCAGGTGATACCATTTCTGGTGTTAGCAGTGGGAGTGGACAACATGTTCATCCTAGCCCATGCCTTGCAACAGCAGGACCCCAGGCTGCCCATTCCTGAGAGGCTGGGAAGGGCTCTGGCAGGGGCGGGCCCTTCCATCACACTGGCAGCAGCCTGCGAGGCCCTTGCCTTTGGCTTGGGAGGCCTCACCAGCATGCCGGCTGTGCGCAACTTCTCCCTGTGCGCTGCTGTGGCTGTACTGCTGGACTATGCGCTGCAGGTAGTTGTGTTCACAACACCTCTACTACTGTTTGCGTGCATCCTCCTTGCCACTTCCTATGACCTGCTGTGTGCAGTGGGTTTCCACCTCAACATGCGTCCCTGTTTTGCTAAACACAGGGGGGGCTTTGATCCTGCTGCTTGTCATAGTTTGTCATCATCAGGCCTGGCACCAAGAGTGTAGCCTGTCTTAGTATGTACGCCAGCAGCAGTGTGCTGGACAGCGTCGACTGTAAGCCATGCAGTGATACTGTTTGCTGCGTGGGCCAGCATGCCTGACATGCCTTGTGCCTGTTGCAGATGACTGCCTTTGCAGCTCGTCTTGCTCTGGACTGCCAGCGAGTGCAAGGCGGCTACACAGACTGCATCCCCTGCATCAAGCTCTCCCCTGAACAGCTGCAGTCCGACACAGCTGCAGCCCCTTTTGAAGCTGAGGCTGCAGACGCACCTGGCACAGAGACCATGACCAGGCAAACAGACACAGCAGCTGAAGCTGTGCCTAGGAGTGCCTCAACTGCTGCATTGAGCACAGAACCCCCAGAAGTGTCCCCCATTGATGGACCAGCACCCCCCCAGAACGGGTCAGAGCCATCGTTGATCCAGTCTCTGACTGGCAGAGTCAAGTCTTTCAGCCAATCATCAAAAGGCATTGCTCAGAGGGCAATGGCAAGGGTCTCCGG
>JAABUP010001127.1_pt1 | contig 56577 bp, 40 predicted proteins | sample 5559201 | NCBI WGS metagenome assembly JAABUP01 (sample SAMN10711887, study PRJNA513373) | rock metagenome | isolation source: Antarctica rocks | place: Antarctica | reverse complement strand
AGTAAACCTTAACTATTAAATATCTATTAACTAGCTCTTTTAACTTATCTATCTATTATTTTACCTACGCGTCGCTAGCTAATAAAAATATCTTCTTACTAAAGTACTTTAATTAATTTATTTATAGCCTTTAAAGTTATAGTATATACTATTTTATTCTCTGCTATTATACTAGCTAGAGAATATAGAATAAGTTATTTATAATTAATAGTTCTAGTAATAGGATTAAGCTATTTCTTAGCTATATTATAGGTATATTAAGGTAGTATCTTACTTATACTCCTTATATTACTAGGTTAAGGGTCCCTACGCCTTAATAGATATACTTTATCTAAAACTATTATTCTAATAGCTATATTAATAATTCCTAGTACTACTAATCTTATAATAAGTACTAGTATTTATAACTACCTTATATATATACTATATATTATAGTAAGTTCGCCTTTATTATTAGAGGGTTATAAGCCCTATCTTAGTATAGGAAATACGTAGGCCTTAGCTATAATATAGAAAATAGGGTCTAATAAAGCTACTACTATTAATAGCTTTTATTATAATATAGGGATAAGTTTATTTATTACCTTACCCTTACTTTTATAATTAGGGCGCCTTAATAGTATATTAGCTAGGTTAGTCTTACCTAGTTTATACTTAATAATAAAGTTATAAGTTAAGAGTCTTATTACCTATCTTACCTATTAACTATTTAAGGCCTTTATATTTATAAAACCCCTTAGATTATTATAATTAGTAAGTATTTTAACTAGATAGAAACTACCTTCTAAGTAGTATCTCTATTACTTAAAGATTATAACTATTATAAGTAACTCCTTATTATAAGTTTTATAATATTCTTTAACTAAGTTTATTTTCTTACTCTAAAAGGTTATAAGATACTATTAACCTAATTCCTAGAGTTATAATAAAATACTAGCTAGTCTAAAATTTAATATATTAGTCTTAACTTATATAGGTAATATAAGACTAAAATATCTTAATATTAGTATATTAAGAAATACTTAATAGAGTATATTAAATATATACTCTACTCTATTAAGCTAATTAAAAGGACCTATCTTAATACCTTTTATACTACCCTTTAATAGCCCTATTAAGGGTAATATAATTTATAAATACTAATAAATAAAATAATAATAATAATAAAAATTTATAAATCTAAGAAAAATCTATACTTTATAAAAGCTCTTTAACCTAGGCTATAACTAGATAGTATCTACCCTATATTAATCTATTATAATACCTTTAATTAAGATAATAAATTCTAAGAACTCTACTTTAATTATAAAGAACTAATATTTCTTTAAGTTAGTAAATAATTTATACTATTAAAGCCGCTTAAGTACTTTATATATATAATCCCTATACTTTATACGCGATTCTAAATAGATAAGAATATTATTAAGATAAATAATATAGAATTTATCTAGTAACCCTATTAAGGACTTATTAATATAAGCTTAACAGGTTATTAGAGTATTTATAAGACTAAATAGTATTACTAAATACTTAAAATAATTATATTATATATAAAATATAGTCTTCTACTTATCTCCCTTTTAAATATAAATATAATAATATATATCCTTAAGATTAAGTTTTATAAAGGCCTTTACTCTATTTAAGTAATCTAATATTTTACTAATTAAGGGTAAAGGATATCTATTTTTAATAGTTACCTTATTTAACTTATAATAGTTAATATATAAACGTAGGCTTCTATCCTTCTTTAAAATAAATAGGATAGGTAATCTTATAAAACTCTTAGAGTATCTAATCTATCCTTTTATTAAGGTTTTATCTAGATAGTACCTTAATTTTATTAACTCTATATTTAATAAGTTATATAAGGGTTTATAAAGCGGGTTACTAGTTATATTAATAGTATAATTACTTCCTTAATAAGATAATAGATATCTAACTTCTTTAACTAAGAATATATCTAAGAACTTATTAAACTCTAGAGGTAATATATATAAATTAACTATATATTCCTTATCTAGATTACTTATACCTACTACTCTAAGTCTTAATTATATAGGTTCTAGATTAATAATATTAGAAATAAAAAGTATATAGATAGTAGGCTATTTCTTTAAGAATTTTATAAACTATTATAGATTATTTAGTTAAAATAATAACTTATTAATTCTAAAATACTACTTCCTTATACTTATATTAACCTTAATACCTATTATATACTATATAAGTCTATTAATAACTAGTAGTAGTCCTACCTTATCTATTATATAAAAGATATAGGTATACTAATAGAAAGAACCCTAACTATTAATAGTTTAATATATTATATTATATATATTATAATAGAAGATAAGCTAACTATTTATAAAGCCTAGATATAGTAATTTAATATCTTTAATATATTTTAAACTTACTTTAATAATATAAGCTTATAAGATAATATTTAGCTAGGAATTATAATTAAGATATCCCTTATACTTAAGAGGCTTATATTTTAATATTATCTTAACTTTATATTAATATAATATTAGAGGTTTAACCTCTACTCCTTATAACCTCTCCCCTAATAATTTAGAGTCTTTAATAGGGTCTAGCCTTTTCCCTACTCCTTACTTATATATTAGCCCTATTTACCTATTATAATAAGGTTTAAGCGTCTTCCTTTTTATTAAAATCCGCCTTATTTTAATAGATTAGAATAACTTATAATATAATAGCCCTTCTTATTAAATTCTAATAAGTAATATCTAATAAGTCGCGTAATTTAAGCTTATTATAACTACTCTTATTATTATAACTACCTATTCTTTATCCTCTTATAATATTATCCCTATTTATTTATAATTTTTTACCTTTATTATAATCCGCGTACTTATATAGTATATTTTATTAACCTTTCTTACTAAGGCCTTTAGTCTTATTAATATTAGCCTTAAGGCGTACTACTAATAATAGGAGTTTATCTCTTATATTAGGTAGGGACCCCTAATTTATAAGGGTAATTTAAAGCTCTTTAATAAGCTTAGTATATAAATTTATTACCCGCTTACTTTTAACTTTTTTAAGAAGTTAGGCTTCTAAAGATATTAAGTATATTTTAAACTTATAAATTACTTATATTAAGGATTAATATATATTAGTATACTATTAATATATACTTAACTCCCTATTTATAAGATCCTTAATATAATTTAATAAAAAGTTTATAAAATCCTTCTAACTTAATATTTCTAATAGATAAGAATATAAATAAGTAGCTTAAAGTTATTTTAAGTTCCTCTTAAGCGCTAGTATTATAAATAGAATATATAATATCTATATAATAAAATTAAATAGAGTTTATAAAAAAGATATATTATATTATTATATCTAGTCTTAGTATTTATAGATATTCTTATTATAATAGTTAGGAATAGGGGTTAGCTTTAATATACTTTAAAAGGGACTTAAGTACTCCTTAACCTTATTATATATATACTTCTAACTTATACTACTATTATTATAAAGAGAAATCTATTCCCTTAATTCTAAGGTAGTAATATCTACTTTAACTTCTTTAAGTTACTAAATTTATAGTAACTCTTCTTACTTACGCCTTACCTATATAAGGTATTCTATTATAAGGGGAATACTTCCTTTATAATTCTTTAAATCTCCTTTAGAGGTATTTTTAGTATTATTAGATTTATTTATATCCCTTATATAACTTTCCTATTCCCTTTCCTATTAGCTAGAATTATTATTAAAAGTATTTAATAAACTACTTTTATCTTAACTCTACTATAATAGTATATTACTTATAATACTACTAGAGTAAGTTATATTTACTATAACTAATAATAGATTACTACCTTTAAATAGATAGAAGAATTAGAATTATTATAATTATAAATTATAGGGGTTATATAATAATATAAAATTAGTCTATTTTTATAGTAAAACTAATTCTTAAGAAATCTAAGAATTATTTTATAAGGGATCTAATAAACCCCTTAAAGAGAACTAGTAAGCCTTATATATTATTTCCCCTTATAAGTTAATATTAGGGCGTAATATATATTAAGTATATATATTATATAGCTTATTAAGTAGGTTATAATAATTATAGAAGATATTAATTTAGATAGGTAGCCCTTAGTATTTCAAGCTACCTCTAGGGGGTACGGCCTTAAACCTACCTTATATAGTACCTTGAACTAGGTATAGCTCTAGATAGACCCTGTAAGGCTAATAAGAGACCCCTTAGAAAGACCCCTTGAAATAATATACGTAATAGACATGTAATATATATAGATCTACGTAGTAATAGAGGTATTAATTAATATATCTACTATACTTATTCTATATATAATTACTATTACTATCGCTATTACTATTACTTACTATTACTATTACAGGGGACTAATATTAACTTAGCGTTATAACGCTCCTACTACTTTAAGGTATTCTAGTATTATTACCTACTATATTTATTAACATCTTTAGTAGTATTATTAGTACGAGATATTTACTACTTTATATATAGCTATTATTAGTCTTTAAAGGTATACGACTTCGGAATTATAATAAAATAATAGCGACCTCCTTATTAGTATTCTAGCTACCTTAGTTAGCTAAGATTATACTTACTAATTAAAATTACTAAGTACTATCTTTAGGTGGACTAATAATAGGAAGGGGTCTGTCGTTAAGGGGTCTCTCGTTAGCCACACGGGGTCTCTCCTGAGCCGTACCCCTCGAATCTGCCGTTGGCCAGCCGTCTAGGGGGAGGCGTATAGGGGGATGGCGTCCCCGCGCTATACCCCCCTCGCCTCACTAACTTCGGCCCACACCGCTACAACAGTAGAGTATGCGCCATCATGTCACCACCAACTCCATCCTAGAAGACAGGCGAAAGCCATACCATATCGTCGCCCCAACAGCCACCAAATTGAGATGAATACTCATCGCATGCGCCCTCGAAAAGGCCCTGTTCCTCACTTCCACACTCTCACTCACCTTGTCGTCAGTGTACTTCCTGCCATCTCTAGTCTCTAACACCCCGCATCAGCATCAACATCCGCCTTCATACGATCCATTCTACCCCGCGGAAGACTCAACTCCCCACATACCTTGATGTATTCTCTCCGTCATCGCCCCCTGCGTCCTCGGACCCCAGACCAACAGGTTGAGCAACGCCATCGCTCCACCGATTGCAAGCGGTATCCAGTCAGCGGCTGAAGAGATGAGTGAGACAGGGCCGTATGGAGGATGGGTGAGGGCGAGCGAAAAAAAGAGGAGAGATTGGAGGCGGAAATAGACTGGGAAAAGACGCTTCTGCAATGTTGTGAAGGCGGAGGTCGGGAGGGCTTGGAAGCATAATTTGGTTATGACAAAGGTCTCGTCTCAGGTCAGCTAGAGCCAACTTTGCTCTGGGCTCGACGGACCGTACCTGGAAGAGTTCGGTGCCCAGCAAGGCGCCAAAGAGTAAGGTGTGATAGGATGTCATGCTCGCCAGCGGGCCTAGGCTGCTGGCGGAGAAGATCGAGCTGGCCATTAGAATACTGTTGGGGGATATACGGGGTCGTCTGTACTACCGGCTAGGACTTTGATGGTGCTCGGATGCTGCGTCTTGGTTCAGGTAACACTGTGCAGATGCTGCCCCGGGAGCTGCGTCCGCAAGCCGATGTCAATATTTCAAGGGCACGAAAACCTGCTGCCTGATTGCTTTGCTTCCACCATCTGCCCTCAGGGGGTCAATGGAGATTAAAAGGTTAGCATAACCCTACATCACCTCGCCGAACGATAGCGAATCACCATATTCTATGAGTTATACTCTTGTCTCGTCAAGCCAAGCAAACTTCCACGAGGTACGTACCCCCAACTGTATAAACTCCCTACCTTGCACATCACCCCCCACCACAGAAGCCACAGACTAACATATCCATACCAATATAAATATCACAAGCTACGAACCATTCTATCAACGACACCAACCATCCAAGCATTGTTTCACTGCAGCACATGCCCTCATCGTCGAGTTCTCCAAGCCGTAATTCATGATACAACATACTCATCCCAAGATCAAAATCCAGTCTCCTAAATCAACAGCGACCTCATAAACAGCTGGAGCATATCTTGACCCTTTGTTCGCTATCTCATCAAGACTGAAATCGTTCCCTTCCGATAGAGGACAACATCGACGGCCGTTTTCGTCTCAACGTTGTCGTGCTGTGCTCTGCAAGAAAAAAAACCTTTGGATGGGAATTTGAACGTTCCTACCTACCATAAGGCCTCTCTCTTCGCTAGTAGTCATGATCATGTTGACCAAGATCTCTAAATCTATACTATACCATCCTAAAAGCTACCTACCTCTTTCACCCTCATCTAATCCAAGATCAAATCACCAAGTCACTATCCCTCACCGCTAGCGTTATCAAATTCGTACCAACACCAACATGTCAATTTACAGACTTAAACTGTTGATGTTGTACTCCGTTGCCTAGTACTGGGACAAGTCTGGCCACATACAGCTCACCCACGTCGCAGGGATAAATTCATATCTCTCCTCTCCTCTTACCTTTAATTACGTTACCGATTCAAGCTCAAGCTGGCGTGGATCATCCTATCAGGGATATATATATCCTCTTGCGGAAGCGATTCCGGGAAAAAGTAAGGGAGGGAGCGTTTGGATCCGGATACTTTCGAAACAGCTGTAAGATCAAGAAAGGTTCCTCGGTATGTAGAATGTCAAGATTTTGATATTTCATGGGGATTCTCACCCGATTGCCCGCAAAGCTTATCCATCTCCCTTCCTTCCATGCCAGCAACATACACAAACACAACACACACAACACTACCTCATATCATATCTTAAAACCCTCCAGTCCTGTTACACTCACTATTCTACTTTCCATCGCGAACAACTACAGCATAGATGGAGATAGAGAAGCAGCCGTCTTTCATCAGGTATACGCGGCATACATACATAGTTAGAGAACTCGTCCGGCTGGCGTGTGCATGTCGTCTAGAAGGATAGAAGGATAGAAGGATGCACACGGATTTATACCCAAACAAGTCGTCTCTTACGAATACCCAAGCTAGCAATTTCCGCGAAATGCATATGATTTTCATACATCATACGCTAAACTACCACCCCATCCCATCCCATCCCATCCCATCGCATATGTCCGATAGAAAATCCATCCTACTCGTCCCACCGTATCTATCTGACTTGAGCGGAATGAAATGAAATGAGCTATGACCGTAAAATCGCATCGCGTCATATTGCGCTACGCTACGCTGTGAGATCTTCATAGTCAATCGATCGTTCACATCAGGGTTGCCATTTCCTTCTTCCATCATCGCCAATGTCTCGATTCTCACGTCACCGCACACCCTGGGTTCCCCACATACACCCCACGCACCCACTTCATCCTTTCCTCCCAACTCCGCAAGTGACAGACACCTTCCCACATCTCACCATGAATCCAACTCCGTCACTTACCCGTATCTTCGAAAACAGAGGACGCCAATCCATGCATATTCTCCCGAAGCGCAGACTTTGGTATCCACACCATCATTCTCGTCATCGAGACGAGCCACAGGTGGAGATGGACTGTTGCGTTTGTGTTTAGGGTTTCATGGTGGTGTTCTGAATGCTGAGTGGAGGCGGAGACGCTGTTTTCTGCGATTTGTGAGTGGGGTTCTAGGGATTGGGGTGGTAGGCGTTGTTATTGCATGGAGGCCTTTTGTGAGGGCGGGGGGAAAATGAGGGAAGTGGTGTGTGGGTGGGTGGAAGGGGTTTTGTAGGCGAGGTGGTTTCGGATGTGATGTGGTTGGTTTGGCCTGGATGTGAGGATGTATCCATGCAAACCTTTGTCTTAGAAGAGATAATTGAAGGCTGAGACCTTACGGTAGTTTGATATGCTGAAAACGTGACGCATCTGTTTTAGAATAGCTGGTGGTGACGCTACCGCGATTTCCACTTGAGGATTGGCTTCCTGGACCTCACAGGGCTCGGTGGAACAGCTCATTCCAGGGAGATCCGGATAGCTCCTTCGTAATCCATGGCATGATACGAAGACATCGTTATCCACCGGCAATGCCGGAAGTTCAACGTTACGAGTCAACACAGGCGACCATGTGTTTTTCCGCCCAGGACTCGAGTCAGCTAAGAGGGGATCACAAACTCAACGGCGCCGCCCATCTGAGCTCTCTCTCCGCAACGGCATGATTCGACGGCAACACCGACCGCGATCTCGGTTCTCGATCAAAGCACGCAGCGCCCACATTACCATCATGTTCTCCTCGCGTCGCAGCCCCCCCTCCCTTCACCTTCCGGCGGTCTCTCGTAGGAGTATCACGCTCGTCTTGACTCCTGACGCTATCTCCTCTGGTAGCTCTGTTCGGATTATCTTTGCCAACTCGTAGCCTGTCGTGGAGATAGCCCGCCCAGGCTGGGTGGTCTTCGGACGACGCCGCGGGTAAGAAGGGCTGGATGGAGACCAGCAGCATGGAAAGTCGAGTGATGAGACGGGATTGGTCGAGGTTCGCTTCGAAGAATGTTTTGGTCGGTCGGTTGAATTCGGTGATGAGCGTGTCAGTGTCGTCTTCTATGTTCTGAAGGGCGATGAGGACCCTGTTACCATACCACTCGTGAGTATACAGATGTTTGTAGCAGGATGCAGGAGCGGGAACGGCGTACTCATCTGCATGCCGTAAACGATAGGCATCCATGACTGACAGATCCTCCTCTACTTGAACGCGGCCTTCGAGCTCATAGCGTGTGGTCAGGATGCGGAAGATCAAAGAGGCCGTCAGTGTTTGTAGGGATTGGAAGTCTTCGTATGCTTCCATGAATTCATCGTTCATCCAGTGCTCATTCTGGTAGTTTGGGGAATCAATGTCCAACATCTTCAGTTGATAGCGGAGAGTCAAAAACAAGCTGCATGTGGCTCCAGGAGCAAATAATGTGCATACCAGTCCTGATAGACTATATTAGCAATACTGTAGGTGAGATGGGATAACCCTCCATCTATATGTCCCCTGGCGTGCAACCACAACCTGGATTCGTTCCGACATAGATCTGATTGCACCAAACGCCGTCGCAACCAAGCCTTACCGCCGTGGGGAAGTGTATCAGCGATACGCCAGCATAGCCATCACTACAGCAACGCACCGTATCTCCAAAGGTCTAGTTTTGGCAGCGGCTAGTTACCCAATCACAAACTATAGCGACCACAGCCGACCGTCGTGTGTGATGGTGTGTGCAGCGAGGGGGTGTGCGAATCCTTCGCGTTGGACCCTGGCTTGAGCTACCCATCCTTTCACGTGTTCGAGGAATTGCAACTAGAGCTTAGGGTCTGGCAGCCTTGTTTCAGAACAAATGAGGTTGCAGGACTGCGGTAGAGGATTCCGGAACACGTGGGATGGAATGGATGAAACACTGTCTGCTATCTTTTATAGTGTAGTCCAAAGGATTGAGGCTATGTGGGGAGTCCTTCATTTCGCCGATCATCCCGCCACGCCTGCGCAGCTATGGTGGTGATCTTGTGCCTGGTTTGGTGGATTCAAGCCCGCAAGAATGGTTGAGGGAAGAGAGGACTCGTGGACGCATGTCAGCTTGATGTCCGTCATTTCTGGTATGGGCTGGACCCAAGGAACGCTCCTGGCTGAGCGGCGCGCAATGTTTCAGGGCATTTTCCCGAGGTAGAGGGACGGCCGGTATTTATCTGGCTGGCTCGAGTCTTGCAAGCGTCCTATCTTTGCGGCAACAGTCAATTGATGGTAGTTTTTTCACGAGCGGTAAAAACCCGGGTTCATGGCCACCGTCCTTGGATCTTGCTCGATAGCGACGGCAGAACGTCTTGCTTGGAATTTTTAACTTGGCTTGTGTTGGGGTGGATCTGGAGTTCGTGATTCATACCCTGGGCAAGTAGTACACGAGCGTCGACAATAGCTTTTGATGAGACAGTCAGATATGTTCATCTGGCGCGAGACAATGTACATGACTTGCCTTGTGCATTGACCAAAGCCGTACCAAGCGGTGAATATATATGTACAATCGAAACAGATCGTCGTGGGGCCCTCGCTCCCATCATCATTCATCCATCCGTCACTTTTCCAACATACATCTCATAGAGCGCTGATCGTGTCCAAGTAGACCTGGCCACTGGACGTGATGGCTCCGGTGGAGCTATCGATCATTGGCCAGACGGTCCCCAACCCGTTACCGTTGCTGTATCCATATGCCACCACACTCTCATTTCCCTGCAGAAATGCCACCACCTCTTGTATAAAGGTCTTAATCTGCTTCGCATCCGTGCACGGCGTCCACGTCTGATCGTCCACACAAGCAAACTCGCTCACCCAAATCGGCTTCTTGTATTTAGCCAAGTAGTATTCCACATCCTGTTTCACGCCCGCTACATTGGGCTTGTTCGTGTGTATGCAAGTATAGTCCCACGTTGGGCGCTCCGGTGCGTCCTCAAAGGGCGTGAGCCAGCTTTCGTCCTTTTGGGTCGCGAGACTGGGAGAGCCGATAAGGGTGCCTTTTGTGCTGAGGGGAGCGATGATGGAGGACCAGATGCTGGCGGCGGAAGTGGGGCTAATCTTGGAAGAGTCGGGAGGTGTCCAGTCTGGTTCATAGAAACCCATCAGATATTTCGGGGATTTTGCTAGGGCTTTGAAAGACGCGAGGCGAGAGGCGTCATCGCCGCCTTGGTGGCCGTCGCCCCAGAGCTGTGGGAGGGTGAGAAGTTAGCGAAGGTGTCACAAGATCTTCCGTAAGCGTAGATTGTGGGAGAGGTACTTACCATTGGCACTCCGGTGACTGAGCCAGAGTCAGGAGTATTTGGCCAGTAGTCTGAGTACCATCCAATGTGAGGAGAGAATTTGCTCCAAGATGACTTGCCAGTAATCGATCGATAGCCAGCAACGCCGGCTTTGATACCGTTTGGTATCAAGTTCTTGCTACCGACGGGAGCGGTCGAAGGACTGCTGGAGGCGGTGCTGGCTGCGACGCTAGACGATGTAGGTGCTACCGATGTAGCTGAAGCTATTGATACTGATGTGGCAGTACTGGAAGCTGGGATAGCAGACCCGACTTCTGATGGTGCAGTGGACCCGACTTGTCCATCCGTCTTCTCAACCACCACAGTGGAGGTGCTGCTTGGTGGCTGGAATGTCACAGCTGTAACGCTGCTTAATCCGTCTCCAACACTGCTGCCTGCAGCGGCGATAGAAACTGAAGACTGTGGTACAACAGGGGCCAGGGACTGGATAGGAGCTTGACTGATTGTCGTAGAAGGCGACTCAACCGAGGCTTGAGATTCGCTTGGGCTGGATACCTGGGTGACTGTAACGGTGGTGTCTGTGGTGATTGTCACCGTCACAGGAGAAGCACATGAGGATGCTCCTCGGCCTGTATCGCCTGTTACACCAGATAGAGATGCTTGAGCACCCGAGGCTGGTGGAGCTGCTCCTCCCGAAGCGCCAGCTCCACCAGCTGACGTCTGAGGTCCCCCACCTTCAGGCGCGGTAACGTAGCTGGTCGATTGAATGATGGTCGTAATGGTGGTTCTGATCGAGCGGGTTCCCGTACCCGCGAGTCCTCCAACGGTACCGTTGCCCACAGGGTACGGGGCATTGGACGGAGCACCACTTGAGAAGGGCGCTGTGCCGCCTGAGTTGATGCCAGAACCGTATCCGCCGGGCCTGTGAGGATGATGGTAATGCACGGCTTCTGCAAAGGACGCCATGGCGCACAGCAACATGCACACAGTTGCGGAGAGAATCTGCATCTTGCACCTTGTACGGAATTGTGTGGTATGACAAGAAAGGGGTCAAAAAAGGTATCTGAAAAGAAGTGTTGAAGGTAGCCAGACCTTGCTCGAGAAAAAAGGGAGACTGTAAAGAGCGTGAGGAAAGGAAAGAAGCCTCAAGGGTGCTTGAGGTAGAGCGCAATGGTAAAGAATGTGAGAAGTCAGCTCTCTTGGAGTTGTCAACAATCAAGTTGCACGGATGGAGTCCCCGCATGATAATTGATTCCTGTGCATGAGGCGTGAGATTACCTGCTGTTTCACATTTATCGCTGACCCTGGGCAATCTTTAATGTCCAGGAGGGCTCGCACTGAGCGCGTAAGCATAGACGATGGTCCTATGGCCCTCAATCGAGGAAGTCTTGTCCTCATATTGCCACTCACTGCTTAGATAAGCAGTTGGAGAACACGATATGGAGTGATGGAGACAGAGGATGAAAAAAAATGCGAGATGCGGTGTAACAGAGCTTCTCAGCGCCACGGAACCCTTCCGCTCTCTCCCACTCTCCCTCATCCCTCATCCCTCATCCCTCATCCTCCTCTTCCTCCTCCTCCAAACCTCCCTCTAACCCCCTCGTCTATCCCTCCTATCCTCTCCTCCCTCTCACCACCTCAATAAGCTCCTGCACGCCATATTCGAGCGATCACCCACCTCTCCCCCACCATCCACCATCCACCATCCACTATCCCAATTATACCCACCTATACCCACCATCCCAACCATACCCACATTCCCGTACCCGTACCCATGGCGATTGAACGATGAGGATAAAGAAAAAGACAAGGATAAAGATAAAGATAAAGATAAAAATAAGGAGGGAACATAGCTACACAATCCCTTGACGAGATCGGGGACCGGTCCGGGAACCGAAGTCCAAGATCTGGGCCTGGGGAAAGATAGCCATATCCATCTACCCCGTACTCTGTATTTCCGTCCATGGAAGTGCTATATCGTTTTCTTGGGCGAAGATAGATATGGCTGGGTTGGGGAGGGGAGGGTTTATGGGATAGCTCGGCTCTACTGATGTATGGGATATGGGATAGGGATAGGGATAGGGATAGCGATATAGGATATGGAGGTTATTGAGGAGGGAAGGGGAAGGAGGGGAGGGGGGCACATGGGGCTGAGGGGACGGGAGAGGGAAAGGGAGGAGGAGAGGGGAAAGGGGAAAGGAGGGAGGATGGATGAGGTATAGAGGGTGCCTTGGTCCGGCAAGGCCTGAAGATAGGACAATACATGTTTGCCTCGGTGCTGTTACCTTACAGGTCGCCGTGGTGCTGTTAATCCCTCGGTATTCTACAGTAGGTAGGTAGGACCGGCTTATCGCGGAAGGCCCACCACCATCATCAGGCATCCTGTCATCAATAAAATAAATATCACAACAATAGTCCTTATTGATCTTCACTCTCATCAGTTACATCGATCATCATAACGTCAATAGGAGTTGTATTAATCTTTATATATGAATCTGACAACAAAAAACCGCACGCGCTATGATGCGAAGGACTTCCAATGCCATGTCCCCCGTTTTCGGCCTCCATGCTCCCCGTTCCGTTGTTTGTACCGTACAAATATGATACACATCTCCGACAGTATGCCCAAAATGCTCGTTTCAAATCGAAGCAGATTCCCGGTCCATGTCGACGCATCGCATGGACGCTTCAACATATAAAACCATATGGTCGGATAAGACGTAATTTTGCATACTATACGACACCGCCGGCCAGCGCCTCCTTCGCCGCGACCGTCTCTTTCTTCTCTTCGGGCAGCCCGAGCATGACGCCGTCGACCAGCTGCCCCTCCCTCACTTCACCCTCGCCCATATCCTTGCCATCCTCCACGGCACCTTCCCGATCCAGTTCCGCCAGTATCCTCTTCTGCTTCTTCCACATGAAGTAAAATATCCGGCTCCCGTGCAATTGCGTCGCCGAGAACGCACAATGCAGCACCGGTGTTACGATCTTGAAGGCCAGCTGCCATTGGCTCCACAGGCTGCCGAAGAGGTACATGACGACTATCGTCTCGCAAAGGGTGCCAAAAGCCGTGGATATGCAGGCGAAGAGGAACAGTCGCGAGAGGAAGACGTGGCGGGTGGGGTAGATCCGGTATAGGATTATAGCGATATGAGGCAGAAGTTCACAAACGATATCAAAAGCACCTGCAAACACTCAACGTCAGTATTATCCTTCCACGCTCTTGGTGGTCGAGATCACTCACCCCATACTGTACACAAAATGAACTCCACCGTGGCGTCTGGCTCGTGATCCAGGTTCAGACTGATGGCGATGGCACTCTGCGCCACCAAGATGGTCCCGATGTGATGCAGCGTGGATATCGGACTGATCTTCACCCGATAGATCAACTCGAAAATGTACATGCCCACCAGCATCTGCGCGCTCACGACCAGTATATCCCCTAGGGTGACCACGCTGCCTTTAGCGTACTTAGTCTGCAGCGTCGCGGTCCGGAAGGCCACGTCGATGAAGGGGTAGACTGCCACCACGAGGATCAAGGCCTTGGTCATTCCGGCTATGTGGTGGTTGATGAAGCCCCGCCGCTCGACTTCGTTGAGGGCCGTGTATTTCGCTTTGTAGAGGCGGCGCATGAGGAACATTTCGAAGATGTATTGTTTGATGAGGAAGAGGATGACGAGGATGATGGACAGGATCAGCATGCAAAAGGGGGACAGGTCGGAGAGCTCGGATATGGGGATGGTTTGGATGTGGTGGTCGCCTCGGTGTGGGGACCTGAGGGGGCGAGGCAGCGGTGTCTTCTCTGAGGTTGGGGAGGCTGTCGCCGAGCGAGCGTATGCTTGCACGTGTCGGGGATACATTTTGGAGGTGTCTGATTCGAGGTTCGCGGTGGTTGCGGTCGAGAATGGAGCAGCGTTGCGTGTGGAAAAAGGCAAGTTGGTGGGAAAGATGGAGCAGGTGAGGGCCCTTCAATGGCAGTGAGATGATCTAATGTTATTGATGTCTTTGTTCCGACCCATCACAGCCGTTGTCAGCAGTCGAGTTGAGCCCGGGCAGCGTCGTGGTCGTTCGTTGTCTCAGTAGCGTTGCAGAGATTGGCATGGGGATAAAGGAATGCAGCAAAGTCAAAGAGCGAGGGTCTTGGATTGAATAGGTCCAAATGCCCATATGTGGCTTTATGTTATTGATGTCTCGGTCGTGTGCTTTTCATGGTATAGGGCGTGGATGAAACATTCAGCATTGAAGGCTGAGTAATGTAGAGTAGAGAGCGGTGGATGTTGTACTGTATGGCTCAATTGAAGGATTTGGGAGACTATTCTACCTAGTAGTAAAGTAATGACATGCTGCGACCCGATTCCAACCTATCAGGATCTAGCTCCGCCCGATCCCGACTCCGACACCCCGGCTCCGACCCCTCGGGCGAGCTACGAGAAGGAATACTGAAAGTAGAAAACTCGCCGTACGAGTGGTAAGAACTAAGAAGTGCGGGGCTATTGGAGAGTGTGTCATAGATGTGAGGGGACTCAAAGAGGAAATTTGAATCGATAATATTCTCAAGCGACCATCTCACATCGCCTTGACGCGTCGCTTCCTCAATCTGGAACTGTTTCGTGCAGCGGCCTCACCCGCCACACTACCAACTTAACGCCAAGCCCCACCAAGACCCAGGCAGCAGTTAATTCAAGTAGGTACTTACCTTAAGTAAGGTACTTTACTATTGTAAAGTAAGTCAAGCCTTGCGGCATGCATCCAAGCCCCCCTGTGATTTCATTATGGCATATCATTGGTAAGCTTTCCCACAAGGCTGTAACCCCCGTCCGTCACACTACGCGAAGGATCGAATCAGCTGGCGTACCTACGTTTCAAGCTTTTCTAATCCTACGAAACTTGTGATGCTAATGCAGGAGGGTGGAGCTGTGGGGTTGCACCGACAAAGGATAGTACATATAGTCTAATTCTAATATATAACCCATGGATGGCAAGGGGGTGGCTCGGCCAACGTTTCACAATACATACTGTGTAGTAGAAGACATGGCTGCCTCGCTCGGTTAACCGCTGACGCCGACGCCTTTGGCTGGAGTATATGTGCATCGCTTACCTTGTTCATGCGAATCTACAAATCGTACCGATCAGCACTAGCCCCTCCCTTCGTAACTCGTAGAAGCCGCCTAAGGTAAGCTTGCGGGGATATATCCGCTATATTGGATTTCTCTCGTAATTCGTAAATGCCACGTCAGCCTCTCTCTGTGCGACCTACCTACCCTTTTCATGTCCAAGGTAAGATTGGGTTGCACAAGTCTAATTGCGGCAGGATTCGAGGGATTCACCTCGGTTTTAGACTACGAGACTACGAGAGGGGGTGGGACAAACAGCTGATCTGACGAGGAGATGAGGCAGATCCTTTGCGGAGGATTATGGGATTATGGCTTGTGTTTGAGGAGGGACTGCGGATGCTGAGCCGCCAACAGATCATGTACTTAGGCAATGTGTTGGAGGTGGCTGGCCACTGAGGAGACGCCACGGGTGGAGTCTGATACTTTACTGTTGTAGCCTTGTGCGCAAGCCTCAATGGCAAAATACATCCGTGTGAAACATCAACGGGCAAAGTGAAACCGCAAAGGTGGCTGTGTGAGCCCGGCTATGGTTTATGCAGACACTGCAATCCGTATGGGGATCAGCACGGCTATGGTTCGTGCAAACACTGCAGTCCACTGTATTATGAATTCGCAACATTCCGTATAGGACAGAAGAAAATAACAAATAAATGGCTCCAGAATCCATCCGTCTGGATGAGATGGGGTATCGACGAATCGCATGAGAAAATATGAATCGCCCTCTTTGGCACCACCTAAATATCAAAGCCAAACATCTCGATCGTACCCTACCACGGGCGGACCTTCCCACGTCTCCCCATACGCGTTCGTCCTCTGACCTTCGAAAAAGTCATCCTGCGCTCGAGTAATCACGTCCATCCAACTGGTGGGTTCCGGGTATTTCCACCACTGTAGGATCCACCCGTCAGCCACTCAAACTCACCCAAACGTTGACTTGTACAATCTCGATAGCCGTAAATGGAACCATGGTAGAAGGCATAAAGTAAAGAAAGGAAGGACATACCTGATTATGAATGTGATAAGCCCACGCCCCTCGGAAGAAATGCTGTAAACTCCTGTTCGTAGGCGGCCACGTCTTCTCAACCACCATTCCCGCCTCCCCCTCATACGCCTTCCATTCATCCTCAGCCTCATCCACATTCCGCATGAAGGCGCTTTTAAAGTTCTTGTGGCAAGGTACCGTACAGCTCCCCGTGCCCTTCCGTCGTAGATTCGTGACGAGCGGGTCGAAGACCGCATTGTGTAGCATTTTCAACTCGTCGTTGCGGCCATCGCGCCACAGCATGCGGCCAATGACCTTGGGGTGGAAATTCATGCCCATCCGCACGCCGCCACGGAGTAGGTAGGTGGAGAGAGTAGAGCTGGCGGGGATGGAGATGACCGCTGTGTTGTAATCGGACGCTGGGCAGCGCTCCACCCATTGTTCTGCAAATGCCACTTGGCCTGTGGTAGGATTCGGAAGGAGGAGAGGTCTCATGTCGCGGAGGAGTAGTACGTCCATGTCCAGGTAGACACCACCGTGGAGATGGAGTACGATGAAGCGGACAGCGTCGGAAACTTGGACTGGGGAGAAGGTGGTGGATGTTGGGTCGAGGACTAGCCATTTGCCGGTGCTGTCTTGGATTATGCTGTCGGCAACGTTTGTATCGATATTGTCGCCTGCAGGATGAGGGTGGATTGATGCGGTGGTATTTTCGGTGGCGTCCATGGGGAGGGGAATGCGGAGTGGAAAGTGCCAGGCTTTCAGAACAATGTCGCCACGGGATATGAGTGGGCGGAAGCGTTGGAAGATAGGATCTTCGCAAAGCATGTTATCTACTGCGTTTGCGTCGACGTCTGAGTCTAGCCATAGCCAGAGCCGAGAACAGGGGAGATTTTGGGTGTAGAGGTAGGCTTTAACAAAAAGCTCGAATCTCCAGCTTGCTGAGCCAGTCCAGTATACATGGAATGGGATTATTGGGCCGGGACAGGTGCCAATGGTCGTTGTTGACGCAGCTTGGGCCAAGGATGGTTCGACAAACTGCGACGGCAAATCATCCGCGCTTTCTTCCATGCTATTGGCAGAAATTTGAGGGTTCTGCTCGCTAGCTCGTTTGCCTTGACCGGCCTCAGGTAGGATCAAATATTGATCTTGCTCATGAGCCAAGAATGACAAGCATTCAATCACATCGTCGACACCGAGTCCATTGGGAACTTCGTTGCATCGTTTCACGATTAGCGGTATGTCAGCAACCGTATCCACGTTAGGTCGAAGTCCCAGGTAATCGTCATTCATCGTGCTATTCATTGTAAACGGTCTGCTGTGAGCGGCTTCAGGCGCCGGAGTGCCGCCAGTTTCGCAACCCGGCACCACGGCTGTGGGCGATCTCGCGTGATCCCAGCTCAGTCTCCCAATACTCGGTATGCTCACACAAAGCACCAAGATTATAGTCACATTGCGTAATATTGCGTAGAGATTGCGAGTCGGAGCCGGTTCAGAGTTTGTGCCTTCTCTCAATTGACTGGCGACGAATATGAGACTGAAAAGCCAACACCCAGTCATTCCTATCCAGCTAAAGGAGGTCAAATGACCAAACGCGAAGACCGCGAATAATATTGCATTGCTTGGAGCTGCCATGAGGCTCGTTGTCACCGGCGAGGCTGCCATAACGAGAAGGGATGTGACAATCAGGAGGGCGCCGTTAAGCAAGCCGCTGAATATGAACAGCAGCCGTAGGCAGAGGATGTCCAGAACATACGAGTTCTCCATTATACGGGTCCATTCCCCAGACAAGAATAGGAGCGGCACCAGAAAGATCGTCGAGAGTAACGATGCATGCCTTAGTGCTGGCCAAAAACTGGTGGAGCCCTGTCTCAGTCGGGATATGTTCGTTGTTATGATGTGCTGCTTCTCGCTGGAGTTCTCACAGTCCCCAGGGGATGTAAGATCCTCGCAGCGTTCATGGCAAGTTCTTAGAATGACGATCGGCAGTAAAGCATCGGCAATGGACAATGAGACCCCTATGATCAGGTTCCCCAGCGCAATGTGCTCAGTGAAGGGTAGTATGGTGAGAAAGAAACTCGAAGTCGCCAGAACGGCAGAGAACGATGCATAATTCGGGAGAGGATCGTTGTTCAGCGCAGCGCTGACCGCGAACGCCAATGGGATACCACCGAGTCGTATCAATGTGTAAGCAGGTAACGACAGATGGCTAGCCCAGACTCTGGTTAGTAGTGCCTTATTCACGACCTCAATCAAAGTACCTACACCGTGAAAACGTTGCCGAGTCCAACCTTCAGCAGATATATTATGGCAAGCGGTAGGACGTTCCATATAACTTTCCACAATCCTGTATTGGCGCCAGACCTTCGAAAGCCCAACCTTCGTGGAGAAAAGCCTCGCAATAATCTGGTGGGAGATGGTCGACGACTGTCATCTTTGAGTAGGAGAGCCTCCTGGTCTACCTCCGGCAGCCCGAGGACCTCAGTCGGTGTCAGAAACGAGAGTAGTATACGAAAGGGATACTCCGCCCCCAGTACGAAAAAGTAGGTGATTATACATTGTATCAGTGTGGTAGCTACGGGGTATGGGAATCTGGAGAGGTTGTCAATTGACCTGTGATGCGGTCCGGTCGGATGCCAAGCGACTCACTTGTAAACGCCAGCTTGTACAATATGTTAGCAGACGTTGTGTTGTAGAAACGGCAAGAGGGATAAGATTACCTGAGAGAATGAATCGATTCAGAATCAAGGAAGCCGATTCAGCGCTCAGAGCGCCGACGACCAAACAGCCATAGAGGGCCTGACGACCCATGGAAGGTGTCATGCAGCTACGGGCAGCTAAGCGGTAGCGCTGAACCGATCGATTGACGCAGGACGCGACAAGCTGGGAGTCAAGCAGACAACTGGAATGACATTTGATAAATCGATCAATTGAAAACTTGTGGTCGGTTGAATGGTATGAACATCCCAGATATGATGGAGCCTGGTTAAAAGTCGCGCAGGGATCCTTCAGGGCGCAGACCAACGAACGTCGCAGGGAGCGGCGGGTTAAAGTAAAGGGGATGCTGAAAAGCTGAGCCGTACTCCGTACATTATTACTGCCTGCAGGGATCCGTGCATGCGTGGGGCTGAGCCCAACGGGCGGCTAGGTGAAGGAAGGATGGGGGATTAGGTACCTCCCTTAAGATAGTCCAAGATGCTCACCTGTCGATGCTTGCGGCCGTTGAAGGATTAAGGAGCGGACAGGATTTGGACCCAGAGTTGCTGACCGTCGGATTCAATTGCACCGTAGCAGAATTAAGACCCCTTTCCTTTCAGGTATTTTACGCTGGGGCTAATGCGCTTGTAATCAGTAATAAATTGGTTGGCTGGTACCGACGAGATTAAGCTGTTAAGTACCTTACCTTACTTTAGTAAAGTAGCCTCGCACATCTCTCGGGTAAAAGAGCCTCGGCCGATGATCGGAAGCTCCTGGACCGAGCGGGGCTTGTCTCTTGGCCACTCAGCAAGGAGCGCTAAGATTACTTTACAGAAAGCTCCCTGCAGTTTCATCTTTCAAACATGACACACCAACCTCCATGAGGCTTGGTGCTGGTTGCCGACGCTCAGCAGGCTGCAAGGAGCATACTAGTAGAATCGTGCCGCCGTACTCGTACAAGTAAGTCCGGTCGCTTAGTGGCGGCGGGAGGAGCCACTAATCATTTAATCCTGATCTATTCCTCTTGGAGGAGGGCCAAGACACTAAACCCTAGCGTCGGGACCTACCTGTAGTCAGTACGAGTATTTATGAAAGCTGATTGGCTTCCTCGTGTCCTCTGCAAATCCTAGCATACAACTACGTAGTAATCTGTTGTTGCCGTCGTCCTTACCAATAATGACCTCCTACTTTAGCTGGTCAACCGCATACTACGATACACAAATAGTGGACATGATCGCATCTTCGTTGCTCACAGGCTTGGTCGTATTCACTCGTAACCCATCATTACCGTCAACGTTGGAAATACGACATGGCATCCGGTGTGACGAGGACCGCGCGTCGCAACATCTTCGCTAACTCCGAGATTGACCTTCGAAGACGATGAGATTGGGCTTGTTATCTCTCATCCTTGGCACAATAGATCATCGGTCTGCCGTGCCTGTATTACATGGCCAGCTCGCTCGACAAGGCCGCTGGATTCTGCAAGCTCTTTCACGTCTACGTTTTCCGCAGGTATCTGACGCCGTCTAGACTAAGCATTCTTTTGAAATCGTGACACTACGGATTCGGAACGAATGAATCAGTGCCATCATTTACATGCCAAGATCGACCTCGGCACATATACGGTAGACGAAGCGAATATGACAAAGAGTCAAGTTATAGCATTCCACCATACGATCTACCTGTCTGGGGAAGACGGAGTATCGAGCTTCATGGCTTTCAAGGATCCCGGTCAACCAAAATCGTTGTCACGGCTAAGTCGTGGCTTACTAAGGGCAATCTAACATTGGAATCCTCATATGTTCGAGCCTTTTGCCTTGCGTCTACCCTGCGTGTCCCTTAGGTAGTGCTGAAGCAGCGGATGGTGTTGGTTGGGGTGGTGGCTTCGGGTTGTTGGAATCAGCTCTGTATCAAAAGTGATGCTCTCACTACATCGGACTTCTCTGTAGACCGGGTCGAGTACCTACAGACTCCCCGTTCCAAGGCGAAAGGCCAAGCTGAGGGCGAGGATGGCGACCCAAACTCCCATGGCACCAGCACAGCGTGCAATGCCACGGGACATGGATTCGGAGCCGCAAAGGGCGCAACATTGGTGGTCGTTCAGTTGGGAGGCCTGGACTACGCAGATGGCGCCGAGGTCTATGACTGGGTTTGGCAAGATATCAAGAAAAAGAACCAACAGAGGAAGAGCGTCGTCACGTACTCAATTACCAGCACGAACCCGGTTGATCCCAACAATCTTGATGACGAGGAGAAGACAGAGCGTGATGATGTGGCGACGTCGATGAGGAATGATGTGATCGTAGTCGTGAGTGCGAGAAACTTCGCGGAGGACAAGGACAGTAATGGAAATTTCCGGAAAGAAGTTGAAGGGATACTGGGGCATCTTTGAGTCGCTCGACTATCCCGTGATCGTCGTATGTAGGCTCGGTAAACTTCGATGGCGTGGAGTCAGACTTTTCGCCTTGGTGGACAAAGTCAAGGTCTGAGGTCCGGGTGAAGGAATTACGGCTTGCAAGAAGGGAACAGGGCCACCTATCCTCCCGCAAAGGGGGCACCTCCTTCTGTAAGTCTACGGCAAAGACAATGAGAAGCATTGAGGCATATATAAATTGATATCGCCAACAGCTACGCCCCTAGTCGCAGGGGCATGCTGGCGACCTTCCTCGCCTACGACCCTTTCCATTTCGACACCACGATTGGCAGCGTCACCGCTAATGCCAAAAAAAATCCCAATCGCCATGCGCTGTACGCCGTACTGTGCGATATCGTAGTTGGCACTGTTTGCCCGCCCGCGTGCTCTGATTTTATGTCTACATTTCCGAGTGCCCAGCTCTTATGCTACACGACCCCGTCTTAAACGGAGATATAGACAATACATCCTTCGCCCCCGTATCAATCACCCATGAATATTTCCAGTACAAAATGATGCTCGGTGGTCCATTGCTCCCACTATCAGTCGAAGGATTGGTACGGGCGTCGTGCGTGAAATCCAAGAATGCTTTGGCGAAGGGGAATCCCTCATCTCAGGGGGATCCCGGTGCGGTCTGAAATGCACTTGCTGCAGTCGCCGAATGTCCCACCTCACAATCGGCCTCTGGAATTCCATATCAGCATTGCACCCTGATTGAGAGAGTATCGAGTCATCCAGCTCACTCACCGCACGGTTGACAGCGCCTCGTATGAAGTTTCTCCTCCAGTCTGATGCCTCTGCAACTGCCATACCTCTTCCCCGCGCAGGGGATTTGATCTGTGACAATATGGCCACAAGAGTATATATGCTTCATTACAAAACACATAGCTCATCACTCGAGCAGCGGCCAGCCAGCAGTCAGACGTAAGCCGGATGTCTCCAGTGATAGATCCAGTCGGTCAAATGCACATGATGAAGGGTCGGCATGTTTAGGAGGAAGAGCAAAGGTTGGAATTGCTAAGTGAGAAGGTAACCGAGAGGAAGGAATGAACAATGTCGCCTAGAGAGCAGGCATCCGAGCGAGCTATAAAGCGTTGAGCGTCATAACGTCCTATTAATCCCGTCAATCAAAGGCTTTCCTCAGGACATCCCGCGTGACTTGGGGCTACTTCTGCTTATCTAATCACCACTAGCTGGACGATGTGCGCGTGGGGTGCGTGGGATAGGATCATAGGAAGGCACGTGGAGTGAAGGTAACGGTTGGTGGTACTACATAGTAAACAAAGCACTTTCCCCTTTCGATCTTCGCTTCTCTCACTGTCCCGCACATGATTTGGTACACTATCTTTTGACATTTCCGGCCCCGGCGCCCCGAAAAGGCCCGACGGTCGGGGAGACTTCATCCGACCCGTAGAATAACGGCGCGGCCTGGCACGCTAGAGTCCCGCAAGTCAAGATCGATATTCCATAAGTAAAGTACCTTGATTTATAACAGATTAAGTATAATAGCAAAACAAGCTCACCAGCAGGTCGTTTACGGCAACGGCATCATAGAGTGAGGCGAGATTGGTAGACATGGTAGCATGCATGTCAGTCTGCTGATGGGTCCCTGCAGAAAGGCACGCAATGCCAGAACCAAGCCCATCACCGTGGTTAGGGTACTTCGGAACGGCTCCACAAGGTAGAGTTCGCTGCTGATCTATTCCAGGTCGAGGATTAGGATATGAACAGAAACGTCAACATACAGGATGGGATGAGAGCCACCGAGTCATGGTACCGCAAGCCGAAATGCCAATGACACAATGCCGACGACGGATACATGGAATATGATGCGGGGTACATATGCTACCATTTTCGATGCGATGTGACGAGCATATGCATTGTGCCAGGCATGCATGCGCAGGTATAGGGCTGAGCAGCATGTCTTCGAGCGTGAGGTCCGTGTCTGTTTGGCAACTCCATGTCGTGGCATGCTTGTCCCAAAACATGCAATGGTTAGGCGATGTAGCTGATTGGGGTCTCGCCTTCGTTCGCACATCGCCTTGTCTCGATGGCGGGTCTTAAAGCTGACCCTCGACATGAACGCAGCGGCTTGGAGCGCCCCTGGTTGAGATGAGGCTCCGCCTTGGACTTAGCGTATATCCTTCACCTCCATGATTACCCTCTGATCTTGATAGGTTCATCATGGTGGGCGGTTTGATCGACTACCTTCACCCTAGAGGAATAATGTACCCTCTTGCTCCGCTTCTTCCATGTGGAGTGATATTGGTAGCTCTTCTCTATTATCGGAGCGTAAACTGCTTGATTAAAGATAACGCTTTGGGAGCTGCAAATCAGATACATGAAAACAACAGAAGCCTGAGAGCAACGGATCTCAATATCTAGGCCCACTATAAGTGTATATTCCAGAGATACACCAGCCGAGTTTCGTCTGTTATGGTGCAGACAAATGCATAAAACAGTCCAGATCAGACTTCCGAACGCAGAGACAAGCCAGTCATTTGGATATCGCCGTACAATATAGCTATCGTGCATACTCGCGCCCAACAGGAACGAATGCCAATGCCATGTATGGTGGAATTCGGATACGCATCAGTGGGTGGAGGTGTTGCTAGAGTACCAACGGAAATTGAAGCTCACGAAGGGCAACTCAAGACCCACCTAATTTAGTGATAGGGTGGGGAAAGCCAGCTCCTGTTACTACCAGTGAGCAGGAAAGCGGAGGTTGTCACCGCTGACTTGAAGCTAAAAACAGCTCTTCGTTGGGCTCCGCGTCAAGGCCAGAAAGCGACCACCCATTGGAAGCCATAAGCCGAAGGGGATTGAGATGACAACCTCAGGGCTGTCAGCTCAGCATTTGATTGCTGAACCCTGATACAGCCGCACATGACTGGGCAAGACGCCTGACCACTCCTTAGCGTGGGGTTGAGGCCTCGTGTTATAGCTAGGCAGCATCCTCACTTCGGGTCTGCGTCACCGAAAGTACAGCTAAGAGCCGTTGAGTTGTAATCTCTCGCTCTGGCGCCGAGCCCAAACTCAAGCAGCACCTCAGTCGGCCCATAGAAGGACCGGCAGTAAGCTGCTGCAGAGCAGTATTAAGTGAAAGGTCCCCATCGAATGGGCCCCAGTCCCGATCCAGGTAACACGAGTACTGCACTGTCAATCGACGGCCGGTAGACAAAGGTCACTGATACAGCCTCTTCCTCCCCAAGCTCCCAAACGTCGGATCCGCACCATCAGCAACGCTCCGAAAAGCCACATATCCCTGCTCATCATACGGCCACACATCCGCCAACTGCACCTTCAAGCCCGCGAGCGCTCTCGCTCTCTCGGCGCCATCCATTGCGCTGCCCCCGGCCGGAACGGCCGTGTGCGGATTATTCCTCGTCAATGTCGAGACGAATCCTAGGATATCCGGTGCGGAGGTCTTGGCTGCGAGGACGAGACTGGCGATGGCGCAAAGCTGGAGGATGAGAGTGATGAGAAGGAGGAGGGCTGCGTGCCAGCGATTGGCTCTATACCGTGCGTGAGGGAGTGTGAGATGGACAGTAGCGTTTGTGGTAGCATTGGGTATGATACCATCAACACCAACAGGGCTCCCTCCAGCCTGCGATCTGGCCTCATCGAGCGCCGACGCGCCGAGCCCGATGTTGTGCGGAGCCAACGAGGCTTGCCAGACTGTATTCAACAAGGTGGTGATTCTCTTCCCAAATTCAGCGCCCGAGAAACCCTCGAATCCATCACGAATGGGGTTTAAGCCATAGGACATCGGTAAATCAGCGCCCAGAAGGTATTGATCGATTGTAGAGATGTTTCCAGGGTTTGGGTAGCCTAAAACGCCTGGAATGAACTCCAGCATAGCACGGAATTCACTGTCGGCAAAGGGTGGTTGGCTTTGCCATTTTGCGTTTTCGGGCGATCGCCGCACTTGATCTACACTGCAGGAATGTGAGATGCAAGAAATGTTGCCTTGAATACGCGGATACGTGAGGGTGCAATTATACAAGTCGTAGAATGGATATCTAGGCTTTTGATTGGAATAATCAAATGTTGCCATCGACCACGCCCGGGACACGTATACCATGTTTTGAGAGATTGTGTCGAAAAATTGGGACGCAGATGGGGCTTTTGAGAGAGTATCTAGGAAGAGAGTCGAGCTCTTAATGCTATCAATGCCTGTTTTGCTCTGCACTTTTTCAGAGCTGGCAAAGGCTGCGGATAGATTATGGTGAACCTGGAGGTCCCCAAAGCCCATCGACTTGAGACTCGCGGTCATATCCCCCTCCTTGTGAACAGAGACTTGCATGTGGTCTGCGCAGGTTGCTTCAATGTAAGCGGTCTCGAAGATGAAAGTTGAATTTCCTAGAGCTGGCAAGCCTGCAACCATAAGACCGCTTAAAGACACCCAAGTTCTATCAGAGCTGCTATTGACTGTGATCCAGGTGCTGCGATCTGGTCCGGCATCAAGATCGTGCGCATTCACGTGTGGGACCTTTACGTTTCCCCACTGATCCATAGGAGAGTCTAATATATCTTTGGATGTAAGCATACTTGCGCCTATCAAGGACCGTACAACGGCGCCGTTCTTGTCTAAAATGTCGTCGTATGCGAATGCGCTCGTATCATGGTCGAAATACCACTCCCAAGAAGTAGCAAGCGATGTGTTGAAATATCGCACGTCTGCCTGCGATACAACATCCGCATCAGTTAGAACTAATAGACGCAGAGACATCTGGCTGCCCAAAGGCGACAAAGCCCAGAGCAAGATGACGATCAAGCTGAACGGGCTCCATTGCCGCAGTATAAGGAACCTTTCGATGGTAGCAAACAAACTCTGACTGCCGATAAGTTGTTCGATGACCTAACATTATCAGCATTGGAAGCTCGAGTATGATCGATACCTACCCCCAAGCTGGACCCTCTCTCCGTCCTCCATAGAGCGATGACTTTCATCAAACGGCCCGCTATTGCAGCAAAAATGATGGGAAATAATGTAGTCCCGTACTGACTGGCATCGATGATGCTGTCACCCCAACTTGACCGATCTCTACCATCTAGTGCCAGAGCAGAAAAGCTAATGACTATGAGCAGTCAGCAAATAACTCCAATGTGAGCACTGTGAGACTTTAAAGGGCTACGTGGGTACGATACCGAGGAAAATGAGAGGGAGTAGGCTCAAGAGAATATTCCCGATCATTGCTAAGTGGCTCAATGGAGTACTTTGCTTCAGTTACCTAGCCTGTGTAGGCCAGCATCTGGTGTTGACCGGTATGGGTGGAGGCATTTCAGGGCTTTCAGGTGTCATCCTTCGCACTTTGTGGGTCGATCCCGATGGCGAATCCTCGTTGTCACTATGCAAGCGGTCCTGAGTCTCTGCCATTGAGTCTTTCATTTCCCCGTAACGATATGCGTAAGAGCCTTGTCTTATTGGTTTCAATTCCAGTCCGTCAGACGTGGAGGCAGCACTGTAATCATGAGCAGCTAACATAGTGTCTCTGACTCGGAATTTAAGAGAGAGAGTGAAGGCGTTTGGAAATTTGATTTGAGGGTAGAAATCTTCAGCTGCGCAAGACTAAGTCGGCACCAATCATGTACCTAGGAAGGTAGGCCACTATGTTGTAAATCATGTCAGCCTTGTTAGGCGCCAGATCGATGGGCCGCTCTATCTACTTAGTGCTTATGAGCTTCTCTGAGATACCCGCACCATACGGAGTACTAGTATAGATTATAAGCAAAAGCTTTCCTAGGAAGGCAAAGTATACTGACGCATTTATCATCATTAATTTTCCTTCTAAGCTTATACTGATCACTTCCCTCGAATGACCTGTCGCCTCCCTCTAACGATCCGATACCATCCCGGACACCCCAAGTCGCATCGACTTTTCAAAATGATACGGCTGCCAGCCTGAGCAGCAAAAGACACTACTCTGATGTGGACGGCGAAGAAGGAACCACTCACCCTGTCGAAAGAGCCACGTTTTGCTTCTACCAGGCCAGGCGTGCGCCAAGATTCTACCTGAAGTTCTGGCACCCTCCGTACAATAACCTTTTGCTGATGTCTCTATTTCCTATATAAGAAACTGTGTTCTGGAGCACTCCTCGAGAAGTTATTCTTGGCACACTGTCGAGAATCGTGCGTGTATCATTGATCTCGGCAGATGAATTGATGGAAAAAAAGCCATAGCTGGATCCTCGGTGGTGTTGCTTTCGCATTGATGTATGCCCTCATAATCTTCTCTCACTTTCTCTTGCAAACATTATAATGGGTTCCCACCTCCACCTCTCCTGTCCCTCCTTTGTCCAGGTGGTCCCAGATGAGACGCCCAGCTGGCCACGTGGCCGAGCGCTGGTCTCAATGCATTGCGACAGATGCTATTGGAGAAAGGTTAAGAGAATGAACATATACCCACGACACCCCTGTTAGCCATCCACAACAACGACGTCCACCTCTATGCACTGTACGAAGCCAAGAGCGAAAACGATTACCTTGGGCACCTCTACATGGGTAGCACTGCTTCAGCTACTAAGAGTATTGGATATACTGCTCGAGTGGGACAATACGGAGTACCGGGCCTGGTGGTTCGCAAGGTTGCCAAGGTTCAATAGATGGCAGAAGGGCAAGGAGGCAAGGAGGCTCGGCGCAATGAACAGGGGTGCAAGAGTCGTACCATGTATTCAGGATATTAATTGTTAGCGCGACAAGGATTATTTTGGAGAGGACGCACCAAAATAATCCCTGTCACGCTCACAACTAACCCTCTGGACACCACAGTACATTACGAAAGGGACCCGAAGCCTGGTTTATACCATTGGGGGTATCTAAGGGCGGGTTAGGAGTAGAGGCATCGACCAGAAAGGGGCTCGCAGTGATAGTGTTGGTGTCCGAATTGAATTTGCACTCCTCGCCACTCATGATCATCCACGCCATTGCTTCCGCTGCAATATCTTGTAAAGCCCGGACTATAGCCGATAGTGCAACATCGTGTGTAGAGTCAGACCTATCAGAAGCAGCCGTCATTGTAGCTATTGATTTTTGCAGGCCCGGAAATAACGATCGGTACGGCAGGCCAACTCAAGGAACAAAGTAGCTACAGTGCGACGGAGATCCTTATTGCGACTTCTCACAGGCAAATGCGTGAATTGCAACATGAGACAGACTTGATCTAGGTTTTAGCTAAGCTGGAGTGGAGTGGCAATCCATCCTTCATCGCCGTATCGCCTCTTTGTGTACGCATGCTGCTCATAGCCACATCATATCATCATAATCTCGTAGCCTCACCTCCTCCCATGCTTTTCATTTCCCCATCACTCCCACAAGTCCAAGCTCCTAATAATTTCCACCATCACCACCCTGGACCCTATACTGCTGATCATACGCACTGTTCGCTTGCTCCTTGGCATCGTGACGCAACTTCTCGCGGTCGTAGAAGTTCTCGCCGTGGGTCTCGACCAGCTTGTCGGCTTCGCCGGCAGCGAAACCGGCCATGACGTCTTTGGCTACGGTATGGTTTTCTGCGACGCCTGGAGGGTTCGGTGTTAGCGCTTTTGCATGCGTAGGGGTGGGAAGGTGTGGTTGTGAATGAAGAGGGATGGGGGGAGGGACGGAGGGACGGAGGGGATAAACCATTCTCTTCTTCGTGCTTCTGGTACTGCCTCATGGCCATGAAGCCGGCGCCGGCGGCGAGGACTTCGTGCCCGAGGCTGCCTTGGTTGTCGGGCTGTTGGGGGTTGCCATCATTGTCGTAGACTTGCTGTTGGGCTTGCTGGGCGTCATCTACACGATATGATGTTAGATTGGAGTTGCACGATGGTGATGGATCTTGGGGTGGAGGGGGAGAGGATGGTAGGACTGACCGAATCCGAACATCTTGATGGTCAGGGGATGGGTGGGTTGGATGGATGGCTGTTGTGGGCTTTTGGAATTGGATTGATGAGGTTTGGGAGAGAATGGGTGGGTGAAGAAGAAGAAGGAGGAGGCAGAGGAAGGTGGACAGAATATATACTTGGCAGAAGTGTGGTGCTACTCCAGGAACCGGTTTGTGCCAAGGAAATGGTGTGGGGTTGAGGGGTTCTGCCGTGGCATGGTAGTAAAGGATAAGTGCGTCATGGGCGGTGGTCAGAGCGTATCTTTGTGGCATCCTACTTTAATCGTATTACCTCCTGATCCTGAGCCGCGTTGGTTTGAGGTCTCAGATTCAGATGAGCTGTCCCATACCGAAGCCTAGCGGCAGCTTGAAGCGGGCAGCTATAATTCCATGGAAAGGGTTTTGTTATTACTTTCACTTCAATACAATGCTCGTCTGGTCGTCTCTTTCTCCCCTTGTGTATTGTCAACTTCCAGGAACATCATATCGCAAAAATTTAGTTGCCACCATCAAGATTCATGTGCTACGGAGGTAGCGCGACCCTTCATGTAGCACAAGGTCAAGATCACTGCACGAGTGCCTGAAATCGCGGACGAGCACAGAAAAACTCGTCTTTTACTCGAAGGTATCGCCAAGCTGCATCCAGAATTAGGTATACTGATATCCCCACTCTTCAGTCTCTCATACTACACTAACAGTACCTCTGCATTGTAGCGTTGGTAGCGCCTGGTACTTATTGGACTTACAGTATAGAAGCTGTTCGATGAGCTCGTCACCTTCACAATGGACCTTCCTGTCAATCATAAGGCCAATATGCTCCTCCATTGCCTCCACGATTATCTTTGGCTTTGCGGAAACGCCGCAAAAGGTGTCCACGCTTAGACGGTCATCAAGAGCTCTACCAAATTCTTGGGCTACAGACCACCGATGCAAGATAGGTTTACGTAGCTCGCTAGCAAGAATGACAATGACCCTCATATACCGAGCGACCCTCCTAATAGCATGGTCATTCTGGATTCCCAGAGCTTGAACCCTAAGCTAGGTAGTGGGTCATCGGTCGAATTCAAGTGGACGCGCATGTCAAGCATTCAATGAATGAGCTCGCGGATTTCACGAGTATTCCTTCGTGAATACCAGCCCACATTGGAGCCGAAGGAAAGTGTTCACAGTCACGCTGTGTACTGTTCGATGGATGCAATCGTGTTTGGAGGGTTCTCGATACACTACAACATTGACGGTCTTCCGTGCTACATCATCCTCGTCGTATATAAGCCGCAAGTGGAAGAACGCTGTCGATCAAAATCACACGGACAACAATCGTTAGGTTTGCGCATGCTCTCTGACTTTGATATTTTTCCGAGGGCTTTCCAGCGCTCCTCAAACGACTTATAGTTGTTCCCTCGCTCCACACTTCCCTTTCCATGATCCCAACAGCAAGAAAAATTGGTTAGCATCAGAGAGGTGATGCCTGATCCCAAGATCCGCATATCCTATTATTCATGGACTCTTCATCGCCTGTCGTTGCCTCCTCCGTTCCCGATGAACCTTTGCCCATTTCAGAAATTCGAGCAACGTAATTCTGAGGACGAAACTCGATGTGTCTGTACACCTCGTGCGATTGCCACAGCAACTGGCTGACAGCGCTGCAGGGTCCCAAGGTAGCCTCGAGGCTGCTACCGATTATGGCCAGCGATTCCGTGAGCCCCGGATAGAGCTCTTCCCAATCCTCTGCAGCTTCCAACTTTTCGACCAACTCCCGACTTGTCCCAGTGAGTGGGCAGTACGTCCCTCGTGCGATTCTGACCCTTATCACTACGGAATTGAACATTGTGAAGTCCTTGATGGCGGAAACCAAGGGAGAAAACTCGAGCTTGTAAGCGTAGCTCGCCCAGCTGTCCAATTGTAGCTCCACGATCATCGAATTTTTCACAACATCGCCTTTCTGGAAGACTTCTAGAGGTCCCGAGTCTCTCCTACAGTAAAGAAAATCTGATATCCTTTCTCGGTCAGAAGCATCATGCACCGCATCGCCCCTCCCGATATAGTAGGTGATTTCGATGTTCATTAGACGATCTCTAAGCTTGGTGTTTAGAGATTCGGGAAATGGGTCTTGATATCCATATAGCAACTGTGTGAAGAATACGAAACGACTTCGAGCGTAGAGTATGGGGAAAGCTTCTCCGTAGATGGTTTTCGATACTCTGAGTATCACAAGACCATCTGAACCTTCATTAAACTCTTCCGGCCACGATGGGCATTGGTCCTGAAGCCTGCCACACTCTGTAGAACCATTATGGACCTCTTCTGGCCACAATGAGGAATGGTCCTGGACCCCATCAAACACTGCAGGCCTGATGATAGAATTGGAGACGTTGGCGTAGTATCGCAAGGCAACAAGCTGGCAGTATAAAATATCTCGAATCTCGCGAGGAAGAACGGCCAGATATCCCAACGGTGTTAGGGTAGGCATCTTGGTGGTGGCAACCTGTGTGACTGTGGACAAGATACCCTGGGCTGCTGACGAGGGGTTGATGTAATGAGGTGACTGATATTGCTTGACTGAGTGAGAAAAAGATGTTCTGAGTCGTATCAATGATTGAAGAATATATAATGCATGAGTCTATGACACCCGGACATAGAAACACCGGTGTTGAGTCTGTGACCCTGACACCCGGACAAAGCGAACAGTGTTGTCAAATCTTTACCAGGTCACTGAGTCCTTGAGTCCTTAGGCGAAGAATGCTAGGCGGCCCATGGTACCTTGTCGAACAAGGAAGCGTGACACTTTGTCCGTGTTGGCACGTCGCAGACACTTGACCGGGCGAGAAGCTATATATCTACCGAATGACTGCCTTTCAATGATACTTTCATTGAGACATAAAGTCATCTTTGTGGATGTTGCAAAAAGCTCGCTGGCCCACCCAGCTAGTCCAGTCCTGGCTTCCACAGTGGAGCACCGATATCGAACAAGAGTTTAGCGTTCGGTGGATTTCTGGTCAAGCTTTTGAGTAGCCGCAGCCACCCGGGACATCGATATATATATATACAACATACTTCTTGTGAACACGTTGTGTAGTATACCTGATTTTTCAAAGCAGATGTGGCATCATTGCAATTTACCGCCGTTCAATCAAAATGCTTACAAGTCTCGTAGCAAGGTGCACAGTAAGAACGGCAAAAAAGCATGTATAAGCTGATTGCCATCAGACCTCTATTTTATAGACGTCTGCATGGCTAGATACATGAAAGAATGACCGCTGCAAACAGAAGTTGATGAAGATAGACAAGCAATCATGATAACAAGCAACCATGATATCAGGCAATCATATCATGCCATGAGGTAAACATGCACATGACCGATGAGACCGGGCGAAAACACACTGAGGAAAATTTTCTATGAGTTGCTGTCCAAAATACTCACTGCTCATGGGCGCTGTTGTCAGCTTGTTATTTCAATGCAGTTACGGTCCATAGCCTAATAATATCACGTCTGTCCAATAGATAGGATTAGGGCAGATTTCTAGATTCTATATAAGCTGATTCCAAACGTAGTAGGACGTTTCGACAACAACTGACTCACCGTTCTGTAGCACACTGAGACCTTTCAGTAGCACGCACTACGTCGAGCTTTCTCCAGCGACTGCGTCAATGCTCTGCTACTGTATCTTCTGTCCGGGTCAGCCGTCAAGCAATGGAACATCTCGTTGTTGAGGGCGTCAGAGTACTTGCTGGACAGTGGCTTCGGATTCCTTGCTTGCGGCATCCAATACCAATTACTGCTCTTTCCAGGCCAGCCCTTAGGGGGCGGGTCACACGGACTGTAACCATGGCAGATAGCGTGGATGATTGCGCCGAGACTCCAAACGTCACCTTTTGCAGTCATCTTGGGGACCTCTGGCCCGATCCACTCACCGGTACCGCAGCCAGACGTTTCCTCCTCAGGTGTTGCGAGACCAAAGTCCCCTAATACAAATTGCCACTTATCAGTTGGGTGAACCCTTTGTCGGATGAAGACATTTGCTGGTTTGAGATCGCGATGAATCACTCGTTGCCAGCCACGGGGTGGTGTGGTTGAATGACGATTATGGCCATAATGCAGGAATGCGAGTGCATCTGCGATTTGGGTGAAACAGTCCCATATGTGACATTCGCCAATCCCCTTACCAACGAGTCGATCCACGTCTCCATTCTCGCAGTATTCGAAATACAGGGTCTGCAAGCCTTGGCTTGTGTAGTTGCAATGGTCGAATTTGATGATACTGTAAGGGGAAGTTGGTCCAATGATGTTTTCGAAGATGTACATTTCCGCGGGCACTTTCCCTTCTGGAGTTATAATCATCTGGAAATGCTTTTGCTCTTTGCGAACGAGGATTTTGTTATCGCTCATTCTCTTCACGACCTCGGTCTTTCCTTGACCGCCTTCGTCGATCTTCTTGACCAGGGTATAACCCACTATCTTGCTATCAAATCGGGATGCACCTGGTTTGGCCGAACGTTCTGTGCCAGTGCGTTTCAGCTCTGGCTTGACCCGTCGGTCTTGGTTCCTGCGATTAAAGTCTGGCTTCACCTTACGCTCTTCGTCCGGGCGTTTCAACGCAAGCATGATTATATCCATGGCTATAGTAGAAACCGAATTTCTTGGGGAGAGGCTCAGATCCAGTTGTGTATATGATCTTGATCCGTACGTAATGATTTCGATATTGTATGTGATGAAAACTGAGGTTCTGAATTTGCGCAAGGCTTGATGTACTCGAGGCTTCTTTTGACAAGTCTATCTACTCAAAGGTTGAAAGGGTATTGTATTCACAATCGAGTCCAGGACAAAGGAGGTCATTGTCCCAGGGTTTCGAAGACAAAGGTATTTCCTTTGTCTGACGAAGAAGCAACTCCTTTATTGCGTAGCGACTAGTCGAACAAGCACATCGTGAGTAGATTGATAGTCTATTGTTACTAATATTTCCTGAGAAGTACCAAGCATTAAGTACAGACCAACAAACCATAGCTTTGGAGCAACTTTGCTTGCGTTTTACATGAGACGTAGCAACCATCTCGGGCGTTTTAAGGTACTTAGTACACTTTGCGGAGCCGCTGTAATCAAAGGACAAAGATGGTTCGTAGCTGCCTTTTTGGCCTTGGGTTTTGTTTGGTGCTAATTACCCAAGATCTGGTACAGTCAGAATGAACGTACATGAGACTAGGGCCCCTCTGCAGCATGCGAGATTCTGGTGTCATTCATGACTTACTTGCCCTTCTAGTTCCTACTGTTCTCCATACAACTATCGTCTTCGTCGTGGGGTGCTGCAAGTTATTGCGATACTATAGAAGTACCATTGCAGGAAATCTTTCCGCCACTTCTCCACTCTCGGTCTACTTACTCCTTGGGGCAGTAAGGGAATCTTCGAGAATGTGAGAAGAGACAACATGGAGAGAGGCAGAGCAGGTATGTATGTATGAAGGTGAAAATCGGTACATGCAATGGGCTGAATAATGGTTCACTTTGTGGACGACTGGGATCCTTTTCTTTACCCGCATGAATGGTGCCATCGCTTTCATTTCGCGCTCCTGAACCGTCTGTGCTATAATTGTTGACAAGTCTTTACTCTCTGTCAAGTCTATCGCAGCTAACTTTGGTCCATTGGACTGATTCTGTACGCAACCCAGACGCTAATCAAATGGCTGTAGTGTACATTTTTCTGTGTACATTATTCGTTGAAGTGGATGCGACGCGAAGTCTTTGAGAAGCTGGTCTGTTGACACTTTCGTCCACGAAGCGTCATCTCGTACCCTTACCCTCTCCAGTCATGTTTGCATTTCTCTCGAATACTAGAATAGTGATATGACTCCACAGCCCTTACGGGTCGTCGGGTTGGAGCACCGAGAGATCCTTGTAGGTATGCCCCCAAGCAATGTGGTTTACACAAGTCTGGAAACCAATAATGTGTTGACAGATATATATACAGAACCAAGCTTAGAGGCAAGCCCGGGGTAATATTATTCCGGGGCCATTGCAACTAGAATGGTTTGATCTTAGTGTTGCCGGCTAAATGCTGACTCAGACCAGCGACTACAATTTCCTGCCTACCTTAATGGCATCCATCCTTCATGATACTACTATGATGGTGGACGCTTTGACGCCGGGGAGCCAAAGCACAGAGGATGGCTCGACGATTGCGAAGCCCATCGAGGTGGACCAACAATCTGTACAGAAGCTGAGAGATCTTACATTTGTCTGAACAGACCTCGATGGTGCTGTCATTGATGTCGATGAACTACGGCGACGATGCCCCCTAGATCAGTCGTCCGCCTCAGGTCGAGCTTCCTGTTCCAATGACAGAGCTTTGACCCAGTCCCTCAGCCAGCTGGACAGACTTCCCCTTGAGACGATGCAACAAATTCTCGAGGACCTCGACCTCCAAACTTTGACCAACTTTCGACTGGTCAACCAGCGCGCAATGTCCGTCATTGACAGCATTCCTCGATACAGAGATATCATCACTCATATCCCTGACGCCCTCCGAGCTATGCTCAGCACCAAATTGGCGCGACATTTCAAGCTAATCCACCTCTACAGTGAGCTATGCAGTCCTGACTGCTTTCTATGTGGATCTTTCGGTGCTTTCCTCTTCCTTCCTGATTGCTATCGCTGCTGTTGGACATGCCTTTGCGAAGCCGACTCCACCCTGCCCATATCCTACACGCAAGCAAAGGAGTCTTTCGAGCTCACGCATAATGCTTTGCTGCAACGGCCGGCCATGCTCACTCTGCCTGGATCATATGGGGTTGGATCTAAGACACACGGTCCAGGTTTGGGCCGGGGCCCTAATAAGGATGGGCCAACAACCTACAAGAGTCGAACGTGGCTGGTCGGCATGTGGGCAGCGCGGACAGCAGCAGTGGATCTACATGATCGTCAAAGGATCGTGGATTCTTATATGTTGGAATCGAGAACTTCATGGACGGGTGCTTACGAGAGACAGGACTGGAGGGCAAGACGCTATTGTGAACCCCGTCGAATAGCGAAGCCACCATTTCCTCCATATATCCGTGGCCCAAATTCTTTCACTAGCGAAACTCGCCGCTTCAGGTCTGCCATTCGATTCCCTACACTGATTATCGGAAAGATACAATGGGGTGTCTCGTGCGCCGGATGCTGGCGGCATTACGGAAAGAAATTCTGGGAGACGGAGCTCGAATATCACGAATATCAGGAGTGTCAAAGGATGTATACCATGGTAGGGTTCCTTAGACACATGGAGGTATGCAAATGGGCGCGCAGGATGTGGAAGCAGATCTCAAGGCCGACCTATATTAAGGTGCACAAGGAGCATGTCGATCCCAAGACGCTAGATGTGTATGATCTACCGTGGGAGTGGGACCCGGCAAGTTCATACCACAAATTGACCTGAAATGGCGTACCGTATGCTAACTACATTCACAGGATAGTCCTGGTTATATCATAATAAAGCATTGGGTTTCGGAGCCAGAGCAAGACATTCTCTTTGAGCATACGCGACGACTGGGTGTACCTGAAGGGCGCTGGAAGAAGGAATTGGAAGATCTGGCCGCTATGGACATGAGTGGCTTTAAATTTTGTTCGAACCTGAGGAGAAGTTCTCACACCCGTGATCAGTCGGCGGTGCCCTGATAAGGGCCTAAGGTCTCTCCTATCACGCCTCAGGTCTACCCAGTATCAGAGGGAAGCCAGACCCTTTAAATACCAGCGACTGAGCTGGAGCAGCATGCTTATTATGACTACTTATTCCTCTCCCTCTTATAGTATTATCTCCTAGATCCATTTTGCAAGCAGAACGGATCGCGATGGAAGACATTTGCTACTGATGATCTTCATATCTTGGGAGAGCTCTCTTAGGGTTCGTTGGAGCCACTAATCTGCCACGATTAGTCCGCACATGGCTTCTTCCTTCGCTCCACATACTGCTGAAAAGACTTGACTGCGAGCATGGAGATGTAGTGTAATCGTCAATCTTCACCCATATGATCGGCGCCCGATGCTCGATCCTCTATGCCTACTCCCGAATACATTGCGGCCTCTCACATAAATTACTCGGTATCTCCAGTACCTCGGCACACAAATGGATGGGTCATGGTCCTCGATTGGTCTCTGGACAGGATAATTTTCTACAACAGGTTACCTCAGGTCACCATATTCAGCTACTAGCTGTGTACTATTGGTATTGCTGCAAGGGCTATCATATGATCGTTCTTAGGCTGCGGCCGTTTCTTCACCTACGTGACATGGCTGCTACAACTCAACGGCTTTCGCTCACTGTGCTGAAGCCAAGTCGCAGTCATCCAAGAGCCGTCTTCGGCGGTTACAGTCCAGGGTTGGCCTCGAGCATTGGCCGAATAGTACACAAGTGAGCTAGTCTACCTAAGAACGGTCAGTCACAAGTTCCCTACCTAGTCGATCATCCCTGCAGCCTCTGTCAATTTTCTATGGGACAAACAGCGATGTGGTCAAACTCTCAACAATCCACGTCTCTGTTGCGCAGCAATCTCAGCGATTCAATACGCTTAAGCACCATGCTACCAATTTATCCATCAAGGCACGACTCGATTTCAGTGTGTCTACCAACATTGCGTGGTGCTTTATGACCAATGCGATTAGCCACTGTTTCTACGTTGCTCTCAAATATGCCATGACATTGGCTCAAGTTCCTCGATGGGAAGGCTACCACTATAAACTTCCACTCCGGCCAAGCTTTGAGTAATCACGATAATGGGTGCGTGATACTCGTGAAGTCAGACCTAGACCAATATAATTCAACCCACAGTACCGAGATTTCAGGCAGCGCTTTTTACACGGCAGAATAGTAATGAGATGATTCCTTAGGCTCTAGGTGGAACACAGGCGGAGGTGTCCTTGCAAGACAACCGTTACGGAGCCTGATTCGTTGTGGTGTATAAACATCGATGAGAATGCTTTTCCACCTCGACTATCAATAATTCTAAATGTATACTATGGTTGTGATCGAAAGCATATACTTTGTTGATTTTTGTGTACATTGTCTGTGATAGCTTGGCTTAAGAGAGAGAAGCGAAGCAATGGCTTCTTATGAAGAAAACCGTAGTGTCACTTGATGGCCTTGGTTTCATACTTCCCGCGGTATCGCCACTCTATCAGCCATATCCTCAGGAATTGACCAACCCCCTCAAGATCTCCTTAAACCTAGGCGCAAGTAGCTCGACCGTTTTGCCCACATCCGGCGGATTCGCAACAGATTTGTCCACCTCTTCCACATTCGCGGCATCTCCCTTCTCCTTCCCATCAATATCCACAGCCGTAGCGAGTCTCACACTCTCGCTCTTGCCAGACCTTACAGGACCACCCGAGGTGGCTGGAGTGATGGGTGTCTCGTCCATCAGCGATTGCCATCTGGCAAGATACATGCCTGGACCTTTCGAGGTTTCGGATCTCCCGGCGGCGAGATTGCGGATGGTTGCTTTCATGCTATCTGTTGAAGCGGTGGTGAGTGAGGATAGGTATGACGCGTGGGCGTCGATTTCTTGTAGTACGGCCGTTTTGTCCCGTTCTGAGAGGGTGGATAGCAGGGTCGGTAGCTTTGGGGTGAAATCACCTGCAGCTGCTGCACCTACTCCTTCATTATCATCGAGAACGAGAGATGACTTTTGTTGATATTGTTTTGCAGCATGGGCCGCATAGCCGTGATACCATACCGACAGCTCTTTCCCGTTCTTGAGTACTTGATGAATAAATCTGTGCGAACTCCCCTGATGTTTCTGCAACAAGGTGACATAATCCTCGACAGTGGGCAATTTCACATCTGCACCCTTGCTCTTGCCGTCGATAGTGGACACTTTGATCAGATCGTTGAGAAAGGCTTCGAGATCTGAAACACCACCGCTTAAATCTGCGGCATTGTGGAGCGCGCGGATTATGGGGTCGTAAGCTGGAATTATGGTGCGGATGGATTGTGTCAGTAGGTCTGGAGATGAACGACAGAGGACAGTGATGAGTTGCTCTCTGTCACGGATGGATAGTTGGATGCTGAGGTAGGAGAGTGCTAGGGTTTGTTGGTTTGAGTTTAGAGCTGGGAGGCTAGGGTTGCTGGATAAGATGGCGAGGGTCAGAGACTCTGGACTGGTTTCTTTGCAATGATTAGTGCGATATAATTTGGAGTGCATGGGATTTATACCGCTGAATCCCCGGATGACTTGTTGCTCTTCGGCGGGCTTGGAGCTATAATCTTTCAAGGTGGTCAAATGAGCTTTACTGGGTGCTTCTTTGTCTTGTTCGATAGTTTTCGCTTGCTTTACGAGCTCGCTGATATCTCCACTTAGGATTTGGGATAGGATTCTACTTCCCAAGTTAGCCTCTGAAAGTGCGTGCATAAGCAAGGGATCTAATTTTCACTGTTGTAGTAGATTCATGCCAGAATCCGAAGCTTGACCACCAAACCATGTTGTGACCGTGCTCAGGTTCATCTTGGCTAATATCAACTTCACCATGGCGTTGAGCATAGACGCTGCGTTTCCGACTCTCAAGGTTTGGCGAATGAGGAAGTACGGGGACAGATTGTGTGCGTTAACCAATAGTGGTAACATCGACTGTCCTCGAGGCGACATGATGAGAATGTAGTGTAGGAAAGATCCAAGGCTGGCGACCAGTCAGAAGATGTACCCGATGGATTACCAAACTCGGTACTTGATTGGGTTCAAACATCACAAACGCGTATTCATGGGCAGCTTGGACCAATGATTCGTGATCAGTGAGCTTATCCGTCTTAGCAGCCTTCGCAACCATCTTTTCTAGCATATCTCCATATATGATTTGTTGCAGAGACTGATTCCAGGCCGCGATTACCTCATCTGGGTTGGACGTATCATATCTGCCATCTTTCTTCATCGCAGTCTTTGGGTACCCGCCAAGGACACCCCTTGAGACATACTCTACTATGGATGCAATAGCCGTCGACAAGGTTTTTCGAATGCCAATAGAACCCTTGTCGTAGCTCTCGCTCAGATTAGCACTGTCGAGGGCGGTGGCGAGACCCGTGATATTTGACTGCCAGAAATCTGGAGGTACATCCCGAATACCAGGAAGTACTGTGATGAACTTCTGAAGAAGTACTTGAAGTAAAGGTGAAGATGAATCCGATGGGTTTTCCGGCTGAAGTGGAAGTCCGAATTTGGCGATCGCCTCCGGGTTCTTCAGAGTCTGGATCTCCGAGTAAGACTCGTGGTGGGTTAGGATGTCAAAGAGAGCATGTAGCTGAGTTGGCGATAACAATGAGGACGCCATCTCACTTCTTGTGTCCTTTCTATGCGCTGGGTTAGGGGAGGGAAACCGCAAATCGTGAGGCCTACAGACGATGACACCAACAGTCTAAAGCATGCGCTAACGGGAGAGGCACCGATCTTCCAACGGCCTGTTACCTCTGCAGTGTAATAAATTCATCGATATTCGAATATACTAGGATAATATTCATATTTAAATATAAATATTATAGTAGTATATTTATATTTAAATATCTAACTAAATATATTTAAATACTAATTTAAATATATTTATAAGGACTATTTAGAAATATAGTACTACTATTAAAGTAGTATTTATAGTATATAATAGTACTATACTACCCCTTTACTTATAATATATAGAGGAGGGAATTCCCTTTAAAAGAGAAGGATAGTAATTAATCTTACTATTAATAAGAATAAAGAGTTTTATATATAAGTATATATATATTATTTATAATACTTAATAGCTATATTATTATATAATACCCTTATATTCTAATTACTCTACTCTACTTAAAGGTAGTAGCCTAACTATTAGTAAAGTAAGTAGAGAAGAGTTATTATAAATATAAGGTAAAAAGGTTAATTAACTATTATAAATAACCTACTTAAATATAAGAGACTAAGCTTATAAAGAAAGTAAGTCTTAAGAATTAACTAATAAATTAATAATAGATATATTATAATTATAGTTAATAATATAAAAGTAGTTAATAAGTATATAAACTAAGTTTATACTATCTAATACTTAAGAATTACTATTATAAAGGATATATTAGTAAACTAGAAAACCTGTAATTTACTACTATTAATATAAAATATATAAATAGGTACCTAAGTCTATATCCCCGTATAAGAGATAAAGTTAATACGGAATAGTACCTTAAGTATATAAATACGCTATCTTATATTAATAAGTTACTATACTTTATATAATTATACTAGAGTCTATATTATAGTATATATACTATATTAAGCGACTAGCTTAAATTAATTAAATTATATTTATTAAATATATATTACTCTATTATTACTCTTAATAGTTTTCCTAGTTTATTTATTACTACTACTATATTATTATATATTATCTAAATTAGTTTCTACGCCTTTATTAAGATTACCGCCTTAGCTATTACTAGTACTAAATTCAAGGCTATATAAACTTATATATTCTATATTCTATATTTACTAATTATAGTTATTAATAGCTAAGTAATTACTATATATAAATACTACCTAAGCTACCTTACTCCTCTCCTAGCTTTATAATAGGATCTACCTTAGGAGTTAAGACTATATTAGCCCTCTTCTAAATCTACTTCTTATATATTTAGTATTAATCCTTTTTATTAGGCTATATTACTATATCTACTCTACCCTTCTTATACTAAATATAATCTATTAGCTTAAGGACCTCTTATAAATCTTCTATTATCTAAGATTTATAAGCTACCCGCTTAATAGGCTACTCCTCCTTTTACTTAATAATAATAGTATATTTCCTTATAAGCCGCTTTAAAGCTTTTAGCGCGTTTAGCTTACTTAGTAACTTACTACTAATAAAGGGAGAGTTTATTAGATATTATTTATTCTATTATAGATTAGAAATTAGTTATATATAAAATAAATTTACTTTATTAAACCTATATTATTAATATCTACTACTTATATCTTAATAGTATTTAAGGATAATAGTATTAAATTAAAACTAGGACTAGGAAGTAAGGCCCTACTATTTATAAGATCTATCTTAAATATATTACTTAAATAAATAGTTAATTAAGCCTCTATCTTTCCTTATATTATTAATTAGTATAGAATACTTACTTTTAAGTCTAATATTAGAACGGCCCCTTTATTACTAATTATTTAAGCTATCTATATCTTTACTATTATCTAAGTTATAAATTCGTAGTAAATTAGTAATCTAAGTATTAGTAGAGTCCTAATTATTAGCTTTATTATTAAAGTTATTTATATCCCTATAATTACATTAATAATTCGGGGACTACAGCTTAATAGCCGTAGCAGCTCTAGTAGCCCGTATAGAGGGACATGTACTTAGACCAGCTCGTGCTAGCCCTAATAGGAAATTTATAAATATTACGTTATATATTACTAATAAAATAGCTAAATAGGCTAGATTTAAAGTTTGAGCTAAAACGGACTAAAACTCGCTAAGCTACTAGCTCCCGAAGTCGAAAGTCTTTTTTTCTCGATTTTAAAACTTTCGACTTCGGGAGCTAGTAGCTTAGCGAGTTTTAGTCCGTTTTAGCTCAAACTTTAAATATGGCCTATTTAGCTATTTTATTAGTAATATATAACGTAATATTCATAAATTTCTTATTAGGGCTAGTACGAGCTGGTCTAAGTACATGTCCCTCTATACGGGCTACTAGAGCCGCTAGGGCCGGGTTCCCGAATTACCGATATAATAGTATCTCTAATCCCCTTTAATAGGAGCTAGTAAATATAGTCCTTATACTTATAATTATTAACCTTCTCCTAAGTATTTTAAGTCTTACTCTAGTAGTCTTAAGCTATTTATTATTAATTAATTATACTATTATCCCTCTACTTATAAAGGGTTAGGAGGTATATATATACTCTAGGCTTTTTTACCCTTAAACTTCTTAATACTCTACTCTCTATTAAGGTACTCTAAGATAGTATATCTTATAAGAGTAATAGTATATATAATTAGGAAGTTAGGAAGGGGTTTAAAATACTCTTTTATATACTCCTTATTAGTAAAGCTATTTCTCTCCTATTTAAAGAATATCCTTATAAATACCTTAATAATAATAGGGTTTACTTATTACTCTTTCCTATCTTTAACCTATATTAGTATTAGTTATACTCTATCCTAATAAATAGAAAGATAGTTATATTATAATATAAGAATATTAACCCGTCTAAGAGATTATTAGTAAGGGTAGTTATACCTAAGATAGGCTTTATTACTAGGAGATATTATTATAACTTTATACTTACTATTATAGCGGATTTTAGCGAAGATATTAGTAAACGTAATAGACTCCTTAACTTAATTCTATTTAAGTTACTATAAGCGGGTAAAGTCTTTAGTAGGAACCTCCTACTATAATAGTATAGTAAGAGTATTATAAACGTTAAAGCTATATAAGATTTTATTAGGAGATACGCTAGTAGATTAGCTTTTAGAATTATTAAGATACCCTTAAAGGTACGGGAGAACTAGCGTTTAGTTATTAGCGTTAATATTCTATGTAATATAGTAATATAGGGCTATTTTAACTATCTAATTTATCCTTTCTAAAAGACTATCTATTTAAGTATAATAGGCCGTTAATATTAATAGTTTATAGCTAAGCTTCTTAAAGATTAATCTCTAGAAAGAAGATATAAACTTAGTATCTCTATTACTAATAATTCTATAAGGGATCCCCTATTTATAAGTAGTTAGCGCAGCTAATACTATATTAGCCTATTAAGCCGCTAACTAGATAATTTATCTAGGAAGGAGAAGTACTCGCTTAGAAAACTTATTTATAATTATTAGGAGACTATTAAAGCCTACTATAAGCTATATTACTAGTAGGGTTATAATAAAGTCTATAGCTATTATATAGAAGGGAATAGTAGGCTAGTTAATTAATACTATACTTTTATAAGGTCTATACTATTTAATTTAATTTAACTAATATTCTAGATAATACTCTATATAAGTACGGAGGTATTATAGTAAGTAATAGATATAGAGTAAGGCTATAATTCTCTTATAAGTCTAGTAATATCCCCTATAATATTATAGATTATAAGCTAGGTAAAGTACCTCTTTCTCTAAGGAGTTAGGGATATATAGCTATTCTTAGCCGTTATTAAAGTTTATATAATATATTAGATTATCGCGGAGCTTAAAGCGTAGACTAAGGTAATAGCTATTATTATCTATAATAAGGTCCTTATTTACTACTATAAGTATTTATAATAACTAGGACTATTAGCTATTATTATAATAGGCTTAAGAAATATATTACTTAAAATCCTAGGATATCTCTATAAGGGTAATATAATATACGGGAGTAGGTTTATTACCTATCTATTTAAGGTAGGCCTTATAGAAGGCTTTAGTATATAAGGTATTAAGGGTACCTACGGCGTTAGTTAATAATAAATCCGTCGCCTTTAACCGCGATAAGGCGTCTAGAATAATATTAGATTTCCTAGACTTATATTTAATTAGGATATTAAATTATAATAAATAGGAAGAGGCGCGGATAAGTTATAAGTTTAGTTTATCTATTAATAAGGAAGTTAAAATAGTCTAGTAAGAAATAGGAATTATAGTAGAGTAGTTAGTATATATAATTATTAGAGGCTTTTTATATAACTTAATAAGATACCCTATTCTTTTAACTACCTAGATAATTCCGGCGACCTCTAATTTAGTAGGCTAATAGTTTTATTTAACCTAGTTTAGTATTTTACTTAGAAATATAATAGGTTAGATAGATATTCTAGGAAAGCCTTTAATAATATTACCTTCTATATAATATATTATTACTATAAAGCCCTACCTTTTAAAAGCGTTAAGATTAATAAAGAGGATTCTATTATAATTAAAATAAATTAGGAAGGTAGGACTATAAAAGGTAGCCTTTAAATTATTAAAAGCCTACTACTCTTTTATAATAGGCTTATATATTATCTGTACTAATTAAGTCTTCTAAGTACTACCCTTTAAATCCTTTAGTAGTATTCTTATAAGGTTAGTCTTTTATCTTTAAAGCGGATTTATATACTACGTATATCTTAGTATTAATAAATATAACTAGCTAGTAAGGCTAAGAAAGATTTCTAGGTCTTATAAGGAGATTAGGAAGATTAGTAAGCTAATAGTTATAAGCTTTTTATTTAAGGTTAATAGCCCTAGGGAGTTAACTCTTTAATCTAGGAGGGTAATAGAAAGGTAGTTTAAGAAGGTTTTTATTAGGTTAAGACTTATATAACGTTTTTAATAGAGATTAAATAGCTAGTATAAATAGGATAGGTACTTTAGTAAGGTTTTTAAAAGGTAATTATATTATCTATATATACTTTTATAAAGTACTTAAATAGTTAAAGAAGCTTATTAGTTTACTATTAGATATAAGGTAGTAATCCTTTATACCTTATAAGGGTAATATTATACTATTCCTAACTATAATATAAGATAACTATTAGCTTATAATAGTCCCTTTTCTAGATATTAAATTAGTAAAACTACCTTATACCGTCTATAATAGATATATATAGATACCTTATAATAGTTAAGATAAGTTTAAATTATAAGGGTAAAGGATAACTATCTAACTAGGTAATTTTATTTAGTTCCCTAATATTAATAACTACCTAGCTTTTACGGCCGTCTATAATATTACGCTAAATAATAAAAATAGGGTAGTTAAATAGAGTAGGCTAGTTTAACTATATTATTTTCCCTTAGTAATATAACTTATTAAATATTTAATTAATTAGGTCCCTATCTTTCTAACTAACTAGATATACCTAAGATAGCCTAGCTACGGCGTTAGGTTTTAATAGGATTAGTATCTATTCCTCTTCTAGGATATCTACCGTAAGTCTATAATCTATCTAAATATTAGGAAATTTAGCTACTACTATAGTAAATTAGGATACTATATCTAGAGTACTAAATACTATAATTCTATTAGGTATAATATACTTTAAAGTAGGGTTAATAGTAGTTAATAAGGGCCTTATTATAATAGGCTTAGGGACTACTACTACTACCGCTACTACTACTAGCTCTACGGAAGGCTTTGTAATAGTAGAGTATACTACCGCTACGGCTATAAAGCCTTTTATAAGATTAGTCTTCTAGGACTTTATATTACTAATAGCTAATAGTAAGTATACTAGAGTAATAAGGTATACTCCGTCCTAATTATATTTAATAATTAAACTAAGACGCGCCTTATATAGTAGATATACTACTAATATTATAGCGTTATATACTTAAATAAATATTATTAATAAGTTAATAATATACGCGAATACGCCTCCTTTAAGGCTAAAGTCTTAAGTATAGTTTAGCTTAAATAGGTAGTCCCTATTAAGTAGGACCTCCCTATTATACGCTACTAGTACTTATATAGTAGTACGTAGGGGTATAATAAAGGCTAATTTAGTTTTAATAGTTTATTTAATATTAAGAGATATATAAGAATAAATATTAATTTTAGTTATAAGATTTTAATAGGAATTAAGAGTTACCTTTTCCTCTTTAAAGTTAAGAACTATCCCTTAAGGCTTAAGGTTATTATTACCTACTAATAGGTTAGCTTTTAAGTTATTAATAAAGTAGACTTTTATAGTAATAGCTACTATTATAAGCTTCTTTATAATAGAGCCTCTAATATATATTTTTATTATAACGTACTTATTAGTCTTTACTACTTTATTACCTACTCCCCGTACTAGTATTAGTAAGGATATTTTCCTAATTTCTATATTAGGAAGTACTTATTTTAAATAGGTATAATCTATTAGTAAGACTAAGTAGTTAGTATCTAGATATATATCTAACTTATTATCGCTATTTAAATAGCCCTAAGACACGTAAATAGTAGTATATTTCTAGTTATAAAACTTATAACTTAGCGGCTTAGTAGGATTAGGAGTAATAGTAGATTTAATTATTAATAGGACGTCTACTACTATTATATATACTATAAGAGGATTTATAAGGGCCTTTATAAAAGGCTTTTATAAGGGCTATATAAGCTTCTTTAATTTCTAGTATTACTATTATAAATAAAGAAACAGCTTATTTCTAGAGGGAAGGTATTCCCCGTAGATAGAATAAGAGTAATTAGTAGAATTAGTCTAGCTAATAAAATTAATATTAGGTATTATAAGGTCCTACTTATTAAGGACCTTATTACCTAATAAGGGAACCTTATTTATATAGAAAGACTAACTAAGACTCTTTAAAGGATCCTTAAGGTTATAAGGCGGGGACTTAAACTAATAATATTACTATTATAATATCTTCTATAAATGCTTAGTATACTTATTACGAGAATTATAGCTACTAATTATCTTATAAGCGAGTACTAGGTTAATAATTACCTTAAAAAGGGCGAGCTTATTATTATTATAAGTTAGGCTACTATTTAGAATCTAACCCTATTATCTAGAGATAAATAAATCTAAGGTTAAGTGTATTTATTTACTACTAAGGATTTAGTTAAGATTTATTTAATTTTTTAGAATTAAATAAACTTAAGGTTAAACCTTAACCGATTTTTATAAAAAAAATATTATTAAATAGAGCTTAGTCAGCGCTTTAAAATAATCTATTTCCTAGCCTATTTAGGCCTAGTCTTATAAGTAGAGAATTTTTCTAACTTAAGGTTTTTTTTAATATTCCGCCCCTAACGGGAGATCCGCGACTAGTACGAGCTTAATACTTCTTAATAATTCCTTACAAGATCTTAGTACTATAATTTTATATAAAATATAATAATATATAGAGTAAACTTAGGGCTATTAATAGACCTAAATTTTATAGAAAATAGATAGTAAAATTTCAAGTTATAAGTATTACTAAGGCTTTATTCCTTACTACTACTAGAGAATTTCTAGATAATATAGATACGGCTTAGTAATCTATAGACAAACTATAGAGTAAAAAGTTAGAAAAAATTTAAAATTTAAATTAGCTGAATCGGGCTAGGAATAATAAAGGTATTATAGATTAAAAAATAATTATTCGTAAAACCTTTAAAAACGTCTAAGTACTTTAAACTTTAGTCTTCTTTCTAATATAGCTCTATAAATATACGCTAAAATACTAAATATCTATATATTTTTAAGATCTACGCTAAATTCTCTATCTACCCCTCTATTAATAGTAATATTATAATAAGAAAGTAAAATAATATTTAAAGTACTAGAAAAGATCTACGTTTAGATTCGATTTATATTCGCTTAATCTCTAGAGCCGTACTTTAAGCTTTTTAGGCGCTAGGAGCGTTTAAGCTACCCGGCGGTAGCTAATATCTAGGTTCCTCGTTTATTATTCCTTCTTCTTTCTTAATTATTCTATTAAAATTTCATCGATACTATCTATAAGTAAAACCTAGATAGAAAATTAATTATTTACTTTTCGATATAATAGAGTATATCTCGATTCTCGGAGATACCGGCTTTATAGCCTGTAAGTAATATAAATACTCTATTATTCTTTTAGGTCTTAAAGCGTACTTTCGTCTAAAACTATATTAATTAGCTTTAGAAGTTTAAGGATAAATTCTTTCCGAAGCTTAAAAGTATCCTAATTTAATTAGGAGTCGAGAAGAGATTAAGGATAGCGATATTCCTAGCTCTTTCCCCTTTTTCTTTCTAGACCTAGCTTTATACTTAGATAGTTTAGCCTACTAAGACTATTCGTATATAATAAGATCGGAAAAGACTATTTTAAAGTACTATAAGGACGAATACAAGTAGGAGAATCCTCGCGGAAAAGGTTAAATTCCGAAAACTTCCTTAAAAAGTATCCCTTAAGCTTCGAATATTAGCTGTTAATAATTCTTCTATACGCCCCCAGGTAAATCCTACTTTAGAGTCAACTCTAAAAGACCCTTTTCGGATCGACAGACTAGGCCTCTAACGGCTAGTTCGGTGGAAGAAGAATAAAACGAAGATGAAAGCGAAATTCGCTTTAAATAGTCTAAGGCTCTTTTAGAGTTATCTTAAGGTATTTCTCTAATATTTTTTTTATAAAATAGTAGTACTAACAGTATATATAGAGCCTTGAAATTAGGAATCCGAATAGTCTCGTCTAGACTCTAAAATCCTCGAGTTTTAAATGAAAGAAATCCGAAAAATCGAGAAAAACCCCTACGATAACCCTAGTCCCTAGCTAGAAAGAACCTGATAGGCTTTATATTTAGATGGGCTAGACCGGATCGAGCTAGTCGCCCTTATAAGGGAGCCGGATACGCCTTTATTAAAGGTTATCTAGGCTAGTTTTAACGAACTCGCTCGAAAATTATAATAAAGCCTATCGAATATAGGGTATTTCAGACGTTTTTAAATAGTTCGGACTAAAATCGATTAGTTCCGAGCTAAGCCCCTTCGGGCGTACTAGGATCCGAGTTAAATTCCGACGTATTCTCGTTCTTTTAAGTAAATTCTCGCCTTTTTCGTCTGAACTCAAGAGTCTACGACGTCGGCTTTATTTCTAGACTATTCTTTTACGTCTATTTAATAGTCTAGATATCGTCGTCTAGTCCTAATTACCTCGGAAATCGAAAACCCGGAAGAATTCGTTGAAACCCTTCGGAAAATATCGGAAGACGGGGATTCTTCCGACGACGCTAGCTAAATCGAGACTAGCGACGAAGACGAGTTTAGTATCTATAAGAATACTCGGATTTAGGCCCGAAATTCTAGGAAGATCGCTCCTCTTTCTCGTCTAGAAAAAGCTTTACTATACTTTTCAATCGCTCTTCTTAATTAATCCGCTTCTAAAGACGAATACGAGCTCCCTTTCATCGACGCCCTAGCCGTATTAGGTCTAGACTAAAGAGGTTTTAAAGGTGTCGATAGCTATCCTTTAATTTTATCCTATATTTTAAAAATTAGATGTTTTCTTATTTTACGACTCGCTTTTAAAAATTCTCCCTCTATTAAGTCTAGACCAGACGACTTAAGCTCGGTTTCTAGTACTAATAGTACTATAGAAGAACGTTTTCCCAGCCCCGGAGCTCGAAACGGACCTCTTTTACAACTAGAAACGCTTATAAATTAATTTCTCGTTCGGGGTTCTTAATCGCCTTTCGAATAGATATTAGACCTTCGAAGCTACGGACTAAAGATAGCCCGAAGTATAACTTCTTCCGGCTATATCGACTAGAAAGGAGAGACTATTATCTATAGAACCCTTTCTTTCTTAATAGCTAATTTTCAAGAATTTATTTATAAGCTTATCTCTTTAACTCGAGTACTACTCTTTTAAGATATACTATTCGAAAATAGTATATCTACGGCTAAAAGTCCTTTATAAAAGATTCCGGATATTCCTTAGCGCTAAATCTACGATAATCCTCTTAATTCCACTCCGTTTTCAAATTTTCTCAACGATTCTCGTACGAATATTAGCCTAGAAAGCCCGGAACGATTTCTATACAGTCGTATAGCTACTAGTCCCGATCTAGCTAGCCGGTTTATAGTTCTAGGGCCTAAATTCTACTAGGACTCCTAGGAGCTTTTAGACTGGATTTCGTTTCTTTCTTAATTCCTTAAAAACCTTCTCGTTCTTATTCACGTAACCGGAGGCTAGCCGGCCCAGGCTCCGGAGCTATTATCTCTACGATATTTGAATTCTATGAAGACGGGAACTCGGAATATCTTTATAGAAAATAGTCTACTCGTCTTTATTACTTCTTATTATAAGGGGTATAGTATTTCAGGTACTACGAAAATCATTTATCGATATCTACCTTAAGAGGTTAGCGAACTACTAGTCTATTATCTATAGCTAGTAGTTCCTTTTCTAGAGCGAATTCTATTAACGAATTTTCGAAAAACGCTTCCGGAGTATCTTTTCAAGAATCTATTAAAAGGTCGATATTCTAAAGCTACGAGGATTACTTCCGAACGATTTTAAAAGGTTTTTTAAAGGGAGATACTAGCTAGTTTAGGATTAGCCGTTAATCCTAGCGACTATTACTATATAGCTATTAGAATCTCTCGTCGTTTTCTTTTAAAATCTCTTTAATTCTAACCCGAGGAATCTACGGAAATAGACGATGAAAATGACGTCGATTATAAAGATAACGTCCTAGATTTATAAGCCGGATACTCTTCTAGGACGGCGTGAATCGTATACGCTCGAGGTCTTTTCGAAACGACGGGAGAGATTTAAGGCTTGAAACGATAATTTCGAGAGGCTAGTATAGTAAGTGTACTCTATTTCTGCTATTTTTCTATTATATTTTTTATCTTTTATCTATATTTACTATAAGCGTCTATATAGTATAATAACTAACGAGTTTATAATAGAACTAGTACCGCTTTCTCGGTTTTACGAGTTCTACTTAGGAAATCATTTGTCATCGACTTGATATACTAAAGTTCGAGAAAGACTTCGAAAATAAACGTCTTATACGACTAGACTCCCTACGGAATATCGATCTTAATAGGGAAGTACGAAGACTTTTTTCCGACTCTACTATTCGTTTTCGAACTTCTTAACGAGAAATTCTAGGAGATATACTAGTTAGGACGAGTCCTATACTAGCTATACTACCTACCGGATTTAGAAAGAGTCTTCTTTTTTAACTACCTTCTTTTATCGGCTCGAATAGAGTTTCTATCGTCGTAGAACTACTTGTTTCTTTACTATAAGACCAGCTATCTAGAGCTAAGAATCTCGGTATTTCTTCGGCTATTTTCAACGCTTAAATACCTCTAGACTCAGCCCGTCTCGTCTTTACTACGCCTGAGACTTTCCTATCTTTAGATTTTTAAAATTTCGTAAATCGACTACGAATAGTCTAACGACTAGACTAAGTATTTATCGACGAAGTTCAAGTCGTCTTAAATACTAAAGAGTCTTTTCGAAGGGTCTTAGGCTATCTTAGGGAGGTAGTCGATTTAAAAACCCAGCTTATCCTCCTTACGGCCACGCTACCTCTAAGGTACGAACGAGACCTTCTTTAAACTCTTAGTCTAGAGTCTTTAGAAACGAAAATCTATTGAAATTCAACTATTTAAATAAATATTTAATATATTATTTAAGAGAAAGTCTCTAAAGAAGAGGCTTTTTCGATAATTCGAGAAAAAGATAACGAGTTTCCCCTTAAACGAATCGTTATCTATACCTAGACTATCGAGGCGGCTAGAGAGTTAAATAGAGAGCTGAAATACTCTATCTATTACTCTAATAGCCCTGGAAAAGAACGAGTTCTTTTAGACTTTCTTAAGGGAAATATTCGAATTCTTATTTTAACAAGCTCTCTAAGCTATAAGATCGACATTCTAAATATTCGAGTCGTTTTTTACCTCGGTCTACCTTATCGTTTATATGATTACGCTTAGGAGACAGGCTAAGTAGGGAGGGACGGAAAGAATAGCGAGGCTATTTTACTTCTTTTAAATTCTATTAATTCTTCTACTCTTTTAACTTAACTAGGACCTCGGCCTAGTAAGGTAGAAGTATTCGAAAATAGTGTTATTCAACGCTATATATCGAATACTTGTCGACGAGCCGTTTTTTCCAGCTATCTCAATGGAAAAGAGGTAGAGAAATACGAAAAACCGGCTATTCCCTGCGATTTTTACCTAAAGTACTACGAAAGTAAGTCTATTTTATCTATATTTATACTTTTCTAATAGGTTTTAGATATATCGAGCTTGATACGAGATAAAAGAATCGACGAAGACCTGTACTCGGAAAACAAAGAAATTCTCAAAGAAGAATAACGAGTTCTTAGCCCTAGTCTTATATTAATCGGTATATTTTCTTTATATTATAGTTTTCTATTATAATACTAATATATTTCTAGATCTAGACGAAATTCGGGCTAAAGAAGTGGCTATCTCGTCGATTTCTATTAAAAAACGCTTGAAAGTTTAATAAAACGCACTCCTTCTAGAGGATATTAGGTCCTTTATCTTTACGTACTATAAGAGGTGTCCCTATTACTTACTTTATAGTACTATAAAGGACGACGGGCATTCGCTATCTACGTGTACTTGAGGGGAAAGTCGAGCTTTTTAACAGGAAGTCTATCGTTTTTAAGATAGACTTAGGACTAGTAAGTCTATTACTAGTTATACGGCTTGCTTTTACTATTTCTTACCTTAAGACTACTATCATCGATAGTTAGCTAAAAGGGATAGAGGGTTCGAGCGAGATAATAAGGTAAAAGAGTATACTTTCCCTAATTTTCTACTCTCTTTCCTTATAATCGGTCTATTTATACCGGAATATCTATCTGGATATATAGATCGACTAAAAGATAAAGATATAAAGCGGGGTAGTTAAGAAGAGCTTCTATACCTAGGAAGAAAAATAGATATTTATAAAACTAAAACGAATTTTCTTTTTATAAAGCTCGGATATCTTTCTATAGAATTCGAGTAATATCTAGAAGAAAAGAGGATAATATAAATAGTTTTTTACTATACGGCGTTAGGAGCTAGTCTAGATAAAGTAATAGATATATTATCCTAATATATTTACTTTTCTATTAGAATATTAAATTTCTAGAATTTTATTAATTAAGCTTAGATTTAGTTTAGAATTACTAAATAGCTTTATAAGAAATAATAATATATAAATATCTCTATTACTTTATATTCCTTAAGATTAGACTTATAATAAGTTCTTTATATTAATTAAAAACTCTTATAAATTAATTTCTTATCTAGGATTCTTATACTTCTTTTAAATAGGTACTAGACCTTTAAAGTAATAAAATAAGGGTTTTCTATAATTTAATTTCTTTTAGGTAAGATTAATTAGAGAGAGAATATTAATTTTCTTAGAAGGTTCTTTTATAATTCTAGATTTTATAGGATTTATTTATAATCCTAGGGTACTAACTTAAACTATTCTCTTTTAAGATATACTATTTAGAAATAGTATATTTACGCGAGAAACCCCTATCTAGAATATTCCTAAGATTTCTTAGTAGAGATTATATAATTAATTAATTAATTAATTTATATACCTATTCTAGTATCTATTTATACTAATTAGAGAGGTTTATACTTTATATAATAGCGAGTATAACTAGTTATACTACGTCGCTATTATTATAAAAGAAACCTTAGAGCTACTAACTCCTAGATAAAAACTCCTGCTTATTAATACTATTTTATCTTTATATTCTTTACCTAACCCTTTTTAAGTACTAAGGTTATTTAATACTACTAGGATCTCTTATTTATAACGTTACTCTTTAATTAATATTTATATACTTATAACTATTTATTTAATATAGTAGATTAACTAATATCTCTCTTAAACTTATCTTCCTCTATATCTTTCTTCTTATATATATACTACTACTAGCTACTATTATTAATATATACTATATATATATTCCCCGTATCTCCTTCTCTTTCTCTAGTAAGTAGTTAAAGCTATTAGCTAAGGCCTTTTATAATATTATAATTTAACTAATAATAAATCGACGCTAATTTAATAGGACTAGTTAGAAAAGTAAGTATCTTATTAGAGGGTAGATAATCGACTAGACCTAGGTATAAGTTAGTAGTATAAAACGGTATAGAATAGTATAAAGATACGGCTACCGTCTAGAATATTAGATTTTTTTAGGTATACCGGCGGGGCTATATAGGTAATAGTAATACTCCTTACTAGCGGGTCGTTATACTAACTATTACTTAATACCGTAGTTATATTAATATAAATTATAAGTAGACGTCGTATATACCTATTTATAAGCTATAAGCTATATTTATTATAAGAGCGCGTTTAGACCTAGATTAACGCTATATATTTAACCCTATATATATATTACTAACGCGTCTATAATAGAGCTTTATCGCCGTTACTTATAAGGCTTATATTAGTAAGAGGTAGAGAAATTAGTAGGTAAGGATCTAGGTAAGGAGTCTATATCTTTAGGTTAGATTACGTAGGTAACTAGGCCTACGTACTCTCTACGCGGAGCTAGGGGAACTACTTCTAACTCCGCTTATTTATTAATACGGTATTATTACTATATCTTCTAACTCTTCCCCTAATAATTCCTCTACGTCGCGATAGTATTATATTCTAGAGTTAGCTAGTAGGCGCGTAAAAATACTATATAGGACGGATTATATAATCGCTTTATAACTACGAAGTACCCTAACTCTATTCTAGTTATATTAGTTTAAGATCGATTAGCTCTCTTATATTAAGATAGAAGGTTTATAACTAGTACTAAGTATAAGTTAATCTTATTACTAGTTATAATAAATATTATTATAGTAATAGAAGTAGTAATAGAAGTAAAAGAAGAAGTAGTAAGAGTAAATAGAAATAGAATTTATAATAATAAGAATAGTAAAAGAAGAAGTAATTATCCTAGTAATAGTAGTAGAAGAAGTAGTTATAATAGTTATAGTAGTTATAATAGTAATAATAAAAGAGATAATAGTTAATATAATAATTATAGTAGTAAAGTAGAAATTTTAATATTAATAGTAGTAAGAATAAAAGAAATAGTAAAAAAATAGAAAATAGAAAATAGAAAATAGAAGAAGATAGAAAATAGGGGGATAAGAAATAAAAAGATTTAGAGTAAAAGGGGATATAAAAGTAGAAGTAAAAGTAGAAATAATAGTATAAGTAGTAATAAGAATAATAAGAATAAAAGAAATAGTAGAAGATAAAGTAGTAGTAAAAGTAGAAAAAGAGTAAGAATATTTATAA